>Ga0114939_10002245_pt1 | contig 14556 bp, 11 predicted proteins | sample AshMeaCrysSpring_FD_87196 | JGI IMG/M metagenome (GOLD analysis project Ga0114939, IMG submission 87196) | Groundwater microbial communities from Big Spring, Nevada to study Microbial Dark Matter (Phase II) - Ash Meadows Crystal Spring | ecosystem: Environmental > Aquatic > Deep subsurface >... | reverse complement strand
CTCCGAAGCCGTGCTGCTGCCGGCGCGCGAGGCGATCCTGCAGCCCGACGCCCTGCCGGAGATCCTCAACCGCATCCGTCTTCTCGCCGCCGAACTCGACGTCCCGGTGAGCCACGTGCGCAGCCTCGCCACTCAGCTCGGCCGCCAGGAAGGTTTCCCCGGGCTCGAGAGCCTGCTGCCGCTGGTCTATCCCCGTCTCGACGATCTGATGGATTACCTGCCGGCGGGCACCCTGGTGGTCCTGGACCGTCCCGAGGAGCTTGAACGCGCGGCGCGGGAATTCGCCGAACAGGCGCACGCCAACTACCGCGCCGGAGTCGAAAGCCACCGGCTGTGCCTGCCCCCGGAGCGTCTTTGCCTTTCCTGGGAGGGTCTCGGGCAGAGGCTCGGCCGCCAGCCGACGCTAAGCCTGAAAACGCTCGAGGTGGCCCGGGCCGGAGATCGTCCGGCCGGAGTTGCGGCGCCCCTGGTGTTTTCGGCCGACATCCGCAACAACCAGGGGGTGTCGCTGGCCTTGCGGCAACCGCGCGACAAGGACCAGCTGCTGAAGCCGCTTGCGGACTGGATTCGCGAGCAGCAATCCGCCGGACACCGCATCCGGGTGGTATGCCCGAGCCGGTCTCTCGCCGCGCGGCTGGAATCGCTGCTGCACCCGTATGGGCTGCGTTTTGCGCAGGCGGAAGGCTTTCCGCCGGAAGACCCGCCATCGGCACTGCCGGTGATCTGCTTGGGGAGGATTTCCGCGGGATTCGTGTGGCCGGCTGAAAAACTGGCCGTGGTGGCCGAGGAGGAGATTTTCGGCGTCCGCCAGATCCGGCGAGCCAAACCGGCAGAGGGCCGCGCCCGGGCGCGGGCGCGGCTTTTCGACCTTCAGGAATTGAAACAGGGGGATCTGGTCGTGCACGCCGACCACGGCATCGGCCAGTACGAGGGCCTCCAGAAACTGGCGGTGGATGGGGCGCGCAGCGATTTCATCGTTCTGGTCTATCAGGGCGGTGACAAGCTTTACCTGCCCGTGGATCGCATGGGAATGATTCAGAAATACATGGGGGTCGAGGGGCGGCAGCCGGCTCTGGACAAAATGGGGGGGCGCTCCTGGGAGCGCGTCAAGGCGCGGGTGCGGCGGTCTGCTGAAAAAATCGCCGGAGAACTGCTGCGCCTCTATGCGCAGCGCAAGGTCGAGCGGGGCTTCGGCTTCGAACCGGTGGACGGCTACCTGCACGATTTTGAAACGGGGTTCCCGTTCGAGGAAACGGAGGACCAGCTCAAGGCGATTCGGCAGGTGCTCGATGACATGCAGCAGAACGCCCCCATGGACCGGCTGGTATGCGGGGATGTCGGCTACGGCAAGACCGAAGTGGCGCTGCGGGCGGCCTTCGTGGCGGTCAACAACGGCAAGCAGGTCGCCGTGCTCGTGCCCACCACGATTCTGGCCGAACAGCATTTTGCGACCTTCCGCAGCCGCTTCCAGCGGTATCCGGTCAACGTGGCCTGCCTGAGCCGGTTCCGCTCCCGCCAGGACCAGCAGGCCATTATCGGCGGACTGAAATCCGGATCCGTAGACATCGTCGTCGGCACCCACCGGCTGCTGCAGAAGGACATCGCCTTCAAGGACCTGGGGCTGCTGGTGCTCGACGAGGAGCAGCGCTTCGGCGTGCGGCATAAGGAAAAGCTCAAGCGGATGCGTGCGGCCGTGGATGTGCTCGCCCTGACGGCGACGCCGATCCCCCGGACCCTGCACATGTCGCTCACGGGGATCCGCGACATCAGCTTGATCCAGACCCCGCCCGAATACCGCAAGGCGATCCTGACCCATATCTGCGAGTTTGACGGCGACGTGCTCGCCGAGGCGATCCGGCGCGAACTGCGGCGGCAGGGACAGGTTTTCTTCGTCCACAACCATGTGGACGGGATCCACCGCATGGCGCGCAGGCTTCAGGAACTCGTGCCGGAGGTGCGGCTCGATGTGGCCCACGGGCAGATGCCCGAAGAGGACCTGGAGCGCGTCATGTACCGCTTCGTGAATCGAGAGATCGACCTTCTGGTGTGCACCACGATCATCGAGTCCGGGCTCGACATCGCCACGGCCAACACCATCATCGTCAACCGGGCGGATTGCTTCGGCCTGGCCCAGATGTACCAGCTGCGAGGCCGCGTGGGGCGCTCCGAGGAGCAGGCCTATGCCTATCTGCTGATCCCCGACGAGAGCCTGCTGACGGCCGACGCCCGCAAGCGTCTGAAGGTGCTGATGGAGCACAGCGACCTGGGTTCCGGGTTCCAGATCGCCATGAACGACCTGGAAATCCGCGGGGGCGGCGCCATTCTGGGGGCGTCCCAGTCGGGCCACATCGCCGCCGTCGGCTACGACATGTTCTTACAGCTCATGGAGGAGGCTGTCGCCGAGCTGAAGGGCGAACCGATCCTTCAGCCTCTGGACCCGGAGATCAACATCCAGCTGTCGGCCTATTTCCCCGAAGACTTCATTCCAGACATCGACCAGCGCATGCTGCTCTATCGACGTCTGGCGCGGATGACGGAGCTCCAGGAGATCGCCGACATCCGCACGGAATTGGCCGACCGCTTCGGTCCGCTGCCCGACGAGGCGACCCATCTGCTGTTTAAAATCATGCTCAAGGTGCTGGCCCGCAACGCCGGAGTGTCCCGCCTCGATCTCAGGGACCAGAAGCTCGTCCTGGCATTCTCGGCCGCACATGTGAAAGACGCCTCCGCCCTGGCGGACATCATCCGCGGCGACCCGGCCCGTTTCGAGTTCTCCCCGGACGGCGTGCTCAAGGCCAAGCTGGGACGGCAGAGTGCGGTCGGCCAGCTGGGTCAGGCCAAAAACATCTTGCAAGCCATCGGTCAACGTGTTAATAATTAAGAAAATTAAATTCTTATCGGTTATGCCGTTCCGGCCGTCGAGATTGCGGATCCTCCGCCGGCTGCCTTCGTGCAACCCCTGATCGAACCCGCGGTTCCATTCGAGGCCTGGAATTAAACGGCTGCGCCCGCGCCTGCCGCTGAACCCCCCTGGTGGATAGCGAACGGGGGCCGCGCGTCACCAGCACCGCCGAAGACCGTGCGGCCGACGATGAACGGGATGGCGGTGGCAGGGCCGCGGGTGCGGATTCCGCGCGCCAGCAGGAGCGACCGAAAAAGAGCCAGATCGGCGAGCCCCGGCGGAAGAGGCCTCGGCGCCTTGGCGATGGAATTATAGGATGAAGCAGAAAATAACACTGATGGGTGCCCTTCTGGGGCTCGCCAGCCTGGCGTATTCGATGCAGGCGCGGGCCGCCGAGGCGGCAGTGGTAGACCGCATCGTGGCGGTAGTGAACGAAGATGTCATCACCCTCTACGACATCGAAACCCTGGTGCGCCCGCTGGTGCAGAACATTAAGGCCCAGGGGCTGCCGCCCGAACGCGAGCAGCAAACCCTGACCCAGCTGCGCTCCGAGACGCTCAACAACCTCATCGACACCAAGTTGACGGAGCAGGAGGTCAAGCGCTACAACATCACCATCGCCGAGGAGGAGATCGACAACTACATCCGGCAGGTCAAGCAGCGCCGCGCGACCACCGACGAGCAGCTGCAGGCCATACTGGCGGAGCAGGGCATGAGCCTGGCGGATTACCGCAGGGAGGTCAAGCTGCAATTGCAGCGCACCCGGCTGGTCAATCGGGAGGTGCGCTCGAAGGTGGTCATCACCGAGGCGGAGATCAAATCCTACTACGAAAAGAACAAGGCCAAATACGCCAGCGGAACTCAATATCATCTCTGGAACCTGTTCGTCAGGCTGCCGGCCCAGCCCTCCGAGGCGAGCCGTGCGGCCGCGCAGAACCTGCTCGAGGAGGCCCTGACTGAGCTGGCGCGGGGACGCCCCTTCCCGGAGATCGTCCGGCGGACGGTGGAGAGGCCTTCCAACCTTCAGGGATCCGATCTCGGGCTTTTCCGGATCGAAGAACTGACCCCCCGGCTGCGGGACGCCGTGCGGGAGCTGAAGGCCGGCCAGCATTCGGCGATCGTGGAAACCGACTTCGGCTACCAGATCGTGTATCTCCAGGAAATCAAGCAAACAGCGTCCCGGCCGCTGGCGCAGGTCGAGGCTGAAATCCAGGACATTCTCTTTCGCGAGCGGGTGGACGATCGATTCACCTCTTGGCTGGCCGATTTGCGCAAACGGTCGCACATCAGGGTCATGGGAGCGCCCTGAGACATGCGGCCGCCGCATGCCACCGGCACTGGAGATCAGCGCCCATGGTCCTGACACGGGAATCCGCATCAGTGGAGCCCCCCGCCATGAGAGCCGACGCGCAGAGGGCGGCTTTCGGGCAATATCTGCAAACGCTTCGCATCCAGAAACAGATTCGCCTGGAACAGGTGGCCGAGCAGACGCGGATCCAGCTCACGATCCTCCATGCGATCGAGAACGAGGACTTCAGCCGCCTGCCGCCGGAGGTCTTCGTCATCGGCTTCCTGAAAGCCTATGCCGAGGCGATCGGCGCCGACGGCGACGAAGCCGTTCGGCGCTATCATGCCCAATGCCGGTTGCGCCAGCAGGCGCTCAAGGACGATCCGGCGCCGGAGCGCGCCAGAAGGGTTCCCGGAAAGCTGGTCGTCGCACTGGCGATGCTGGCCGGGCTGGTGGCGGCTTCTCTTTTCGCTTACCGGCAATGGCAGCAAAGCACGGTATCGAGCCCCCCGGGCCTGCCCGCGCAGCCCCCCGATGACACGGTTGCGTCGCCGGCCGAGCGTCTCGCCACCCAGCCGCCGGCGGAGTCTTCGAAACCGGTGCCCCCGCGACCGGAACCCGCACAGCACCGGCTGCTGATCGTGGCCAACGAAAACAGCTGGGTCAAGGTCGTGATCGATCAGGGGTCCGCTTACGAGCACAAGCTCAAAGCGGGCGAACAACTGCGGCTGGAGGCCAAGACCGGGTTCAACCTCCTGATCGGAAACGTCGGCGGCGTCAAGCTCAGCTTGGACGATCAGCCCGTGACGATTCCCGGCAAGCGCGGGGAAGTCGTGAATATCCACCTCCCCTGACCGGGCGGCCCTGCACGTTCATGACCCCATTCGCCACCTCCGCGATTCTCATCCGACGCCGGGACTACGGGGACTACGACCTGGTCCTGACCTTTTTTACCCTTGCCCGAGGCAAGGTCTCGCTGATCGCCAAGGCGGCCAAGAAAAGCATGCGCCGCTTCGCGGGGGTGCTGGAGCTTTTCTCGGAGGTGGACATCGCCGCCACCGCCGGCCGGCGGTCCGGTCTGCCGGTGCTGCAGGAAGCGGCGCTGAAGGACCCTTTCGCCCGGATTCGGGCGATTCCGACGCGGATCGCTTATGCCAGCTACTGGGCCGAGCTCATCGACGTATGGATGGAGGACCACGTGCTGCAGGCCGAACTGTATCACCTTCTGCGGCACGCCCTGAGCGAACTCGATCGCGGCGTCAGCTCCGAGGCCTTGCTCAGCATTTTGTTCCAAATGCGCTTGCTCGCGCTTTCCGGCCATCGGCCGAATCTCGATCGCTGCGGGGTTTGCCGAAAGACGCTGGAGTCCATGCGGCCCGACGTGCTCGGCGTGGATATCGCCAGGGGGGGGATTGCCTGCCTCACGTGCCTGCCGCCCGCCCCGGACGCGCCGCGCATTTCCAAGGGCACGGTCAAGCAGCTGCGGTGGATTGCCGGCGGGGACCTGGCCCGGGCGGCGCGCATCCGGTTCGCGCCGGCGGCGATTTCGGAGGCGCTCGGATTCCTCGAGCGTTTCGTTCCCTACCATCTGGGACGGCAGCCCCGCAGCCTGAAGGTGCTGCGTCAGCTCCGGGAGCGCCGGCCATGATCCCAATGGAACGTTTCCCGGACTGGAGAAAGCTCCTCGAGTCCTCGCCCGTGACGGCCTCGGCGCCCTGCCGGGTCGATATCGGGGGCACGCTCGATATCCGCACCTTTTTCTACCCAATGCAGCACCTGCGGCCCTGCACCCTCAACATTGCGATCGATCTGCGCACGACGGTCCGGATTGCCCCGCATGCCCGCGGACGGATTAAAGTGAGCTCCCGCGGCTTCCGCGCGGCCGAATTCGCGGTTGGCCAGGCGCCGTTCCGCCACCCTCTCGGACTGATGTTCGCCGTCGCCGCGTTTTTCAATGCCGATGGCATCCACATCCAGGTTCATTCCGAATCGCCGCCGAGAAGCGCGCTGGGAGGCTCCTCGGTGGCTGCAACCGCCATGGTAGGGGCTTTCCTTGAGCGCATGCGGCGGCCGGACGGGCGAAGGTCCGTTGACCGCCGCCGGACGGCCGTGATCGCTCAGGGCATCGAGGAAAGCGTGGCCGGCGTGCCCTGCGGCTTTCAGGACCAGCTGGCCGCGGTCTACGGCGGGGTGAACCTCTGGCAGTGGCTCGCCCTGCCGCCGCCGGCCGTCTTCCGCCGCGAAGCCGTCCTTGCCCGCGGCAGTCTGGGCGAGCTGGAGCGGCACCTGCTTCTGGCCTACGTCGGCGTACCGCACGAATCCAGCGACATCAACGGCCGCTGGGTCCGTCAGTTCCTCTCCGGCCGGCACCGGGCCGCATGGGCGGACATCGTTCACCTGACGCGCGGGTTCGCCGAGGCGTTGCGCCGGCGACGCTATGCGCACGCGGCCGAAATCATGAACCGCGAGACCGAGATCCGTCGTCGGATGACACCGGATGTGCTCGATGGGACCGGCCGGACGCTGGCCGCAGCCGCCCGTCGAGCCGGCTGCGGGGCGCGCTTCACCGGGGCGGGGGGCGGCGGATGCATCTGGGCCGTGGGCGAGGCGGCGGCCATCGACGGCCTCCGGCCGCGCTGGGCCGAAATCCTCGCAACCCGCCCCGGCGCCGGACTGCTGAGCGCCGGTGTCGCCGCGCAGGGGCTGCTGATCCACGCCCAGGGCTGAACGCTTCGGCCGCCGTTCTTTTTGCTTGGCATTTGCGCGAAAATGCTTTATGGACCTAACCCTTGATGATTTCCCACCATTTCTTCCGATGTGAGGCACGCAGGAGAGGGTCATGAATTTTCAGGATGTCATAATGGCGCTGGAGTCGTTTTGGGCCCGCAAGGGCTGCCTGATCGTACAGCCGTACGACGAAGAGGTCGGGGCCGGCACCTTCCATCATGCAACGACGCTGAAGGCCCTGGGGCCCGAGCCGTGGCGGGTCGCTTATGTGCAGCCGTCGCGGCGTCCCACCGACGGCCGCTACGGCGAGAACCCCAACCGGTTGCAGCACTACTACCAGTACCAGGTGCTGCTGAAACCCTCGCCCTTCGACGTGCAGCAGCAGTACCTGCAGAGCCTGGCCGCCCTCGGCATTCAGGCCCTCGACCATGACATCCGCTTCGTGGAGGACGACTGGGAGTCGCCCACCCTCGGCGCCTCGGGGCTCGGCTGGGAAGTCTGGCTGGACGGAATGGAAATCACGCAGTTCACCTATTTCCAAATGGCCGGAAGCATCGAGCTTGCGCCGATCTCGGTCGAGCTCACCTACGGGCTCGAGCGCATCGCCATGTACCTGCAGCAGATCGACAACGTCTACGATTTGAAGTGGAACGATGAGCTGAGCTATGGCGACGTGGCCCACCGTCAGGAGGTCGAGCAGTCGACCTACAATTTCGAAGAGGCGGACATCGCCATGCTGCTCGATCTTTTCGGAAAGTACGAGGCCGAGTCGCGGCGCATCGTGCAGAAGGGTCTGGTGCTGCCGGCTTATGAATTCTGCCTGAAATGCTCCCACACGTTCAACCTGCTCGACGCGCGCGGGGCCATCAGCGTGACCGAACGCACCGGTTTCATCGGACGCATCCGCAACCTGGCGCGGGCCTGCGCCGAAGCCTATCTCGCTCAGCGCGAGGCCATGGGGTTTCCGCTGTTGAAGAACAAAAGATAGATGCCCGATACTGGATAGTCGATCCTCGATACATGAACAAAACTTCTTCAGCGGCTTTTGCATCGCGCATCGAGTATCGCCAACGCTGTCTGCTGGCATTGAGGTAACCGAATGAAAACGCTCCTGCTTGAAATCGGAACCGAGGAAATTCCCGCGAGCTACATCGACCCGGCGCTGGCCGCCCTGTCGGCGGCGCTCATCCAAAGGCTGGCCGAGGCGCGCGTTGCGCACGGAGCGGTCCGCACGCTCGGCACCCCGCGGCGCCTGGCCGTGGTGGTGGAGGACCTTGCGCCGCGCCAAAAACCCCTGTCGAGCGAGCTCACCGGTCCGCCGCGCAGCTCCGCCTACGACTCCGATGGACGGCCGACCATGGCGGCGGTCAAGTTCGCCGAAAAGGCCGGTGTGCCGGTCGAGCGGCTCAAGGTCAAATCGACGCCGAAAGGCGAATACCTGAGCGCCGTCGTCACCGAGGCCGGGGTCGCCACCACCACCTTGCTCAAAAACGTGCTGCCGGGGGTCATCCTGGCAACTCCCTTCCCCAAAAGCATGCGCTGGGCGGACCTGGCGATTTCCTTCGCCCGGCCGATCGTGTCGATCCTGGCCCTCTACGGAAAAAGCGTGGTCGGCTTCGAGGTGGGGTCCATCCGCAGCGGGCGCACCACCTTCGGGCACCGCTTCATGCATCCGGGCAGGATCAAGATCAGCGACCCCTCCGAGTACCGGGAGGCCCTGCGCGCCGCACACGTGATCGCCGATGCGGCCGAGCGCCGGGATCTGATCGCGGCCTCTATTGCCGAGGCCGCCGAGTCGGTCGGCGGCCGGATCCTGCCGGACGAAGAGCTGCTCGCGACCGTCACTCACCTGGTGGAATTCCCGGCCGTTGCCGTCGGCCGCTACGCCGAAGAATACCTGGAGCTCCCCGGCGAAGTGCTGATCACCGCCATGCGCGAGCACCAGAAGTATTTCGCCGTGGCCGATGGCGCGGGCCGTCTGGCTCCGTACTTCATCGCGGTCAACAACACGCCGGCCCGGGACATGACGATCGTGACGCGCGGCCTGGAGCGGGTGCTGCGGGCGCGCCTCGAGGACGCCAAGTTTTTCTATCAGACCGACAAGGCCGTGCCGCTCGACTCTCTCGCCGACAAGCTCAAGGACGTTCTGTTCCAGGCCCAGCTCGGCTCGATCTACGCCAAGTCCGAGCGCATCGGCCGGCTGGGCGTTTTCCTGGCCGAGCGCACCGGAGCCGATCCGCAGACCGTCCAACGGGTGGAGCGCGCGGCGCGGCTGTGCAAAGCGGACCTGGTGAGCCACATGGTTGGTGAGTTCCCCAAACTCCAGGGCGTCATGGGCCGGGTTTACGCCGAACTCCAGGGGGAACCTGCGGAGGTGGCCGCCGCGATCGAGGAGCATTACCGGCCGGTGGCCTCGGGTGCCGCTCTGCCGCAAACCCTTTTAGGCGCGCTTCTGGCGCTTGCCGACAAGCTCGACACCATCTGCGGCTGCTTTCACGCCGGGCTGATCCCGACCGGCGCCGCTGATCCGTACGCTCTGCGGCGGCAGGCGATCGGGATTTTGCAGATCCTGCGGGCCCGGGCGATCACTCTGCCGCTGAGCGCGATGGTTGAGACCGGCCTGGAGCCGTTCGCGCCCGGGCGTGCGGGCGGCGCCTCGGACACCGGCGCCAAGGTCTGTGCTTTCTTCGAAAGCCGCATGGCCAGCATCATGGCCGAAGACGGCTTCGACAAGGACACCGTCGCCGCCGTTCTCGGGGTAGGGCTGAAGGATGTGCCCGCCGCCTGGCGGCGCCTCGACGCCCTGCAGCAGCTCCGGGACAAGCCCGATTTCGAGCCGATCGCGGTCTCCTTCAAGCGGGTGGTCAACATCCTCCGCCGGGCCGAGGGGTTCGTCCCGGGAACGGTCGCGGAGGGCCTGCTGACCCACCCGTCCGAATCCGGCCTTCTGTCCGCTTACCGCGCGGTGCATCGCCAGGTGCAGGACGACCTGGACGCCGGCCGCTACGCCGAGGGCCTCGCTCGGGTGGCCACGCTGCGGCCAGCGGTGGATCGGTTTTTCGATGACGTGATGGTCATGGTGGAAGACGCGCAGGTTCGCCAGAATCGGCTTTCGCTGCTGGCGCTTGTGGCCGGGCTCTTCGACACGTTCGCCGATTTTTCGAAGCTATCGGCCTAAAAAGAAGGCGGAAGGCGGAATTTGGAGTTTGAAAAGCGGAACGGGAAAGCGGCCGATTTGAATTATTCTTTTTCCGACTTCCGCATTCAAAGGGAGGTGGCATGCCGTACGATCCTGAAAAGGACAGGGTTCTGAAGAAGTGGAAGTGCAACGAGACCGGCCTGGTGCTGTCCATCAATCAATACGGCGAGGGCGGGGCCAAGCTGCAGATCGGTCCGCGCATTCTGATGAAGAAGGACGGCACCGAAGGCGCCCCGGTAAAGGCCGGGCGGCTGTCCATGGAGGATTTTCTCTGGTTGTACGACATGATGGACGAGATCCGGGACGAACTCACCCGGCTGAACAAGCCCGAATAAACCTTCCCCGCTGGGCGCCGGCCGCCGGGGCGGCAACGTCCGGAACGACCAAGCGGACCGGCGCCGTTGCCGGCGGCCGCGGCGCAACGGGAATGACTATGTCGGAAGCCATCATCCAACCCCGGCGGGGGAAGAGCGCTCCGCGGGTGGGGCCGGTGGCGGTCATGGCCGCCACCGAACCGGACCTGGAAGCGCTGCGCAGTTCGCTGGGGTTCGGCGAGGACCCCGGCCGGCGCCTATTCGTCAGCCGTCTGTTCACATCCTCGTCACGCCTTCCCGGGGTCTGCCTGTCGGGGCCGCTGGTGGGCGCACCGTTTGCGGTGATGCTCGCCGAAACGCTCATTGCCTGGGGCGCCGGCGAGCTGGTCTTTTTGGGCTGGTGCGGCGCCATTTCCGACACCGTCGCCATCGGCGACCTGGTGATGCCGACATCGGCTTTCGTCGATGAGGGCACCTCGCGCCATTACATCGCCGACGCTTCCGAAACCAGCGCCTCCCCGGAGCTGCTCCGGATGCTTTCCGAAGCCGGCACATCCCAGGGCGTCGAAATCCGCCCGGGAACGGTCTGGACGACCGATGCCCCCTACCGCGAAACCGTTGATCAAGTTCGCGAGTTCCGGCGGCGAGGGGCGCTGGCCGTTGAAATGGAATGCTCCGCACTGTTCACGCTGGCCGCCTTCCGTGCGGTCGAGGCCGTCGCCCTCCTCGTGGTTTCCGACGAGCTTTCATCCCTGAGCTGGAACCCGGGGTTCAAGGACCCGCGCTTCGCGCGTGGCCGCCAAGCCGCCTGCCGGGTCATCGGCACTCTTTCCGAGCATGCATCCACCCGCCGGGGAAAACCATCCGCCCCATGACCCGCAGCGCACGGAATCCAGCATCCGGTTTGCACCCGATCGGATCCGACCCCCGCGTGCCCCGGATGAAGGAGGCCACGGTCTTCCCGATCGGCCGCGATGCCGTTCAAGGCGATTGCCACCCGGAGGCACGGATTCGGCGCTGCGGCCGGACTCTCGCCTCCTCGAGGTCCTCTCCACAGACGGTCCACGCCAACTGGCGATTTCACACCGGGTGATTACCATCATAGGCAATGCATCGGAACGGAGAAAGGGCGCATGGAAAGAATCCTGGTCACCGGGGCCACCGGCTTCATCGGATACGAGGTCGCCAAACAGCTATCGGAGCGGGGCGCTAAGCCGCGCCTTCTGGTGCGGCGGCCATTCCGGGGCATGATCCTGAAGTCCCTGGATGCCGAGCTCGTTCAGGGCGATCTGCTCGAGCCTCAAGGCCTGAAACGCGCCCTCGCCGGCATCGACACCGTCATCCATTTGGGGGCCGTCGCGGCCTTTGTTTCCTATCGCCTGGTCCGCCCATCGATCGTGGATGGCTCGCAGCACCTGATGACGGCGGCGCGCGAGGCCGGAGTCGGGCAAGTGGTCTATGGCGGTTCGCTGCTGGTGTACCGCAGTCAGGACTCGCCGATCGACCAAAGGACGCCGGCCTCGCCGGTGCTGGGTTACGGCCGCGCCAAGCTGGAGGCCGAACAGATGATGGCGGCCATGGCGGCGGAAGCGGGGATGCGCTTTGCCTCCCTGCGTCTGCCGCACACCTACGGCGCCAGGAGCCTGTTCTTCGAGCAGGCCCGCAAAGGCCGGGTCCTGTTCCCGGGGCGCGGGGACAACCTCTACGCGCACCTGAATGTGGCCGACGCCGCCCGCGCGCTCATCCGCGCCGCAGAAACCGGCCTCGGCGGCATCATGGCGGTGGCCGACAACCTGCCCTGCACGTGGAACCAGTTTTTCTCCGCCGCTCAGACCTACTACCCCCGGCTCAAGATCGCCCACTTTCCCAAGGCGCTGGCCATTCTGGGCACCGGCCTGTTGGACTTGGTGCATGTCAGCCGGTCGCGGCCCAGCCTCTACTCGGTCGGAGCCGTTCGCAGCTGGAACCTGAACCTGCCGGTAGAGACGAACACCCTGTCTAAGCTGCTCGGCATCGACCCACTGTATCCCACCATTCACGATGGAATCCCTGCCGTATTGGACGAATCGATTTCGTTCTGCTGGCGCCACTCGATGAAGGATCATTGCTAGAAGGCGAATGCAATCTCTCCCGCCGATTTCCGCTTCAGCAGGTACTCCGCGATCATGCCTCTTGCTTCCGTCGTGCCGACCCGCCGCATGAGCGGAAACAGGGCCCTGCAATCTTCCATCGAAAGGCTCCGCGCAGCCCGGATGCACCGGTGTTCGTCGCGGAGGTGCGGAAATGGCTCTGCCGCACCGTTGAGCTCATGTTTTTGCAGAATTCTTGAATAGATCATCGATTGCGCGGCCAGCAGTTTCTCCCGGCCGGGTTGCGAAGTGGCGGGGTGAAAAATATAAAGCAGGGTCAACCGGTCTCCCGGGCCGTAGGAACGTCCTGTTTCGGCCCAGGGTTTGAGCGCGTCCTCGGCCAAAAAGACCGGACGCACCCGATCCGAGGACGGCAGCGAACGCCGCAGAAGCCCCAAGAGTTGAAAATGCATCAAACCGGCTTCCACGTATGATGAGGCGTAATCCGAAACGAGGCGCGCCAGCTCCTGGGCGCGCAGAGAGTCGCGAAGCCGGAAGCGCGCGGCATCGGCGCGGGCGAACCGCACGACGGCTTCGACGGCGCTTTCAAAGGAGCCCGTGGAAACCGTTTGATAGTATGCCAGCAGGGCGCCCGTCGCCGCGCGCTCGGCGCGATAGACGTGGTAGGGCAGGGAATTCGGAGGCAGCTCATCGGGCCTGTGGCCATCCGCGAGAAACTCCTGGACGTAAATCAGGATCTGGACGAACGGCTCCACCTGATGGATCGGCTTGCCATCCGCATGCATCTCCCGAAGCAGGCGGCACATGGCCCGGCTGAATTCAGGGTACTCCACGTCCATCGCCAGCAGGTAGTCCTCCACCGCCAACTCGCCTGAAATCATTCGGTGGAAGCCCGGGTCTGAAGGCTCCTCCAAAAACACCGCGCCGTGCCGTCGCATCTGCCCGGCGATCGCCGGGACCATTTCAGGCCGATGAAGCGAAAAGCCTAAGGTGATTTCGGCCATGCCGCAGTCAGCACGCCTCCATCACTTCTGGATCTTGATGTTTCCGGCGTACCGACCGACGGTCGCATCGTCGACGCATTTGTCGAGGACCTCCTCCGGGACCTCGCCGAGACCCTTGAGCGCCTCGATGGGGCAGACGAATTCGTTTCCGGCGGCATCCTTCACCCTGACATACACTTGCTCATCCATGCTTTCGCTCATCGGAATTCCCTCCTGATCGCAGAACACGCTTGACACCGAATGGGACTTGATTACCTTGTTGTCGTCTCGCCGCCGCAGCGGCACGATGCCAATATAAGCCCTCTACGAGGTGATTCAATGATGGACGGAATAGATGCGCTCGCCCTGGCCCGCATTCAGTTCGCTTTCACCGTTTCCTTTCACATCCTTTTTCCGGCCTTCACGATCGGCCTGGCCAGCTGGCTGGCGGTCCTCGAGTGGCGCTGGCTGAAGACCGGCGACAGGGTCTACGCGGAAGTCTACCGCATGTGGGTCAAGATATTCGCGGTCACCTTCGGGATGGGGGTGGTTTCCGGGGTGGTGCTCTCCTTCCAGTTCGGCACCAACTGGTCCGTGTTCGCCGACGCAGGCGGCAACGTTTTGGGGCCGTTGCTGGGCTACGAGGTGCTCACGGCATTTTTCCTGGAGGCCTCCTTTCTCGGCGTCATGCTGTTCGGCTGGAACCGGGTGAGCCCCAAGATGCATTTCGCCTCCACCGTGATCGTCGCGTTGGGGACCCTGATCTCGGCCTTCTGGATCCTTTCGGCCAACAGCTGGATGCAGACTCCGCAGGGGTTTCGCATCGGTGAGGACGGCCTGCTCTACCCGACCGACTGGCTGGCGGTGATTTTCAACCCGTCCTTCCCGTACCGCTTCGTTCACATGGTGACGGCGGCCTATCTGACAACCGCCTTCGTCGTCGCCGGAATCGGGGCATACTACCTCTGGCGCAGACGGCACGTACAGCATGCTCGGGTGATGTTCGGCATGGCGATGATCATGGCCGTTCTCGTGGCGCCCATGCAATTGGTG
>Ga0114939_10002244_pt1 | contig 14559 bp, 18 predicted proteins | sample AshMeaCrysSpring_FD_87196 | JGI IMG/M metagenome (GOLD analysis project Ga0114939, IMG submission 87196) | Groundwater microbial communities from Big Spring, Nevada to study Microbial Dark Matter (Phase II) - Ash Meadows Crystal Spring | ecosystem: Environmental > Aquatic > Deep subsurface >... | reverse complement strand
GATTATAAAAGGCGTAAAACATTTATGGTGATGATATGATTACGGCAAATGACGGAGAACAAAAAAGAGTTAGTATTGTGATACCAACTATAAATGAAACATCAAACATAAATATTCCAGACTTCATCGACGAGATATCAGATATTATAAGTTTTCTCGTGGAGCATAATATTGATACACTAAAAGATATTATAAGAAATGGAGTATTACAAAAAGGCATCACTGAAAAAGATGATATCACAGATTTCCAAAATGACAAGTGATGTGGTAATAATGTTATCCGATAATAAATCGATAGCCAATTGTATTAAAGATGATATGAAAATTGATATAATAGGCACAATGGAAAATTTATCTGATATTAATATAATACCCGAAAGTTATGGCACATATATTATCATAGCTCAGTCAGGAAAAAGATATATAGGTTCTTCAATTAATCTGTCTAGAAGAATAAAACAACATAGAGCATTTCCGTATTGGCATAAAGACCCAATCAAGGCTATAACTATATTTCTTACTTGGGATGAGATAGATGCTAGGAGAGTAGAAGACTGGCTCATATCAAAATTAGACCCTGAAATAAACAAGGAATATATAGTAACTCGCAAGACCAGAATAGGGCCAAGATTATCCATTGATGGCGTAAAACCTTATATAGTTTATTTGATATATAAAGATAAAACTGATCATGGGCATCTAGATCTAGCAGACACTTTAGGATGTATTGTAAGAAAAGCGATGGGAATTATAGACGATAGTAACATAGATGATTATATCAAATCAACAATAATAAAAACATAAAAATGCATTATAAAAGGAGATGAACAAAAAAATGAATAACAAGACAAAAATTTTAGGTGATTGTTTTTATATTTTTATTTTTTCCAAAGATTATGTGGGAAACTACCTAATCGGAATTATAAAAGTATTTAATTTCCAATTGAGTATGGTGAATATATAAAAATGCGGAGAAATTATGGTGATGATATGATTACGGCAAATAATGGAGAGCAAAAAAGAGTTAGCATTGTGATACCAACTATAAATGAAGTATCAAACATAAAATATGTTTTTCCTAATATTCCAGACTTCATCGACGAAGTCATCGTGATAGATGGAGGTTCTGTAGATGGCACAATAGACGAAATTCTAAAATTTAGAAAAGATGTAAGGATTATCGTAGACAAGTCCCGAGGGAAGGGTGTCGCCATAAGAGCTGGTCTCAAGGCTGCTACAGGAGATTTAATTATTATGATGGATGCTGACGGTAGTCATGACCCCAAAGAGATCCCTATGCTCATACATCCAGTACTTAACGGATATGATGTTACGAAGGCATCTCGTCTCCTTCCAGGAGGAGGATCAGACGATTTTACTCCTTTTAGAAGACTCGGTAACAAAATCTTTGTAGTGATGGTAAATACGTTATATAGATCAAATTATACGGACTTGTGTTATGGATACCGAGCCTTTAAGAGAGAAGCTCTCAATAAAATACATTGTCAAACAGATGGATTTGAAATCGAGACGGAACAGTCCATACTCATTGCAAAATCTGGATTGAAAGTTAAAGAAATACCTTCTTTCGAGGCTGCGAGAAAATATGGAAATTCAAGACTACATTCAATTAGAGATGGATGGAGAATATTAACGATCATAATTAGTGAATATTTTAAAAGAGGCCCAAAAAATGAATAAGAAAGTAGTAATAGCAGCATTTATCATAGCTATGGCTATGATAATATATGTCTCTGGCATATATGGTTATACGCCAGGATACAAAGATCCGCCAGAAGTACCGAAAGTAGAACAAACTGTTACATCCACACCTGTCCCAACAGAAATTCCAACGTTACGCCTGGAAGAAAATACGAATATTGTCGTCAACCAACCAAAACTATCCAGTGATTGTTACGGAGGTATTGGAGGGTCAGAAAATAATCCTCCACGAGGTACAACCATAGACGATAGTTTGACTAAATATTACGGTAAACCTGCCGCGACAGGAAATGATGAGACATACATATATATCAGCGGATGGTGGTTTAACCTTACACAGGTAGCGAAATTACCATCAGAATCTCTTATGTATGGAATGAGTCCGTGTGCAATAACATCTGGAGGTTCAGGAGAACCTATAAGCGGAGACAGCGGAAACAGCGGAGATAACGAAGACAGCGGAGATATAGATCAGCCGATTAATCCCGTTCCAGAACTGAGCACGATGGCTCTTGTATTAGTAGGCTTAATAGGGTTATTTGTCATATACAGAAAAAAGAAATAACCGCGACAACATTTTGAAAAACGAGATAAAAATTAGACGGGAGATGTAACATGAAAAACGTGAAAAACAAAAACGTGAAAAACAAAAACGTGAAAAACAAAATCTTGACTGCCACCGCAATATTTATTGTATTGGCAGTAACGACAGGAATTGTATCTGCAGGAGAAAACGGGCAAGGTGTAGGAGGAGGATGTCCAAATAGGAATTCTCTAGACTCACACACCCAGACGTATGATTACCTGTATTCAGGCAAGACTACCGAGGCTGCTGTTGTGACATACATATTGAACACGATTCCTAACAGCGGAACATCAGTTATTGGATATTGTGTATATCCAACTCCTGGATTCGAAGGGAGCACCGAAGATTTGATACCTCTTCAGACAGGATGGGCGATATGGCCGACAAATGCGAATAAAGACTATTTCGGATTTGAAAGAGGTCAAGGAGGCAACGAGCTACCAATCGATGGTGCTAAGGATGTACAGGTAGGTAGGGTAGATTACGAAGAAAGCGGGCTTCCTACAAGGGAGGTAATACTGTTTCATATATATGACCCGCAAGAATGTGGGCCTGAAGATGACACGTGCTGGAGAAGACCTGGTACGCCACCGCCACCACCTGTTCCTGAAATGAGTACAATAGCCCTTGTATCTGCAGGATTAATTGGACTGCTCCTTATCGCGAGGAAGTATAAAAAGTAAATAAAAAATATAAAGAAGCACTGAAAGTGAATACAGTACGCATTCTGTCGATGCGACAGAATGCGTCTCTTTTTGATACGAGCTCGTTGGAAAATATTTATGAGAGCAAGAAATATCATTGATGAGTAATAAAATAAAAATAAAGATAAGATGTGTTACAAAAAGGTGAAAAATGAATTACTTGTTGTTATTACTTATCGGGATTATAGGGATATTCTATTATGATACATTTGGGTGGTTAATAGAATCTTGGATCAATAATCCTTATTATTCTCACGGTTTCCTTGTGCCAGTTATTTCCCTATATTTTATATGGAGAGTGAGAAAAGATCTTGGCTATATAGAAAAAGAAGAGTCTCAAAAAGGACTTATAGTATTTCTTATAGGTTTGATATTACAAGGAGTTGCCGTCATATATGTGATTAGATTCATATCAGGGCTGTCTTTAGTGATAACAATTTCAGGCATATTGCTATATATATACGGATGGAAATTTACTAAGAAAATTAGTTTTCCGATTACATTATTATTATTAGCTATTCCAGTGCCATTTGTTGATACGGTGGCACCGCCTGTCCAAACGATATCAGCCGTTACATCTGCAGGCCTAGCAAATATACTAGGGATCCCAATAGAAAGAGATGGATTAATATTAAATACGCCAAAAGGATCGTTTGAAGTAGCATTAGAATGCAGCGGTCTCAGATCAATTATATCTTTGCTGACTCTATCAATAATATATGCATTCATTTTAGAAGGTAGTCTGCTAATGAAATCGGTTATAGTATTGTCATCAATCCCTCTTGCGATAACAGGCAATATTTTGAGAATAACATCTGTTCTTGGCGTTGCCAATATATATGGAGAAGATACGGCCATAAACTATTTTCACGATTTATCTAGTCTTTTATTATTCAGCATCGCTCTCATGGGGCTATTTCTAATAGGAAGGCTTTTTGGAAAATTAAAATTTAGGAAATGAAAAATGGTCCAAAAAAATATTTTAGTCTTGATATGTATTTTAAGCCTATCATATATTACGATATTTTTACTTTCTCCAAAAGATATTGCTGATTATACAGTGGTAGATACTGAATATTGGAGAGAGACAGGAAACCGTCTGTTGCTCAAGACAGTATACGGTTATAATGATAAAGACAATATATTATCATTTCCGAAAATTCTCGGAGAATGGAAAGGGTCTGATTTTAAATATCCTGAAAGTGTCTATGCAAAATTAAATGCCGAAATATTGTTGAGCAGAACATATGTAAGAAATGATAATAGAAATGATAATAGAAATGATAGCAGGAATGGTAGTAGAGATATTGTATGGATGGATATTATAAATAGCAAGACAGGAGAGAGTTTTCATAAACAGAAAATATGTGTAAAAGGGTCGGGATGGATAATAGACGATGAAAGTATTGCCGAATTCGACATTAGGGATGGCAAACTATATGCTAATAAATTATACATAAGTAAGGAAAATAAAAAACAAGTGATGATATATTGGTTCATGTTTAAGAAGTTTGGAGAAAAAGATGATGTTACTATGATAAGGCTGTCCGCTCCAGTTCGAAATAATGATACGGAGAAAACACTTGGTTCAATAAAAGAATTTATAGAAGAACAATTGTTCAATGAGATTTATAAAGGTACGAAAAAGGAAATAACTACCGCAGAATATTTAATAGAAAAATGGAAATAATCAAAATATCGAATTGAAAAATAAAAATATTGGAATATCTATGCCAAGAACTAAGACAGACAATATATTGAATGGTATATTAATACTTATGATAATTATTGTCGCTGGTATGATATATACTATTGTAACAACTCCAAAGTTAGGAGAAAGATTTACTGAATTTTATATATTAAATGATCGTGGAGATGCAGGAGAATATTTAACAGAATTGGAACTAAACAACTCTTCTACATATCTAGTAGGAGTAATAAGTCACGAATATGTGCCTGTGAGATATACTATAGATATAGTCCTAGAAAACGATATATTGAAATCTGAGAGTGTCACATTAAAACACAATGAGATATGGGAAAAAGGTTTAACGTTTGTGCCAAACAAAGAAGGTACAGATATGAAGCTTGCATTTTTGTTATTTAAAGAAGATAATTTTGAAGAGCCTTATAGAGAATTGTATTTGTGGGTGAATTCTACATTATGAAAAAAGAAATTTATGTTCCTATATTTGGAATTATAGCCGCAGAAGGTTTAATGTTTTTCGATAAAATATTCCAAGGTTTGGGAATACACATAGTCAATCTTTTTACCATAATCTTTATAATTGTATTTTCATCTGTTAGATTGGAAGAGAAAAACATTCTACAAAGTTTGATACTAATAATTATGCTAAGAATTGTGAATCTTTCTATGCCACAATTTTTTACAGTTGCTATCCTACAACATTCGTTGATATATGGAATAATGTTTATACCGATATATCATGTCATTAATAATCAACAAATATCACTCAAAGAATTAGGAATAGATTTTAGAAAACTATATATTTATTTGCCTGTAGCAATTTTCATTGGGATAATAATAGGATTGATAGAATATAAGATATTGAGTTCTATATCCTTTATAGAAGAGATTAAAATATCGAGTATGATTCTTATATCGATAATAATGTTTGTCTTTATAGGACCAGTAGAAGAAATTATTTTTAGGTCAATAATCCAGACCAGGATAGAAAAAGTGTTTGGTTCTATGTCTGCCATACTATTAAGCGGAGGACTTTTTGGAGTAATGCACGCGAGCTATGGAATGATAAATGAAATAATGTTTACAACGATGTTCGGCATTGTTCTGAGTTATATATTTTATAGAACGAGGAATCTTCCCTTTATAGTCACTATTCATGGAACTGCAAACGTAATGTCATTTGGAATATTAGCTAAGATGCTAATTTAAAGTATCGAAAAGAAAAAATAGGTGTTAAAAATGATCATATCAAATATCGATCAATCTTTAGAGATTATAGATATAGGTGGAAAATTTATATCCGCTTTATTGGTCATTCTTATTATAATTTTATTATTGGTATCAGGTACTAAATATTGGAATAGATATGTATCAAATATTTTTGACACATGTTTAAATCCTTTATTGTTGATATTTTTAGCGATAGTCATATTTAAGATAATTCTTATAGTATAATGGACAATTTGATATGATTTAAAAACTGAAATTGAAAGGAATGATAAAATGGAATGGAGCGAATTAAAAACGGATCGAATTATAGGATATGCTATTAACTATCCAAAACATAGACTTTTATGTCATGTAACAGCTAAGACTGGTAAAAATATTGTACCAAAACCTCTTGGAATAACATTAAACATTACAGAAAGATGTAATTTACAATGTAAAATGTGTCGAATATGGAAAAGGGATATAGAAAAAGAGGAATTATCCGAAAATGATATTTTACAGGTGATTACAGATATGAAGAAATGGGGAATAAATCGACTTAATTTAAGTGGCGGAGAACCTCTTCTTCGAAAAAATTTAGTTTTCAAAGTTTTATCATTATGCCAGAAATACGATATAGAGACAGGCATGGTGACCAACGGATGGTTATTGGATGAAAAGACTGCAGACCAATTAGTATCGTTAGGTATTGGGAGAATAAGTATTTCAATAGATGGAATTGGTAGTATTCATGACAATATCAGAGGGGTTAATGGATCTTTCGATAAGGCTGTATATGCCATAGATAATATAAATAAAGCGAAAGAAAAATTAGATAAAAGATGCATAATTCATATAAATACTGTTGTATGTAATGAAAATCTGGATGGACTCATGAGTTTAGTTGATATGGCAAGGCATCTCAAATCTATTATTTGGTTACAAGCATTTCATAATCGTGATACTGAAAGAAAACTCGTCAAAGACATAAAAGATCCATTATGGATATCGGGGGATAGATTGGAAAAATTAAACGATGTCATGGACAAAATTATTGACATAAAAAGGAGAGAGAAAGGGATAATAGGGAATCCAACAAAAGAATTGATGTTTATAAAGAAATATTTTAAAGATTATGATGTTGAAAGAAATGAATGTTATGCCGCGTTTGACAATATTTCTATAGATTCTTTTGGAAACGTATTGCCATGTTGGCATTGGAGTAGTATTGGAAATATAAAAGATAAAGATATCATATCTATTTGGAATTCTGATATATATAGAAAGACGGTATTAAATATGCAAAAGTGTACAAGTCCTTGCATACTTAATTGTCATTTTACTCCAGGGTCATTGAATAGTCTTTTATATGATATGGTTTATCTACCTATGAGGAGAATGATAAGAACATAGAAATATTATATATATAAAAATATACATTAACAAGATGAATACATTAACAAGATGAAACCATGACGAAGACAAATAATTTATTAGTATCTATAATTTTTTCTGTATATAAGATTGAAAGATATTCTTATATATTGGGAGTATTAGATACAATATCAAAACAGACATATCAAAATTTTGAGACGATAATAGTTGTTGATGGCAATAAAGAGCTCTATTATAATTTACTAAAATTAAAAGATAGATATGGTGTAAGATTGAGCATACTAATCAATGAGAAAAGAGGAGGACCGTCTGTAGCTAGAAATACAGGAATTTATGCATCAAAAGGAGATGTAATTGTAATAACAGACGACGATGTGCTTATATCTCCAGATTGGTTAGAAAACTTATTAAGAAATTTCGAGCATGATAATATATTAATGGTTGGAGGAAAAATATTACCATATTATGAGAAAGATGCCCGTGCTTTACCTGAAGAGGTATTATGGATTGTTGGATGTACGTATAACGGGCATCCAGTCGAAAGACAGAAGGTAAGAAATGTAATTTCTGCCAATATGGCTTTTAGAAGAGAATTATTTAATATAATCTCTTTTGAACCTTCTCACAAGGGTGACTGGAGAATGAGTGATACATTAATAGGAATTAAGACTAATGAATATAGGCCCGGTTCGGTGGTATATGATCCAGATCCTATTGTATACCATATTGTTCCTAAAGAACGTACCACATTATATTATTTTATAAAAAGATCTTATACAGAAGGATTTTTAAAGGCATTCTTAAGGAAGAAATCGGTCGATAAAAATATATATAACTATGAATCAAAATACATGACGACAGTTTTAAGTTCGATTATAAAATATATTTTAACTTATCGTTTAAGATACGCTATCGTTAATTCAGTTGTTTTAATAAGTGTTGGAACTGGATTTTTGATAGGAACTTTATCGAGAAAAATGAAAAAATAAGACGAGATACAGGTAACTACATGAAAATAGGATATGTATTAAAAACGTTCCCTAAAATATCAGAAAAATTCATCGTAAATGAGATTATAGAACTCATTAAAATGGGACACGATGTCTATATTTTTTCTATATACAATCCTAGTGAAAGAATTGTGAATAGACAAAAGATTGCGCATGAAGAATTTTTAGAATATGGTTTATCGAAGAAGACATATTATTCTCCATATTCACAGAGGATTATTTTGGAATTGACGGAATGTGTATCGACACTATTAAACAAAGAAAATAATATGATATATAACAGATTATGTATAGATGTGGCGAATTATTTTGCCGAAACTATAAAAGATAGACGAATAGAATTAGATATATTACATGCACATTTTGCTACAGAATCAACATACGTGGCCATGATATTATCAAGGAATTTAAAGATACCATTTACTTTGACGGCACACGCATATGACATATTTGTAGATTCAAATATTACAGATTTAAGAGAAAAATTTGAAAAATTTGAAAATGCATCAGCTATTATAACACCATCTTATTATAATATGGAATATCTATATAATTTAGGAATCAATAAGAATAAAATTTATGTTATTAGAGCGTGTCCAAACATAGACAAACTGAAAAATTTAGATAGGAAAGAAGACGGATTCACAATTTTGAGTATATCAAGATTAGTAGAAAAAAAAGGAATAGATTATGGCATTTTAGCGGTCGAAGAGATTGTAAAGGAATATCCGGAGACTGTATATAAAATTATAGGTTCTGGCCCATTAGAGAAAAAATTAAAAATGATGATAACGTCATTAAAACTACAAAATAATGTTAAAATAATCGGAAATTTAAGCGACGGTGCTTTAAATAATGAACTTAGTAGAGCTACTATTTTTATTCTTCCATGTATAAAGGCGAAGAATGGAGATATGGATGGAATACCTGTATCTTTAATGGAATCTATGTATCTTAGAATTCCAACGATATCTACTGATATATCAGGAATTCCAGAGCTCATAGAGGATAAAATAACTGGTTTATTAGTAGAAAGCGAAAATATAGATCAATTAGCTGGAGCAATTAAGAAGTTGTTAAGAGATAAAGATCTTAGAATCAAAATTGAAAATAATGGAAGAAAAAAAGTTGAAGAAGACTTTAATCTTCATAAAGAAGTTGGAAAATTAGTAAAAGTTTGGGATATGATTAAAAGATAAGGAAAACTATTATGAATGTGTTATATCTAATTACTAATAACGGAGGCATGTCTCACTATACAAGTATGCTGGCGAATTCTATATCTAAGATTGAATATCCAACACTCATAGTTCCTAAAGATTTCATATTTGGTTGTATAAGTCCAAATGTGGAAGTTAAAAAAGTGTTGGACACGCCTGTAGGTTTCAGTTTTAAGAAAATGATAGCTTCTTGTAAGGGTATATCTATGATTAAAGATATATCTCCTGATATTATTCATATCACAGTTTCATATCCTTTGACAAATCTTATATTAGGACTTTTTTCTAAATGTCCGTTAGTTCTAACGGTTCATGACCCTATTCCTCACAGAGGAGAGATTAAAAATAATTGGAGAACATTCCTAGCAAATATGTCAGACAGACTAATATTCGATAGATCTGATAAAATAATTGTACACAGCGATGTTCTTAAAAAAGAGTTGATTAAAAGAAATATATCTGAAGACAAAATATGTATAATTCCTCATGGAGATTATTCATTTTTTACAAAATATAAAAAAAATATAGAACCGACTAAAAATAACATTCTCTTTTTTGGAAGAATAATTGACTACAAAGGTTTAGAGTATCTTATCCAAAGTATTCCAAAAATAGCTAAAGAAATTCCAGATATAAAACTTATTATTGCAGGAAAAGGAGATATATCTAAATATCAAAGTTTAATAGATAAGAATGCAAGCCATATAAAAGTATATAACGAATATATTACAGATGATATGGTAGCAGGATTATTCGAAAGTACTGAATTACTTGTATTACCTTATATTGGTGCATCCCAAAGTGGACCTCTGCATATTGCATATTCTTTCAAAAGACCAGTCATTGCTACAAATGTTGGAGCCCTTCCTGAAGTGATTGAAGATGGAAAAACAGGTTTGATTATACCTCCAAAAGATATAGATGCTTTAGTTGGAGCTATAATTAAATTATTGAAGAATGACAATCTTAGAAAAGATATGGGAGATAACGCTTATATGAAAATGAAAAAAGAGATGTCATGGGATATAATTGCTGATAAAACTATTAAAGTATATAAAGATGTAATACAGTTAAATAATAATAAATAACAGATATAGATACTGGCGTAATGGAAAAAAATAAAAGGGGTACAAATGTTAGATTATCAAAAAGAAAAAAAAATTGTTGAAAAAAACCAAGATGCTTGGGTTTATATTTTAAACAAATATATAGAAGATATGGAAGGTAAAGTAATTTTAGATGCGGGGTGCGGATTAGGAGGATTAGGAATTGCCACAAAAAAGAAAGGGGCAAATTTTGTCGGAATAGATATTAGCGATGATATATATGCTGCGAAAAAATTAACAACTGGAGAATTGGAATTACTTAAAGGTGATGGCCATGAAATGCCATTTAAATCTGATGTTTTTGATATAGTTGTAAGCATTGGAACATTGGAACATGTTAAAAATCCTGACATGTTTGTAGCAGAATTGTTTAGAGTATTAAAACCAAAAGGATTGATATTTCTATTTTATGGACCTAACAGGAAATTTCGTTGGATAGATAATCCAAACCATAAAAAAATAGTTCATACATTTCTAAGTTATGAAGATGTATATAATAATATAAAACCAATTACAGAAAAAATAAATTTGGTTTGGAGAGACATAATAGAATATAGACTACGCAACGGATATGTTCCGAAAGCTTTTAACAGTTCTCCGTATCATAGATATTTACAGTTCATATTTAATGTGGTGGGAAAAAATGATTTCACGATAAAATTATTATGTGGTTTCTGCGGATTATTGGAAAGGATTTCGTATCAACCAAATATAGCTTTTATTGGGCAAAAAAGATAACAAAAAATTAATAATTGAGATAATTATAAAAAGAAATCAAAAAGGATAGATAAAATTGCACATAGATATATTCATACCTTGGAAAAAGAATAAATTTATCAAGATTATGGTATTGACCCAATTATTAATGTTGGGAGCCATAGTATTTGAAATTGTCGGTTTAAATATATCTATGGTCAGACAAATAATAGGTATAATATATCTTACATTTATTCCTGGAATATTGTTATTAAGATTCTTTAGACTTTCTAATTTAAATCCTGTAGAATTTTTGCTGTATTCTATTGGTGTAAGTATATCATTCTTGATGTTCTCAGGATTATTGATCAATACATTATATCCTATCATTGGAATTTCAAATCCTCTTTCTGATTTAAATGTGGTTCTTAGTATAACTTTGTTTATATCAATAATTCTTATTCTGTTATATAAATTTGATATATATGATCAAGATATAAAGATAGGAAATGTAGATATAGAAAATATAAAGATATATATTGTTTATATATTGACATTATTTTTGGTCTTATTAGTGAGCATTCTAGGAACAATTTATATCAATTCATACGGGGACAATTTTCTATTACTGATTTTAATTGTATTGTTAGTGATACTTATAGCGATATTAGCATATGTTGATATATCAATAATTAAACATGCATATCCTGTTGCAGTATTTGTAGTTGCACTCTCAGTTATATATTCAATTTCTTTGATATCGAAATATTTGACTGGTTATGATATTCAGATGGAATATTATTTCTATAGATTGGTTGATGTTAATTCCATATGGAATTCATATGTAGGGAATATCAGTGAAAGAGCCCTAAATATGAATGCAATGTTGAGCATAACGATACTACCAGTGATATTCAATAGATTTTTGAATTTAAATGACATAGAAATATTTAAAATAGTTTATCCACTCATATTTTCATTTTCCTTTATAGGATTGTATTATATATATTCAAAACATATAGGAGATAAAAAGGCATTCTTTTCAGTGATACTATATATATCTTTTATTTATTTTACGAGTTTTGAAACAATATCCCTTGCAAGGCAAATGATAGCACAATTATTTTTTGTTTTGCTTATTATTCTAATGTTGAACAAAGATCTGTCTGGAATTAAAAATATGCATTATATGTGATTTTTGCATCTTCGCTAATAGTATCCCATTATGGCTTATCATATATCTATATGTTTATTTTGATTTCAGTATTCTTTATTAGATACGTTTTTAATATCAGATATACAAGTTTTTTTGACAAGAACATGATAATATACTATATAATATTTACCCTATCCTGGTATATATACGCATCACATTCATCAGCATTTAATACAATCCTAAAAATAGGAGATCATGTACTAACAAATGTGTTGGCAGAATTTTTTTCTTTAGATTCTCGAGAAGGTAATGTATTGAAGGTAATTGGATTACAGCAGACTGCAACAATATCTTTTGGAAGGGAGATACATCGGTTGATACAAAATGTCACACAAGTATTCATAATCATTGGTTCTGTTGCCATCTTAATGAAAGATAGATATAATCATAACAGAGATTATACATTATTCGTGCCTATGAATATTGGCATAATATTTGCGAGTATAGCATTTCCTTATTTCTCGAGAGATACTATGAACATGTCGCGATTATATCAAACAACTTTATTGATTCTATCTCCGTCTTTCATTATAGGTGGAGAAATATTTTTAGGAAAGGTATTTAATGGTTTTGGAGTTAAGATCGATGCGAGAAGTATGAAATATATTTATAATTTAACTTTAAAGATGATGGTATTATTTATATTAGTGCCTTATCTCGCATTTAACTCTGGTCTCATTTATGAAATTATAAAAGAAGAGCCTATTTTAAATCCTATTGGAATTGAAAGAATTAGAACAGAAGGAAATAATATATCAAAGTCTTCGTTATACGAAGCTTATCTTACAGAGCAAGATATTGCGGGTGCAATTTGGTTAGCTGATCATAGATATATGGACAGAAATGTATTTGCGGCTAGAAAAGGGACTACTATATTTAGAACATATACTAGATCTGAGAAAAATGTTCTTATTGAAAAATATCTGATAGCTAATAATACAATTTATCGAAAAGATGATTATGTATATTTAAGATATATAAATACACAAGAAAATATTTTTAGTTATAGTACAAAAATGGGAGGAGTAGAAATAGTAAATAATAGTGATGTGATGTATAAAGTACCAATGCAAAAAAATAGAATTTACGATAATGGAGGTAGCCAGACATTTTTGTTGAGTTAGATTGGGCTAGATTAATATGACAAATGTTAGATATGCTAACATAAAAAAGTTAGCAGACACAAAATTAACTGAATATAAAAGACATGTAGATATGAAAAAATTAGATTTCATTATATCGTCTTTGCAAAATGACTTGCCTGTTGGTTCTACTGGCCTAGATATAGGGTGTAACATTGGCAATATATCTATTCCTCTTGCATCATTAGGTTTCAAAATTACTGGTTTCGATATATCTACAAAAAATATAAAAATTGCCAACAATAAAAAAATTTTTTTTGGGTTTGATAAAAATTTGACATTTTTATTAGGAGATGCTTGTAACCAACCTATCGTCGAAAAAGAACAGTTTGACTTTGTAATACTTTCAGAAGTATTAGAACATGTGAAAAAACCAGAAAAACTTCTGGTCAATATAAATAGAGTTCTTAAAAAAGATGGATATTTAATAATCACAGTTCCTAATGGATTTGGTCCTTATTCTTTGGTCATGGATCGTTTTAGAAATAATGTCTTATGTAAAATTATGTCGATTCCTGTATCTGAACATATAAATTATTTCTCTAAAAATAAGATATGTAAATTATTGATAGATAATGGATTCGATATTAAAAATTCTTCCAAGTCAGATTTTGTGTCATATTTTTTCACCAAAATGAAAATGATTGTAAATTCAGAGACAATATGCGTATTGGACTGTAGATTGGCAGATTTATTACCGTATAATTTTGTTAGCGGTTGGTATTTCTTCTGTAAAAAGGTAAGAAAAAAGATGAATAAAAGGTAAGAAAAAAGATGAATAAAAGGTAAGAAAAAAGATGAATAAAAGGTAAGAAAAAAGATGAATAAAAGGTAAGAAAAAAGAT
>Ga0114939_10002242_pt1 | contig 14564 bp, 12 predicted proteins | sample AshMeaCrysSpring_FD_87196 | JGI IMG/M metagenome (GOLD analysis project Ga0114939, IMG submission 87196) | Groundwater microbial communities from Big Spring, Nevada to study Microbial Dark Matter (Phase II) - Ash Meadows Crystal Spring | ecosystem: Environmental > Aquatic > Deep subsurface >... | reverse complement strand
GTCGAAGCCGCCGCCCGGGCGTTTGCCGATCGGGCGGGCTGGCAGGCCGGCTCCGCCGACCCGCAGTCTCTGGTCGGCTCCGGCGCGATCGAACGGCTGCTTGCGGAGCAACCGGCAGCGGTCCCGACGAGCCCGGTCGCGCCTGCCATGCATGTGCCCACACCTCCCCCGTGCGGACGTGCTGCCCACGCCCGCGGTGACCGTAGCGGTGCTGGCGGACGCTCGGCCACCCCCTGGCCCATTCTGATGCGGCAGACTGCCGGCCATGGACGGAACCCCCTCGCCCCACGAGGCGCATTGGGAGTCCGTCCACGCCGCCAAAGGCGCGGGGGAGGTGTCCTGGTGGCAGGAGCCCGACAGCCTCTGGCTCGACCTGATCGAGCGCGCCGGGGCGTCCCCCGCCGATCCGGTGGTGGACGTGGGCGCCGGGGCGTCCCTGCTCGTCGATGCGCTGCTCGACGCGGGCTTCTCCGATGTGACGGTGCTCGACATCTCCGCCGCGGCGCTGGACCGGGTGGCCCGTCGGCTCGGTGCGCGGGCGGCCGGCGTGCGGCTGGTCGCCGCCGACGTCACTGAGTTCCGCGGCGATCGCCCGTACGCGCTCTGGCACGACCGGGCGGTGTTCCACTTCCTCACCGATCCCGCCGACCGCGACGCCTACCGGGCGAGCCTGCGGGCCAACGTCGCGCCCGGCGGCCTGGCCGTGCTCGCCGTCTTCGCCCCCGACGGGCCGGAGACCTGCAGCGGGCTTCCGGTGCGGCGCTACGACGTGCAGGGGCTAGTCGACGAGATCGGAGCAGGCTTCGCGCTGGTGCACGCCGAGCGCCGCGTGCACACGACCCCGTGGGGGTCCGAGCAGCCGTTCACCGTGGCCCTGCTGCGGCGGGCCTGACGCGGCCAAGCGGCGCCAGACTCGGGGAATGGACGAGCCCCAGGTCTGGACGGCGGTCGACGAGTACATCGCCGAGCGGTTGCTGCCCGACGATCCGGGCGCCTTGGCCCTGCTCGCGGCCGCTGAGGCCGCCGGGCTGCCCCAGATCCAGGTCTCCGCGCCCCAGGGGGCGCTGCTCGCCCTGCTCGCGCGTTCGATCGGGGCGCGCCGGGTGCTCGAGGTCGGCACGCTCGGCGGGTACAGCACGCTGTGGCTCGCCCGCGCCCTGCCCCCGGACGGGGTCGTCGTCACCCTGGAGCTCGACCCCCAGCACGCTGACGTGGCCGCGGCCGCCCTGGACGCGGCGGGCGTGGGCGACAGGGTCGACCTGCGGATCGGCCAGGCGCTGGACACACTCGACGCGATGGTCGCCGACGGCGCCGACCCGTTCGACCTGTCGTTCATTGACGCCGACAAGGCCAACAACCCGCAGTACGTCCAGCGGGCCCTGTGGCTCAGCCGGCCCGGCTCGCTGATCGTGGTGGACAACGTCGTCCGCGGCGGCGCCGTGATCGACGCCGAGTCGTGGGCAGCCGACGTGATCGGAACCCGGGCGCTCTTCGACCTGCTGCGCGACGAGCCGCGGCTGGAGGCCACCGCGATCCAAACCGTCGGCGGCAAGGGCTACGACGGCTTCGTCCTGGCGCGCGTCACCGGCTGAGCGGGCCGGGGCGGCTCACCCCGCGAGGGTCGCCGTGAGGAACGCAATCGTCGGCTCGGTCTGGGTGGACTGGAAGGCCGGGTCGGCGTGCCGCGCCCCGGAGAGCACGCTCAGCGAGGCGCTGCCACCGGCTGACTGCACCGCGGCCATGAGCTCCTCAGACTGGCCGAGCGGGACGTTGCAGTCGGCGTCGCCGTGGGCGAAGTAGAAGGCGGGCAGGGTGCCCGCGGTGGCCGCGTACGCGCCCAGGTTCGCCTGCCCGGTCTCCGCAGGCTTGGCCGCCAACGCGCCGCCCAACCACGTGGACTCCGGCGAACCGGCCACGCTGTGGACCTCGGCGCTGCCACCGCACGCGGCCACCTCGGCGGCCTGCTCGTCCATGGTGGCGAAGTTGGTCGGGCCGAACCAGCTGACCACCGCCTGCACCGCGTCCGACTGGCCCGCGTTGCCGAGCGAGTCGTCGTCGAAGACGGTCTCCTGGTCTCCCGTGACTCCAAGCATGTTGGCCATCCAGCCACCAGCCGACTCGCCCCACGCGCCGATCGCGTCGGCGTCGAGTCCGTACGTCGCCGCGTTGGCGCGCACCCAGCGCACGGCGGCCTTGACGTCCTGCGCCCCCGCCGGGAAGAGCGCCTCCCCCGACAACCGGTAGTTGACCGCCACCGCCGCGAACCCGGCGGCCACCAGCGCCTCAGCGTTGGCCCGCTCCATCTGCGAGCTGCCCATCTTGAAGGCCCCACCGTGGATGAGCAGCACGACGGGCAGGGGCTCGCCGTCGCCCTCGGGCAGGTAGAGGTCGAGCGTCTGGGACGGAGAGGTGCTGGCGTACGAGATTCCGGTCTTCACCATCGCCTCCCCCGAGTACCCGCCCTCCGAGGAGTTCGTGACCTCTGGGGTGGCACCGCCGGACGCGGTCGCCGCCTCTTGCGCGGACGACCCGCAGCCGGCGATCACAGCCGTGCAGGCGGCCAGGGCGGTCGCGATCGACAGGGGTCGAAGGGCGGTTCGTCGCAGCACGGGGTTTCCTTCCCTACCCGGGAGCGCCCGGGTCCTCGTCAGCAGGTCGACATCAGTCAACCGGCGCAACCTGTGGAGCCGCTGACAGGTTGCTGGACGGGGGCCACGAGGCCGCCGGGCCCGCAGGGGCCCCGGCCGAGAGTGTCTGCGAGGGTCGCTAGACGGGAGCACGCGTGGTGCGTCTCGGCCTGACGGCCACGAGCCACAGGACCAGCGTCAAGGCGGCCGCCGCCCCGAAGACCACCAACGTCCCGGTCAGGGTGTCCATGGCCTGCGGGGCCAGCAGCATCGTCACGCCCAGGGTGAGCAGCACCGAGCCGGCGATGAGCTTGAGCGCCCGCCCGTGCCGCTCCTGCAGCTTGGCGGCGCGCAAGGTGAAGACCGCGACCCCGAAGACGATCAACTCGTCGAGCAGGAACACCGTCATGTAGACGGAGAACAGCCCGGCGGCCGTCGCCGTCGAGACTCCGGCGTCTGTCAGCAGGCCGGTCCACAGCAGCGGGAGCCCGGCGGTGCACGGGGTCTCAAGCAGGGAAACCCCCACGGCGAGCGCGACGGTTCCGGCGATCACGGCCGGAAGGCCGCGGTCGGCGGCGGCGACGGCGCGCATCTTCTTGTAGAGGCCGGGCTTGTGCTCGGCCGAGATCGACAGCGACGGCCCGTGGCCCGGGTAGAGGCCGTCCTTGAGCTGGAGAACCCCGAAGGTGATGGCGATCGCGGCCAGCCCGAGCCGGATCCACACCATCTCGCCGACGTAGTCGAGCGCCGAGTAGAAGCCGACGATGTAGAGGGCGTACATCGCGGTCGTGACGAACAGGAAGGTCGAGCCGACCAGGAGCACCCGCCCCCGAGATCCGCTGTGCAGCACGATCGCCAGCAGCACCGAGAGCACCCACAGCGAGCAGGGGTTGACCCCGTCCACGAACCCGATGACGAGGGTGCTGACGAGCAGCGAGGTGCCCCCCAGGTCAATGGTCCCGAGGAACCCTGCATCGAGCGTCGTCGAGGTCCCGGGCTCGAGGGCGGCGGCGTCGCCTGTGAGTGCCCCCTCCACCGTCTTCTCGATCGCCGCGGCCCTGGCGTCGTCGAAGCCGATCCAGACCCGCTCCCCGATCACCGTGACGGGGACCCCCGTGGCCTCAAACCCCAGCCGTTCGGCGGTCTGCTCGAGCTTGGCGCGGTTGGCCTCGTCGTACCAGACCTCGTACTGCTCGATGACCAGGTCGGGGTGGCGCTTGGCGAGGCCTTTGAGGAACTCGCGCTCGGCGGCGCAGTGGGGGCAGCCGTCGCCGTGGAAGAGGACCAGGGTGACGGGCTGGGCCGTCTCCTCAGCCGCGGCAGCGGCAGCCGGACCCGGGAGGCCCCCGACGAACAGCCACGCGAGCGCGGCGAAGAGGGCCACTCCGAGCCACGTGCGAGTGGCCCGTCCTGCCATGTGTTCAGCATCGGCAGGCAACGCGTCGGGCGTTAGGGCCGTCAGTCCCGGGCCGCTCAGCCGATCGGCCACTCCTGGCCCGGAGAGCGGCCGATGGCCGCCCGCCCCGGCCCCGCCATACTCGGCTCGTGACTCAGCCCAGCCCCGCCCCGGGGGCGGTCCGCCGCCTGGCTGAGGCGCTTGTCGCGGCGAGCACCGGACGGCGCGCGCTGATTGCCCTGGCGGTCTTCGTGGCCTTCACCGCCACCGTGCTGCCCTGGCAGGCCGGGATCGCCGCGGAGTACGGCGAGGGAGTCGGCTCACCCGACACCTCGCTGTGGTACTCCGCCGACGGCCTGTACGAGCTCGCCGAGGCGTACGGGGACGACGGCCGGGCCGCCTACGTGCGCGCCCGAGTCACCTTCGACGTCGTCTGGCCGCTGGTCTACGCCGCGATGCTCGCGCTGGCGCTCGGCTGGCTGCTGCGCCGGGCGACCGCCCCGCTCGCCCGGCTGCGGGTCGTCGTGCTGCTGCCGATCGCGGCGTTGCTCGCCGACTACGCCGAGAACGCCTGCACGGCGATCGTGATGGCCCGCTGGCCGTCGACCACCGACCTGCTGGCCACCCTCGCGCCGGTGTTCACCGCGGCAAAGTGGACCCTGCTGGGTGCGGCCTTCCTCGCGGTCCCCGTCCTTGGGCTGCTCGCCGTGCGCCGGTCCCGCTGACCCTGCTCAGGGCGACCCGTTCTCAGCGGGCGACGTGCTCGGGCAGGACGTAGTCGTACGGCCGTCGGAGCACCCGGGTGCGAAGGAACCGGTCGCCCTTGCGCAGCCGCAGGTAGAGCGCGAGGAGGTCGGCGTCCTTGCGGTAGTAGCGCTCGACCTCCTCGGCGGTGACCTCGGGCCGCTCCCCCAGGGCGCCCACGTGGGCGGCCAGCCACCGGTTGACGATGGCGACCCCCAGCGGGATCCGGTCCGGGCGGCCCTCCTTGTGGAAGTTGCCGAGCAGGTCGACTGCCACCAAGCGCGGGTCGAAGTAGTCGTCGAGGTAGGCGCTCACCTCACCGCGCCACCGGTAGTACCCCCGGATACCGGGTGGGATCGGCCGGTGCAGAAGGGCCAGATCGATGGCGTGCCGCCCGTCGTGGCGGATGAACGGCGTCCCGACGTCAATGAGAACCGGCTCCTCGAACCCGTCGCCGGACGCCCTGAAGGACCAGTTCGACAGCTGGCCGTCGACGGCGACCGCGACGCCGCGCGCGTCCCGGTTGGCCTCGGCGAGCCGGATCACCGGGGCCAACGCCCCCTCGATCGCCCGCATGACGCCGGCGTCGTCGGCGGTCCGCAGGATGTGGTGGCCGAGCGAGTCGGCCGGCAGCTCCGGCTGCACCAAGTAGACCACCGGGGCCCGGCCCGGGCGGCGGACCACGTGAGACGACGTGCCAGCGACCCGCACTCCCGCCAGGGCCAGCAGGTGCAGGTACTCCTCGACGAGGTCGACGTAAGCGGCGGCGTCGGACTCGCCGGCGAAACCCGACATCCGCTTGCACACCAGGCCCGGCAGGGCCGCTAGGCGCAGGGCCACCGAAATCTCGCCGAAGCCGAGCACCTCGACGTCACCGGAGGCCGTCGGCCGCGCCGGATCCAGGGCGCCCTCGAACCGCTCAAGCACCGCGTCGACCTCGGTGCCTGGGTGCGTCACGCGACGCTCCCCGCCTTGCCCATGGCCTGGTCGAGCCGCGCCAGCACCTCACCGGCCAGCACGTCGTCCATCAGCAGCCCCGGCTTCACCTGGAGCACCGAGGGGTCGAAGCCGGCGAACATCGCCCACACTCCGGCGTCGTACAGCGCCTTCGTCATCAGCATCCCGCCCTGCGGGTGGGCGAACCGCAGCCCGATCACGAGCCCGGTCTGGCGGACCTCGACCAGCCACTGGGGGTGTCGGCTCTGGAGCTCGGCCAAACCGACGGCGTACCGCCGGGTGAGGGCCTCGACGCCCCCCCGGGTCTCGTCCCGAGCGGTGATATCCAGGACGGCGCGCGCAACCCGGCAGCCGAGCTCGGAGCCGCCGAACGTGGACACGTGCCCCCAGCCGTCCTCCGTGAGCCAGCGCCCGGCCCGCTCGGACAGCAGCGTCGCCGCGATCGGGTAGAGCCCGCCGGACAGCCCCTTGCCCGTGACCAGGATGTCCGGGACGACGCCGAAGCGGTCGACCCCCCACATGGCACCCGTCCGCCCCAAGCCGGTCTGCACCTCGTCGGCGACGTAGAGCGCGCCATGCTCGTCGCACAGGGCGCGCACACCGGGCAGGTAGCCGGGCGACGGAACCGGGAAGCCCATCGTCGCCGGGATCGTCTCCAGGGCGACCGCGGCGACATCCCCTGCCGCGAGCTCGCGCTCCACGGCCTCAAGGTCATCGAACGGCACGTGGGTGAACTCCTCCGGCCTGCCCTCGGACAGGAAGGCCGCCGCGGCGCGCCCGTCGCCGGCGGGCAGCGCCAGGCCGGTGTGCCCGTGGTAGGCCCCGGTGGCGGAGACGATCCGCCGTCGGCCGGTGGCCCGCCGGGCGGTCTTGAGGGCCAGGTCGACGGCCTCGCCCGCGCCGCTGGCGAAGACGGCGTAGCGCATCCCGGCCGCCGATCCGACCAGCTGCTCGGCCAGGAGCGACCGCTCGACGCTCGGGAAGTGGTGGTTGCCGATGTCCAGCGTCCCCATAGCCTCGACGAGTACGGCCGTCAGCTCGGGGTTGCGGTGGCCGAGGTTGAACACTCCGCCGTTGAGGTGCAGGTCGATCAGCCCGCGGCCGTCGAGGTCCCACAGCCGGTATCCCTCACGGCGACCGACCACCAGCCGGATACCGAGGGCTCCGAAGGTCTGCACCCGGTTGGGGCAGACGTGGCGCTCGGCGAGGTCGAGCACCTCCTGTGTGGTCATTCGCGTGGTCATCGCGCGAGGCGCTCCGGCCGCTGCGGCGTACCGCTCACCCGTGGACATGGGTCCAGTCCTACCAGCCTGGTCACAGGCCGCTGACGCCCTTGGCGACCAGCAGCGCCCCGAGCACCGAGATCACGAGCGCCATCACTGCTGCGTTGTTGGCTCGCAGCCAGTCGCGCATCGAGGCCAGCGGCCCGAGCACGCGCTCACCGAAGACCGCGAAGAGCAGCACCGGCACCGCCACAGTGGAGGCGGCGATTCCGACCGCGAGCGGCAGCACCTCGGCGACGACCTCGCCCACCTGCTGACCACCCCTGAGCCTCGACGGGGACCGAACGCCCAAGTGACCGGGCCGGCCACTCCAGCAGGTCCGCCGGGACGGGTGCGCCGGCGGGGTCCCCCGCCAGGAACGCGGCGAGGAGGGCTGAGCAGGCCGCCCAGTCCCGCTCCGATGACCAGGGTCGGGCAGCCGGCGTGGCGGTCGCGACGGGAGCGCTGGGCCGCCGGCTCGAGCAGGGCGCGGTACGACGAGGCGGAGTTCATGAACCCAGGCAGGAACACCAGGACCCGGTCGCCGCTCCCCTCCAACACCAGCAAGCGCGCTTCCCCCTTGTCGCGATTCGCGGCCAGGCTAGGGCTTCTGGCCGGTCTCGGCGCATCGGGCAGGTGGGACAATGGAGGTGCGCGAGGAGGTGGTGCGGATGCCCACCGGCTGGATGCCCGATGCGCGGCACGACCTGCGCATGGCCGGGGCCTTCGACATTGCCGGGACCTTCGACCCGGAGCCCGCTCCCCGGCATCGCCACGTGAAGGCCCACCACCGGCATGCGCGGAGCCCGCGGTGGCAGGCGGGCGACAGCCCCCACGTGAGGAGGATGCGCGATGTCAACACTCATGAAGCAGGACCGTCCGAGCCTGACCGACCTGTTCTGGTCGGGGTGGCCGCTCGGGGCAATGGCCTTGGAGTTCCCTGAGCGGGACCTCATGCCAATGCGGGTCGAGGAGTTCGCCGACGGTGACACTTGGGTGATCCGGGCCGAGTTGCCCGGAGTCGACCCCGACAGGGACGTCGAGGTGAGCATCCACGGCGGCGTGCTCACCGTGTCGGCCGAACGCCGCGAGGAGACCCAAGAGGGCGAGGAGGGCAAGCCCGGCTACCGGTCGGAGTTCCGGTACGGGTCCTACCGCCGCAGTCTGCGGCTGCCCGTCGAGGTGACTGCGGACGACGTCAAGGCGACCTACGCCGACGGGATCCTCGAGGTCCGGGTACCCCTGTCCGTCGAGCACCCGGCCCCGGCCAAGGTCCCGGTGACCCGAAGCTAGCCGCGTTGTGACACGCAACGGCGCCGCGCCGCCCCTTCGGGCGGCCGACGTCGTGCGATCGTTCGATGTGCCGGCCGGCGCCCACGTCCACATCCCGTTCTGCGAGTAGATCTGCCCGTTCTGCCCGTACAGCAAGGTCCGCGCCGACGAGGCGCTCGCCCGGAGGCATTTCGCCGCCCTCCGCGCTCATCCTCGACGACGTGGTGACGCGCACCTGGCAGGACCGGGTCTCCCCAGCGCCGGAGACCACGTACTGGACCGAGGTGATGGCTGCGGTGTATGGGGCGCCCCCGGCCTTCCGCTTCGTGGCCGAGGCCTACCGGGACCGCGAGTGGGATCTGCAGCAGTTGGGGCTCGAGCACTCCGGCTCGACGGGACCGCGTACGAGCGCGACGGCGCCGACCTGGCCCACGGTGCCCTGTACGTCGCCCGTGACGGCTGGGGGGCCACATCCTCACGGCGGCACCGCTGCCAGAGACCTAGGCTGGCTGGGACCCCGAGGAAGGCGGAGCACGCAATGGAGTTGACGGCTGAGGAGGCCCGGCTGCGGGAGGCCCGCGAGGGCGTGCGCTGGCGGCAGTGGGGCCCCTACCTGAGCGAGCGGCAGTGGGGCACCGTCCGCGAGGACTACAGCGACAACGGCGACGCTTGGAACCACTTCAGCCACGACCAGGCCCGATCCCGGGCCTACCGCTGGGGCGAGGACGGCATGGCCGGCGTGAGCGACGACAAGAGCCAGCTGTGCCTGAGCCTGGCCTTGTGGAACGGCCAGGACCCGATCCTCAAGGAGCGCCTCTTCGGGCTGACGAACTCGGAGGGCAACCACGGGGAGGACGTCAAGGAGTACTACTTCTACACCGACAACACCCCGACCCACTCGTGGATGCGGTGGCGGTACAAGTACCCGCACGCGGCCTTCCCCTACGACGATCTGGTGCGCACCAACGGCGAGCGCGGCTTCGACGACGCCGAGTACGAGCTGCTGGACACCGGAGTCTTCGACGAGGGCCGGTACTTCGACGTCGAGGTCGACTACGCCAAGGCGGGGCCGTCGGACCTGCTGGCGCGGGCCACGGTGCGCAACCGCGGTCCGCAGGACGCGCCGGTCCACCTGCTGCCGACCCTGTGGTTCCGCAACACGTGGTCGTGGGGCGGGGCCAAGACGAAGCCGACCCTGGAGGCCGCCGGTGGCGACGCCGCCGGTCGGTCCGTCCACGCCCACCACGAGGCGCTCGGGGACCTCTGGCTGCACGTGGCCGAGCCCATCGAGCTGATGTTCTGCGAGAACGAGACGAACACCGAGCGGATCTCCGGGCAGCCCAACACCGCGCCGTACCAGAAGGACGGAGTCAACCGGCGGGTCGTCGACGGGGAGGCCGCCGCGGTCAACGACGCGTCGGGCACGAAGGTCGCCGCGCACTGGCAGGCGGTCGTCCCCGCGGGGGGCGAGGCGGTCCTGCGCTACCGGCTGACCTCCACCCCCCCGTCCAAGACGGACCCCTTCGCCGACTTCGACGAGGTGATGTCGGCGCGGGAGGCGGAGGCCGACGAGTTCTACGCCTCGATCACGCCGCCCGCGCTCGGCCCGGACGAGGCCCAGGTGCTGCGCCAGGCCATGGCCGGGATGCTGTGGTCCAAGCAGCACTACTACTTCGACCTCGACCTGTGGCTTCGGGAGCACTCCGCGCACCCACTGCGCGCGCCGAGCCGCCTCGGCGTGCGCAACCAGCAGTGGTTCCACATGCTCAACGACGACGTGATCTCGATGCCCGACAAGTGGGAGTACCCCTGGTACGCCGCCTGGGACCTGGCCTTCCACACGGTCGCGCTGGCGATGGTCGACCCGGACTTCGCCAAGAGCCAGCTCGACCTGATGCTGTCCAGCCCGTACCTGCACCCCACCGGGCAGATCCCGGCGTACGAGTGGAACTTCGGCGATGTGAACCCCCCGGTGCACGCGTGGGCGCTCGCGCTGGTCTCCGGGCTGGAGCGGCAGATGGCCGGCGACGCAGGCGAGACCGATGCCGACGCCGACGACCTCGCCTTCCTCCAGGAGACCTTCAGCAAGCTCCTGGTGAACTTCACCTGGTGGGTCAACCGCAAGGACCCCAGCGGCAAGAACCTCTTCCAGGGAGGGTTCCTGGGCCTCGACAACATCGGGGTCTTCGACCGCAGCGCGGGCATCCCGGGCGGCGGCAGCCTCGAGCAGTCCGACGGCACGGCCTGGATGGCCTTCTACAGCCAGAACATGCTCGAGATCGCCGTCGCACTGGCCGAGCACGACCCGGCGTACGAGGGGTTCATCACCAAGTTCGTGCACCACTGGTTCCAGATCGCCGCCGCCATGGACCCCCTGGGCGAGCACCCGGACGAGATGTGGGACGAGGAGGACGGCTTCTTCTACGACGTCCTGCGGCTGCCCGACGGCACGGGGCAGCGCCTCAAGGTGCGCTCCTTGGTCGGCCTGCTGCCGCTGTGTGCGACGGCCGTCGTCCCGCAGAGCACCCTTGAGCGCTTCCCCCACGTCGCCGAGGAGATCGGCGGCTACCTGGCCCGCAACGCGGACCTGCTCGGATCCCTCTCAGACCCGCGCGTCCCCGGAGTAGACGGCCGGCGGCTGCTCGCCCTCGTGGACGAGCACAAGCTGCGCCGCATCCTCGCGCGGATGCTCGACGAGGAGCGCTTCTTCGGCCCGCATGGGATCCGCTCGGTCTCCAAGTGGCACGAGGAGCACCCGTACACGGTGAACGTCGCCGGGCAGGACTACACCGTCGCCTACGAGCCCGCCGAGTCCCGGTCGGGGATGTTCGGCGGCAACTCCAACTGGCGCGGGCCCGTGTGGGTGCCGGTCAACGTGCTCCTGGTGCGGGCGCTTCTGCAGTTCTACCTGTACTACGGCGACGACTTCCGGATCGAGTGCCCGACCGGCTCCGGGAACGAGATGACGCTGTACGAGGTGGCCGAGGAGCTCAGCCGCCGCCTGGTCACGACGTTCACGCGCGATGAGGACGGGCGCCGGCCGGTCTTCGGTGGGAGCGAGCTCTTCCAGGAGGACCCGGCCTGGGGGGGCAACATCTTGTTCTACGAGTACTTCCACGGCGACAACGGCGCCGGCATCGGGGCATCGCACCAAACCGGCTGGACCGGGGTGGTGGCCCGGCTCGCCCAGATGTTCGCCAGCACCGACGCCCACACCGTGCTGCACGGGCCCAGCCGTCCGTTCAGCGTCCCCTACCGTCGGCTGCTAGACCAGCCGCTCGCCAGCGCCGACACCGCCCGAAAGGCCCGCTGACCCCGAAGGGCGTGGGGGTGGATGGCCCTTGCGCTCAACCGCGGAAGTCGAGGACCGCCTCCGGCAGCGCCATGCCGGCCGACAGGTCCATGCCGTGCACGGCAAGCAGGTGCCCGCGGAACCACACGTCGAACGGCGCGTCCGACGTGGCCAGGCCGAACAACGCTGCGGCCAGGTCCGGGGACTCGATCATCACGACGGCGAGGTCGCCGTTCAACGTCGACTGGATCCAGACCGACTCCCGGGTGATCCCGTGCCGTCGACGTGAGGCGGTGTGCTCCTCGCTGCGCTCGCCCTGCCAGCAGGAGAGCATCTCGTCGCGGTCGGTGGTCGAGGTACCCGGCAGCAGTGGGGCGGCGAAGCACAGGGTCTGGATGGCGCGGTCGGCCTGGGTGAGGTCGAGTGTCATGGTGGGCTCCTTGTGGTCACGTGCGGCGCCGCGGGTCGGCGTCGGGTTCAGGCTCGACCCCCGACCCGGGCCCCGGCATCCCCGTGCATCTGGGATCTTTCGTGCATGTGGCCGCCCCTCGTCGGCGGCTCGGGCACCATGGCCGAGTGCGAAGCTGGGATGCCGGGCGACTGGTCGAGGACGTCGAGCGGGTTGCCGCGCGCGGCCTGCCCTACGGCGCCCTGCACGCGGAGCTCGCTGCCCGGATCCGCAGGGTGATGCCCGTCGACGCCTTCTGCTGGCACGGGCTGGATCCCGATACCCGCCTGCTCACGACCGCGAATCCGGTGGAGCTGATGCTCGGGGGCTTCCTCACCCCGGAGACCGAGGCGATGGCGGCCGGGGCCGTGGTGACCAGCGAGTACCTGCGCGAAGACGTCAACACCTTCGCCTCGCTCGCAGGCCGGCGCCTACCAGTGGCGATCCTCAGCGAAACAACGCGCGGACAGCCCGAGCGCAGCGCCCGCTATCTGGAGTACCTCGCGCCTATCGGCACGCCGTTCGAGATGCGTGCCGCCATGGTGACGCGCGGTCGGGCGTGGGGCTGCGTGGTCATGCACCGCACGGAGGCGACGGGCGACTTCACTACAGACGAGGCGCGGGTGATGGCGCGGCTGTCGCGGCCGATCGCCGAGGCGCTCCGCGCCTCGTACCGCTTCGACGCCGCCCGACGTGCCGACGAGGCGCGCGCGCCGGGGTTGCTCGTGCTCGGCGCCGATGACGCCGTGGAGATGACGACACCGCCCGCCGTCGCGCTGCTCGAGCCGCTGGTGAGCGACGACCCGGCCCACCGGAGCCTCCCGGCGCCGGTGATCACGCTGGCCGCCGATGTGCGTCGCCGCGGCCAGGAGGGGCGGACGGCGCCGCCCCTGCACGTGCCGACGTCGTCCGGGTGGCTGACGCTGCACGGCTCCCTTCCCGACGGCGCCGCCGACGGCCGGGTCGCGATCGTAGTGCAGCGCGCCGGAGAGGAGTACGCCCTGCCGCTGCGGTTGGAGACCTTCGGGCTCACGGCGCGCGAACGCGAGGTCGCCACCCTCGTAGCGCGCGGACTGGACACCGCCGCGATCGCCGAGCGCCTGGTGATCACCCCCTGGACCGTGCAGGACCACCTCAAGGCGGTCTTCGCCAAGACCGACACCCACTCGCGACGTGAACTGCTCGCCACGGTCTTCTTCCACGACCAGCTGCCCGGAATCGTCGCGCATGACCCGCTCAATGCCGGCGGGCACCTTCAGCCGACGTGAGGGTGATCAGATGGCCCGGTGAGAACTTGTCGGTGCGATTGTGGTCACCTCGTTCGGGCCGGTCGGTTCCACGAGCGCCGCAGGGCCCACCCGATGCGGGTGGGCCCTGCGGCGTCTCGGGCTGAGCCGGTCAGCTGCAGCCGCTGGTGCTGCCGCAGCCCTCACAGACGTAGCAGGAGCCGGCCGGGCGCATCTTGACCCCGCAGGTCATGCACATCGGGGCGTCAGACGCGGTTCCCTGCAACCGGTCCATCAGCTCGGCCGAGGAGTGCACGCCGGCTGGCGCGGGCGCCTCGATGTGGATCGGGGTCGAGGCCACGGAGGCCTCGGCTGCGGCGGTCGAGATCGTGCCCTCGGCCACCGGCGCCGACTGCGACAGCGTCTCGAAGTCCTCCGGCTCGCTGGCCTCGTACGAGCCGGTCTCGAGCTGGCGCTGGCGCTCCTCGGCGGTGTAGATGCCCAGGGCCGAACGCTCGTCGAAGGGCAGGTAGTCCAGGGCGAGGCGGCGGAAGATGTAGTCCATCACCGACTGCGCCATCCGGATGTCGGGGTCGTCGGTGAGGCCGGCCGGCTCGAAGCGCATGTTGACGAACTTCGAGACGAACGCGTCGAGCGGCACGCCGTACTGGATGGCGATCGACACCGCGATCGAGAAGGCGTCCATCACCCCGGCCAGGGTCGAGCCCTGCTTGCCGAGCTTGAGGAACACCTCGCCGAGGCCGTCGTCGGGGTAGGATCCGGCCGTGAGGTAGCCCTCGGCGCCGCCGACGCTGAAGGAGACCGTCTGGCTGGGCCGCTTCTTCGGCAGCCGCTTGCGGGTCGGCTTGTGCTCGACGATGACCGTGGCCGGGGCGTCGGCTGACTTGGCCTTGGCGTCGCTGAGCGGCTGGCCCACCTTGCAGTTGTCGCGGTAGACGGCGAGCGCCTTGAGGCCGAGCTTCCAGCCCTGTAGGTAGACGTCCTCGATCTCCTCGACCGTGGCGGTCTCCGGCAGGTTGACCGTCTTGGAGATCGCGCCGGACAGGAACGGCTGGCAGGCCGCCATCATCCGCACGTGGCCCATGGCCTCGATCGAGCGGGCGCCCATCGCGCAGTCGAACACGTCGTAGTGCTCGGGCCGCAGGCCTGGGGCGTCGATGATGTGGCCGTGCTCGGCGATGTGCTCGACGATCGCCTCGATGGTCTCCTCGGTGTAGCCGAGCTTGTGCAGCGCACGCGGGATCGTCTGGTTGACAATCTGCATCGAGCCGCCGCCGACGAGCTTCTTGAACTTCACCAGCGAGAAGTCCGGCTCGATC
>Ga0114939_10002241_pt1 | contig 14564 bp, 13 predicted proteins | sample AshMeaCrysSpring_FD_87196 | JGI IMG/M metagenome (GOLD analysis project Ga0114939, IMG submission 87196) | Groundwater microbial communities from Big Spring, Nevada to study Microbial Dark Matter (Phase II) - Ash Meadows Crystal Spring | ecosystem: Environmental > Aquatic > Deep subsurface >... | reverse complement strand
GGCCTTGCGTTCCGAGATCGGCTGGAGCACCGCCGACCGCATCGGCGTGTGGGGCCACGACCTGGTGCGCGACCTGATCGGCCGGGTGAACCTGGGCGACATGGGCTTCCTGGAGATCACCGGGCGCCTGCCCGATGCGCGCGAGTCGGCGATGTTCAACGCGCTGCTGGTGACGCTGGTCGAGCACGGCATCGTGCCGTCGACGCTGGCGGCGCGCATGACGGTGGCCGGCGCGCCCGAGGCGCTGCAGGCCGCGGTGGCGGCCGGCCTGCTCGGCCTGGGCAGCGTCTTCGTCGGCTCCACCGAGGGCACGGCGAAGCTGCTGCTCGAGGCCCTGCCCGACCCTCGGGCCGACCTGAAGCTGGCCGAGCTGGCGGTGCGCATCGTCGACGAGCACCGCACCGCACGCCGCATCCTGCCCGGGCTGGGCCACCCGATCCACAAGCCGGTCGACCCGCGCACGCCGCGCCTTTTCGCGCTGGCCCGCCGACACGGCTTCCACGGCCGCTATGTCGCGCTGATGCAGGCCGTGGCGCGGCGCGCCGAGCGGGTGCACCAGCGGCCGCTGCCGATCAATGCCACCGGCGCGATCGGCGCCATCGCCTGTGAGATGGGGCTGCCCTGGCAGGCCTGCCGCGGCATCGGCGTGATGGCGCGCGCCGTCGGGCTGGTCGGCCATGCGCTGGAGGAGCTGCGCCAGCCGCTGGCCACCGAGGTCTGGCACCGCACCGAGGCCGAGGCCGCCGGCGATATCCGCGGCCGGCTGCGGCCGGCCCCGCGCCGCCGGCGCGCAGCGGCGCGCTGAGCGGCGGCACCGATGCGAACCCCGCTGCAGGTGCTGCGGTTGTACCCGCCGCATGCCGGCACGCTGGCCACGCTGCTGGACAGCCGTGCAACAGCGGCGCCGGAGCGCGAATGCCTCGTTTTCGGGGAGCATGCGCTTACATACGAACAGGTGCACGCCGAGGCGGGGCGTGCGGCGGCGCTGTATGCGTCGTTCGGCGTGCGGCGCGGCGACCGGGTCGGCGTCATGGCCGCGAACCACCCCTCCACCGTGCTGACGCTGCTGGCGCTGGCCCGGCTGGGCGCGGTGATGGTGCCGGTCAACCCGGACTATCGCGCGGCCGAAGCCGGCTACGTGCTGCAGCACGCGCAGGTCAGCGGCGTGCTCTGCGCCCCCGAGGCGCTCGCCACGGTGCGCGAGGCGGTGGCGCCGATCGAGCCGGCACCCTGGCTGCTGCGCAACCAGGACGACGGCGCGGCCGGGCCGCCGGTCTTCGATGCCGCCCTGAAGGCAGCGAACGCTGCGCCGCCGCCCGATGCCGGGACGCCAGACGCGCCCTGCCTGTTCATCTACACCTCGGGCACCACCGGCTTCCCTAAAGGCGTGATGCACGGCCAGCGTACGCTGATCACCGCGGGCGAAGGCTTCGTGCAGCGCATGCAGCTGCAGCCCGAGGACCGGCTGCTGTGCATCCTGCCGATGTTCCACATCAACGCGCTGTGCTATTCGCTGGCCGGCGCGCTGGCCGCCGGCGCGACGCTGATCCTGGTGCCGCGCTTCTCGGCCGGCAGCTTCTGGCAGGAGGTGGCGCGCACACGGGCGACCGAGGCCAACACCATCGCCGCCGTGTCCAACATCCTGCTGCGCCGGCCGCGCAGCGAGTTCGTGCCCGGCCATGCGCTGCGCAAGCTCTACGGCGCACCCTTCACGGCCGAGACCTACGAGGTCTTCGGCCGCGAGTTCGGCGTGCCGACGCTGATCGAGGGCTACGGCATGAGCGAGGTCCCGGGCGTGCTGAACAACCCCTTCGAGGGGCCGCACAAGGTGGGCAGCATGGGCCGGCCGAGCACGCACCCCGACCCGGCCGTGCGCCTGGCCGAACTGCGCGTCGTCGACGACGACGGCCTCGACCTGCCCGACGGGCAGAGCGGCGAGCTCTGGGTCAAGACGCCGCTGGTGATGCAGGGCTACTACCGCGATCCGGAGCAGACCGCGGCTGCCTTCAGCGACGGCTGGTTCCGCACCGGAGACCTGGCCTGGCGCGATGCCGACGGCTTCTACTGGTTCGTGGCGCGCAGGAAGGACATCATCCGCAAGCGCGGCGAGAACATCTCCGGCGCCGAACTCGACCGCGTGATCGAGTCGCATCCCCAGGTGCTGCAGGCCGCCGCCATCCCGGTGCCCGACCCGCTGGGCGAGGACGAGATCCTGGCGGTGGTGGTGCTGCGGCCGGGCGCGTCGGCACAGGCGCGCGAGATCGCGCAATGGTGCCGCGCCCGGCTGGCCCCGATCAAGCTGCCGCGCTACCTGGTCTTCGCCGACGCCCTGCCGCTGACGCCTACGCACCGCGTGGCCAAGTACCGGCTGCGCGAACAGGCCGAGGCGCTGCGCGCGCGCGCCACCGACCTGGCCGCGGCCGCGGGCGGACGACAATAGCGCCGCTGCGCCCGAACCGCACCCCATGACCGACCTCGCTGCCGCGCCGCCCTCGCGCCTGGCGCTGTACCTGAACCTGATCCGCTGGGACCGCCCGGCCGGCTGGCTGCTGCTGCTGTGGCCGAGCCTCAGCGCGCTGTGGATCGCGGCCGGCGGCTGGCCGGGCTGGCATCTGCTGGCGGTGTTCGTGCTCGGCACGATCCTGATGCGCAGCGCCGGCTGCTGCGTCAACGACGTCGCCGACCGCGAGTTCGACCGCCACGTCAAGCGCACGGCGCAGCGGCCGGTGACGAGCGGCGCGGTGCTGCCGGGCGAGGCGCTGGCCCTGGGTGCGGTGCTGGCGCTGGCGGCCTTCGGCCTGGTGCTCAGCACCACGCCGGCGGCGGTGCTGCTGTCGGTGGTGGCGCTGGCGGTGTCGATCGGCTACCCCTTCGCCAAGCGCTGGGTGGCCATGCCGCAGGCGGTGCTGGGTGTGGCCTTCAGCTTCGGCATCCCGATGGCATTTGCCGCGGCGCGCGGCAGCACGCAGTGGAGCCTGGCGGCGCTGGCCGAGGCGATCCCGCCGCTGGCCTGGTGGCTGCTGCTCGGAAACCTGTTCTGGGTGCTGGCCTACGACACCGAGTACGCGATGGTCGACCGCGACGACGACATGCGCATCGGCATCAAGACCTCGGCGCTGACGCTGGGCCGCCTGGACGTGGCCGCGGTGATGGCCTTCTATGCGGTGTACCTGCTGTCCTGGGCCCTGCTGGGCCGCGCGGCGGGGCTCGGCGGCGTGTTCCTGCTGGGCATCGGCGTGGCCGCCGCGCAGGCGCTGTGGCACTGGACGCTGATCCGCGGGCGCACGCGCGAAGGCTGCTTCAGGGCCTTCCGGCTGAACCACTGGCTGGGCTGCAGCGTCTTCGCCGGCGTGGCGCTGGACCTGGCCTTGCGCTAGCCGCCTTCGCCCAGCTCGCGCGCGCGCCGCTGCGCGGCGCGGATCGCGCGCACGAAGGCCGCCTTCACGCCGTCGGCCTCCATCGCGCTGATCGCGGCATGCGTGGTGCCGCCCTTGGAGGTGACGCGCTCGCGCAGCAGCGCCGGCGCCTCGCCGGACTGCTGTGCCAGCGCCGTGGCGCCCGCGAAGGTGGCTTGCGCCAGCGCGCGGCCCTGCGCCTCGCTCAAGCCCATCTCGGCGGCGGCCTGCATCATCGCCTCGATGAAGTAGAAGACGTAGGCCGGCCCGGAGCCGGACAGCGCGGTCACGGCATCGAGATCTTCCTCGCGCGCCACCCACAGCCGCTGGCCGGTGGGCGCCAGCACCCGGTCGACCGCCTCGCGTTCCGCCTCGCCGACGGCGGGGCGCGCGTACAGGCCGGCGATGCCCTGCCCGATCAATGCCGGCGTGTTGGGCATGGCGCGCACCACGCGCGCGCTGCCGGTGGCGCGCACGACGGCGTCGCTGCGGATGCCGGCCATCACGCTGAGCTGCAGCGCGCCGGACACGTGCGCCGCACACGGCGCCGCCGCCTCGGCGAACAGCTGCGGCTTGACCGCCCAGACCACGAGATCGCAGCCCGCCAGCGCGGCGCCGGCCGCGGCCTGCACGTCGACGCCGAACTGCCGGGCGAGCACCAGCCGCTGCGGCTCGAAGGGCTCGACCACCAGGATCGACGCCGGCGCCCGGCCGGCCTTCAACAGCCCGCCGACGAGCGCACTGGCCATGTTGCCGCCACCGATGAATGCCACGCGAGCCGGGTCCATGCAGCCAGTGTAGCCAGCCGCGGCCTCGCGGACTCCGTACACTGCGGGCGCCGCGGTCGCGCGAACCCGCGTGCAGCGGGGGCGCCGGCCGCCCCGCAGCGCGACCGGGCGCTTGCATTCGACGCCATCGACCACATTCTTCCGACATGAATCCTTCCGCTGCCGAACCCGGCCTTTCCTTCGACGTGACCGAGGCGGACTTCCGCCAGACGGTGCTGGAGCGCTCGCTCGAGGTGCCGGTGCTGCTCGACTGCTGGGCGCCCTGGTGCGGGCCCTGCCGCAACCTGAAGCCGGTGCTCGAGAAGCTGGTCAAGGAGTACGGCGGCCGCTTCCTGCTGGCCAAGCTCAACACCGACGAGGCGCCGCAGATCTCCGCGGCGCTGCAGATCCGCAGCATCCCGCTGGTGGTGCTGTTCGTCGGCGGCCGGCCGGTGGACCAGTTCATGGGCGCGCTGCCCGAAGGCCAGGTGCGCGCCTTCCTCGACAAGCACCTGGGCGAGCAGCTGTCGGAGGCCGAGGCGCTGCGCGCAGAGGCGGCCGAGTCCGCCGACCCACAGCACGCGGAAATGCTGCTCGGCGAGGCGCTGCGCCTGGAGCCCGGCAACCGCGAGGTGCTGCTCGACCTGGCGACGCGCCGCATCGACCGCGGCGAGTTCGATGGCGCGGAGAAACTGCTGGGCAGGCTGCCCGCCGGCGAGCGCGGCGAGCGCGCCGAGGCGCTGCTCAGGCGCATCGGGCTGGCGCGCCACAGGCCCGAGGGCGACCCGGCGGCGCTGGCGGCGCGCATCGCCGCCAACCCCAAGGACTTCGAGGCGCGCTTCGCGCTGGCCGCGCTGCAGGCCCACGCCAACGACTTCGACGCCGCCTTCGACCAGCTGCTGGAGGTGGTGCTGCGCGACAAGGCCGAGTGGCGCGAGAAGGCGCGGCAGCAGCTGGTCGAATGGTTTGCACTGTGCACCGATGCGGCGGCGGTGAGCCGCGGCCGGCGCTACCTGGGCATGTACCTCAACTGAGCCCGGATCCGGCTGGCCGCCCGCGCCAGACGCGCCGAGCGACCGCCGCGGATCCGGCTCCGCCCGGCCGCCAGCGCTGCCCCCTCGAGGGGCGCGCGCAGCGCGCAGGGGGCGGTCGGAATCAGCCGCGCGCACCGAAGATCGCGGTGCCGACGCGCACGATCGTCGCGCCCTCCCGCACCGCGGCCTCGAGGTCGGCGCTCATGCCCATCGACAGCGTGTCCAGCGCCAGGCCGCCGCGGTTCAGCAATTCGAGCAGCTCGCGCAGCGCGCGGTGCGGCCGGCGCTGCGCCTCGGGCTCGGCCGCCGGCTCCGGGATGGCCATCAGCCCGCGCAGCCGCACGCGCGCTGCGGGCAGCGCCGCCACGGCGTGCGCCACCGCCTCCACCTGCGCCGGCAGCAGCCCGCTCTTGCTGGCCTCGCCGCTGATGTTGACCTGCAGGCACAGCTGCAGCGGCGGCAGGCCCGCGGGCCGCTGTTCGGCCAGCCGCTGCGCGATCTTCAGCCGGTCGACGCCGTGCACCCAGTCGAAGCGTTCGGCCACGACCCGCGTCTTGTTGCTCTGCAGCGGGCCGATCAGGTGCCAGCGCAGTTCGCCGCGCAGGTCGGCCAGCGCGTCCATCTTGGCCAGCGCCTCCTGGACGTAGTTCTCGCCGAAATCGCGCTGCCCGGCGGCGTGCGCGCGGCGCACGCATGTTGCGTCGAAGGTCTTGCTCACCGCCAACAACGTGACGCTTTGCTCGGGGCGGCCGGCGTCGTGGCAGCTGCGCGTGATGCGCTGCCGCACTTGTTGTAAGTTCTCTTCGATGCTCGACATAATGACTCGAGCTTATCGCCTCGCGAGGCCTTCTCCCTCCATGGACATCACGCAACTGCTCGCCTTCTCGGTCAAGAACAAGGCCTCCGACCTGCACCTGTCGGCCGGCCTGCCGCCGATGATCCGCGTGCATGGCGACGTCAGGCGCATCAACATCGAGCCGCTGGACCACAAGCAGGTCCACGCCATGGTGTACGACATCATGAACGATGCGCAGCGCAAGCACTACGAGGACACGCTGGAGTGCGACTTCTCGTTCGAGATCCAGGGGCTGGCCCGCTTCCGCGTCAACGCCTTCAACCAGAACCGCGGCGCCGGCGCGGTGTTCCGCACCATTCCCAGCAAGATCCTGTCGCTGGAGCAGCTGAATGCACCGAAGGTCTTCGCCGAGCTGGCGCTCAAGCCGCGCGGGCTGGTGCTGGTGACCGGCCCCACCGGCTCGGGCAAGAGCACGACGCTGGCCGGCATGGTCAACCACCTCAACGAGAACGAATACGGCCACGTGCTGACGGTGGAAGACCCGATCGAATTCGTGCACGAGAGCAAGAAGTGCCTGGTCAACCAGCGCGAGGTCGGTCCGCACACGATGAGCTTCAACAACGCGCTGCGCTCGGCGCTGCGCGAGGACCCGGACGCGATCCTGGTCGGCGAGATGCGCGACCTGGAGACCATCCGCCTGGCGCTGACCGCCGCCGAGACCGGCCACCTGGTGTTCGGCACGCTGCACACCAGTAGCGCCGCCAAGACCATCGACCGCGTGGTCGACGTCTTTCCGGCGGCCGAGAAGGACATGGTGCGGGCGATGCTTTCGGAATCGCTGGTGGCGGTGATCTCGCAGACGCTGTGCAAGCTGAAGGACGGCTCCGGCCGCGTGGCCGCGCACGAGATCATGATCGCCACCTCGGCCATCAAGAACCTGATCCGCGAGAACAAGATCGCGCAGATGTACAGCTCGATCCAGACCGGCTCGAGCCTGGGCATGCAGACGCTGGACCAGAACCTGGCCGACCTGGTGCGGCGCAACGTCGTGTCGGCGGCCGAGGCGCGCGCCAAGGCCAAGTTCCCCGAGAATTTCCCGGGGTGAACAGGCCCACCCCCGAAGCGCCTGCGGCGCTCCCGCTCATGGGGGCAACGCCAGCAGCCCGGCACGGCCGGTTCCGCGGCGCCTGCTCGATCCCAAACGTACAGCGCTGACGAAAGACCGCCATGGAAAGAGACCAAGCCTCGAAGTTCGTCAACGACCTGCTGCGCCTGATGCTGGCGCGCAATGGCTCCGACCTGTTCCTGACCGCCGAATTCCCGCCGGCCGTCAAGGTCGACGGGCGCATCAACAAGGTGTCGCCGCAGCCGCTGACCGGGCAGCACACGCTGCAGCTGGCGCGCGCGGTGATGAACGACAAGCAGGCCGCCGAGTTCGAGAAGACCAAGGAATGCAACTTCGCGATCTCGCCGCAGGGCATCGGGCGCTTCCGCGTCAACGCCTTCCTGCAGCAGGGCCACGTGGGGCTGGTGTTCCGCACCATCCCGCAGAAGCTGCCGACCATCGACTCGCTGAACCTGCCGAAGGTGCTGAAGGACGTGGCCATGACCAAGCGCGGGCTGGTCATCTTCGTCGGCGCCACCGGCTCGGGCAAGAGCACCTCGCTGGCGGCGATGGTGGACCACCGCAACGAGAACAGCTACGGGCACATCATCACCATCGAGGACCCGGTGGAGTTCGTGCACCCGCACAAGAACTGCATCGTCACGCAGCGCGAGGTCGGCATCGACACCGACGGCTGGGAAACGGCGCTGAAGAACACGCTGCGCCAGGCGCCGGACGTGATCCTGATGGGCGAGATCCGCGACCGCGAGACGATGGACCACGCGGTCGCCTTCGCCGAGACCGGCCACCTGTGCATGGCCACGCTGCACGCCAACAGCTCCAACCAGGCGCTGGACCGCATCATCAACTTCTTCCCCGAGGAGCGGCGCGCGCAGCTGCTGATGGACCTGTCGCTGAACTTGAAGGCGCTGGTCTCGCAGCGCCTGCTGCCGCACCAGGAAGGCAAGGGCCGCATCGCGGCGGTGGAGATCATGCTGAACACGCCGCTGGTGGCCGACATGATCTTCAAGGGCGAGGTCGGCGAGATCAAGGAGCTGATGAAGCGCAGCCGCGAGCTCGGCATGCAGACCTTCGACCAGGCGCTGTTCGACCTGTACGAGGCCAACCGGATCAGCTACGAGGACGCGCTGCGCAACGCCGACTCGGTCAACGACCTGCGGCTGCAGATCAAGCTGCACAGCCAGCGCGCGCGCAATCCCGACCTGGCCTCGGGCACCGAGCACCTGACGATCGTTTGACGCTTGAGCCCCCGGCCGCCTGGCGGCCGCCCCCCGAGGGGGCCACCGAACCCGACCGGGGGACCCGGGTCGGGTTCGGCGCGCTAAGGGGCACGGTTCCCCCTCGTCGCCTGCGGCGACATTTCCCCTGCGGGGACGAAGAGCCCGCGCCCGCTGGCGGCATACTTCTCCTATGATGACCAAGACCTACGACCCCGTTCCCGCGCGCCGCGTGGCCTTTCTCGGGCTGGGCGTGATGGGCTTCCCGATGGCCGGGCACCTGGCGCGCGCCGGGCACCAGGTCACCGTCTACAACCGCAGCCCGGCCAAGGCCGAGGCGTGGCAGGCGCAGTTCGGCGGGCAGCGCGCCGAGACCCCGGCCGCCGCGGCGGACGGCGCCGAGTTCGTGTTCGCCTGCGTCGGCAACGACGACGACCTGCGCAGCGTGGTGCTCGGCTGCAGGGGCGCCTTCGCCGGCATGCGCGCCGGCGCGGTGTTCGTCGACCACACCACGGCCTCGGCCGCGGTGGCGCGCGAGCTGCACGCCGATGCCGTCGAGCACGGTCTGCACTTCGTCGACGCACCGGTGTCCGGCGGGCAGGCGGGCGCCGAGAACGGCGCGCTCACCATCATGTGCGGCGGCGACGCGGCGCCCTTCGAGGCGATGCGCCCGGTGGCGCTGGCCTATGGCCGCGCCGTCACGCGGGTCGGCCCCTCCGGCGCCGGGCAGCTGGCGAAGATGGTCAACCAGACCTGCATCGCCGGGCTGGTGCAGGGCCTGGCCGAGGCCATCGCCTTCGGCGAGAAGGCCGGGCTGGACATGCGCCAGGTGCTCGAGGTCATCGGCAAGGGCGCCGCGCAGAGCTGGCAGATGGACCAGCGCGGGCCGACGATGATCGACGACCGCTTCGACTTCGGCTTCGCGGTCGACTGGATGCGCAAGGACCTGGGGCTGGTGCTGGACGAGGCGCGGCGCAACGGCGCACGCGTGCCGGTGACGGCGCTGGTGGACCAGTTCTACGGCGACCTGCAGCGCATGGGCGGCGGCCGCTGGGACACCTCCAGCCTGATCCGCCGCCTGCGCAGCTGAGCGCCGCCGCGTCCGCCGCCGTCGCTGCTATGGCTTGGCCGCCGACGCGGCGGGCGCCGAGGCAGGGGTCGACGCCGCACCCGTCATCGCCGCGAGTTCGGCCGGAGTGATGATTTCGAACACCTTCACCACCTTGGTCACCCCGGACACGCCGCGCGCCGTGTTCGCCGCGGCATTGGACTCGGCTTCGGTGACGCGGCCCATCAGGTAGACCACGCCGCGCTCGGTGACGACCTTGATCGCGGCCGCCGGCACCTCCTTGGTGTCGAAGAAGGTGGCCTTGACCTTGCTGGTGGTGATCGAGTCGTTGGTCTTCTGGCCGATGTCGCTGTTGGCCATCACGGCCACTTCGTTGACCACCGCCCGCACGTTGTCCACCCTGGCCACCGCGGCGTCGACCTTGCTGCGGTCGGCCTCGGTGGGCACCTGCCCGGTCAGCAGCACCACGCGGTTGTAGCTGGTGGCGCTGACATTGCCGCGCTCGCCCAGGGTCGAGGCGATGACGCCCGCGGCGCGCAACTCGATCGTCTGGTCGTCGACCTGCGTGCCGACGCTGCGGCGGTCGACGGCCAGCACCGCACCGCCGGCGATGGCGCCGCCGGCCACGGCGACGCAGCCGCCGAGCAGGCCGCCGATGGCCAGGCCAGCCAGCAGCAGCAGGCTCCGGCGCCCTGGCGCGCGCTGGCGCCTTTGCGAGGTGGTTTCGTGGATCAAGGTTCCTGTTCTCCCATCAGTTGCAGATCCACCGCATCGCACAGGCAATGCAGCACCAGCAGGTGCAGTTCCAGCACCCGTGCCGGCCGGTCGTGCGGCACGGCCACCAGCACGTCGGTCTCGCCGAGCAACTCGCGCATGGCCAGCGCGCCGCGGCCGCCGAGCAGCACGACCGCCATGTCGCGGCCATGCGCGGCGGCGATGCCGGCCCGCGTCCAGGCGTCCTGCCCCAGCGCGTCGACGAGCAGCAGCACGTCGCCGCTCTGGCCCAGCGCCTGCACCTGCTTGGCCAGGGCCTGCTCGAGGCCCTCACGCGGCGCCAGCGAGCCCAGCAGCACCGGGTCGGACGTGACTGCGACCGCCGCCAGGCCGGGGCGCTCGCGCTCGAAGCGGCCGACGAGCGCAGCGCAGAAATACTGCGCCAGCCCGGCGGCGCCGCCGGCGCCGCCGACCAGCAGCTTGCCGCCGGCGGTGATGCAACTGGTGAGGGCCTGCGCCGCATCGGCCACCGGCCGGGCCAGGCTCTCGGCGGCCTGGTATTGAAGATCAGCGCTGTCGAAAAACTGCTGCTGTATGCGCTGCTCGAGCATGGACATGCATCATATGACACGGCCCCGCTGCCACGGTTCCGCCGCGCCGCCGCGGAGCGATTGGCGATCAGACGCATGGGAACGTCCGGCTGCTGCCGGCGGCGCCGTGCAGTCGCTCGCGTTGTTCTTCGTGGGCTGGCGGGTGCGCGAACGCCATCAGGCCGTGCGCGGCTGCAGCGGCGCCATGCGCCGCACCACGGTGCCCAGCAGCAAGGTCAGCGCCAGGCTCGGCAGCGCCGAACCCCAGGCCGGCCACAGCTGCGCGCCGGCATGGAAGGTGCCGATGCCCAGCAGCCACACCAGCGCCGGCGCCCAGCGCAGGCTGCGCTCGGGCGGCAGGCCGGGCGCCAGCTGCGAGATGACGACGCCGAACAAGGGCACGAAGATCGAGCTCAGCATCAGCAGGAAAGGCTCCAGGCTGTGCATCGGCAGCACCAGCGCGCAGGCGGTGCCGAGCGCGGCCAGGCCCATGCCGACACGCCGGATGGACAGGCCCGGATGCAGGAAGTTGAGCGACACCGCGCCCGAGTGCACGTCGCCATAGGCGTTGTCGGCCTCGTCGATGAGGATCAGGCCGAGTGCGATCAGCCCGCCCTGCGCCAGCAGCAGCGTCGCCACCAGTTCGGCGCCCGGGGCGGTGGTGCTGACCACCAGCACGCCCAGCGCGTAGCACCAGGCGTTGGCCACGGCATAGCCGAGCCAGGTGCCGCGCAGCGCGGCGGTGCTGGAGCGCCCGTAGCGCGCGTAGTCGGCCACCAGCGGCAGCCACGACACCGGCATCGCGATCACCAGGTCCAGCGCCTGCAGTCCGCTCATCGAGCCGTCGCCCGGCCGGTTCCACAGCGCGTCGAAGCCCTGCGCCTGCGCGCGCGACCAGAACTGCCAGCTCAGCCAGCACAGCGACAGCACCACCAGCGGCAGCCCGAAGCGGCTGACGAAGCGCCGCACCAGACCGGTCATGGTGCCGCCGGCCAGCGCCACCAGCAGGCCGCCCCAGAGCAGCGTGGCGGCGACCGGCACCCAGGCCGCCTCGAAGCCGCCGAGCTGGCGCACGATGGCCGCCGTGCCGTCGCGCATGACCACCAGCTCGAAGGCGGTCCAGCCGAGCAGCTGCACCACGTTCAGCGCCACCGGCAGCAGCGCGAACTGCCGGCCCAGCGTGCGCCCGACCAGCGCCGAACTCGACAGGCCCTCGCGGCAGCCGATGGCCGCGACCCAGGCCAGCAGCCCCGCGCCCAGCACCGAACCGGCGACCACCACCAGCAGCGCGCCGGGCAGGCTCAGCGCCGGCACCAGGAAGCTGCCGACCTGCATCACCAGCAGGCCCACGCCCAGGCTGAACCACAGCGAGGCATGCTGGCTGAAAGCGAAGACGCGGTCGGCGGCGGGCACCGGCAGTGCCGACGCGTGGGCGCTGTCGCGGCGCGGAGAAGGCGAGGTGGTGGACGTGGTGGCCATGGTTGCGTGTCCTGCAGACGAAGTGCAGGTCGGCAGTCAGGGCGATGGCGCCATGCACGGCACCGCCACGGGCTTGCTTCCCTGCGCGAGGATGACCTCAATCAGGTTCAAAGGGACTCTCTCAGCAGCGGCCAACCTGCGGCCGCGGCACCCCCAGCGAAACTCCAGTGTCCTGGAGCGGCGCCATTCTATGCGGGCGCCCCGGCCCGCGCGCTCAGCCGGCGTCGAAGGCCGCCTTGACCCAGAGGATGCGCTCGCCCTCGACGGCCACCACGTCGAAGCGGCAGGGCGGCAGAGTCGGCCATCGCAGCAGGAAGTGCCGTGCCGCGCGCACGATGCGCTGGCGCTTGGGGCCGTCGACGCTGGCCAGCGCGCCGCCGTGCGCGGATCCGGCACGCGCGCGCACCTCGACGAAGACCAGCGTGCCATCGCCTTCGCGCAGGATCAGGTCGACCTCGGCGCCGCGTGCATGCGGGCCGCCCGCGACCCGATAATTGCGCTGCACGAGCGTCAGGCCCCGGGCTTGCAGATGGGCCAGCGCGCGTGCCTCGGCGGCGTCGCCGATCGCCTTCGTGGTCCTGCCGCTGCCAGCCGACTTGAACACCGACCCCACCCTCCTGCAACGCGCCGCGGCCGAGGCCGCCGGCGCGCAGCAGTATCCCGCAGGCGCGCTCTACGTGGTCGCCACGCCGATCGGCAACCTGGCCGACCTGACGCTGCGCGCGATCCACGTGCTGTCGCGGGTCGACCTGGTGGCCTGCGAGGACACGCGCGTCAGCGCCGGCCTGCTGCGCCACCTGGGGCTGGACAAGCCGCTGCTCGCGCTGCACCGCCACAACGAGGCGGAGGCCGGCGCGCTGGTGCTGCAGCGCCTGGGGCAGGGCCAGCGCGTGGCCCTGGTCAGCGACGCCGGCACGCCCGCCGTCTCCGACCCCGGTGCGCTGCTGGTGGCACAGGCGTGCGCCGCCGGGCACCGCGTGATCCCGATTCCCGGCGCGAGCAGCGCGCTCGCCGCGCTGAGCGTGGCCGGCTGCACCCGGCCCGGCTTCTCATTCGTCGGCTTCCTGCCTGCCGGCGGAGCGCCGCGCGCCGCGGCGCTGCAGCAGCTGGCGCAGGCTGCGGACGCGCAGCTGCTGTTCGAGGCCCCGCACCGCATCGCCAAGCTGGCGCAGGAACTGGCCGACGCGCTGCCGCAGCGCACGTTGACGCTGTGCCGCGAACTGACCAAGCAGTTCGAGACCGTGCACACCCTGCCCGCGGCGCAGCTGCCGGCGTGGCTGTCCGCCGACCCCCAGCGGCTGCGCGGCGAGTTCGTGCTGGTGCTGCATGCCGCGCCGGCTGCGCCGGCCGCCGGCGACGGCCTGCCGGCCGAGGCGCAGCGCGTGCTGGCGCTGCTGCTGCGCGAACTGCCGCTGAAGCGGGCGGTGAGTCTGGCGGCCGAGCTCGGCGCCGGCCCGCGCAACGCGCTCTACCAGGCGGCATTGCAAATGCACAGGCCACCCGCTGATGGATCCGGCCACTTCTAGAATGGCTCGATAACCGTCGAGGACCCGTCCATGATCAGCCGCGAACCCACGCTCGAACGCCTTGCCATCGCACAGGGCGTGCTGCTCGACCCCTTCGGCCTGAACGAGGCCTCGCTGGCGCAGGCGCTGGCGACGATCGGCGAGCACCGCGTCGACGACGCCGACCTGTACTTCCAGAGCACGCGGCACGAGAGCTGGAGCCTGGAGGAAGGCATCGTCAAGAGCGGCAGCTTCAGCATCGACCAGGGCGTGGGCGTGCGCGCGGTGGCCGGCGAGAAGACGGCCTTCGCCTATTCCGACGAGCTGTCGCTGGCCGCGCTGCTGGACGCGGCGCGCACCGTGCGCACCATCGCCGCGGCCGGACAGCACAAGCGCGTCAAGGTCGCGGCCAGGCCGCGCCATGCCGGCAGCCGCGCGCTGTACGCGCCCACCGACCCGATCGCCACGCTCGACAGCGCGCAGAAGGTGGCGCTGCTCGAGCGCGTGGAGAAACTGGCCCGCGCCAGGGACCCGCGCATCGTGCAGGTGATGGCCGGCGTGGCCGCCGAGTACGACGTGGTGCTGGTGGCGCGCGCCGACGGCACGCGCGCCGCCGACGTGCGCCCGCTGGTGCGCGTGTCGGTGACGGTGATCGCCGAACAGAACGGCCGCCGCGAAGTCGGCACCGGCGGCGGCGGCGGGCGCTTCGGCCTGGGCTACTTCCAGGACGAGGTGCTGCAGTCCTACGTCGAGCAGGCGGTGAACGCCGCGCTCACCAACCTGGAGTCGCGACCGGCGCCGGCCGGCGAGATGAGCGTGGTGCTCGGCCCGGGCTGGCCTGGCGTGCTGCTGCACGAGGCGGTGGGCCATGG
>Ga0114939_10002240_pt1 | contig 14566 bp, 13 predicted proteins | sample AshMeaCrysSpring_FD_87196 | JGI IMG/M metagenome (GOLD analysis project Ga0114939, IMG submission 87196) | Groundwater microbial communities from Big Spring, Nevada to study Microbial Dark Matter (Phase II) - Ash Meadows Crystal Spring | ecosystem: Environmental > Aquatic > Deep subsurface >... | reverse complement strand
GCCGGAATGGCGCGAGGACGCCATCGAGCGCGATTCGGTCCTGATCGTCGTTCAGGTCAACGGGAAACTGCGCAGCCGGATCACGGCGGGAGTCGACGCCGACGAGGAGGCCCTCACCCAGATGGCCCTGGCCGACGAGAACGTGCGCAAGTTTCTGCAGGGCCGGTCGATCCGGAAGGCCGTTGTGGTGAAGAACAAGCTGGTCAACCTCGTGGTTTGACGGCAGTCGGCGAGCAGCGAACGGGACGAGAACGTGCACGCGAAGCGAAAGAGCGCGGCCGCCGCGGCCGGCACCTGCTTGGCCGCGGCGGCCATCGTCGCGGGAGCCGCCTGGCTGGCGGCCTGCGGATACCGGTTCCAGGGCCCGGTCCAGCTGCCCGGCAATGCACGCAGCCTCTACGTTGAAACCTTTCAGAACCGGACCAATCAGGACGGGCTCGATGTGCTGGTCGTCAACGCCATCGTGTTCGAATTCACCAAGCGCAGCGAAACCATCGTCGCCGCCGATCCCGCGGCGGCCGACCTGCTGATGAGGGGTGTGATCCGATCGCTGGATTCCCAGACGATCTCCTCAAGAAGAAAAGATGCGGCCGGGGAACGCCGGGTCACGTTGCGGCTGGATGTCCAGCTGGTGCAGGCCGATGGTCGGGTGGTCTGGGAAGCGAAGGGCCTTTCCGACAGCGACGCCTATCCGGTCACGGACGACAAGTTCGAGAACGAGCAGCGGGAGCGCCGGACCGCCGCATTGGCGGCGACCCGGATCGCGGAGCGCATTTTTAACCGCTTCACCGACGACTTCTGATCAGGCTTTCGGCCGCTGGGCCAGTTTGGACAGGCGGGCGATCTTGCGCGAGGCGCTTTTCTTGTGGATCACGCCTTTCTTCGCCGCCTTGGCGATCATGGATTTGGCCTGGTTGAGCGCGGTCGCGGTCTGGTCCGAAGAGGCCTCCACGGCCTGACGTACGGACTTCACGACGTTTTTGATGCGGGTCTTGACCATGCGGTTGCGCAGCCTGCGGGCTTCGTTCTGGCGCGCGCGCTTGAGTGCCGATGCGTGGTTCGCCACGTGGAATGCTCCTTGATTTGCGAAGTCGTCGATAAGGATCGAATGCTACAGTTTTAAAATTTGGACTTTTAGATAATTCAGACCAGCCTGTCAATATATTTCTGTTGATATCGACCCGTTGCCAGCTTTCGCCCGCGGACGCCGCCAAAGCGCCCGGCACCGCTTCAGGCGCCGCCCATCTGACCCGCGCCACCGCCGCCGTGGCGCTGGCGACCTTGCTCAGCCGGGTCCTCGGGTTTGTGCGCGATGCCGCGATCGCCTGGTATTTCGGCGCGGGGTTCAGCTCGGACGCTTTTCTGACCGCCTTCCGAATTCCCAACCTGTTTCGCCGCCTGGTCGCCGAGGGAACCGTGACATCGGGCTTTGTCCCCGTCCTGACCGAGCTGCGCTGGAAAGGGGGCGATGCGGAGGCCGGCGCGCTCTTTGCCTCGGCCATACGCGCAATGGCCGGGTTGCTGCTGGCGGTCTGCGCGGCGGGGGTGCTGGCGGCGCCTTGGATCGTGCGGGCGCTGGCGCCCGGTTTTTCAGCGGCCAAGCTGGAGCTCACCCTCACCCTCGTGCGGCTCATGCTGCCCTATCTGATCGCGGGCGGCCTCGCGGCCCTGTTCATGGGCGCGCTCAACGTGTACGGCCGGTTTGCGGCGCCCGCTCTGACGCCCGCGCTGCTGAACCTGACCATGATCGCCTCCCTGCCGGCGGTCGCGCCCTTCCTGGACCGGCCGGTGCTCGCTCTCGCAGTGGGACTGCTCGTCGGCGGGGCGGCCCAGATGGGCATGCAGATCCCGCTGCTCAGGCGCTGCGGGCTGCCTCTTTGGAGGGCGGGGCGGGGCGCTCATCCGGCCCTGGCGCGTATGGCGCGCTTCATGGTGCCGGCCGTGGCGGGCGGCGCGGCTTACCACCTCAACATCCTGGTGGGCACGATGCTCGCCTCGCTCTTGCCGGAAGGCAGCGTCAGCTACCTTTATTACGCCGAGCGCCTGGTGGAATTCCCGCTGGGGGTGGTCGCCATGGCGGCGGCCACCGCCGTGCTGCCGAGCCTGGCGGGCGACGCCGCGGCCGGGGACATGCAGGCGCTGCGCACGACCTTCGGATATGCCCTGCGGCTGGTGTCCTTCGCCATCATCCCGGCCGCGGCCGGCCTGGCCCTTCTGGGCGAGCCGATCGTCAGGCTGCTTTTTGGGCGCGGCGAGTTCAACGCCGCGGACGCTCGGTTGACGGTGCAGGCGGTTTCATATTATGCTGTCGGACTGTGGGCGTTCTCGATGGTGCGGATCGTCGTGGCGGCCTTCTTCGCCCTGCAGGATTCCCAAACCCCGGTCCGTGCGGCGCTTGCCTCGATGCTGGCCAATCTGCTGCTGGGGCTCGCGCTCATGCGGCCGCTCGCCCACGGGGGAATGGCGCTGGCGACCTCGCTGGCCGCTGTTCTGAATCTGGTCCTGCTGGTGGCCGCTCTGCGCCGCAAGCTCGGCGGGATCGGCGGGCGCGCGGTGGGGGTTTGCCTCGCCCGGTCGCTGGTCGGCGCGGGGCTGATGGCGCCGGCGGTGCTGGGCGTTTCGCGGGTCATGATTCACGGTGCGGGCCAAACCGGCGCCGAACTGGCACTGGGGGTTGCCGCCAGCATGGCCGCCGGGGGGGTCATCTACCTGCTCGCCGGCCTGGTGCTGAGAAGTCCGGAGCTGCATATGCTGCTGAACGCGCTGAAGGCGAGGGTTCGCGTGCGATGACCAGAAAGCAGAGCCTCCTGCTGGGAGCCACCGCCGCCCTCATCGTCGCCTTGCTTTTTTTCATCGTTTTCAGCGAGCGCGGCCTCGCCGATTACAACCTGATGAAAAAGGAACGCGACCGGATCCACGATCAGAACCGTCAAATCGTCCAGGAGAACCTGAACCTCGGCGTGGAAATCGATCGTCTGAAAAACGACCCCAAGTACATTGAAAGCGTGGCCCGCAAGGATTTCGGCATGATCGGCCATGACGAGATCGTGGTGAAGCCCCAGCGGCCCCCGAAGCGGTGAGGGTGCGGATCATGGCCACGGACCACCCGCATGGCACGGTAACGCTCGCCAGGCTCTTCGCCGCCCAAGGGCATTGGGAGCAGTCCGCCGCAATCTACCGAAACCTGCTGCGGGAGAATCCGGACCGGCAGGATCTGGCGCAGGCTTTGGTCGAAGCGGAAGCCGCCATGCGGGCCGCCGGCCCGGCCTCCCCCGAGGCGCTGGGGCCGCTTCTGCAGAAATGGATCGATCTGCTGTTCGCCTACGACCGGGTGCGCAAGCTGCGCCGGCTCAAAGCCCGGCTATAGCCGGCTGTCCCAGAGCGCCGCTTTTCAGGAACCGGCCAGCCGATGGGCCGTCACGGCTTCGGCCCTTCCGGGCGCTGACCGCTGCCTTTCTCCTCCTGAAAAAAAACCGCCTTCACCCGCTCGGCGTCCCCGCCCTCCACCAGCGCCTTGCCTTCGGAGCGGTTCAATACGATCTTCGCTCCGGTCAGCGTGTTCTTGCCGCTCACCACCCGTGAGGGTTTCCCGCTGAGGGTCAGCAGATCGGCCGACGGAACGTACTCGGCGCGATCGGCATCCGCCGTGTACTGGTCGCTGACGATATGCACCCGGCCGGTGGCGACGATCTTCTGGATCCGCTCCTGCGCGGATCCGGCCTTGGGGGCGTTTACGAGATCGCCTTCGTAATGGATGCGCAGGGCGTCCGCGGTCATGGAAAACTTGCCTTGGGTGGCCACCACCGCTCCCAGGAAGTCGGCCCATTTTTCGGCGGTGTTGGCCACCATCCGGTCGGAGACGATTTCGATGGGAGCCTTGGCATCCGTTCCGCCGCCGGGCGCGAAAAGGCCGGCGGGCCAGGCGGCCGGGGCCATCCCAAGCCCCGTCGCCGCCACAACGATGGCCGCCCATTGGAGGGTTCGTGTCATGGCGTTTTTCTCCTCGGCGGAAACCATACACCCTTAGGCGACCGATGATCAACTCAGCCGAACAAATAGAGGCAGGCCGTCACCGCTCCGGCGATGCCGGCGATGTCCGCCGCCAGCCCGGCGGCCAGGCTGTAACGGATGCGGCGCACCTGAACGGCGCCGAAATAGACGGCCAAAACATAGAAGGTGGTTTCGGTGCACCCCTGCAGGGTCGATACCAGGTAGCCGGTGTAGCTGTCCGGGCCGATAGCGGGGTCATTGATGATCGATGCCAGGACCGCGAACGCGCCGGACCCCGAAAGCGGGCGCAGCAGCGCCATGGGCAGGGCCTCGGCGGGAAGCCCGACCCTGCCGGTCCAGGGCCCGAGGGCCTGTACCATGGCCTCCAGGGCGCCGCTCGCCCGGAGCATGCCGACCGCCGCCAGAATCGCCACGAGGTAAGGGATGATCTTGATCGCCACCTGGAAGCCCTCCTTGGCCCCGTCAACGAAGACCTCGTAGACCCGCACCCGGCGGGCGGCGCCGAAGACGAGAAAACCGGCCATCAGCCCCGGCAGGATCCAGGGCGACAGGGCCTTTCCGTAGGCGACGGCCAGGCACATCAGAGCGGCCAGTGCGGCCAGGATGAGGGCGTAGACCCAGGCCGGGTAGGCCGCCGCATCCAGCGGTTCCTCCGCATCGGGCGCGGGTTCGACCGGATCGGGCGCGGGGGCGGCGGCCTCCGCCAGGGGCGGCCGCTGCCGGTAATAGCGGGCGAGCAGCTTGGCGAAGAGGACGGCGGTCAGGGTGGAGCAGAAGGTGGCGAACAGGGTCGAGGGAAGAATCGCGGCCGGGTCGGCGGAGCCGGCCGCCGCGCGCAGCGCGATCACTCCGGTGGGCAGCAGCGTCACGCTGGAGGTGTTGATCGCCAGGAACAGCGCCATGGAGTCGGTGGCGGTTCCCGGGCTCGGGTTCAAGCGGTTCAGCTCCTGCATGGCGCGGATGCCGAAGGGGGTCGCGGCGTTGCCGAGCCCCATGACGTTGGCCGAAAGGTTCAGGATCATCGCGCCCATGGCGGGGTGGCCGGCCGGCACGTCCGGAAAAAGCCGCACCATCAGGGGCCGTATCAGGCGGGCGATGATCTTCAGCAGGCCGCCGGCCTCGGCCACTTTCATGAGGCCCAGGAAGAGGGTCATGACGCCGATCAGCCCCAGGGACAGGTCCACCGCCCCGGCCGCCGATTCAACCATGGCCTTGGAAAGCGCCTCCATGGGCGCTGGGGCTCCCGGTTCCGCCCCCCCTGTCAACTGGCCCCAGCCGGCGGCGGCCACGGCGATCAGAACGATGGACAAAAAAACGGCATTCATCCCTATTCGCGCCTCAACGCTTCGATCGGGTTCAGCCGCGAGGCCTTGCGTGCCGGGTAAAACCCGAAGAAGATCCCCACCGCCGCCGACACGCTGAAGGCGATCGCGACGGCCTCCGGCTGAAGGCTGGCCGGCCAGTCCCCGAAAGCGGTGAAGGCCAGCGACCCCGCGACGCCGAGCAGGATGCCGATAAGGCCTCCGATCATGGAGAGCGCCACCGCCTCGGTCAGAAACTGCATGAGGATGTCCCGCCTCCGGGCGCCCACGGCCATCCGCAGCCCGATTTCGCGGGTGCGCTCGGTGACCGATACGATCATGATGTTCATGATGCCGATGCCGCCCACAACGAGCGAAACGGACGCCACCGCCGCCAGCAGCAGGGACATGGTCCGCGAGGATTCGGCGCGGGTTTCCAGCGCCTCGACCTGGTTGCGGATCCAGAAATCGTTATCCTGGCTCGGGCGCAGGCGATGGCGTTGGCGCAGCAGTTCGCGGATCTCCTTCACCGTGCTCTCGACGAGCTCCGGTGATTTGACCTTCACCGCGATCCCGCTGACCAGCTGGCCGCTCGGGGCCCGCGCGCCCAGGACCTTTTTGCGAGCTGCGGTCATCGGAATCAGGACCAGGTCGTCCTGGTCCCAGCCCCCCATGGAGTATCCCTTGGAGTGCAGCACCCCGGCCACCTTGAACGGCACCCGGTTGACGCGCACGATCGAGCCGGAAGGGTCCTGGCCGGGAAAGAGCTTCTGGGCCGCCGTGTGGCCGATGAGCACCACTTTGGAAGGGCCGCGGAACTCCTCCGCGGCGATCGGCTCCCCGCCCTGAAGCAGCCATTCGCGCGCGTCGAAGTATTCCGGGGTCACTCCGACGATCCCGGTGGACCAGTTCTGGTTGCCGGAGACCACCTGCCCGCGGCCTTGGAGGTAGGGCGCCGCCACCTGGACCGCAGGCACCTCCCGCTGGATGGCATGGGCATCTTCCACGTTCAGGGTGGGCACGGTGCCGGCTCCCAGCCGGACCCTGGCCGTGGTGCTCGATCCCGGGAAGACGTAAAGCAGATCCGCCCCCATGCTGGCGATGATCTCGGCCACCTGGGCCTGGGCGCCGACGCCGACGGCCACCATCACGATCACCGCACCCACGCCGATGATGATGCCGAGGGTCGTCAGCGCGCTGCGCATGATGTTGACACGCAGGGCGCGGAAGGCGTCGCGCACCGGTTCGAAAAGCATCATGGGCGCTCCTCGGCGGGAGAGGCGGCATGCGTCACCGCCGCCGCCGGGGCATCCGGCCGGGCGGCGGCATCGATGAGACGGCCGTCGCGGAACCGCAGAATGCGCCGGGCGTGGGCGGCGATGTCCGGCTCGTGGGTGACGAGAAGGATGGTGATGCCCTCGCGGTTGAGCCGCTGCAGCAGGCGCATGATGTCCACGCTGGTCTGGGTGTCGAGCGCCCCGGTGGGCTCGTCGGCCAGCACCAGGACCGGATGGTTGGCCAGGGCGCGGGCGATCGCCACGCGCTGCTGCTGCCCGCCGGAGAGCTGCGCGGGAAAGTGCCGGGCGCGGTCCTGAAGTCCCACGGCCGCCAGCACCTCTCGGGCGCGCGCGTGGCGCTGCAATCGCTGCATGCCGGCGTAGCGCAAGGGGAGCTCGACGTTTTCGATGGCCGGCGTGCGCGGCAGCAGGTTGAAGTTCTGAAACACGAATCCGATCTTCCGGTTGCGGACGGCGGCCAACTCGTCCGCCGCCAGGCGGGAGACATCTTGTCCGTCGAGGACATAGCGTCCTGCCGTGGGCGTGTCCAGGCACCCCAGAAGGTTCATGAACGTCGACTTGCCCGAACCGGAAGGCCCCGTGACCGCCACGAAGTCGCCGCGGGCGATGTCCACCGACACCCCGCGCAGCGCATGCACCGTCTCGCTGCCCAGCGGATAGTCCTTGGCGAGATCTTCGGTTTTGAGCAGAATATCCGTCATGCCGGCTAGAACGCGAACCGCTTGGCCGGGCGGCCGGCGGTCCTGGAGGCGTTCACCTCGACGCCGACGATGACCGGCTGACCCGGGCTGAGCTCGCCGCCGACCACTTCGGTGAAGGTGCCGTCGCTGATCCCGAGAACCAGGTCCACCGGCCGCGGCTGGCCCTCCCTGTCCGCGACGTAGACCCGGCCTCTTTGGCCGGCCGCACCCTCCTGGGCGGCCGCGAACCGGACGTAGCGCTCGCGCTGTTCGACGGAGAGCACCGTCGCGACGGCGTTGCGGGTGTGATCGAGCTGAGCCCGGGTCTCGCGGCGGATCTCGTCGGGAGTGGCGTCCTGCCGCCGCAAGGCGTCGAGTTTCTCGTTCGCGTCGGAGAGGATGACCCGCACCTGGTTCTGCTGGGGCTCGGTCAGTTGCAGCGCCGCGGTGAGCTGTTTCAAATGCTCTTCCGGCGGGGGCATGTCCGCCCGGGGCGACGTCGCGCCGCGGGGCTCGCCGCCGCGCTGCCCGTCTTCGCCGTTCGGCTTGAACCGCAGGGCGGAGTTGGGAACCTTCAGGGCGTCCTGCCGCTCGTCGACGATGATCTGGATGTTGGCCGTCATCCCCGGCAGCAGGCGCAGGTCGGTGTTGTCGGCTGAGACCAGCACGATGTAGGTGACCACGTTCTGCACGACCCGCGGCGCCTTGCGGATCTGCCGGACCTGGCCGTAAAACTCGCGGCCGGCGAAGGCGTCCACGCTGAAGATGGCCTGCTGGCCCAGGTGCACCCGGCCGATGTCGGCTTCGTCGACGTCGGCTTCGACCTGCATGCGCCTGAGATCCTGAGCGATCACGAACAGCTTGGGCGCCTGGAAGCTTGCCGCCACGGTCTGGCCGATGTCCACGGCGCGTTCGATCACCACGCCGTCCACCGGCGAGCGGATGTAGGTGTTTTCCAGATCGACCTCGGCCTGGCTGAGGGCGGCTTCCTTCTCGCGCACCTGCTGAACCGCATACTCCACCTGAGCGCGGGCCGTCTTGAGCGCCGCCTCGCGGCTGGCGACCTGGGATTCGGCGGCGCGCTCCTCGGCATCGGTGCTCTTGAGCTGCGCGAGGGCCTGGTCGTGGGCGGTCTGGGCGTCGTCGATCTGGCTCTCGGAGACCGCACCGCTCTGGAAGAGGGCGCGGCGCCGGTCCAGGTTGCGCTTGGCGTTGACGAGCGTGACCCGCGCCTTTTCGGTGCTGGCTCTGGCGCTGTTGCGCGCGGCGGCCGAGTTGGCCAGCTCCTTGTCGGCGCGTTCGATGCCCGCCCGATGGATCTGGACGTTGGCCCGCGCGACATCGAGCTCGGCCTGGGCCTGGCGCACTTTGGCCGCGAAGGTTTCCGGGTCGATGCGCGCGATCACCTGGCCGGCTTTGACCTCGGAGTTGAAGTCCGCCAACAGCTCCTTGATCTGTCCGGACACCTGGGAGCCTACCTGGACCGTGATGACGGCGTTCAGCGTTCCGCTGGTGGCCACGGAGCTCACGATGGGGCCGCGCTCCACCGATGCCGTGCGGATGCTCACGGAATCACTGCCGCCGTTTCTGATCCAGAAGAACCAGACGGCGGCAACGGCCGCCACGACCGCAATGAACAGGAAGATCCTGACGCGCGAACCGGTCATCTCGGTTTTTCTCAAGCCTCCTCACCTGGCGTGGCCAATCCGGAAAGGGTCGCCTGCCGGCGCACCGAAAATGCACCTATCAACATCATAGGGGCAACCAGAGGGCATGTCAATTCCCGGTCGGAATCAATTTAATTTGAAATTTTAATTAGTTAAGGATGTTACGGGCGTTACGCGCGAAGGTCCGCAAAGGCCGGACGCCTCGCCGCCTGAAACGGCGAGGCGTCCGGTGGGGTAGGAAGAAAAAGCGGAGCCGGCAAAAGACTATCGTTGGGCGGATCGCGGCGCCTTTCCGGCCAGCGGGCTGTAGAGCTTCATGATGGCCACTTTCATGACATCCAGAACTTTCATCTGGCCGATGATGTCCACCAGTTTGTTCTCGGCCTCGGGCGGGAGCACGCAGGCGTTGTTGGCATCGAACGTGAGATTCGGGAAGCCCTTCACCAACTTCTTCTGCTCTTTCTCGTTGACCGGCACCTGAACCGCCTTCTTGCCGTCGATGTCCTTCACCTGACCGGCAAGCCCGGCGCCTTCGATGATCTTCATCTTTGCATCGTCCAGAAACACGTTGATCAGATAGTCTGCCATGGAATCCCTCCTGCGGTTTGATGGATGCTATGGAACGGACCGGTCCCCTTCATAAATCGTTAGCGTTTTAGTTGGAATTTATCGAACTGTCAAGCGCCAGATGGCCTGGCCGCACGCCGGAACGGGGGGCCGCCGGGGTGCCTAGTACTTCCGCAAGGGATGCCCGTATCGCGGAGGGTCCATGGGCCCCTGGCTGCGCCGCCGGAGGGCGAGCAGTGCTTCGTCCACACTCACCATCCCGCCTTGAGCGGCGCCGCGCAGTTTGAGCTCGAGCCGGCCCTCCGCCAGGGTGCGTTTGCTGACGGTCAAGCGCACGGGAATGCCGATGAGGTCCGAGTCGGAGAATTTTTCGCCGGCGCGGGCGTCGCGGTCGTCCAACAGCACCTCGAACCCTTCCGCGCGCAGGCGGTGGTAAATCGATTCCGCCGCGCTGCGCACGCCTTCATCCTCCAGGTTGAGACCGACCAGGTGGATGTCGAACGGCGCCAGACAGGGCGGCCAGCGAAGGCCGGCCGGGTCGTGGTGCCGTTCGACGACGGCCGCTACGACCCGGCTGAGGTCCAGCCGGCCGGCTAGCATGGCCACCGGCTGCGAACGGCCGTCCCTGCCTTGACAGGCAAGCGCGCACCGCCCTTCAGCGGCGATGGGCAGCTTGGCGACCGACCCCAGTGCGAGCGCAGGGGTTTCGAGGATCGAACCGATTTCGCAGCGCGGGCACCGCTCCCCCGCCCTGGCCATCTTGAAGTCGCCGAAGGCCGGCAGCGGAAGGTCGCGTCCCCAGTTGACGTTGATGTTGTGGTAGTCGGTGCGGTTGGCGCCGCACTCGAAGTTGACGCGCTCTCGGGTGAAGTGGTCCGCCAATGCGAGGAGGCCCGGCGGCAGGCCGACGCCGCCGGCATATCCGACCTCCGCGCCGGTCAGCTCGCGGATGGTCTGGGGGGAGGCCAGCGCCAGCGTGCGGCATTTCAAGTGGTGTTTGACCTTGGCCTCGTTCACGTCGCAGTCGCCGCGAACCATCACGGCCACGACGCGGTCGTCGGCCTGGAAGAGCAGGGTCTTGGTGGTCTTCCACACCGGAATGCCGAGGAACTCCGCCAGCGGACCGACGCCGATGAGGCCCGGGCCATGGATCGCCTGCATCGGCCGCATCTCCCGGTCCTGGGGGAAAACCTCGAGCCGCGAGCGACCGGCCCTCCGGCTGGCGGCGTAGGCGCAGGCCTGGCAGAGCACAACGGTTTCGTCGCCGGTTTCGAGCGGCACCGCCAGTGCGTGCCGGGTGCCGGCGTCTTCGGTGGCGAGGTCGTCCTCCACCCAGCGGCCAGGCAATTCCGCCTGCCGGCAGACTGCGTCGAACGACGCCTGCAGGGATTGGTACGCGCGCGCGATGCCGGCTTCGTCGGCATCGAAGCCGAAAGCGTCCAGGGCCAGGAACTCGTGGTCGTTGATCAGCGCGGTCCGGGGGCCGGCCGTGTCGCGGATCTGCCTGGCGATCTGGAAGACCCGTCGGGGCAGGTCCTTGTAGGAGCGGATCTCCCGGCCGGCCACCGCCGCCATCATCCCGGCGAGGCCGCCACCGATGCCGAGGGTGGCCCCGCGGCGGTCCCTGAAGGCAAAACCCGGCTCCTCGGTCGACTCCATCCCGGCCGGGTCAAGGGTTTCCCGGTTCGCAGCGGGCCGGAGCAGCGGCAGGGACAGTTCTTCGAATTGGCGCGCGTCCAGCTCCGCCTGCAGCATGCGGCCAAGCCGGCTGAGCACGCGCAGCAGGTACGGCATGGTCACGGGGATGCCGGCGGAAGCCGACCGCAGGTATCCGGCGCGCAACAGGAGCCGGTGCGCGGCGGTCGGAGCCTCCCGTGGCGCCTCCTTGAGGGTGATTCCGAAGTGTTGAGACTGGCGCATGATGGCGCTCCTTCCCGTTCACGGCTGCGGCAAACTATATTGGATCGCCCGTGTCGGTGCAAGGGGCGGCACCCGACGCCGTCGGATCGATGCCGATAGGGCGCTTGACAGCCGGAGTCCTTTTCCGGTATGGTTGAACCATTGATATGTTCACGAAGGTCCGCCAGGTTCGCGCGTTCGAGAGCGTCATCCAGCAGGTGGAGGAGGCGATCCTCCAGGGCCGTCTTGCGGCCGGAGACCGGCTGCCTCCCGAGCGCCAACTGCAGGCGGTGCTGGACGTCAGCCGCAACACGCTGCGGGAATCGCTGCGGGTCCTGGAGCAGAAAGGGCTGGTCGAGATCCGCAAGGGCAACCGCGGAGGGATCTTCGTCAAACGGCTCAACGCCGACTGCATGGCCGAGAGCCTCGGGCTCTTCGTACAGTCCCAGCGCATCACCATGGAACAGATCTCCGAGTTCCGGCAGGATCTGGAAGGGCTGGTCGCCCGCCGGGCCGCCCGGCAGGCCGCACCCGGCCGCATGGCCGAGATCGACCGGCTGCTCCGGACGGCCGAAACCCTGGCGGGGCAGGGCGCCGCCCAATGGGATGCCTTCATGCAGGCGGACCGGGACATCCATCTGGCGCTGGCGCGGGTGGCCGGCAATCCCCTGCACCTTTTCTTTCTCGAAACCGTGCACACCCATTTTCACCGCTACCACATCAACGCCTATCTGCCCCGCGACGAAGGAACCGTCCGCGCCACCTTCGCGGAGCTGCAGGCCATCGTAATGGCCGTGTCCCGCGGGGAGGCCGCGCGGGCGGAATCCCTGGCGCGGGAACATGTGCGGCGCGCCACGCAGGCCATGCGGCTGGCCGCGGGCCGGAGCGCGCTGAAACCGTCGAAACCCGGATCGGCCGTCAAGAAAACCAGACCTCATCGCAGGAGTCGACCATGACCGTCCTTACGGTGAACCGTCCCGCTGCCGGCGCCGCCGCCGAAACCCTTCCCTCCCACCGGGTGCGTCTCGGAATCGCGCGCAACCGCAACACCCGTCCCGAGGTCCACCCGCATCGGGCCGTGGCGGTCACGCGCAGCTTTCGGGAAACCGAGGGCGAGCCGATCGCGATCCGCCGCGGCAAGATGCTCCAGCGCGTGCTGACCGAACAGCCCGTCACCATCCAGGAAGGCGAGCTGATCGTCGGCATGAAAACCCTCACGTCCCGGGGCTCGCCGGTTTATCCCGAGATCAACTGCGCCTGGATCGAGCGCGACCTCGACCGGCTGGCCACGCGCCGGGACACGCCGTTCTTCGTCAGCGACGAGACCAAGCGCATCCTGAGGGAGGAGGTCTTTCCCTACTGGCGCGGCCGCCAGATCGCCGACCGCATCGACGCGGCCGTGCCGCCCGAGATCTGGAAGGCCGACGAGCGCGGGGTGATCTACAACTACTTCCGTTCGCGCACGATCGGGCACTTCCAGGCCGCCTACGACAAGGTGCTCGCCAAGGGCATGGAAGGGATCATTCTCGACGTTGAGCGCTCGCTCGCAGGGCTGGACGCGGGTGCGGCGGACTGCCTTTCCAAGCGGCAGTTCCTGGAGTCGGTGATCCTGGCCTGCCGGGGCGCGATCCTCTTCGCCGGCCGCTACGCCGCCGAAGCGCGGCGCCTGGCCGCGGCCGAAGTCGACCCCGCGCGCCGGGCCGAGCTGGAGCGGACGGCGGCGATCCTGACGCGGGTCCCGGCGCGGCCGGCGGAAACCTTCCAGGAAGCGCTGCAGTCCTTCTGGATCACCCATCTCGTGATCAACCTGGAGACCAGCGGCCACGCCTTCGGCCCGGGGCGCTTCGACCAGTACCTGTATCCCTACTACCGCCGCAGCATCGATTCCGGCGAGATCACCCGCCAGCAGGCCCAGGAGCTGATCGACTGCCTGTGGGTCAAGTTCGACGAGATCACGCTCGCCAAGGACTCGGGCGAGTCCCAGACTTCGAGCTCCTACCCGGACTTCCAGAACCTGAACATCGGGGGGCTCACGCGCGGGGGCCGCGATGCGGTCAACGAGCTGTCCTACATGTGTCTGGACGCGCTCGAACACACCATGCTGCCCCAGCCGGGGCTCTCGGCCCAGATCAGCTCGGTCACCCAGCCGAAGTTTCTGCTGCGCTGCTGCGAGGTGCTGCGCCTGGGGACCGGCATGCCGGCCATGTTCAACTCGGATGTCATGGTGCTCGGCATGGTCAACCGCGGCAAGACCCTGGGCGACGCGCGCGCCAGCAGCCTGAACGGCTGCGTCGCGGGCTTCTGCGACGGCAAGGACCGCATGGCCTCGACCGGCTACTTCAACCTGGCCAAGGCGCTGGAGCTGGCGCTGAACGACGGGGTCGACCGCCTGACCGGCGAGCCGCTCGGCCCGCGCACCGGCGACCCGCGCCGCTTCGCGGACCTTGCGGAGGTGCTGGCGGCCTTCACGGCCCAGGTGGAGCACTTCGTGGACCTGAAGGTGCGCTACGACGACATCGTGCGCGGGATCTACGCCGCGCACTGCCCGGTGCCGTTCACATCGGCCGTGATCGACGACTGCGTCGCGACCGCCACCGACTGGCACGCCGGCGGCTCGCGCTACAAGATCGCGACCATGAGCGGGGTTGCCGTCGGCACGGTGACCGACGCGCTCTCGGCCATCCGCACCCACGTCTTCGAGGACCGGAGCTTCGGCATGGCCGAGCTGATCGCGGCGCTGGACCGGAACTGGGACGGCCGGGAGATCATGCGCCAGACCCTGATCAACAAAACCCCGCATTACGGCAACGACGACGATCGCGCCGACGAGCTGGCGGTTCTGGTCCAGGACATCTTCTGCACGGCCGTGGAGCGGCACACCGATTGCCAGGGCGCGAAGTACTGGGTGGACCTGCTGCCGACGACCAGCCATATCGCGCTGGGCGAGGTCACCGGCGCCACGCCGGACGGCCGCAAGGCCGGCGGCTGGCTCTCCGAGGGCGTCAGCCCGGTGCAGGGCCACGACCGGAAGGGTCCGACGGCCGCCACGCGCTCGGTGGCCAAGCTCGACCACGCGCGCACCAACGGCACGCTGCTCAACGTCAAGATCAACCCCCAGACGGTCAAGAACGACCGCGACCTGC
>Ga0114939_10002239_pt1 | contig 14567 bp, 11 predicted proteins | sample AshMeaCrysSpring_FD_87196 | JGI IMG/M metagenome (GOLD analysis project Ga0114939, IMG submission 87196) | Groundwater microbial communities from Big Spring, Nevada to study Microbial Dark Matter (Phase II) - Ash Meadows Crystal Spring | ecosystem: Environmental > Aquatic > Deep subsurface >... | reverse complement strand
TGGGCATTCCCGTAGACGCCGCCGCCCACCGTGCCCGGAGTGCCGGCCCACGACTCGAGCCCGGCGAGCCCCTGCGCGATCGTCCAGCGGACCAGTCCATTGATCGTCACGCCGGCCTCCGCCCGGACCAACCCCGGCGCCTCTTCGGAGAGGTGGCCGCCGTGAACGCGCAGGACGAGCCCGCGGATCCCGGCGTCGGCGATGACGATGTTCGAGCCGCCGCCGAGGAGGGTGACGGGCAGGCCGTCGGCCCCCGCGGCGCGCAGCGCGTCGAGAATCTCGTCTGACGACCGCGCCTCGAGCAGCCAGTCGGCAGGCCCGCCCACGCGGAACGTGGAGAGCGGGGCCAAGGCAACCTGCGCGCGCACCCGGTCGCCGAACCGGGCGGCGAGGCGTGAGGGAAGCGCCACGCCGGCGATTGTATCCGGCCTGTCGGGCGCCAGCCGACACGTCGGCAGCCGGCCATCACTCCGTGGCTCTAGCTCCGGCCCGGCCTCGACACGGGGGTGGCTCGGCCGCGCACCGATGATAGGATCGGCGGTCACCGCTTCGCCGGTGGACGCCACCATGATGACAGACACCGTTCCGATCCTCTCCCGCCGGCTGGGTCGCGCCGCGTCGCTCGCCACGGCACTGGCCCTGGCGACGATCGCGGCCTCGTGCGCCGAGTTGCCCACCGAGCCCACGGGGCTCGTGCCGTTCAGCCAGGCCGACCTCGTCGTCGGCGAGGGCGCGACCGCCGAGAACGGCGACGTGCTCACGGTGGACTACACCGGGTGGCTCTACGACGCCGCGCAGCCCGAGCAGAAGGGGCTCATCTTCAACTCCTCCCGCGGCGTCGCGCCCTTCAGCTTCGTCCTCGGCGCCGGACAGGTGATCGACGGGTGGGACCAGGGCCTGCCCGGCATGAAGGTCGGCGGCGTCCGGCGGCTGGTGGTCCCGCCGTCCCTCGCGTACGGCCAGGCGCGCTTCGGCATCATCCCACCCAACGCGACCCTGGTCTTCGAGGTCACGCTGCTGGAGGTGCAGTGATGCGGCCGGCGGTGCTCGGCGCCTTCGTCCTCGCCACGCTGCTCGCCGGCACGGCCGCGTCCCAGACGGTGATCGTGCGCGGTCTCACGCCCGGCGCGGCGGCCGACCTCGTCCTGAACAGCCGGACGGTCGGTACGGCAATGGCCAACGACAAGGGCGACGCGACGCTGGTGGCGCCCCAGGGCAGCGGCCTCACGAGTGACATCGACGCGAGCATCTACGTGGACACCTGTCCCGACCGCCGCCGCGTGGTCATCGCCAGTCGCGGTGCGAGCCCCGCGGCCCAGGCACCCGGCTGTCAGCGGCTGGAGATCAGCGGACTGTTCCTCGTGCGCCCGGTGACCACCATGCTCGTCGACGTGGCCGGCGCGCGCCCCACGTTGTTCCTGCGCCAGGGCCCCCTCGATCCGGACGCGCCAACGCCCACCTCCGACGCGCTGGCGCCCACCGGGCTCATCCTCTTCGGCGGCGCCGGGCTGACCTTCTTCGGCAACGCGGACGAGATTGCGTGCGGCACCAACACCACGTGCGAGGACGACGGCACGGACTTCGGCTACACGGCGGGCGGCGCGATCTGGCTGCTGCCCTACGTCGGTGCCGAGGTCGCGTGGATCCGGCCGGGCGACGAGACTGCGGTCGGGGGCGGGGTCGGCTACCGGTTCAACAGCGACCTCGAGAGCGACGTGATCACCATCGCGGGGCTCGCCGGGTTCCCCACCGGCAAGATCCGACTCTTCGGCAAGGGCGGCGTGAGCTACCACCGCGCCGCCATCGCCACCACGCAGACCATCGACGACCGCACCATCACGGTCGGCGAGGTCGAGGAGATCGTACCGGGCGGCACTCAGACACTCGGCTACCGAACCAGCGGCTGGGGATGGGTGTTTGGCGGCGGCCTCGAGTTCTGGCTGTCGCGCAACGTGTCGTTCTACGGCGAGTTCGACTGGATCACGCTCGACGGCGCCGACCGCGACGGGGGCGAAGCGGTGATCGACGACCGCATCATGGCGATCTTCGCCGGCGCGAGGGTGCGTCTGGGCCGGTAGCGACCCGGCTCGGCCGTGCACGGCGTCGCGGTCCCCAGGTGCAACCGGGGCGCGCTCGACGCCGTCTCATTCTTGACTGTCGGCAGGCCCAGGCACCGCGAGTGGTGATCCGGACTGACATCGGAGGCCCGCGATGAACGAGATCACGACGAGGGGCTATGCCCACCCCGAGGTGCTCGTGTCCACCGAGTGGGTGGCCGCACACCTCACGGACCCGTCGGTACGGCTCGTCGAGTCCAACGAGGACACCTTGCTCTATGCGTCGGGCCACCTGCCCGGCGCGGTGCACGTGGACTGGACGGCCGACCTCAACGATCCGCTGCGCCGCGATTACATCGAGCGGCAGGGGTTCGAGCGCCTGATGTCGCGCATCGGCGTGACCCCCGACACCACCGTGGTGTTCTACGGCGATCGCAACAACTGGTGGGCCTGCTACGCGTTCTGGGTGTTCCAGCTGTTCGGCCATGTCCGCGCGGCCGTGATGGACGGCGGCCGGGTGAAGTGGGAGCAGGAGGGCCGGCCGCTCACGCGGGAGGTGCCGGCGTACCCGCCCACCTCCTACACGGCGCGCGAGCGTGACGACCGGACCGACCGCGCGTTCCGCGACGAGGTGCTCGCCCACGTGCGCGCCGGCGGGCAGCTCGTGGACGTGCGCAGCCCCGACGAGTTCTCCGGCGCCCGGCTGCACATGCCCGACTACCCCAACGAGGGTGCGCTGCGCGGCGGACACATCCCCGGGGCCCGAAGCGTCCCGTGGGCGCGGGCCGTCGATCCCGCCGACGGGACCTTCAAGCCGGCCGCGGCCCTCGCCGACATCTATCGCGGCGAGCAGCAGCTGGATCCCGGGCGCGAGGTGATCGCCTACTGCCGCATCGGGGAGCGCAGCAGCCACACCTGGTTCGCCCTCAAGTACCTGCTCGGCTTCGAGCGCGTGCGCAACTACGACGGCAGCTGGACGGAGTGGGGCAACGCGGTCGGCGTGCCGATCGAGAGGTCGCCGGGGGACAGCTCGTCGTGACGGCGGCGCCGACGCTCGACGCCGTGCTCGAGATGGTGGGCGCGGTCACCGACCCCGCCGATCGGGCGCAGGTGCTGATCTCCTTCGCCGACCAGTTCCGCGAGGTGCCGGCGGAGGTCGCCACGCGTCCCTTCGACCGCGCACATCAGGTGCCGCAGTGCGAGTCGGACGCGTACGTGTGGGCCGTGCCCGCCGCCGACGGCACGCTGCGGCTCCACTTCGCCGTGGAGAACCCGTCCGGCGTCTCGGCACGCGCGCTCGCGGCCATCCTCGAGCGCACGCTCTCGGGACGCCCCGCCGAGGAGATCGCGCGCGTCTCGCCCGACATCGTCGAGCGTCTCTTCCGCCAGAACATCTCGATGGGCAAGGGCATGGGGCTGATGTCGATGGTGCTCGCCGTGCAGACGCTCGCGCGCCGCGCGGTGCGCGAACGCGGGTGAGCGCGTCGTGCCGTCCCTGCTGGCCATCACGCGCGGGGTGAGCGCGGCCTTCGGCCGGTGCGAGCTGACGCACCTGCCGCGCGTCCCGATCGACGTGGCACGGGCGCGGGCGCAGCACGACGCCTACGAGCGGGCGCTCGCCGGGCTCGGCTGCCACCCCCAGCGCCTGCCGGCGCCGGCCGACCTGCCCGACGCGGTGTTCGTCGAGGACACGGCGATCGTGCTCGACGAGCTGGCGGTGATCACCCGGCCCGGGGCCCCGTCCCGGCGGCCGGAGACCCACGCCGTTGCCGACGCGCTCCGGGCGTGGCGCCCGGTGCGGCAGATCGTCGAGCCCGCAACGATCGACGGCGGCGACGTGCTGCGCATCGATCGCACGCTCTACGTCGGGCGCAGCACCCGGACCAACGAGGCGGGCCTCGAACAGCTCCAGGCGCTCGTCGCGCCGGCGGGCTACGCGGTGCGCGGGATCGCGGTGACGGGCTGCCTCCACCTGAAGTCGGCCGTCACGTGCGTGGCGCCGCGCACGGTGCTCCTGAATCCGGAGTGGGTGGACCCCGCGGCGTTCGCCGGGTGCGACGGCCTCGAGGTGCACCCCGACGAACCGCTCGGCGCCAATGCCCTGTGGGTCGGGCCTGGGCTGATCTACGCCGCGGCGTTCCCGCGCACCCGCGCGCGCCTGGAGCAGCGCGGCCTCGACGTGCGCGTGGTGGACGTGTCGGAAATCGCGAAGGCCGAGGGCGCGGTGACCTGCTGCAGCCTGATCGTCGGGCTCCCGGCTCCTGTCCCAGCCGCCCGGCCCTGAAGGGCCGGGCCACCGGCCCCGGCGGTCAGCGCTGCGCAGTGGTGACGGTCGCGTCCGACGAATCTGCCACCGGCGCCGCTGGCGCGACCGCGCTGCGCAGCGCGCGCCACGCGTCGAGGTATTCACGCAGGTGGTGGTGGGTGTCGCCGACGGTCTTGCTCTCGAGCAGCGCGTCGAGGTCGGCCACCTCCTGCGCGTAGGCGGCCGGCGTGAGGTGCCCGGCGAGCAGCGCCGCGCGCAGCCACACCAGAAAGGTCGTGATGGCGTCGCACTCGTTGTACTGCACGATGCGCTGCAGGTCCCCCGCGAGCCACAGGTCGGCCACATCGAGCGCGGAGGTGTGCAGCTTGCCCGGGATGCCGCACACCGTGGCGAGCTCGTGCAGGCTGGGCGTGGCGCGTCCCCGCCCGCAGAAGAGCTCCTTCAGGTCGAGGTGATGGTCGCCCGACCGCGCGAAGTAGTCCACGCCCTCCCACGGCTTGTCGGGGCGGTGGCAGAACTCCGGCAGCGAGAGCCCGTGGGCCAGGGCACGCTGGAGCAGGATGGGCAGGTCGGCCGACTGCGAGTTGAAGCCGACGAGCTGCGGCTTGTGCTTCCCGATGCCGCCCATGAACCGCGCCAGCAGATCGGCCTCGCCGTGTGGCCCCGGCTCGTCGAGCGGCGGCAGGGAATGCAGCGTGTGGGTGAGGTGCCCTTGCGGGTCGCGCTTCCGGATCACCGCCGACACCGACACGACGCGGCAGACGACGGTCTTGAGGAAGGGACGGGGATCCTCGGCGGTGGCGCCGCCCCGCTGCCACATCTCCTCCATCACCGCGCGGTCGTCGAGGCTCGCGGGCAGCCCGTAGACCCGGCGACCTGACGCGGGGTCGGGCACCCATTCGAGGTCGAACGCCCACACTTCCGGCGAGACGAACTTGATCACGGCAGGATGGTACCATGCGGCCGTGACGTGGGAGCGCCGGTGGCACCCGCTGCGTGAGGAATGGGTCATCGTGGCCGCCCACCGGCAGCACCGCCCCTGGACGGGCGCCGAAGTCGGCCCCTCGCCGCGGCGGCTGCCGGTCCACGACCCGGAGTGCTACCTGTGTCCCGGCAACGCGCGCGTCAGCGGCCGGCGCAATCCCGAGTACCGCGACGTGTACGTGTTCGACAACGATCACCCGTGCGTCGCGCCCGATGCCCCGTCGGCCCTCGACACGCCGCCCCTGCCCTTCGCGCGCGAGCCCGCCCGGGGCCTCGCGCGGGTGGTGTGCTACACCCCGCGCCACGACCTCACGCTCGCCGAGTTGGGCGTCGAGGGCATCGATCGCCTGCTCGCGGCCTGGCAGGGGCAGTATCGCGACCTCGCCGCGCGGCCCGGCATCGCCCACGTGCTGATGTTCGAGAACAAGGGCGAGGTCATCGGCGTGTCCAACCCGCACCCGCACGGGCAGATCTACGCCACCGACTTCGTGTTCACGACGATTGCCAACGAGGCGCGCGTCTCGTCCCGCCATCTCGACGAGACGGGCCGGGTGCTGTTTGCCGAGATCCTCGCCGCCGAGGAGGCCGACGGCCGGCGCGTCCTGTGGTCCAACGCGTCCGCCGTGGCGTTTGTCCCCTTCTTCGCGCGGTACGCCTACGAGGTGTTCGTCGCGCCGCGCCGCACCGTGCCGCACATCGCGGCCCTCGACGACGCCGAACGGCTCGACCTGGCCCGCGTCCTCGAGCGGGTGCTCGTGGCGTACGACAACCTGTGGCGGATGTCGTTCCCGTACGTGCTCGCCCTGCACCAGGCGCCCACGTCGGGGGCCGATGGCTTCCACTTCCACCTCGAGTTCCATCCGCCGCTGCGGCAGCCGCACCTGCTGAAGTACCTCGCCGGCCCGGAGATCGGCGGCGGCACCTTCCTCAGCGACACCGCGGCGGAGGAGAAGGCCGCCGAGCTGCGCGCGCAGCCGGCCGTCCATTTCCGCCGTCGGGAGGCCACGTGAGCGGCATCGAGGCCCTGCTCGACCCGATCCGGCGCGTTCACGAGGCGGTGCGCGACGCGGTGGTGGCCGCCTCCGAGCGGACGCCGCTCGATGCCCTGTCAGGGATCGCCGCCGAGGAGGACGGCGGCGACACGGTCTACGCCGTCGATCGCGTGAGCGAGGCCGAGCTGGTGCGTCTGTTCGGCGCGCTCGCCACCGAGGGGCCGATCGTGGTCGTCGCCGAGGGGCTGCGCGAGGGCCCGCTCGTGCTGCCGGCCGGCGCGAGGGCCGGCGACGCGCGCTGGCGGGTGATCGTCGACCCGATCGACGGCACGCGCGGGCTGATGTACCAGAAGCGCAGCGCGTGGATCCTCACCGGCGTGGCGGAGAACCGCGGTCCCGCCACCACGCTGGCCGACATCGCCCTGGCCGTGCAGACGGAGATCCCGCTCGTCAAACAGCACCTGAGCGACTGCGCCTGGGCGCTGCGCGGCGGCGGCGCGGCGGCCGAGCGCACCGACCGCCTCACGGGCGCCCGCACGCCGCTCTCGCTGCGTCCCTCGCGCGCGGCGTCGATCGCGCACGGCTTCGCGATGGTGTCGCGTTTCTTCCCCGGCGCGCGCGAGGAGCTCGCCGCCATCGACGAGGAGATCGTGTTCGGCGCGCTCGGGCCGTCACGGCCCGGGAAGGCGCACTGCTTCGAAGATCAGTACATCTCGACCGGCGGGCAGCTCCACGAGCTGATGGCGGGCCACGACCGGTTCGTGGCGGACCTGCGCCCGCTGCTCGAGCCGCGCCTGGTGGCGCAGGGACGGCCGCTCGGTATTTGTTGTCATCCATACGACCTCTGCACCGAGCTCATCGCCCGCGAGCTCGGCGTGATCGTGACGACGCCGTCCGGCGCGCCGCTCGACGCGCCGCTCGACACGACGAGCGACGTGGCCTGGGTGGGCTACGCCAACCCGGCCATCCGCGCGGAGGTGGAGCCGCTGCTGCGCCGCGCGCTCGCCCGCCGGGGCCTGGCCTGACCATGCGGCGCCTCGTCTCCGGGTCGCTCGAGGGCGGCGCCGACGCCGCCGCGCTCGTCGCACGGCTCGCCGACACCGCGGCCGACCCCGTCCCGGAGGTCCGCCCGCTCTTCGAGCCTGGCCGGGACATCGTCGTGGCGCGTGCGCCCGGGCGGCTCGACGTGATGGGCGGCATCGCCGACTACTCGGGCTCCCGCGTGCTGCAGTGGCCCACCCGCGAAGCCACCGGCGTGGCCCTACAGCGGGTCCCCGAGCGCGTGCTGCGGATCGTGTCGGTCGGCCCGGGCCCGCGCGGCGCGGCGCGCACCCGCGAGATCCCCCTCGCCGCGCTCGAGGACGCCGACGGCCACCCCGTGTCGTACGAATCGGGGGCGCGGCGGATCGGGCCCGGCCCGGCGGAGCACTGGGCCACCTATGTGGCCGGCGCCTGGCTGGCGCTCGCACGCGAGGCCGGCGTGCGGTTCCCCGACGGCGCCCGCGTGCTCGTCGTGAGCGAGGTGCCCGAGTCGGTGGGCGTCAGCTCGTCGGCCGCACTGGAAGTGGCAACGCTGTGGGCCGTGTGCGGCGCCTACGGCCTGCACCTCCCCGCCGACACGCGGGCGCGCCTCTGCCAGATCGTGGAGAACCGCGTGGCGGGCGCACCCTGCGGCATCATGGACCAGATGACGGCGGCGCTCGGATGCGCGGGGCGCCTGCTGCGGCTGCGCTGCCAGCCCGCGGTCGTCGAGGGGCAGATCGCACTGCCGCCCGGCCTCGCCGTCTGGGGGATCGATTCCGGCGTGCGGCACGCCGTGTCCGGCAGCGACTACACCGCCGTCCGCGTCGGCGCCTTCATGGGCTATCGCGTGATCGCGGGCCTCGCGAGGCTGCCGGTGCACGGCGTTGCCGACGGCACGGTGCGAATCGACGACAACCGGTGGGGCGGGTACCTGGCGAACCTCTCGCCCGCCGAGTTCGAGGCGGTCGCCGGCGAAGTCCCGGAGGTCATGAACGGGGCGGCGTTCCTCGCCCGGTTCGGCGGCATCACCGACACGGTGACCCGGGTGGACCCGGCGCGCGACTATGCGGTGCGCGTGCCGGCGGCGCACGCGGTCTACGAGCACGCCCGGGTCCGGGCCTTCGCGCAGGCGCTCGGCGCGTGCGTGCCGGACGGCGCCGCGGCCGGGAGGCTCATGCAGGCCTCGCACGAGAGCTACAGTGCGTGCGGCCTCGGGTCGGCCGCAACCGACCGCCTCGTCGAGCTGGTTCGCGCACGGGGCGTCGGAGAGGGCCTCTTCGGCGCCCGGATCACCGGCGGGGGATCGGGCGGCACGGTCGCGGTGCTCGGCAGCGCGACGGCCGGCCCGGTGGTGGACGAGATCGCCGCCGTGTTTGCTCGCGAGGCGGGTCACCGGCCGCACGTCTTCTCCGGATCCTCGCCGGGGGCGGCGGGCTTCGGCCACCTCGTCGTGCGGTAGTCCAGGCGGGCCAGGAGGCCCGCCCTCCGAATCCTCGGCTCCTAGTCTCGCGGCACCGGCGCCGCTTCGAGCGTCACGTTCTCGATCCGCGCGCCACCAGCGCGCAGCAGTCCGCTCACGGTGAGCGGCCCGGCCTCGTGACGCGGCGCCTCGTCGAGTCGTCGGTCGTCCACCCAGTACCGCACGGCGTCGCGACCGGCTTCGACCCGGTACCGCGCGCCTGGATCGATCCGCCAGTTGCCACGCAGCTCTCCGGCGTGCCACACCTGCACGCGACCGCGACGCACCACGAGGCAGTACCGGCACGCGTCCGGCGCGGGCACGGCCGCACCGAAGCGCAGCAGGCTCGTGGCCCCCGCCCCCCGGCGCGCTGCGTCGCTCGCGAACCCGATGGCGGCGGCGCCAGCCAGTTCGGCCGATACCACACCCGATCCAGCCAGTACCGGCCCCTCCAGGGCCGCGACCCCGCGCGTCGTCATCGCCCGCATCGAGGCGACTGCGGCCCCGCCGGCGTGACGCCAGTCCACCACGTCACCGAGTTGGCCGGCAATCCGGGCGTCGAGGAGAACGCCGCCCGAATCGAGACTCGCGTCGGCCACGAGCGGGTACTTCGGCTCGCTCGACGAGACCCACAGGAGCGTGTCGTCCCGCCAGTACTCCACGGTGCCGGCCCGCACGCGCACGCGGAACCGGTCGTTGGCCCCGGCGCTGCCGACCGCGGCCCGGCGCACGCCGTTCTCGACGACGAACACCTCGCGCGTCGTGCCCGTCACCCCGATCCCGTGGTCGACATCGTCTGCCCCACCGTCCTCGTCGCCGTGGCCAAAGCCCGCGATCACGGTCCCGCCCGCCGGCACCTGCCACGACACCTCGCCGTCACCCGCCACGAGTGCCCGCGTCGAGCGCGCGCCACGGGCCTCGGCCGGGGCGTCGGCCGCGACGAGCGCCTCGCCGGCGCCGCCGGCGTCGCTCCCGCGGTGCTGCGTCCACACGACGCGCTCGCGCCGCCACGTCCCGTCGCGGCCCGGCGCGTCCGGACCAGTCTGGCCAGCCTCGAGACCGTCGTGGCCCGGCCCGTCAGGGCTGGGCAGACCGTCCGCCCGGAGATCGAGGGTCAGTGACGGCGGCAGCACGGGGAACGTGAACGCGCCGTCAGGGTCGCTGGAGCTCGAGGAGAACGGCGTGAAGGGTGGGTTGAGCACCTCGACGAAGGCCGGCCCCGCAACCGCGCTCGCGGGACGCCTGAAGGTGAACTCCCTGTCGCTGAGGAGCGCAAGCGGCACCTTCGCCACGCCGCCCGGTCCGAACCCGCCGAGGTTCACCACGGTGGCACCCTGCGTGTTGTAGAGATTGATCACCGACAGCGAGGAGAAGCCCGCGCCGCTCACCCTGACGGTGGTCCCCGACAGCGAGACGGACGTGATGGCAGGACGCGCCCCGATGATCGTCGACACCGCGTTGGAGATCGTGTACTTGGGCCGGTTCACCACCTGGAAGTTGCCGGGACCGGTCGGGGCGCCGGCCGGCACCACCACCTCGATCCGGGTGGCCGTCCCGCCCGCGCGCGGCGTGAGCGGGCCGAGGTTCCCCGTCGCGGTGAAGAGGTTCACGAGCGGGTCGCTGAACCCGATCCCGCTGATCGCGACGGTGCTGCCCTTGGCGATCACCGTGTCGATGTGTGCGAGCGCGATGCCGGGCTCCGGCGGGGCGAGGGCCACGCCGTTGATCTGCTGCACGGTGGGGATGCCGGCCGCGGGGCTGCCGGCGAGCAGCGCACCCACCACGTTCGATGCCAGGTAGCCGCGGTCGGTGGCCACGACCTGGAGGGCCCCGAAGCCGTTGCCGAGCGGCACCGTCGGCGGGATCGTGAACGACAGCCCGGCCGTCGTCGTTGCTGTGGCAATGAATGGGCCGTGCGACACGGTCCCGCTCGCGGTGGCGACGAAGAGCTTCACTACCGTGCCCGGGGAGATCGCCGACCCCGCCAGCGTGTTGGAGGCGCCCACGACCAGGGCCGTGGCGGGCGTCGCGAGCACCGGCGGCCCGGTGATGACGCCGGGGACCTTCGCCCGCCACAGCTCGTGGCCGATGCCGCTGTTCCGGGCGGTGAAGAGGAGCGTGTCGCCGAGCACCTCGAACAGGTCGGGCAGCGAGTCGTCGCTGCCCGGCTCGATGTCGGCGATGCGCTGCGTCCCGGCCGCGGTGCCGTCGCTCTGCCACAGCTCGATCCCCGCCGCGGGGTCCTCCGCGGCGAACAGCAGCCGTCCGTTCACCGCCGCCACCGCCTCGGCCCCGAGCGGGTTCATCATGCCGGGAAGGGCCGCCACCTTGACCGTGCCGCCCTCGGTGCCGTCGCTCTTCCACAGTTCGTCGGGGCCGGACACGTCGGTCTTGGCGAAGAAGAGCACGCCGTTCACGTTCGTGAGGAACAAGGGCGTCGATCCCGACGGCCCCGGCACCACGTCGCGCACGCGCGCCGTGCCCGTGGCCGTGCCGTCGCTCGTGTACAGCTCGGTGTCATCCAAACCGATGGTGGCCGCGAAGAACAGCGTCGTGCCGACCGCGGTCAGCTCGTAGGGGCCGGCCCCGTCGGCACCCGGCACGAGGTCCTTCACCTGGTTCGTCCCGCCGGGCGTGCCGTCCGACATCCACAGCTCGTCGCCGTCCTCGGGGGTGACCGCGGCGAAGTACAGGGCGTCGCCCACCACCGTGAGGTAGAAGGGCGACGAGTCCAGGCCGCCCGGCGCGATGTCCTTGACGAGGACGGTACCGGCGGGGGTACCGTCGCTCACCCACAGCTCGACGCCGTTTGCCGTCGTGAATGCGGAAAAGTAGAGCCTCCCGTTGAACGCGGTGAGATCCGCCGGGAACGAGCCGCCGCTGCCTGGCTCGATGTCCTTCACGAGCACCGTCCCCGCCGCCGTTCCGTCGCTCGTCCAGAGCTCCTCGTTGCCGGGGGTGCCAGCCATGCCGAAGAACAGCCGCGTGCCGACGGCGGTGAGCTCGTACGGGTATCCCGGGAGGCTCTTGATCATGACGGTGCCGGCAGCGGTGCCGTCGCTTTTCCAGAGCGCGTAGTACCCGGGACCGGAATCGGGGCTCGCGGTGAAGTAGGCGATGCCGCCCACGTTCTCGATTTCGCCGACAAACGACGTGAACGTCCGCAGCCGCACGGTGCCGGCCGCGCTGCTGTCCGACGTGTAGAGGCCGATGGCGGCGTCGCCCTCCATGGCGAAGAAGAACACCGAGCCGCCAACCCTGGTGAGGGAGAACGGGGCCGCGCCATCGAACCCGGGCTCGATGTCCTTGACGAGGGAGGTAACGGGGAGCTGGGCGGCGGCCGGCCGCGGGTGCAGCGCCGCAGCGGCTGCGACAAGGGCAACGAGAACCGTCGAGCAGGAACAGCGGGACATCGGGCCTCCAACGACACGGCAGCCCCCCGTCGGGGAGGCAGCCTCTTCGTGTATCGGCGGGAGGCCGAACGGTCGTTACAGACGGCGGCCCGCCGGCGCTGGCGCCGCCGGGCCGGGCTGAGGAACCAGGCTGCCCGAGGGCTAGCCGGCGAGTTCGTCGTAGGCCGCCGTAAGGACCCGCTCGATGAGCGGCCCGTGGTCGGCGAATCCCTTCAGGGTGTCGGTGCTCTTGACGATCTCGTCGCGCGGCTTGCCGGCCTTCATCTGGGCGCTCGTGTGGTCGAGCAACGCGGTGAGGTAGTCCCGCATGTAGGCGAGGTCGGCTGCGCCGCCCGTCACCGGGAACGCGGTCCCGGCGTGGCCGAACACGTAGATCGTGTCGCGCTCGTGGTCCTTCGGCACCGTCTCGAGCAGCGTGATCCAGTTGCGGATGGAGGCGCCCCCGGGCCGGTCGATGAACGGGTGCCGGCGGTTGAAGACGAGGTCGCCCATATGCACCACGTTTGCCGTCTCGAAGGTCACGACGGCGTCGCCCCCGGTATGCGCCGGCCCGTAGTGCTTGAGGGCCAGCACCTCCGTCCCGACGGCCTCGCGCCAGGTGTTGGTGAAGGTGCGATCGGCATACACCTGCTCGGCAAGGCCCGGCAGGCCGGGCTGCGCCGGCTGCCGCTCGGCGGCGGCCTTCTGCAGGGCGGGGACGTTGGCGTGCGCGAGGTGCTTCACGGCCAACGGGCGGAACACCCCGTTACCGGCCGTATGGTCGAAGTGGTGGTGGGTGTTGACCAGGTAGTCGATTCTCCGATCGCCCGCCCGCGCCCGCAGCCCCTCGAGGCAGATCTTCGCGGTGGGTGGCATCTGGGTGTCCACCACGACGATGCCGTCGGGGGCGATGTGCAGCCCGATGGTCCCGCCCTGGCCGGTGAACACCGAGAGGGTGCCCCGCACGGGCGTCACGGCCGTGGGCGGTGGCGAGGGTGGCGTGTTCGGCGGAGCCTGCGGCTGGGCGGCGGCGCCGGCGGCCTGCGCGAGCGCGCCTGGTACGTCGAGCAGCGAGGCCACGGCCGACAGCGACGAGGTCGCGAGGAAGTGACGGCGGCTCCAGCCCATGACAGTCCTCCAGTGAGTCTTCCGGCCGACATTCTATCCCGCGGCGGGCGAGCGCCGGCTCACTTCTGCACGCCGAACCCGTAGATGGTCGTGGACCGGTACGTCTGCCCCGGGCGCAGGATCGTGGACGGGAACTCGGGCCGGTTGGGCGAGTCGGGATAGTGCTGGGTCTCGAGGCAGAAGCCGGTGCGGTGCGCGTAGGGACTCCCGCCCTTTCCCGGCTTCCCGTCGAGGAAGTTCCCGGTGTAGAGCTGCACGCCCGGCTCGGTCGTCGACACCTCCAGCGTGCGCCCCGATCCCGGGTCGACCACCCGCGCGACCGTGCGGAGGCCGCTGCCGTTCAGCACGAACGTGTGGTCGTACCCGCGGCCGAGGCGGAGTTGCTCGTGCTCGGCGCCAATGCGCGCACCGATGCGCGTGGGCGCCCGGAAGTCGAACGGCGTGCCCTCCACCGGCAGGAGCGCGCCGGTCGGGATGAGCCCCGGGCCGACGGCCACGATCCGGTCGGCGTCGATGGTGAGCTGGTGGTCGAGGATGGGGCCGCTCCCCTCGCCGGCGAGGTTGAAGTACGTGTGCTGGGTGAGGTTGAGCGGTGTCGCCGTGTCGGCCGTCGCCTCGTAGTCCACGCGCAGCTCGTTGCGGTCGCTCAACGTGTAGGTGACCCGCACGGCGACGGCGCCCGGATAGCCTTCCTCCCCGTCCGGGCTCGTGCGCTCGAGCACGACGCCCACCCCGCCCGGCCCCTCGACGGGCGCTGCCGCCCACACCATCCGGTTGAACCCGCGGAGGCCGCCGTGGAGGTGGTTCGGGCCGTCGTTGGCCGCGAGGCGGTACCGCCGGCCGTCCAGGGTGAACGCAGACCCGCCAATCCTGTTGCCGTACCGACCGATGAGCGCGCCGAAGTAGGACGCGTCGGCCAGGTAACCCGGCAGGTCGTCGTACCCGAGCGCGATGTCGGCGGAGTGTCCGTGGCGGTCCGGCGCGCGCAGCGTGACGATGATGCCGCCGTAGGTGGTGACGGTCATCTCGGTCGTGCCGTTGCGGAGCGTGAAGAGTTCGACCGCGGTGCCGTCGGGGAGCCGGCCGAAGGGCGCTCGTGTCACGGTGGCCTTCGCTTTCGTCGTGGGTGGTGATGTGGCGCCGGCACCGGCGCGCTCGCGCGCCGCGGCGCCAGGGCCGGCGGGGACCGCCGTGGCACCGGCCAGCACGAGGCCCAGGGCGAGGGCGAGTGACGGGCGTGGGCCGTGCACAGCGGGTCGTCGGGTC
>Ga0114939_10002238_pt1 | contig 14570 bp, 15 predicted proteins | sample AshMeaCrysSpring_FD_87196 | JGI IMG/M metagenome (GOLD analysis project Ga0114939, IMG submission 87196) | Groundwater microbial communities from Big Spring, Nevada to study Microbial Dark Matter (Phase II) - Ash Meadows Crystal Spring | ecosystem: Environmental > Aquatic > Deep subsurface >... | reverse complement strand
TTCCATTTTCAGCCTGGCGTCCGCGAAACACAACCCCCAGTGGACAAATAATCGGCCCGCGCCTACTCTACGTAGTTTCGCAACCGCAGGCGGGGGGGTCGCTCTCCATCCGTGGCTCGCTTCAACGGTGGCAAACCGATTCCTCGCGGAATTCCATTTTTTAGAGTTCAACCCAACACGCAGTCATTTTCCCAAGTCGCTATTGTTTCTTTTTTTCCTCATCTGCAGGGAATGCGCGCAGGCTGGACTAAATTGGAAATCTCTATTGCTCTTTTTATACGCGTGCAGACATCTGATCAATCCAGTACCGACCTTTTTGCCCATACATCCGGCCGTAGTCGCTTCTACACGGCAATTAGAATTAATTGCCTCTGCTATTGGCGATGTGGCTGGTTTTCCTTCCACAATAGAATAGCCACAGAACATTAATCCACCAACTAATATCGAAATAAATTTCATAAGTTCCTCGGTGTGAAAATTCCTCGATCCCAATGGTCGAGGAATGCTTTAATTTTACCGTACTTTAATAATTTCCCATGTTAATAATTAACCATGGCTGTCAAAACACTAACAATTTACCGAATTTACCTCCTGGCTATTTTTCTTTGGACGGTTATTAAAGACCACATGTAGCAACAATAATTACCTGCCCAGCTTCAGGAAAATAAGAGCAAATTAATATTCCGGCGGTAATTCTTTAAGGTCTGCCCAAGAATAGACCGGCCCTTTTGTGCAAACATAATCTTTGCCAACATTACAGCGCCCGCATTTTCCCAGCGCGCACTTCATTTTATTTTCGAGCGTGGTATAAATTTGATTATCTTGAAATCCAAGCGAGCGCAAATTTTGGATGACGAATTTAATCATTACTGGCGGGCCGCAAGTAATTGCAATCGCATTTTCTGGCGACGGCTCTTTATTCATTAAATTCGCCGGTACAAATCCACAGAACTCTTGCCAGCCTTCTTCCTGCTTATCTACAGAAAGATGCACCTCTGCGGTCTCGCGCAGTTTATCTAACTCCGTGCGGTACATAATATCGCGGGAACTACGTCCGCCGTAAAAAACGGTAATCTGCTTAAATTCATCGCGTTTTTTGACTGCGGTCTGAATTACCGGCCAAATTGGCGCCAGGCCGCAACCACCGCCAATAAAAACCAAATTCTTCCCACGCCACGCATCAATTGGAAAACTATTTCCGTACGGCCCGCGAATACCAATTACATCACCGACTTCTAAATCGTGAAATGCCGAAGTGACGCGCCCGGCGCGCATAATGCTGAATTGCTTATAGCCATCCACCAGCGGAGACGACGCAATTGAAATCATCGACTCACCGCGTCCGAAAACCGACAGCATTGCGCATTGACCACATTCATGGGCAAAACCTGCGCTATCTATAAACTCCACGTGGAAAGTTTTAATTGCACGCTCTCCGGGGACTTCTTCCTTAACAAAAATCACTCGCGCCAAATTCGGTAGATAAATATTTGCGTCCATCGTTAATTCTCCGGCGTAGCGGTAACTTGATTGACCACGGCGATAATATCAATGCCAACCGGACAGCCACTAATACACCGCCCGCAACCCGTACACTGAAACATTCCGAAATTTTCGTAAAAGTATTGCAACTTATGATTAATTCGTTGCCGCAGACGTGCGCCGACTTCCGTGCGGGGATTATGTCCCGAGGAGTGCATCGTGAAATCCGGGAATTGACAAGTATCCCAAGTGCGAATTCGACTGCCCCGTAACGGCGCGGGCGTTGCCACTTCGTCATTAATATCAAAACAATGACAGGTCGGACAAAGATAAGTGCAAATCCCGCAGCCAATACACGGACGCGCTAATTCTTCCCAAAGCGGCGACGCGAATTGTTCTTTAAGCCGCTTCGGCACCGTAGCACTTTCCTGAATAGCGCGTTGCGGCTGTTTCAATGCCGCGATTCGTAATTGTCCGGCCTCGGCGCGGTCTCGACCAGTTGGTTCAGAAAATAATTGCACACCGTGATCAATTAAGCGATCTCCAATTGCAGTCACTGCTGTAACTAAATAGCGGTCGCCTAAATCCGTCATTAAAATATCTAAACCATTAGTGGCAAATGGCGAGCCGCCGACGGCTTTACAAAAGCAATTACGACTTGGCGGTGTGTTGCAGGCTAAACCGACATACGCTAGATTTTCGCGGCGCTTTTGATAATAGATATCGGCAAATTGTTCATTAAACAGACGATCCATCCGCGGCAATGCTTGTCCATCACAAGGCCGCACGCCAAAAATTACTCGCGGCTTATCAGTTGGCAGAATTTGCGTTAAACGCGGTGCCTCGCCTTTAATTTGCTCGAAAGTAAAAAATACTTCGCGTTGCGGAAAAGTAAAATTTTTTGGCGGCTGCGTAGTATTCGGATATTCTAGCTGTACTGAATTAACGCCCCGCTTTATCGGCTGATAACTCCAAATTCCGTCTTGCAATATCGGCGCAAAAGATTCCCATCCATCGAGCGCGGCGATCCAATCGCTAAGCTGAATTTTATTTAGAATTTTTTCCATAATGGCTACCTGATGAAATTGCCGGGGTCGTTATCACGGAACGAGGATACAAATGAGGCAACTTCGACGCTCGCGCCGGGCTCATAGCCAAAACGTTCACGGGCATCGCGCTCTAATTTGGTATTTAATAAGCGTAAGGGAATGCGCACCGGACAAACGCGCTCACATTCGCCGCAATCAATACAGCGTCCAGCTAAATGCAAAGCGCGGGTAAGATGATAACCAATATTATTGGCGCGGGTCGCGGAACGCTCAATCCAGCGAATTCGGTTTGCCTTTTCCTCTGCGGTCGTATCGGGCATTACCGAATAGGTAATGCTATCGACAATACACTCTTCGCAATAACACATCGGACAAACCGAACGACACGCGGAACACCGAATACAGCGCTCAAATTGATGTTGCCAAAAATCCCAGCGTGTGTTTTGGGTAGCGTTTTGTTCAAATTGCATCAAGGCGCTAAACGGTGCGGCTAAATTGCGCGCCTTTTCTTCGCCGAAGACCGCATTATTTAATTTAGGAAACGGATTACGGCACTCTAAACACCGATCCGCCATGATTTCGCGGGCCGGAAAACGCTGCTGCGTTTCCGCATCTTTAATCAAAACAAAATCATCGCCATCAAATTCAACTGCAGTGAATTGATCCGGACGAATTTTTAATTGCTCCAACTTATGTTCATCCAGCATTCCCGTTGTTTCGCAAGAAACGCCAAGAATATAAACATCCTCGCGCTTAAAATAATTCTCTTGCAACAAAACCACAATAGCACGCGCATCACAGCCTTTGGCCATAATCGCAATTGGCTTGGTGGGAGTTTCTTGTTTTCGCGTTAAACGCTTGCGATCATCAACAAGATATAGCGCGAGATTATGCACACACGACGGATTCCATACGATATTGGCGGCATCATTAGGGTCGGCGATTACGGCTGGTTCGGCGGCCATTCCCCGACTGCCATTACGATAACCAATTACCGCACGCACTTCTCCATTGGCGAGCAATTCCCGCGCCCGATTTTTAATATCTTGGAGTTTAATCATGGGCGTTGCGCCTTTAATTTATCTTGTGGACCTAAATGCCGCAGGTCTTCAACAAAATCTTTTACCACTTTGGCGAATTTTGTGCCCTCAGCAGCGGATACCCACGACATACGAAAGCGCTCCGGCTCGATTCCGATAAATTGGAGCATTTCATTTACCAAAAATAGTTTGCGCCGGGCGTAATAGTTCCCCTCGAGATAATGACAATCACCAATATGACATCCTGAAACTAAAACTCCATCCGCGCCTTTATAGAATGCGGAAAGAATATATTGCGGTGAGACACTTCCCGAGCACATTACCGTAATTGGTGTTGCATTGGCCGGATATTGAATCCGTGATACTCCGGCTAAATCGCTTCCCGCCGAAGAGCACCATTTACATAAAAAGGCGACAATCTTGGGTTCGTATGGAGTAGGTTGTGATTCATTCATAAAATATTTGATCGTTATAGATGGTTAGAGAATTTCCAGAAACTTGGGGTCACACGGTATTGCATAAATCTGTAAAACGTAGCCTCATCTTTTTCAATTCACATTCAATTCACATTTTCCTAAAATTGAAGGAGTTCCTTCAATAAGTTATCGCATTCGACCACAGCATCAAAATACACTCCGCACTCGATATCAAAGTTGTACCTATACTCTTCTGCACATATTGTTATAGCAATCAGCGCGTAATGGTACCGAGACTTATCCGTACGAAAGTCGGTCAAACCTATCACTTCCTCCAGAAGCTTATTTAGCTTATGCGATTTCGAGTACGCTCCATACTCGCTCCTTGTTTCTAAAACATGCTTGAATAAGCACTCAAACATCTGTTGATAATGGAAACAATGGATAGAACAATCTTCTATTTTCGACGTGCTCAATAAATCCAGCGCCACAGCATGTTCCCACGCCTTGCCGCCCAGGTTTTTCGCATTCTCAAAGGGACAAAACAGATCAGTGTACATTTATATTTACAATACTGAATTTTTCTATTACGCTAAACTGAATTTTTCTATTACGCTAAACTAAAAAGTCATCCGGTTCAATTCCAGCCTGTTCAAGAATTGCCCTAAGTGTACCTTCTGGCATATCACCTGTTAGAGTCCGCGCCTATGCTCAGTCAGTTGTCATCCATGACGCCCTCCTTCGCATGCCGGAGCAGTTCGCGTTTCACTGGACGCCAGCTTTCCAATTGCTAAATTGCTCTTGGCGCTAGGTTGTTGCCGTCCTCGAGTTTTTTTACACCCGACAGTCTTTTCAATTCGACCATCCCGCGCATTACTTCTGGGCCTACCGCCCGTAGCCAACGCTAATATATTCCGAGCCGCGTTGGTATCCCGATCATGAATTGTCCCACAATTCGGACATTTCCATTTTCGAATTGATAACGGCATTTCATTCATTAAGTGGCCGCATTCCGAGCATAATTTACTCGTCGGCGCAAATCGGTCAATTACAATTACTTCAGCAAATAATTAAAAACTCATTACGACATCAATCATTTCTTTAATTTGTAACGGCGTTGAATTTTTTACATCAATTGCGCCACGCACACAGGTTGCAGTACAAGTGCCGCACCCTTCGCACATTACTGAATTGACTACCGCCTTGCCATGTTCTAAATGAATCGCATCATAGGGGCACGCATCCACGCACATTTCGCAACCGGTACATAGACGTGATTTCACACGTGCGACCATCGGCGAATGCGTTAGGCGCGGTTGTGAAAGCAACGTAATTACTTTTGCCGCTGCGCCACTGGCTTGCGCCACAGTTTCGGGAATATCTTTTGGCCCCTGAGCAGCGCCCGCCAGGAAAATACCCGCTGTTACACTTTCGACCGGACGCAATTTCGGGTGCGCCTCGGCTAAAAATCCGTCCTTATCGCGTCCGATTTTGAGCGTCTTTGCAATCACAGCTGTTCCCGATGACGGTTGCATTGCCAAAGCTAATACCACCATATCGGCTTCAATTTCGACATTTTGTCCCGAGAGCGTATCCGTTCCATAAACGCGGACTTTTCCATTTTCTTGATAAATTTTTGAGACTCTCCCGCGCAAATAGAGCGTCTCATCATCTTCCATAGTGCGTTGGACAAATTCCTCGTAACCTTTTCCGCCGGAACGAATGTCAATATAAAATACATAGGCGCGACCGTCCGGAACATGATGTTTATAAAGGCGCGCGTGTTTTGCGGTGTACATACAGCAAATCTTTGAACAATATGCACAATGGCGGGCCGGGTCACGCGATCCGACGCATTGAATAAATACAACTTCTTTTGGTTCTTGATGATCAGACGGCCGTAAAACTTTTCCTTGAGTTGGTCCCGATGCCGAACACATCCGCTCAAATTGTAATCCGTCAATTACATTTTCGATTTGCCCGGCGCCATATTCGCCGAGTTGTTCTTGACCGTAGAGATCAAATCCAGTGGAAACAACAATCGCGCCGATTTCTTCAGTGATTGTGCGCGGACGCATATCATAATCAATTGCGCCGGCCTCGCAGACATCTTTACATTTACCGCAAACAACTGGATTTAATCCGAGACAAGTCTCTTCATCGAGGGTATAACTTGCGGGAATTGCCTGCGCGAAGGGAATATAAATCGCACGGCGGGCGCTTAATCCCAAGTCATATTGATTCGGCGCAACTACCGGGCACACTTTAGAACAATCATCGCAAATTTTGCATTTTTCCGGATCGACATAAGTCGCTTTGCGTAAAATCTTGGCGCGGAAATTACCGACATAGCCAGAGATTTCTTGCACCTCGCTCGAAGTCATTAAAGTAATTTTAGGATGACGGGAGACTTCGACCATTTTCGGCGACAGAATACATTGCGAACAATCCAACGTCGGGAAAGTCTCCGATAATTGGATCATATGTCCGCCAATTGTTGCTTGTTTTTCGACTAAGACGACCTCAAATCCTGAATTAGCCAAATCGAGAGCGGCTTGAATTCCGGCAATTCCTCCACCAATTACCAATACGCGCCGCGTCACGCCGATTCCAATTGGTTCTAATGCTAAATTGCGCCCTACACGTCGCACTGCGGTTTGCGAAATTTTAATTGCTTTGGCGGTTGCCTGGTCACGATCTTTATGCACCCAAGAGCATTGCTCGCGGATATTCGCGATTTCGCAGACGAAATCATTTAATCCGGCGGCCTTAGCATTTTCCCGAAATGTCTTTTCATGCAGGTTCGGCGAGCAACAAGAGATCACTACGCTGTCTAAACAATTATCTTTAATTGATTGGATAACCGTATTCTGTCCTGGGTCCGAACACATATAGACATAATCTTGGGCGCAGACTACCGCTTGATCTTTTGCCAATTCTGCGGCTACTTTTTTTACGTCAACAGTAGCAGCAATATTATTTCCGCAGTGACAGACAAAAACTCCGGTGCGTTTTTTAGTCATAGTGAACTGCCTTTTTCCCAAGAAGCAAAGTTATAGCGGGCAATTTATTTTTTCGCCGCCATGGATTGAATTCCATGGTCGTAACCTTTCTCGAAGGCTTTAATATTAATCTTTAAGAAACGATTTGGGACTAGACCTGGTAATGCCTTTTTCATCGCGTCCGCCGAGACGACGCCTGTAATTGCGGAGAAGAATCCCAGTGCGACCAAATTGGTAAATAGACGATTTCCCAAACTTTCAGCAAAACGGGTCGCGGGAACCGGCCATATTGCAAGATTGGGGTGCTCGCCGCGCAATTTCACTAAGTCTTCATCAATAATGAGAATTCCACCATCGGGCAACTCGCCGTAATATTTTTCGTAGGCTTCCTGTGAAAGCGCCATTAATACGCCCGGATGGGTGATATAGGGATAAAGCACCCGGTCATTCGAAACAACCAATTGCGCTGAACAGGCGCTACCACGTGCCTCTGGCCCAAAACTTTGAGTCATCGTGGCAAATTTATCATCATAAAGCGCCAATGCCTTGCCGGTAATTAAGGCGCAACGGATAATTCCTTGACCGCCAAATCCAGAAAAGCGAATTTCAGTTGTGCTCATGGCGCTGCCGCTCCTGATTCAGCAGCTTTTTTCTCGGCCTCGGCTTTCTTTTCCGGATCGGTCTTACCATAAAGCTGATAATCGTCACCAATTAATTTGGCATTGCATTTATTGAGCGCATCTAAATAAGTTGGCTTTTCCCGATCGACAAATTTACCGACGATAATCTTGCCTTGTAATTCAATTGCAGTCAGCCGCGTGTCAATTCCGTGTTGGAGCACTGCATTATTTTGATAATACTGCAGGGCGTCCACGCCATCGCCCAGGCGATTCCGGCGTAAATAGAGCGTTGTGCAAGGTGTAATTACTTCAATAAATGAAAAGCCGCGCCGTTGGAACGCCTCTTCAATTGACTGCGTGACATTGCGCGAATGCAACGACGTCCAGCGGGCAACATAGGTCGCACCACACGCATCGGCAAGAAATGGCAAATTAAACGGATATTCGTAATTACCATACGGTGTGGTCGAGGCATTTGCTGTGGTCGGTGTCGTGGGAGTTACCTGGCCGCCGGTCATCCCATAGGTAAAATTATTGACGCAAATTACGACTAAATCCATATTACGGCGTGCGGCGTGAATAAAATGATTGCCGCCGATACTAATTAAATCGCCATCGCCGCTAAATACGACGACTTTCATTTCGGGATTAGCCAATTTCAATCCGGTTGCCACCGGAATTGCCCGGCCATGCGTCGCATGAATTGAATCGAAATTCATATATCCGGCAACGCGACCCGAACACCCAATTCCTGACACCACGGCCAATTTATCTTGATCAATCTTACTGCGTTTAATTGCTTCGGCAAAAGAAGTAACGACCGAACCAATTCCGCAACCTGGACACCAAATATGCGGCATCCGCTCTAAACGCAACATTCCGGTCATGGCATTTTCAATTTGGACATTTTCATTCATTGGCAAGACTCCTCGATGGCTTTGAGAATTACTTGGGGGTCATGGACGGCACCACCGCAATGATTAACGCTGACCACTTTACATTGACCAGCTGCACATCTTTCGACTTCACGCACCATTTGGCCGTAATTAATTTCTGGTACCACGAAGGCCTTGACCTGTTTGGATAATTCCCGAATCCGTTTTTCGCAAAACGGCCATACGGTAATCAAACGCAATGATCCAACCTTAATTCCCTTTTGACGCGCATCCTGAATTGCTTTAACGGCAATCCGCGACGTAATGCCATAAGAAACGACAATTACTTCCGCACCATCAATTTGATCCTCATCCAGGCGAATAATTTGTTCGGCGTTGCCGTTAATTTTTTCGATTAAATGGGTTAACAGAATTCGATTTTGCTCGGAATTCATAACCGGATAGCCGCGTTCATTATGCGTTAGACCGGTAATGTGAAACCGATAACCGTCACCAGCGCGGGTCATCGGATTATCGCCGCGCGAATTAAACGCATACGGACGGAAATTATCTCTATTTCCTTGATAAAGATTGCGCTCCACGACTTTAATTTGGTCTGCGGGCGGAATTACGACTTTTTCGTGCATGTGCCCGACCGTCTCATCAGTCATAATAAAAACCGGCACGCGATAAATTTCCGCTAAATTAAATGCCTCAACCGTGAGATCAAAACATTCCTGCGGGCTATCGGGCGATAACGCAATAATATTGTAATCGCCATGCGAGCCAAAACGCGCCTGCATCATATCTTGCTGCGCAGTTAAAGTCGGTAATCCAGTTGACGGCCCGCCGCGTTGCACATTCGCAATTACCATCGGCGTTTCGGTCATTACCGCGAGGCCAATGTTTTCCATCATTAGCGAAAATCCCGGCCCGGACGTCACCGTCATAACTTTTTGTCCGCCCCATGCACCACCAATCAGCGCGGCAATAGACGCAATTTCATCTTCCATTTGAATAAATAAAGCACCGACCTCCGGCGCGCGTTCCGCGAAACGCTCGGCGGTTTCGGTCGAAGGAGTAATCGGATAACCGGCGAAAAAACGGCACCCAGCGGCCAATCCGCCTTCAGCAATAGCGTGGTCGCCGTCCATAAAATGCGGACCGGCTTCCACTCCTTTAGGGTCTGCGGTAACAATTTTCATTTTTGAGCGCCTTGTTGGGCAGTTTAGAAATTATTTATCTTGGGTAACCAATTCACGCTTTGTCATTATTATCGTTGCGTGACGCGAATGGCAAATTCGGGACAGATTAATTCACAGAACGTACAATTGCGGCAATTATCGGGAACTTTCACGTACGGCGGATGATAGCCTTTTGCATTAAATTCTGCGGCGGTGTCTAAGACATTGGTTGGACAAAATTGCACGCAGAACCCGCAACCCTTGCACCAATTTTTATTGATATGGACGGTGCCGATAATCGGTTTGAGATCACCGAACAACATAATTTTTTCCTCAATTCAGACCGAAGCGCATTAGGGCAGGTTGGGGATCAATATAATTTAGATCAAAACGCAATACCGAAGATTCACAACCGAGCGCAATTGCCATTAATTGGGTGAAATATAAGACCGGTAGATGGTGAAATCCCGGCGCAAGATTTTTTGCGTCTGCTTGGCGATGATCAAGATTATGTGCGCATAACGGACAACTCACGGCGATCATATCGGCGCCTTGTTCCGCCGCTGCAGTGATAATTCGATTGGTGCGTCCTGCAATAATCTCTGGCTGGGCAACTGTGTGATAAGCACCACAGCATTCGGTACGTAACGAAAATGGAATCGCGGTTGCGCCGAGCGCCGTAATTAAATGATCCATAATTTGCGGATTTTCAAGATTATCGATGGCAATTTCTTTGGGGCGTACCAACAAACAACCGTAATAGCAGGCCACACGTAATCCCTTTAATGGTTTTTTAACTTGTTTAGCCAATTTCTCGAAGCCGATTTGGTCGCGGAGAATCTCTAAAAGATGCACCACCTCGACATCGCCCGCATATTTAGTATTTTCCAGCGATAAAAAATCATTAATTACCGCAAGCGCCGCTTGATCTTCGCGTACCTGACGATTAGCGCGTTTCAGTGTGTTATAACACATAGCGCACGAGGTCGTAAAAGTATTTGCGCCTTCTTCCTTGACGCGAATTAAATTGGTAATCGGTGCCAGTCTATGAATTAAATCATCAGACGCCAATCCATGTACCGTACCGCAACAATTCCAGCGATCCAATTCTTTAATTTCCATTCCCAAGCACGCCATGGCCGCAAAAGTGGAGTCATCGCAATTACGCGCATGGCTCTTCAGGGTGCATCCGGGGAAATAACTCAGTCTCATATTTTCTACCTGTTACGCATTTTTTTAGGAGGTTAGCTTGCGCATACTGCTGATTAGAGCAATCGGCGGAAGCGTAACCATGGCTTCAGGAGATAATTCGGTAATGCGCAGATAATCTTGGCGCTGATTAGTGCGCAAAACAATCTCCCGCACCGCCTCGATAACCTCGGCAATGCGCACATTCTTCGGGCAACGGCTATTACAAGTCAGACACGAGACGCACGTCCAAATTGCTTTGGAGTTAATTAATTGCTCGCGCATTCCCAATTGGACCATGCGAATAATCTGATTGGGCAAAATATCCATATGATCCGCTACCGGACAACCCGCTGAACAATTACCGCATTGGTAACACGCCAGCATTTTCTGAGCGCTAATCTGTTCGACCTGATTTACGAATGCACTATTTAATCGTGCCGGGGAGATGCGTAAGGGAATAATCATGGCGGCCTCGGGGCGCATTTAGTATCTGCCGTCCATGCGAAATTCCGGCATATCGAGCCAGAGTCCCACATTTAATACGCTATCCAATTGGGATTGGAGAAAATCGTAATGGAAGCGTTCTTCATCAGCCAATTTCCGAATCATTTCGATTTGGAGCGAATCAGTTGCATTCTTTTCTAGTCCTTCAAAAAAACTTACCGCGCGCCGCTCTAAGTCCATTGCCAAACGTAACGCCTGCGTGTCGTCCGCGACTTCACTGTGACCGCGCGCTTGAACTGCTGCCTCTAATTGGGTAATTACGGGAGAGGTACGCGGATTAGCGGCCTCTTCTGCATTAATGCGTTGCCATTCTTTTTCGCCAATAAGACTCATAAAGAGCGCGCCCACTTCATCAATATGCCCCTCTTCTTCTTCCGCGAGACGGAGGAACATTTGTTTTCCTTTAGGGTGGGCGGTCGCCTCAGCGGCGCGCCGATAAAAATATTGGCCATTTAATTCGAGACCAATCGCATCGCGTATAATTTCTACCAAATTTTCGTCAACTTGACTCATAATGATTCCGCAAAATGTGCCTCGGCATGGAGACGATTATGTAATACCGATGCTCCGGGGAGTTGAGAGGAATTTTTTAACCATTGACGCTGTTTAACATCGGCGGGCGCATAAGATGGCAAAACAATTGGCGTTACTAACTCGGTCTGAATTGCCGCATCCATTAATTCTTGTTCATAAGCGTCTAAATGTCTAAGCGAAAGTTGCCCGATTTGAGTTTGGCGCGCATATTCGCCTGCATAACGCCCGGCGCGTTGCCCAAAGACGTTATAATCTAATACTGAATTACCCATCAACCGATTTTTTCCATGCACGCCGCCACTGGCCTCGCCGGCAACATATAATCCGGGCAGATTAGTTTCGCACCGCGCATTAATCTCCACCCCGCCATTTTGATAATGGAGCGACGGATAGATTAAAATTGGCTCCTGAGTAATATCAATTTTATAGCGCATAAATTGATGATGATGCGCCGCGAAATGATGCTTAATATAGCCCGCACCATTTAATTGATCGATAATTGGAATATCGAGCCAAATGCCAGTCCGTCCCGAGGGAGTTTTAATTCCGCCTGCGTTTTGTTGACATTCACGAATAATGGCAGATGCCTCAACATCGCGTGGTTCACGCGGGAAAACAAACAATTCGCCATCTTTATTTACCGGTTGCCCGCCGGCCCCGCGTACTTTTTCGGTAATTAAAAAGCCGGCAATTTGTTCAGGAAAGACCGCGCCGGTGGGATGATATTGCACCGAATCCATATACAATAATTTAGCACCAGCCCGATATGCCATTACCAAACCGTCGCCGGTCGCACCGTAATGATTAGTCGTATCGAAACCGCGAATATGCAGACGTCCAAAACCGCCCGTAGCAATTATGGTCGCCTTGGCCTTAACAATAAAGAATTCTTCGCTATCCATATTGTAAAGTATTGCGCCGGCACAGCGCCCCGCATCATCTAAAAGCAATTCGACCGCAGGCATAAATTCTTTTACGGTAATCATTTCAGGATGATTGCGGACTTCATCCATTAAAGTGCGCATAATCATGGCACCGATATGGTCGCGACACGAGAGCATTCTTTTCCGCGAGGTGCCGCCGCCATGCAATACTTGGAGCGTGCCATCCTTTTCTTTATCCCAAACGACGCCCAATTCCTCTAACCATTTGACCACTTTGGGGGCATCTTCAGTAAGCGCTTTAACTAATTCGGGCTTATTCGCGAAATGTCCACCGCCAATTGCATCTAAATAATGTCGGGGTGGTGAATCCGTGCGCGAAACTGCCGCCTGCATCCCGCCCTCCGACATCATCGAATTAGCGTCGCCGAGACGTAATTTAGTAGCAATTACCGAACGCATTCCTTGTTCGCGCATAGCGACCAAAGCCGCGCTACAACCCGCGCCGCCACCGCCAATAATTAGTAAATCGGTTTCAATATGCGGACGACTCAAATCAATATTGCGTTTTTTTAGCCAGGAATGGGATTCTAATAAATCGGCGACTTCGGTCGTTAATATTTCACCGCGATTAGGACCAATCCGCACCGAACGCCGTGCGTCCGCTAAAAAATCAGGATGAAAACCATTTAGGACCGTATTTCGTTCGGCGGCGGTCATCAACGGAAATACCGGATCGGATTTTTTACCCAATTCCAAACGTCGGGGCCTAGTTTGCGTAACTTTACGCAATGATTCCGCCATATATTCTGGATACATCTATCTCTCCCAAATTATTTATTCAGAATCACGCGCATAATAACGCTGTGACAGAGAATCGCTGGTGAGCGCCATTAATTCCGCATATTCCATTTCGTAACGACCGGAGACAATTTCGGTAACACGATCATGTAGCTCGGGACTATTTTTACTAAGATACCGACCATAAAGCCGTTTCGCAAGGATTGAGACCAACGGTTGGGTAATTTCGGCCGGACACCGTAACATACATAGACCGCAAGCAACGCAATAATAAGACAGATTCATGATTTCGGTGATATCGCCGCGTTTGGCCGCCTGCACATAATCCATAACGCGAATATCTTCCGGGCAAGATCGGGTACAGGTATTACACGCAACACAGCGAAATACAACTGGATAGGTCTGTTGAATTGCGCTGACATTGGGTTGCAATTTCTCGATATTATACAGCGCTTTTTCCGCGGGCACCGAGGGAATTTGCGTTAGCGTCATTCCTTCTTCAACTAACGTGGTACATGCCAAACCGGTGCGAATTTTATAATCATTACCGACGCGATAAATGGTCGCGCACGCGCCGCAATAACCTTCACGACATCCAGCACCACGAATAATTTGGTGACCGGCATATTCAATCGCCCCCATAATTGTTGCGGTGGCGGGCACTTCACAGGCTTTGCCCATGATATAAACTGTAACCTTTCCATCGCTAGTGTCTTTGGTATTCGACGCTGATGGATTTATTGCTCCGGTTGTCTTTCCCATGCTTCAATACCCGTCAAAATTTAGAATTGTGCTCAATCTCACAAGTGGTGCCAATTATTCCGCATAAACTATTCATCTCATTTGATACTAAGACAGATTTTTATCTTTGGAGTCCACTGCTAATGCTTAGTCACCCGCCGTCCGGGCGGGTGACTGCGCATTGCGTGGTTCGCGTTTCACTGGACGCCCGACCTCTGGTAGCGGTATCACCACCAGCTCTTGGTTTGTG
>Ga0114939_10002237_pt1 | contig 14576 bp, 15 predicted proteins | sample AshMeaCrysSpring_FD_87196 | JGI IMG/M metagenome (GOLD analysis project Ga0114939, IMG submission 87196) | Groundwater microbial communities from Big Spring, Nevada to study Microbial Dark Matter (Phase II) - Ash Meadows Crystal Spring | ecosystem: Environmental > Aquatic > Deep subsurface >... | reverse complement strand
TGCCGGATTTCGACCCCGGCCTGTGGTCCACCGTGAAACACGAGGCCGACCGGGCCATCCGGGCCCCGCGCGCCAATCTGATCGGCGGCAGCGACATCGACGCAGGAGCGGTGCAGACCGCGCATGCCAACCTGCGCCGGCTGCCCCACGGTCGGACGCTTCGCATTCACACGTCCGATTACCGAAACCGGTCCGACCTCGCCGGCCGGGTCATCGTCTGCAACCCACCGCACGGCATCCGCCTAACTCCACCGGGCGGCACGCAAGCCTTCTACCGAGAACTGGGCGATTTCCTGAAACGGCGGTGCACGGGAGCGACCGCCTTCATCTATTTCGGTGATCGCGAGATGCTGAAGCACATCGGATTGAAACCTTCCTGGAAGCGACCGCTGGCAAACGGCGGGCTGGATGGAAGGCTGGCGAAGTTTGAATTGTTTGCGTGAAGGCATCCTTACGGATGGAGGCAGGCCGCGCAGCGCGAGGAAGCCTCAGCGCAGGGTGAAATAAAGGAATCCGGCCGCCGTCGCAAGTGCTGCGGCCAGATAAACCAGCGGCCGCCAGGCCGCCCGCAGCGGTCTTGCCGTCGGCGCATGCGGGGCCTGCAGCTCAGGTGCCGGCGCAACCACCACCGGCCGGTCTGGCGGCACCTCCTCCAAATCCAGTGCCACGCTTAGGTCACGGCTGCATTCCCGGATCACGTCGCCGTCGATCCACTGCAGATTGGCGCTGTAGCCATACAGCAATGCATGATCGCAGACCATATTGATCAGCCGCGGCAGTCCTTTCGACAGCGCGCGGATCGCCCGCACCGCCTCCGCGCTGAACAGGGGCCGCTCTCTTCCCGCCGCTTTCAGCCGATAGGCGATATAGGCTTGCGTATCGTCGTCCGTCAGGGGTTCCAGAACGCAGCGCACGGCTATCCCGGGCAGAATGCCCTCATTTGCCGCCATGCTCGCCTTTGAATCGAGTTCTGGGGAGCCCGCCATGAGCAGCTTCAGGAGGGGTTTGCCATCGGCCGCCCGTGCGGCGAGGGCCGCCACGCCCTTCAGCGCTCCGATTGCAAGCCGCTGCGCCTCATCGATGATCAGCACCGCGCTTTTGGTTTTCCCGGCGGCCTCCATCAAGAGCCGTGAGAAGCCGTCGACGAACTCCTCCGGACGTTCAAACCCGGGGTCCATCTGCAACTCTGCCGCCAGCAGACGATAAATGTCCATCCCGCTCAGTTCCGGGCCGCCGGCCGTGAAAAAAAAGGCGGCCAACCCATCCTGCCGGCCGATTCGCTTGACGAGGGCGGTCTTGCCGGTGCCGATGTCTCCGGTAAGGATCAGGCACCCCTCGCGATCGAGAAGACCTTGAAGCAGGGTTTCGAACACGCGGGCATGCCGGCCGCCCAACCATACACGCTCGGGGTCGGGCGCTGTGCCGAAGGGCTCCTTGGTGAATTGGAAATGATCGAGATACATCGCGATCAACCACTCCTTCCTTGCGCCTCGCGTGTGGCTCAGGCGACCTGCGACCCACACCCGGAAAGGACCTGCGTTTGAAGCTCCTGGCGTTATGGCGCGGAAGCCTGCACGACCGACTCCGCTTTTTGACCTGGGCCTCATTTTATACTAAGCTTGATCAAAATGCACACGAAACCATTCACCCGTCTCGGATGGATGCCATGACGTTCAAGCGCAGCAGCGCCCCGGGAGAGAGGACGAGCGAACGCCGATCCGGCATGAACCGGCGCTGGATCAAGGCGCCGTACCAGGGAGCGGACCGCCGCTGCGGCAGGGACCGGCGGGGGGAAGCGCCGCCACTTGCGAGCACGAGACCCGCAGAGCCCGTCCCCGAACGGACGGAATCCATCGAAAACATGGTTCTTTCCACCACGGTGCGCCTGGAGGCGCTGGCGCGCCTGCTCGTCGCCAAGGGCCTGCTGAGTTCCGAGGAACTCTCCGACATGCTGCAGACCCTGCAGTCCGAGTATCGGCAGGCGCGGATCAAGCGGAACTGAAGGAATGCCGGCGGCGGATGCGGGGTCGGCGGTGCGAATGAGGCCCTGCCCGAACGATGGAGGCAGGGCTTGAACGCCCGGCCCGATATCGAGGCGCTCATGACCCGTTTGGACCGGATCTCATGAAACTTTTCATCACTGGCGGAGAAGGTCAGCTCGGCACCGAGCTGATGGCCCAGGCAGGCGCACACGGCATGGACATCCTAGCGCCGACGCTGGCGCAGATGGACCTCACCCGACCGGCGCAGTTCGATCGCTTCTGGAACGAGTTCCGGCCCGAGGCCGTGATCAACGCAGCCGCATACACGGCGGTGGACCGCGCCGAATCCGAACCCGACCTCGCTTTCACCCTGAACGCCGAAGCGCCGGCCTACATCGCCCGGCGCTGTGCGTCCGAGCGCATCCCGCTTATCCATATATCGACCGACTATGTGTTCGACGGTCTGAAGGGAGCGCCCTACCTGGAGGAAGACCCGGTGTCGCCGCTCGGCATATACGGCCGCAGCAAAGCAGAAGGCGAAGCCGCGGTCCGCCGGGAGCATGCCCTCCACCTCATCGTGCGCACGGCATGGCTCTACAGCGCCCACGGGGCCAATTTCGTCAAGACCGTGATGCGCCTGGTGGCCCAGCGCGACGAGTTGCGCGTCGTCGACGATCAACTGGGCTCGCCGACCTGCGCCGCAGATCTGGCCGAAGCGCTGTTGCAAATCGTCGGAAGGCTGAAGGCCGGTGCAGCCATCCCCTGGGGAACTTACCATTGCTGCGGCAGCGGCGTCACCTCCTGGCACGGCTTGGCGCGGCACGTTCTGGAGACGATGCAGTCGCGCGGTCGCATCGCCGCCTTTCGTCTCTTGGCGATTACCACCGCCGAGTACCCGACGCCGGCCCGCCGCCCTCCTTACTCTGTTCTGGATTGCCGACGGATCGAAACCGCATTCGGCATCCGTCGTCCGCCCTGGCCGCAGAGTGTTGAGAAAACCGTGGACCGCCTCTTGGCGATGTCGGACGGTCCCAGCTGAGCTCGGCGAAACGGGCCCCTGCTTTCGACACCGATGGCTTAATAAATATAACATATTGAAATTTATAATTATATTTATAAGCCTTCACTCCGCCATGCTTGACTGCGAAACGCTTTCCGTCTAAGATTTAAGGAAACCGTCAATCTGAACCCTTAGGCTCCAACTACGGAAGAAGACCTCCGGTTCCCGACCTTATGAAATCGATCCCCGCCCAACCGTCCGCCGTTCTGGTGGTGGATGATGACGAGGGCTTGCTGTTGAGCATTAAGGCCACCCTGGTGAGTGCCGGACTGCCGGAGCCTGCCATGGTCTCTGACAGCCGCCAGGTGATGGATCTCCTGCGCTCGCACCGTTTTCCGCTGGTGCTGCTGGATCTCATGATGCCCCATATGGACGGCATGGAGCTGATGCGCCGTATCAAGGAGGAGTTCGCGGAGGTGGACTGCGTCATCGTCAGCGCCATGGACGACGTGCCGACCGCCGTGCAGGCCATCAGCAACGGCGCGAGCGATTACCTGGTCAAGCCTCTGAACAGCGACAAGCTGGTGGCGCTGGTCCAGAGCAATCTCGAACGCTACCGCTTCCGCGATGAACTGGCCCGCGTGGGCCGCAAGAAGATTTTCGAGCACCTCAAGCAACCCGAGGCCTTCGCCCATCTCATCGCTGAGGACGAATCCATGGCCTTGGTCTTTCATCAGATCGAAGCCGTGGCCGGCACGGATTACAGCGTGGTCATCAACGGCGAATCCGGAACCGGCAAAGAAATGCTGGCGCGCGTGGTGCATCAACTGAGCCGCCGCGCCAAGGCGCCCTTCTACGCGGTCAACATGGCGTCCTTCAGCAAGACCCTCTTCGAGGACGAATTCTTCGGCCATGCCAAGGGCGCCTACACCGACGCCGGCGGCGAACGCCGCGGCTTTTTCGAGGCTGCCAACGGCGGCACGCTTTTCCTGGACGAGATCACGGAACTCGACCCGTCGCTGCAGGCCAAGCTGCTGCGCGTGATCGAAGAGCGCGAGTTCTATCGTCTCGGCAGCACCGAAATCCGCAATGTGGACGTGCGCATCATCGCGGCCACGAACCGCGACATCAACGAGGAGATCCTCAAAGGCCGTTTCCGCGCCGACCTTTTCTACCGAATCAACACCTACAACATCAAAATCCCGCCGCTGCGCGAGCGCAAGAAAGACATCCTGCCGCTGGCGCGCCATTTTTTGAGGCTGCACGCCGGCACCAACCAGAAAAGGATCACCGCACTGTCGCCGGAGCTAAACGAACGGCTGCTGACCTATGGCTTTCCGGGGAACGTCCGGGAGCTCGAAAACATGATCGCCGCTGCAGTCCTGCTTGAGAAGGGCAAGACCTTGTCCCTGGCGGCGGCGCGCACGCTGCTGCCGATTGCGGGTCTCGATTCCCGCCGGAGCTCACCCCTGCTCACGCTGGACGAGATCGAGCGCCGGCACATCGAACGCGTGCTGGAGGCAACCAACGGAAATCGTCCCAAGGCGGCCAAAATTCTGGGCATCAACGTGTCCACCATCTATCGCAAGCTCGAAAAATACAACCTCTCGGAGAAGAAGTTCGAATCGAACTGATGGTGCCTGCGCCGGGAGCGGCCATCCTCAGGAAGGAGAAGGCATGTCGGAGGGTCTGGATGTGGTGGTGCTCGATGACGATCCGGGCATCAGCCAGGTGCTCAAGGAAATGATCGAGACGTTTTACTCCTGGGGGAAGGTGGCGGCGTTTTCGGATGCGGAGAAGGCCATCGCCTGGTGCCTCACCCGCGAGGTCGGACTCGGGATATTCGTGGTGGATGTCTTTCTCGACGGGATGAGCGGTTTCTTCTTCCTGGACTCGATCGAGCCGAAGTTCCCGTCCGCTCACGAGGACGCCATCATCATCAGCGGCAAAGCCAGCGAAGACGTGGTCGACATGTGCCTCGCTTCCAACGTCACCTACCTGATCGAAAAACCGTTAAAGCCTTACGCGCTGCAGCTCGCGGTCCGCGCCATAACGGCCAAATACCTTGACTTCGCCAAGAAACTGCTCAGGGACCCCACCCTCGCCCGGAGCATCGCCCGCCTGTGACGCCTTCCCTATCCCCGCACCGCTCATGAGGGCGGGGTTCTGCGAATCGCCCGTACCCCCACCTGGCGATCCGGCTGTTTTCTCCACCAGCCGGCTAAAAGAAAATGGACTGACCCTCGCGCGCGAAGCAGACTTCCAGGCCGCTGCCCGGATGAATCCCGCCAAACTGTCTGGAAAGCCCGTCGATATCCGCGTCGGTACGCATAGGATCGTGGTGAATCAGCGCAGCCGGCGGCAGCCGGCGGACTCGGCCGCATGGATGGCCTGTTCGACCGATGAGTGGCCCCAACCGGCCCGGCCGGCGCGATATTCCTCCTCAGTGTAGTGGCCGTCATGGATGAGCAGGTCCGCGCCGCGGAAAAAGGACTGCATCCGCTGGCCGGCTTCCCGCGCCGCCTGGTCGCCTTCCAGCGCCATGATTTCATCGTAAGCAGGGTCGTCCGGGTCGGTGACAAACAAATTGCGGAAAGGTTCGGTGTCGAAGGCCGTGCACACCGAGCGGCCGCGCCAGTCGAAGCGGTACCCCATGCACAGCAGCGGATGGTTGAGATAGGTCGCAGTGAGGCTGATCCCGTCACCGAGGTCGTAGACGCCCTCGCGCAGGTCGATATAAGTGATGCGCGCGGCCAGCTCGGTCTGACGCACCGGAAAATACCGATAGCACAACTGGCCGCCGATGACTTCCTCCAGGCAATCCTCGGGGGAAATGGTAGGCCCGTAAACGTTGATCCGCGTGTCGTGCCGATAGAGCGGGCTGAAGAAGGGCAGGCCGAGAATGTGGTCGAGATGGGTGTGGCTCAACAGCAGATCTAGCGCCAACCCGGTCGAATGACCGGAACGCGACAGCAGATCATCGCCCAGCCGGCGGATGCCTGATCCGGCGTCAACGATGATGGTGCGCCCGCACGCAGAAAAACCCAGTTCCACGCACAACGTGTTGCCGCCGTACCGCGAGGTCTCTTGACCCGGGGTTGGAATCGAGCCGCGCACACCCCAGAAGGTGACCTGCAGACGGTCAGTTGCGGCTGGCAATTTCAAGAAAGACCTTCGCTTTCTCAATCTCATCCTTGATTGCGGCAGAGAACTCCGCCAGGTTGAGACTCGCCAGGTCAACGCCTCCCTGGGGGCGGCCGTCTTCATCCAGGCTGATTCCTCCGGCCGCTCCCGCGCCCATGTGGTGCGCCAGAGCGTCCGCCAGAGCGACGGCATCCTTCAGCCCAAAGGAATCGCTGCGGCCATTGCCCGAAGAATGATGTTCGGACATGGCGGCCGTCAGGGCGGGGCTCAATTGCCATTTGCGGGCGATCATGTGACCGACCCGGCAGTGGTCAACCCCAACCCACGCGTTTTCTTCGTACCGCATGCCCCGCCCGGAATCCTGAGCGTTGGCCACCGCTTCACGGTAAGCATCCGGGAAAAGGTGGTTGAGCGGGATTTTGCCGATGTCGTGCATCAAGCCGGCCACGAAGAATTCTTCGCGCTCCGCCAGGGGCACCCCATGGCTGGCGGCCAGGTGTTTGGCCGCGGCGGCGGTGAACAGCGAATGCGTCCAGAATTGATCGGCGGTAAAGGCGTGAAAGGACTCCCGGTGCGAAAAGCTCTGGAAAATGGCGAAGCTCAGAACAACGTTCTTGACCGTGTTGATGCCCAGCAGAATGATCGCCCGCGTCAGTGAATTGACTTTGCTGGGTAGGGAGTAATAGGCGGAGTTGATCAATTGCAGCACGCGTCCGGTCAGCACGGGATCGAGGGCGATGACCCGATTCAGGTCATTGGCGCAGGCGGAGGGTTCGCTGCAGGTGCGCAGCACTTTGACGGCCGTGGTGGACAGACCGGCCATCCGCAGGATGTACGCCCGGAGCTTTCCAACCGGTGCTGCAGAAGGCGCGTCCGCCCCAGCCATCATGTCGGCAGATAATCTCCGCGGCGGAATCGCAGGATCTCGATTTCGGCCGTGACCAGGCTCTGGTTGAGGACATCCCTGAGACCGTCGCCTTCCGGCAACCCAGCCAGCAGGGGAGATAGCTCGTCCCGGCCGATTTCGACGGCCTGGACCGCCGAATCAAGCCCCTTCAGGCCTACTCGGCAGTCCGCCAGCAGACGCCGGTAGTCGTCCAGCAGATCCAGAAACTTTTCCACCCGCGGCATCACCGCCGGGCCCGGCGCCGGCGGGGCGGACTGAAGCCGGATGGCAACGCCGGCGCCAACCGGGGCCGCCGCAGACCCGGCTGAGGCCGCCTCGTTGAGCGTGTTCTGAAAAACCTCCCCGAAACTCCCGCGTGCACCGGACGCCGGTTGAGTCGGCCGACCCGAGAGCACACCTTCCAGCAGATTGCTTCCGCCCTGAATTTTCATGCGCTATGCTTCCTATTCCGTATATGGAGATGCGCGTGACCTCGCCAATCGAGTCGTTTCCTGTCACCCGATCTCTTAACAGGTATTTTGCAAATTTCGTGCAAGGGTCCTGTCACCTCCGAAATGCCGCAATCACCGGTGTTGTTCCCAGAGCTTCAACCGACGGCGCACATACGGGCAGGCAAAAATTGCCGACTTCCGCAGACGCCGGAGCTGCAAACCCCAGCAGCCTTACTTGATGTCCTTCTCCGATATAACCCTGTTCTTGCCAGCGCCCTTGGCCTGATAAAGCGCCTTGTCGGCACGGCTTACTAAATCCGCCGCAGTGTCGCCCCGGCGCCAGGCGCTGACGCCGATGCTCACCGTAATTGTGAGTGGTTCGCAAGCGGGCATGCCTTCCACCAGATAGCGGGCAGAGCCGATGGACTCGCAGATTTGTCGGGCCTTTTTCACGGCGTTGCGCAGAGACGCCCCCAACAGCAGGATGGCGAACTCCTCACCCCCGTAGCGCGCCAGAAAGTCCTCGCCGCGCACCGAACGGCGGCATTTGTTCACCAAGGTCACCAGGACGCGATCGCCCGTCGGATGGCCGCAGCTGTCGTTGATTCGCTTGAAATCGTCGATGTCGATCATCAGCAGGGCGAACGGCTGGGGCTGCAGGGTGTTGCGAGTCATCCGATCTGCCAGACGACGATCGAATGCCCGCCGGTTATAGACTCCGGTCAGGCTGTCGCGCTCGGATTCGGTGCGCGCGGCCTGCAGCTCGTTGTTGAGTGCGGACACCTGCAGCGCAAGTTTCTCGATTTTGGCGACATCCCGCAGTTCTTTTTGCCGCACGACCGCCTGCAGTTGCTCCACTTCCTGCAGCAGAACCTGTTTGAGGCGCTTGATGTCGTCGAGAAAGGTGATTTCCTCCAACCGCCGGCTCTGTTCCAGAATGCTGCGGTTGTACTCCTGGTTTTCGAAGTCCAGGGTTGCCATCGCCTTGCTCAGGATACGGATGATCTCCTTGTACTCTGTTTCACGGTCGTGCAGGTAGTTCTTCTGGCGCCGGGCAAAGGTGTCGATGGCCTCGGTATCGCGTCTGAACCGGGCCTGCAGGCGGCCGATCGTTTCATTGGACCCCAGAGTTTCGGCCAGGTCATTCAGATCTCCCTTGAACTTGGCGCTTTTCAGTTCTTCGATGTCAAGGGCATATTCCCGGAGGCATTGCACCAGGGTCCTGGCGGCCAGCAGAAAGAATTCGCGCCGCTCCTCGCAGCGTTTGGCCGCTTCGGCCCAGTCCAAGCTCTCACCCTCTTGCAGATCTTTTCTTCTAAAGCTGAACAGCATATGCCTGCTCTCACAAGGTCCATCGAGGTCCCCAGCATCCACCCTCTTGCTGGGGATGTCCGAACGTTTTCGGCGATCGCGGGGGAATGCAGCGGTTATCGGCAGTGGAAGCGGAATTTCGTGAGATTCATTCGACCGTCGGAAATTTGACAGATTGCCTGTTCCCTCATAGCGTCCTCCATCGCGACTGTGCACCGACCGCTTTGGGCCGTTGGCTCCTTGAAAAATTTAACTATTTGGATTAAATCGGAATACCCACGAAAAAGTGAACGCGCATCGAGCAGCCGCCTTGGGTATCAACTGAACGATATTTTTGGCATTTAGTTTGCATTGTCCTTATGTCAAGCTGGAATGAAGTTTCCTCCTTTCCTTCATTCCCACCTCCGACTGACCCTGTTAGGCCACCCCCCCTAACAGGGTTTTTCTTTGCGAATTCGGCCGCCCCCCGGGGTTTTTGCCCTTTTAACAGCCGCAGGAGGGCCACTCGAACGACTGGGGGCCGATTTGAGTTCGAACAGGCCGCATTCCATGCCGTTCATGGCCTGCCGGACCTCCTCGTTGGGCAGGTGCCGGCTTTTGAAACCCATGCACCGGCATCCGTGCGGGAAATGTTCATCCCATGTGACGAAATAGTGGGTGCAGCGGTGGCAATCCAGTCGCAACGTCGGCATTCAGCGCCCCATCTTGATCACCACCAGCGTCGCATCATCCTGAATCCGCAGGGGAGATAAAAACCTATCAAGCGCCTCCAGCACGCGCTGCACGATTTCAGCGGCTGGCCGTTCGGCGTGCTCGCGGATGAGTCCCTGCAGGGCCTGTTTTCCGAACATTGCTCCCGTGCGGTTGCGGGCCTCCCATATCCCATCGGTGCCGATGGCGATGATCTGCCCGGGCGCCAGCTTGCGGTAATGCTCCACATATGCGGCGTCTTCGAAGACGCCCAACGGCAGCCCGCCCTGCCCGTCCAACTCTACGAAGGCACCCGTGCCGGGGTCGTGCAGCCAGCCGGGATCGTGACCGGCGCGTGCCCAGCGGATGGAGCTCTCCACCACATCGATTTCGCCTAAAAACAAGGTCATGAAACGCCCGGAGGACTTGACGTCGCGGGTGAGTTGGCGGTTGACGCTGGCGACGATGCTCGCGACGCTGCCCGGCCGGCTGGCGCGCTCCCTCAAAAAACCCCGCGCCGTTGTCATGAGAAGAGCAGACGGCAGGCCGTGGTCGGAGACATCCCCCACTGCGATGCAGAGGTTGCGCCCGCGCGAGGCTTCTTTCTCAAAATAGTCGTAGTAGTCCCCGCCGGTCTGGTCGCAATAGATGCTGCGGCCGCAGATGTCGATGCCGTTCAGGTCCGGGGCCGAGGTCGGCATCAAGCCCTGCTGCACCTCCATGGCCTCGTTCAGCCAGCGGCGGGTACGCCGGCTGAATTTGCGCTCCTTGTGCGTGCGGTGGTACTCCTTGATGCCGCTGTCTAGCGCGCTCATCAGCTCATCCGGTTGGCAGGGTTTGGTAAGAAACCGGAAGATATTGCCGTGATTGACCGCCTGGATGGCCGCCTGCAGATCGGCACTGCCGGTGAGCAGCATGCGGACCGTCTCCGGCGCCGCTTGACGGATGCGGGTCAGGAATTCGATGCCGTTCATCCCCGGCATGCGATAGTCCGTGACGACGACCGAAAAAGGCCCCTTGGCGTGCATGGCCTCAAGGCCCGCGCTGCCGCTTTCCGCGGTCTCGATCGCCACTTTCCTGTGAAGTTGGCGTCGGATGCCCGCCAGAACCTTGGGATCGTCGTCGACAAAGAGCACCTTAGTTGGCATGCACGAATTCCTTCTGTCGGAGCTGACGGCAGTGTTGCTCCCAGGCGGGAAAACGGTCGGCGATACCGAGCCGCCCGAGCGCTTCGGGATCTACGGAGACGGTCGGCGCACCCGGCGTACCGGCCGCAAGCAGATGCTCCAGGGCATTACCGGCGTAGACCAGCGCCGTGACCGGCCCCCGCGACCTCGTCGCCGGCGGTCGATGATGGTGTGCAATGGGATCCACCACCTCCTCACCCAACCCCCACAACCCCATGAGATAAGCCCCAAGTTCGGCGTGCGACGCCCCGAAGCATTCGGTTTCCATCTCCCATAGCCGGCTCCCCGGCGCCTGAGCCCGTTTGAGGACATCGGCGTAACGCTCCGGGAAGTTCTGCGCCAATACGAGCTTGCCCACATCGTGGAGAATACCGGCGGCGAAGGTTTCGTCCAGCGCCTTGCAGGGATGGTTCTCGACGGCGCCGATCGTCCGGGCGCACATTGCCGCCGCCAGACTGTGCCGCCAGAGATCTTCCAGGCCAAGGCGGTTCATTCGGCGTTGATCAAACTGAGCAAATATCTTGGCGCCGAGAACGAGCGCCTTGACCGTGTCGCAGCCAAGCAGCGCCACTGCTTCCTGAGGGCTCCCGATACGGCGCGCCAGCCCGAAGAACGCGGAATTGACGAGCTGCAGTATCTTGGCGGTCATGCCCGCGTCCCGGGCGATCACCTCGCCCACCCTCCGGGACGATGAGTTCGGTGACTGAATTTCAGCCAAAACCCGCGCGTAGAGCTCCGGCTGACTGGGCAGGGTCTCAAGCTGCGCCACGAGGCCCTTCAGGTGGTTCTCGCCGATCAACCGGTTCAGCGCGCAGCCGCGTGCCAGAGCCGCTTTAAGCGCGTTGGCGTCGCACGGCTTGGCGAGAAACTGGTGCGCGCAGCGCACGGCCTTCAGACCGGCTTCCGGGTTGATTTCCGCCGAGAGCACAATCCGGGCCGCCTGAGGATGACGTTCCATGACCCCCGCCAGCAGCGCGGCAGCATCCATGTCCGCCACGCGCCACTCCGTCACCACGGCGTCGAAGGGCTCACGCTCGAGATACGTCAAGGCCTCCCGGCCGCTGCCGGCGAAGCGCATCCGCCAGTCCCGGCTCTCGGCGTGCAGCATGCGCCGCAGCCCCTGCAGCACCCGGGGGTCTTCGTCCACGAACAGAACCGCATAGGAGCCCGTTGGATTCATGGCCGGCCAACATCTTCCGACAGCGGCAGAGACAGCGTGAAGACGCTGCCCTCACCCGCTTCGGATTCAACCGTGATCCGCCCGCCGTGCTTTTGCACGATCACCGCATGGCAGATGGCAAGCCCCTGCCCGGTGCCGCGGCCGACCGCCTTGGTGGTGAAGAACGGGTCGAAAATTCGCTGGCGAATGCTCTCGGGTATCCCCACGCCGTTGTCGGCGATGCGAATTTCGGCCCAGCCGTCCCGGAGTTGCGTCGCAACGGTGATGGCGCCCCGGATCCGCCGGCCCTGGGCGATCGCGTCCGTGATCGCATGGACGGCGTTGACGACCAAGTTCAGAATCACCTGGTTGATCTCTGCCGGATGACAAGGAACCGGCGGCAGGCCGGGGTCAAAATCCGCGACCAGGTCGGCCACGTACTTCCACTCGTTGCGCGCCAGGGTGAGGGTGGTTTCGATGACGGCGTTCAGGTCCGCCGGCGTCTTTTCTGCCGGGCCGGGGTGGGCGAACTCCTTGAAGGCACGCACGATCCGCGAAATCCGCTCGACTCCATCCAGCGCATGTTGGATGGCGCCGGGCACTTCGGTCATCAGGAAGCCCAGATCCGCGCGCTCGCACTCCGCCTCCAGTTGCCGGGCCTGCTCAGATCCCGCCCGGCCCTCGCGAACAGCCGCCAGCAGATCGGCGCCGGTGCGCAGGAGGCCGGCGATGGCTTCGAAGGCCTCTTTTAAAAAGTGGATGTTGTCGCCGACGTACTGAACGGGGGTGTTGATCTCGTGGGCGATGCCCGCAGCGAGCTGACCCATCGAACGCATCCTGAGCGAATGAGCCCGATCCTCTTCGGGCAGCGGTGATTCTCCGCGGCACGGCATGCCGTTCCGGACGGACGCGAGGTCTATCTCGAAAGCTCCACCCATACGCCCATTTCCTGCAGCCGCTGCAGCGCCCGATCGCGCTCGATGTCCGAACCTCGCCGGCTGACCGCCACGATGGCCTGCAGCACCTCATCGCTCACGCCGGCTTGCTTCAACCGGACGATATCCTCAGCGGTCACCAGGCGCAGGGAATCAAGCCCGCGCCCGTAGACCACCGGCTCGCGGTCCTTCATGAATGACCTTTCGCGAATCAGGGTTCGCAGGGCGGGCTCCCCTATTCCGGCGGCTTTCATCGCCACAATATCCTCTACCGTAAAGGCCGCCGTCTCCAATGTCCGCTCTTTCGCCATGAGCCCGATGGTCTCATCCGTTACTCCAGCGCTCTTCAGCCGCGCCAGGCTCTTGCCGTCCAAGCCGAACGCCGGCGCCGGCGTTGCGAACATCATTGGCAGGATCAGTAAGCAAAGCAGTTTCTGGACAAGCATGGTGGACTCCGCTGAACCGCTCTTGGCCGGATTGCCGGAGGCCGCGGCCTTCGGCGCTTAGAATCCGGTTGAGAGCCCCGAAGCACGGCGCGGCGCCGGGCCTGACTACTTCAGAAAGTTGACCAGACTGGGCTGGATGATCCGAGATGCCGCCGCGATGGTGGACTGGTAGGCGGTTTCGAGGTTCTTCAGCTCGATGATCGCCTGGGCCACATCGGCATCCTCTTCCCGTCCTATGGCCGCCAGGACCGTATTCCGGACATTCGTCCAGTGTTCCTCTGTGGCCTGCAGGCGGTAGAGCTTGGGTCCGATCTCCGAGCGTCGGTTGGCGATTTGGTCGTCGGCTCTTTCGAGGGGATCGACGGTGGCCTGGATTTGAGCCGAGCCGAGCGCCAAGTCCGGATTTTCGAGCCCCTCGATCAAGTCCCGCAGCTGATCGAAAATGTTGACCCCGCCGCTGGCCGCATCCTGAAAATAGTTGCGACCGTCGGCGTCGATGGCGACCTCCACCTTCTCAGCAATCGGGATTTTGAAACTCCCGGCGTCTCCGTGGTAGGTTGCGTTGTAGTCGCTGTCCCGCGTGAAGGCTGCCGTGTGGGTCTGATGGCCGCTGAACATGTACCGGCCGCCGAATTGGGAGTTGGCGAACTGCAGCACCATGTCGTAAATACCCTTGACCTGCTCGGCGGCATTGGATCGCTGGAGCGAAGTCGCACCGCTGCCGCTGTTTTCCTGAGCGATATGGTGCGCTTGACGAACCAGATCGTCCACGAATCCGAGCGTCTGTTCCATGAAGGTCAATCGCGTTTTGCCTTGATTTGTGTTTTCCAAGTATTGGGCGATCGCGGACAGGCTTGATCGGCCCTCCAAGACCCGGCTCATGCCGCTGGGGTCATCCGAGGGACGGTTGATTCGCTTCTGCGTGGCGATCTGTTCCTGCCGCTGGAGCATGCCGTGTGTCTGCCGGCGCAGGTTGTTCACGAAAATACTGGACATCATGTTTTGGTTGATGCGCATTTCTTCCTCCGGAAAAAATGTGAGGGAACCGCTGTTATGCAATTAACGAATTATGTTCATGAGGGCATCAAGCATGTCATCGGCCATGCTGATCATTTTGGCGGCGGCGTTGTAGGCCGCCTCGAATTTCACGAGATTGACCATTTCCTCGTCCAGCGCCACCCCGGATACGGACTCCCGGTAGTTTTCCAGATAGCTTGTCATGGCAGCCTGGTGGCTGGAATTGGCCTTGGCGGTCTGCACATCGTAGCCGACCTGACTGACGAGCGTGTTGACCGCGGTGTCGAACGTCGCGGTTCCGCCCATCGTCAGCTCCGTTCGCAGGTTGTGAATCTTAATTGCCTGGTCGGCGTCTCCGGGTACGCCG
>Ga0114939_10002236_pt1 | contig 14580 bp, 10 predicted proteins | sample AshMeaCrysSpring_FD_87196 | JGI IMG/M metagenome (GOLD analysis project Ga0114939, IMG submission 87196) | Groundwater microbial communities from Big Spring, Nevada to study Microbial Dark Matter (Phase II) - Ash Meadows Crystal Spring | ecosystem: Environmental > Aquatic > Deep subsurface >... | reverse complement strand
GAGCTTCGCGTCGGGCGCGCCGGACACTGTCACGGTGCCGCTGCCCTTCGCCAGCACGACGTCGCCGAGCTTGATCCAGCGCGAGCCCCAGATGCGCTGGTCGAGGGCCGTCGCGGTCGTACCGTCCCGCCCGGTCAACGAATATGCGGCGACTCCACCGGCCGACGGGTCCGCCGTGTACCAGACCGCGACCTCGTAGAGGCCGTCGTCGGGCGCGTCGAGGTCGAAGACGTACTGCCCCGGCCCCGCCTGCTTCGCTTCGAGGAAACGCGCCGCCGGCAGGCCCGCCGCGAGGCCGAGTTCCGCGACCAGCCGTTCCATGAGGCCGTTGAGCCGTGCGATGTCCCAGGGTTCGCGGTCGGTCTCGGCCTCGACGTAGCCGTTCGACAGCGCGGCGACGATCAGGCGGCGGCCGTCAGGAAGCTCCGCGTAGACGACGTCCTCGACGGTGTCGAACGCGTTGCCGACCTTGTTCTCGTGCAGCGTGCCGGGCGGCAGGCCGCCGCCGAGGCTGCCCTGGCCCGAGAAGGTCGGCCGGCGCATCAGGCCGCGCATGTAGTCGCGGGCCTGCGGCTCGATCGCGCCCGACTGCACCGCCAGCATGAGGTTCGCCATCAGGTTCGTCGCCATCATGTTGCGGCCGACCTGCTTCCACGCGAGGTACTCGAGGCCTTGCGGTTCCTCGCCGGAGTTCGTGGGATAGGTCTTCGTGAGGAGGCGCTGCGGGCCGAGCAGTCCGGCCTTCTCGAGCAGCCTCTCGGTGTAACTCCGTCGCTCGATGAACGCGCCGAGGTCGGCGCCCTCGGGCGGCCCGTTGGGTGCGCCGCTGATGGCGTCTACCACGACCCCGGTGGCCACGTTGTCCGAGTCGACGATCATCGGGCGCACCGACTCGTCGAGGCAGTCCGGCGACCTTCCCTGCGCGGCGCACCAGTGCACGGCGCCCACCAGGAACGGCAGCTTCACGCAGCTCGCCGGGTAGGCGAGCTCGTCTCCGCCGACATGGCCGCGCAGCCAGCGTCCGGCGCTGGATTCGACGAGCGCGGTGACCGTGAGCCGGTCGAAGTCCTGCCCGGCGAGAAACTCGCTGCGCGCCGTCTCGACCGCTCGCTGCACGGCGGCGTCGTCGACCACCGCCGGCATCGCCGCAGGCTCCGCGCGGGCCGCGAACCCTGCGAAGAAGAGTCCGACGGCCGCGGCCTCGATGATGAACGCCGTCGATGCGCGCAGGCGCCCCTGCATGACGGCACCGGTCAGCCAGAGGACCGCGAGGATCACGGCGGAGGCCGTGACGAGCAGCGCGAAAGGCATCTCCGATGAGTACCAGAGCAACGGAGCGGTGGCGGCCAGCACGCCGGCGAAGCTGAGCGCAACGAATCCGCGGGTGAGCGGCGCCATCGGCGGGTCGTAGCGGCGCAGCCGGGACACTTCGAAGTGCGGCTTCTGCCAGTTAGCGCCGCCTGCCGTGACCGGCTGCCATCCGGGCGGCATGAGCCACACCAGCAGCTTGTCGCGCCAGCGCCCGGCGCGCCACGACTTCTTCGCGAGGTCTGCGTACACCTCGAGGTTGGCCCACAGCGGGTCCCAGGAATCGAGCGGCGAGCGCGTGCCGTAGACGCAGCGCTCCGTCTCCTCGACGAAGGTGCCGAACAGCCGGTCCCAGATCATGAAGATGCCGCCGTAGTTGCGATCGATGTAGCGGTCGTTCACCGCGTGGTGGACGCGGTGGTTGGAGGGCGAGGCGAACCAGCGGTCGAACCAGCCGAGCTTCCCGACCTGCTCGGTGTGGATCCAGTACTGGTAGAGCAGGTCGACGATGGCGGCGAAGACGAAGACCTCGGGCGGAATCCCGGCCACCGCCATCGGCAGGTAGAAGACCCAGCCGAGCAGCATGCCGGAGCTCGTCTGGCGCAGCGCCGTCGAGAGGTTGTACTCCTGGCTCTGGTGGTGCACGACGTGCGACGCCCAGAAGACCGCGCTCTCGTGGCCGAGCCGGTGATTCCAGTAGTAGCAGAAATCGTAGAAGACGACGCCGAGCACCCAGACCCACCAGGCGTCCGCGGGCAGCTGCCATAGTGCCAGCGCCTCGTAGGCGACGACGTAGATGCCGACGGTGAGCGCGCGCGTGAAGAGCCCGATCACCTGGCTCATGACGCCGAGACTCAGGCTGTTCACCGCGTCGTTCAGGCGATAGTTGTTGCGGCCACGCGCAAGGCCGACGAGGTACTCGAGGGCGATCAGCGCGAAGAAAACCGGTGTCGCGATCGCGATCGTCTTGCCCATCGCGGCGCCCTCAGTCGGTGATGTCCCAGTCGCGCGAGCGCTCGACCGCCCTCGACCAGCGCCGCATTCGCGCCGTGGCCTCGTCCCGCGCCATGGCGGGCTCGAACCGGCGGTCGACCTTCCAGTTCGCGGCGACCTCGTCCGTCGAGCCCCAGAAGCCGGCGGACAGGCCCGCGAGGTACGCGGCGCCGAGCGCGGTCGTCTCCGTGACCACCGGCCGCACGACCGGCACGCCGAGCAGATCCGCCTGGAACTGCATCATCAGGTCGTTGGCGGTCGCGCCGCCGTCCACGCGCAGCTCGACGAGCGGCCGGCCCGCGTCCTTCTGCATCGCGTTCAGTACCTCGGCGCTCTGGAACGCGATCGACTCGAGCGCCGCGCGTGCGACGTGGCCGCGCGTCGTGCCGCGCGACAGGCCGACCATCGTGCCGCGCGCATAGGCGTCCCAGTGGGGGCTGCCGAGGCCGGTGAAGGCGGGCACGAGGTACACGCCGCCCGTGTCCGGCACGCTCGCCGCGAGCGCCTCGACGTCGGCGGAGCGGTCGATGAGCCCGAGGCCGTCGCGCAGCCACTGCACGACCGCGCCACCGACGAAGACCGAGCCTTCGAGCGCGTAGTGACGCTCGTCGAGCTGCCATGCGACGGTGGTGAGCAGCCTGTTCGCCGAGTGCAGCGGATCGCGGCCCGTATTCATCAGCATGAAGCAGCCCGTGCCATAGGTGTTCTTCGCCATGCCGGGCTCGAAGCACGCCTGACCGAATAGCGCGGCCTGCTGGTCGCCGGCGATTCCGCCGAGCGGAACCTCGCGACCGCCGATCCTCGCGAACACCTCACCCGGCCGGAGCATGGACGGCACGACCCGCGGCAGCACGCCACGCGGGATCCTGAGGAGCGCCAGCATGTCGTCGTCCCACTCGCCGGTGGTGAGGTTCAGGAGCAGCGTGCGGCTCGCGTTCGAGGCGTCCGTGACGTGCTCGGCCCCGTTCGACAGTTTCCACGCGAGCCAGCAGTCGATCGTGCCGAAGGCGAGCTCGCCGCGCTCGGCGCGCGCGCGGAGTCCCGGATCCTCGTCGAGCAGCCACGCGAGCTTGGTGCCGGAGAAATACGGGTCGAGCAGCAGGCCCGTGCGGCGCGCGACTTCCGGCTCGTGGCCGTCCGACTTGAGTTGCGCGCAGAAATCCGCGGTGCGGCGGTCCTGCCACACGATTGCGGGGGCGACCGGCCGGCCTGTGGCCCGGTCCCAGAGTACCGTGGTCTCGCGCTGGTTCGTGATGCCGACGGCGACGAGGTCGGCCGGCGTCGCGTGCGCGCGCGCCAGGACCTCCGCGATCGTCGCCGCCTGCGTGGCCCAGATCTCCTCCGCGTCGTGCTCGACCCAGCCGGAGCGCGGGAAGTGCTGCGCAAACTCACGCTGTGCGGTCGCGACGACGTTGCCGTCGTGGTCGAAGAGGATGGAGCGGGAGCTGGTCGTGCCCTGGTCCAGGGCCAGCACGAATCTGGGCATGCGACGGACCTCGAGGAGGCCCCAAGCCTACTACATCGCGGCGGCCGTGGACTCCACGAATGGATGCTGCGCGAGCCAGGCGTCCAGCCGCCCCTCGCTGCCCGGCGGGACGTGCAGTGCCAGCTTGCTGCGGCGGTACAGGATGTCCTCGGCGGTGACGGCCCACTCCTCGCGGCGCAGGTAGTCGATCTCGCGGGCGTGGAGTCCGGGCACCACTTCCTCGCCGAGGTCGTGCATCGAGACCGAGTCGCCCAGCAGACGCCGCACGCGCGTGCCGTAACTGCGGGCCAGACGGTGGGCCAGGCGCTCCGGCAGCCATGGGCACGACGAGCGCAGGTCGCGAATGAAGGCCGCGAAATCCGCGTCCGGCATGTCGCCCCCGGGGAGCGGGGCGGCGGCGGTCCAGTGCGTGCGCGGCCAGGCGAGCGCGGGGGCGAGCTGGTCGAGCACGTCCTCGGCGAGCTTGCGGTAGGTGGTGAGCTTGCCGCCATAGATCGACAGCAGCGGCGGGCCGCTGGTATCGAGGTCGAGCACGTAGTCGCGCGTGACGCTCGTGGCTCGGTCCTTCGGGTCCGCGAGCAGGGGCCTGAGGCCCGCGAACGTCCACACCACGTCCCGCCGCGACAGGTCGCTGCTGAAATACCGGTTGGCCATCGTCACGAGGTACTCGACCTCGGACTCGGCGATCGCGGGCGTGGCGAGGTCGCCCCGGTAGTCCATCTCGGTGGTGCCGATCAGCGTGAAGTCGTGCTCGTAGGGGATCGCGAACACGATGCGGCCGTCCGCGCCCTGGAAGATGTAGGCGAACGGGTGGTCGAAGAGCTTCGGTACCACGATGTGGCTGCCCTTCACCTGCCGGGGGTGCGCGCGCGCGGGCAGCGGCGTCGACGCGTCGAGGAAATGGTCGACCCAGGGCCCGGTGGCGTTCACGACGGCACGGGCGGTCACGCGAGTCTCGCGTCCCTCCGGGCCCACCAGCGTCGCGGTCCAGTGGTCCGCACCGCGCTCGAGCCGCGCGCAGCGCGTGCGCGTCAGCACGGTGGCCCCGTGCTCGTGCGCGTCCTTCACCGTGAGCACCACGAGTCGCGCATCGTCCACCCAGGCGTCGGAGTAGACGAAACCCCGGGTGTAGCGCGAATCGAGCGGCGCGCCCGCGACGTGGCGCCTCAGGTCGACGCCCTCGGAGCCCGGCAGGATGCGCCGGCGCGCGAGGTGGTCGTACAGAAAGAGCCCGCAGCGGATCATCCAAGCGGGCCTGAGGTGCGAGTCGTGCGGCAGCACGAAGCGCAGTGGCCAGCAGATGTGCGGCGCGGAGGTGAGCACGATCTCGCGCTCGCGCAGCGACTTGCGCACCAGCCTGAAGTCGTAGAACTCGAGGTAGCGAAGCCCGCCGTGGATCAGCTTGGTGCTCGCCGAGGACGTGTGTGCGGCGAGATCGTGCTGCTCGCAGATGAGCGTGCTGAGACCGCGGCCTGCCGCGTCGCGCGCGATTCCGGCGCCGTTGATGCCGCCGCCGACGACCAGCAGGTCGAAAGCCGGCGATTCCCGCGTCATGCGTCGAGGTGCCGCGCGACCGCCGCTGCCGTCACCGAGCTCACGCGCACGTTCGACTCGTCGGTGACGCCGGCGATGTGCGGCGTGAGGACGAGGTTCGGCACGCCGTCGAAGCGGGCGCCGTACGCCGCGTCCACCGGTTCGCGCTCGAACACGTCGAGGGCCGCGCCGCCGAGCTGGCCCGCGCGCAGGGCCTCGCAGAGCGCGAGTTCGTCGACGACCCCGCCGCGCGCCGCGTTCACCAGGATCGCGCCGCGCTTCATGCCGCGGATCGCCGCGGCATCGAGCATGTTGCGGGTCCGGTCGGTGAGCGGGACGTGCAGGCTCACGACGTCGCTCGTGGCGAGCAGTGCCGCGAGTTCGAGCCGCTCGGCGTCCTGCCACGCCGCATGATCCGCGGCGAGGAGGGGGTCGTACGCGCAGACGGTCATGCCTAGAGCGCGGGCCATGCGGCCGGTCACGCGCGCGATCGCGCCATAGCCCACGAGCCCGAGGCGCTTGCCGTCCATCTCCCGGCCCATGAGGTCCGTGCGCGGCCACTCGCCAGCGACGACGCGGGACGTCGAGAGCCAGGCGCGACGCAACAGCATGAGCGCCGCTGTGATCACGTACTCGGCGACCGACAGGTCGTTGGCGCCGGTCGCGGGGTAGACCGCGATGCCTCGCGCCTCGCAGGCCGGCACGTCGATGTTGTCGAGGCCGACACCGAGGCGTCCGACGACCTCGAGCCGAGCGGCGCCCTCGAGAAGCGCGCCCCTGACCTGGGTGCGGTTGCGGACGATGAGCGCGCGCGCGTCGTGCACGGCCGCGGCGAGGCGCGCCGGGTCGTCCACGAGCTTCGGGTCGTAGAGCACGTTGCGCCCGGCGAAGGACGCGTGGATGGCGGCCTCGTCCATGAACTCGCTGATCACGATCTCGGGCATCGGGGTCTCCGGGGCCCTCAGGCGGGCCGGTCGATGAGCGCGCGAATCTCCGCGTGCAGTGGCGCCGGGACGGCGAGGCCCTCGGCGGCCGCGCGTGCCCGGTTCGCGATGCGGCGCGTGCCCGGCAGCCGCGCGCCGGGCTCGGCGGCGAGCGCTTCGAGCAGGGCCTCCATGCGCGACTCGAACGTTCCGGCCGACAGTCGCGCGGGGTCCATCGCGACCAGCACGTGGCCCATGTTCGGCGGAGCGCCCTTGTCGTCGAAGAAGGAACTCGCCTCCCAGCCGTAGGCGCTGCCCGTCACCGCCGCGGCCATGATCTCGATCATGAGCGCGAGCGCGCCGCCCTTCGCACCGCCGATCGGCAGCAGTGCCCCGCCGAGGGCGGCCTTCGGATCGGTGGTCGCATGACCCTCGGCGTCGACCGCCCAGTCGGCCGGGATCGCCTTGCCGGCCTTCTCGGCGGCGACGATCCTGCCCCGCGCCGCGACCGACATCGCCAGATCGACGACGAGCGGGGGCTGCGAGCCGGGCAGGGGCGCGGCGAAGGCGAGGGGATTGGTGCCGAGCATCGGCTTGCGCCCGCCCCAGAAGGCCATGGCCTTCGGCGAGTTGCCGAGCACGATCGCGAGCAGCCCGCGCTCCGCGAGTCGCTCCGCGTGGGCGCCCGCCTGCCCGAAGTGGTGCGAGCGGTGGACGGCCGCGACCGCGATGCCCTGCTCGCGCGCGAGCGGTGCGAGCGCCTCGATCGCCGCGTCGATGGCCGGGTAGGCGAAGCCGAGTCCACCGTCGACCCGCAGTGCCGCGCCGGCCACGCGCTCGGCGCGCGGCGTGGCGAATCCGTCGACCTTGCCGGCGCGCGCCTGCAGTGCGTAGGAGGGCACGCGCGACAGGCCGTGACCGCCCTGGCCGTCGGCCTCCGCGGCGACGAGCGCGTGCGCGGTCGATGCCGCGTTCCGGGCGCTTGCGCGGCTCGCGACCAGCGCGTCACGGGCGAGGGTTTCGGCCTCCGCGAGGCTCAGTCGAACGGGCTCGGCCATGCCGGATCACGCGCTCCGGTACAGCTTGGTCATCACGAATTCCTGGTGCCCGAGCGCCTCTGCGGCCGTGTAGCGGCCGTTCGCGGTGCGCACGATCATGTCGATCAGGGCGTCGCCGGCCTGGTCGATCGTCATCTCGCGGCGCACCACGCCCGAGACGTCGACGTCGACGTGCTCCGACATCAGCCGCACCGTGCGCGGGTTACCGGTGACCTTGATCACCGGCATGATCGGGTTGCCGATCACGTTGCCCTGGCCGGTCGGGAAGATGTGCAGCACGTAGCCCGCCGCCGCCTGCAGCGTGCAGCACTCGGCGGCGGCCGAGGACGTGTCCATGAAATAGAGCCCCGCGCCCCGGGCCGGCGCCTCGGCGGGCTCGAGCACGTCGATGAACTTCACCTTCTTGCCGATCTTCTCCAGGTTGCCGAGCGCCTTCTCCTCGATCGTCGTGAGGCCGCCGGCGATGTTGCCCTTGGTGGGCTGGCTGTCGGAGAGGTCCGAGGTCTTGTGCGCCTCGATGACGTCGTCCTGGTAGGCCTGCCAGGTCTTCATGAACTTCTCGCGCACTTCGGGCGTCGCCGCGCGAGCCGCCGCGAGGTGCTCGGCGCCCGTGAGTTCCGAGGTCTCGCCGAAGCAGCCGTAGAGGCCCAGCGGGATCAGCTTGTCGTACATGTTGCCGACGGTGGGGCAGGAGGCGAGGCCCGTCGTGGTGTCCGACTCGCCGCACTTCGCGGCGATCCAGAGTTCCTCGAGATCGCAGGGCACGCGCACCTGCTCGCTCGCGTGGTGCACGAACTCCTTGGCCTTGCGCGAGGCCGCGGCGATCGTCGCGATGTCGCCGTTACCCTCGATCCAGAACCCGGCGACCGGCTTGCCCGTGGCGGCGATGCCATCCACGATCTTCTGCGTCCAGCCGGGCTCGATGCCGATCACGATGCAGGCCGCCACGTTCGGGTTGGCGCCGGTGCCGATCATCGTGCGGAAGTGCAGGTCGAGGTCCGCGCCGAACTGCAGCCGCCCGTAGGCGTGGGGCAGCGCGAGCGTGCCCTGGATGTTGGCCGCCACGGAGACGCAGGCGGCGTTGGAGATATCGTCCACCGGCAGGATGGCGACGTGGTTGCGGACGCCGACGCGGCCGTTCTCGCGGCGGTAGGCCCAGATCTTCTTGCCCGTGCTCATCGTGGGCCTCCGTTTACCAGCGCTTGGTCTTCAGGTTGTGGACGTGGACGTGCTCGCCCTGGCGCACGTCGGCGACGATGCGGCCGATGTCCTGGCCGTACTTGATCACGGTGTCGCCCGGCTTCAGGTCGCGGAGCGCGATCTTGTGGCCGATCGGAACGTCCATGTTCGCGGTCAGGCGGAAGTCCGAGTTGTCGTGCGTCACGACGCACAGCATGTCGGTGCCGGCCGCGAGGCCTTCGACGACCACGACGCCGACGTTGTCCTTCGGGTCGTGCACGAGCAGGTGGGGCGTGGTCACGGTGCTTCCTCCGGGCGCGGCCGCCGGGTCGCGGGCGCCTCAAGTCTTATATAAGACACTATACAGCAGACAGTGGACACGCGTGCAAGCGCCCGCGTAGGATGTCCGCCCCGCCCGGGAGTCCCGCGATGGACGAGTCGCCTCGCTACCGCCCCCTCTACCAGCAGGTCTACGACGTGCTCGTGAAGCAGATCGCGGCCGGCGACTGGGGCCCGGGCGAGTCGCTGCCCTCCGAGCAGTCGCTGGCCGGCCGGCTCAAGGTCAGCCAGGGCACGGTGCGCAAGGCGCTCGACGCGCTCGCCGCGGACAACCTCATCGACCGCCGGCAGGGCAAGGGCACCTACGTCGCCGAGCACACCCAGGAGCGGGCGTTGTTCCGCTTCTTCCGCCTGTCGCGGCCGGGCGGTGCGCGGGCGATCCCCACGAGCACGGGCGACGTGCTGAAGCGCCGCGCGGCGAAGTCGACCGAGCTCGCGAAGCTCGCGCTCAAGCCGGGGGCCGAGGTGTACGAGGTGTCGCGTGTGCGCGAGATCGACGGCGAGCCGGCGGTGCTCGAACGGATCGTCGTGCCCGCCGCGCTGTTCCCCGGCCTCGAGCGTCACGACCCGCTGCCGAACGCGATCTACTCGCTGTACCAGCGGGAGTACGGCGCCAACATCGTCTCCGCCGAGGAGGAACTGCGTGCCGACGCGGCCCGCAAGGAGGACTGTCGCCGCCTCAAGCTCGCCCCGGGCGCGCCGCTCCTGCACATCGAGCGGATCGCCTTTTCGCTCGAGGGCACACGCGTCGAGTGGCGCACGAGCCGCTGCGACACGCGTCACCTCGTGTACGCCGTCACGCTGTCCTGAGCGGACGCGCGATGGCGAATGTGCTGTGCGTCGGTCATGCCGTGCAGGACTTCGTGTTCGCCGTGCCGGCGCTGCCGGACCGCGGGGAGAAATACCGGGCGACACATTTCGAGACCGTCGGGGGCGGGCCGGCCGCGACCGCGGCGGTCGCCATCGCGCGCCTCGGCGGCCGCGCCGTGCTCGCCGCCCGGGTCGGTGACGACGCCGTTGCCGCGATGATCGTGTCGGAACTCGAGGGGCACGGCGTGGACTGCGCGCACGTGCGCCGCTGCCGCGGGCACGGGTCGTCGGTCTCCGCGGTGTTCCTCGACGCGCATGGCGAGCGCATGATCGTCAATCACCTCGACGCGGCCATGCCGGTCGACGCGTCGTGGCTGCCCCCGGTCGCCGCAGAGGGTGCGCAGGCGGTGCTGGCCGACACCCGCTGGCCGCAGGGCGCCCTCGCTGCCCTCGAGGCGGCACGTGCGGCCGGGCTGCCGGCGGTGCTCGACGCCGACCGGCCGATTCCCGCCGACGGTGCGCTGCTGCGCGCGGCGACGCACGTGGCGTTCTCGACGGACGCGCTCGCGGACTTCACGGGCGTTCGGGAGCCGCGCGCTGCACTCGCGCGCGTCGCACCGGGACTCCCCGGCTGGTGCTGCGTGACGGCCGGTCGCGAAGGCGTGTACGCCTGCGAAGGCGGCGCAATCCGCCACGTGCCCGGCTTCGACGTGGACGTCGTGGACACTCTGGGCGCGGGCGACGTCTGGCACGGCGCGTTCGCGCTGGCGCTGGCCGAGGGCCGGCCGGAACGCGAGGCGGTGCGTTTCGCCTCCGCCGCCGCGGCCATCAAGGTCCAGCGCCGTGGCGCCCGCACCGGCGCCCCGACACGCGACGAACTGGATGCGTTTCTTCGATCGCGGCCCGCGGCCTGAGGGCTGCGGTCCGCGCATGGATTCACTCGACTGGAGGATGCGATGTCCCTGACCTACGGCGTGGCTGCGCTGGCCCGTCCCACGTTCGACGTCCCCTTTGCGGAGGACATGAAGAACCGCGCGTTCGCGGCCCTCGAGGCCGCGGGCATCCGCACGGTCGGGCCGCGCGAGCTCCTGTTCGACCGGGACGCCGCCGAGCGCGCGGTGGAGGAGATCCGCGCGGCCGGGCCGATCGACCTGCTGCTCATCCTGCAGGTGACCTTCACCGATGCGACGATGACGGTGAAACTCGCGAAGGAGGCGACCACGCCGATCGCGATCTGGGCCGTGCCCGAGCCGCGCATCGGCGGGCGGCTGCGGCTGAATGCCTACTGCGGTCTCAACCTCGCCGCGCACGCGCTCGGGCGGGCCGGCGCGAACCACGGCTGGCTCTACGCGGCGCCGGATGCGCCCGGTCTCGAGGCGAGCCTGCGCGCGCTCGCGACGCCTGCGCAGTCGGTCCCCACGCGGGCCCGTGCCGTGGCGTCGGCGCCGGACGCCCGGGCCGACGCCGTGCTCGACAGCCTGCGCGGCTCGAAGATCACCGTCGTCGGCAGGCACCCGGACGGGTTCGACACCTGCGAGTACGACGAGGGACTGCTGCGCGACCTCGCAGGCATGAGTGTCGAGACGGTGCAGCTCGGCCGGCTCTTCGACAAGGCACGCGCGATGGACGCTGGTCGCGTGGGCGCGGCTCGCGCCGGGGCTGCGGCGGAGCTCGAGGGCCTCGAGGCCGTCGACCAGGAGCAGCTCGACCGCTCGTTCCGCGTCTTCTGCGCGCTCGAGGACGTGCAGCAGGAGAGCCACGCGAAGGGCCTTGCGGTGCGCTGCTGGCCCGAGATGTTCACCGAGTACGGCTGCGCCGCGTGCGGCCCGATGGCGATGATGAACCAGAAGCAGGTGCCGGCCGCTTGCGAGGCCGACGTGCATGGTTCGCTCTCGCAGCTCGTGCTGCAGGAGCTCGCGGGCGAGCCCGCCTGGATGGCGGACCTCGTCGACATCACGCCAGCCGACGACACGGCCGTGCTGTGGCACTGCGGCCTCGCGCCCATCTCGATGCGCGACCCGCAGGCGCACGCGGAGGCGACGATCCACACGAACCGCCGGATGCCGCTGCTCCACCAGTTCCCGATCAAGCCCGGCCGCGTGACGCTGGCGCGGCTCTCGCGGGCGCGTAACGAGACGAAGCTCATGATCGCCGGCGCCGAGGTCGTGCGCGCGCCGATGGCGTTCACCGGTTGCTCCGGCACGGTGCGCTTCGACCGCCCGGCCGCGGAAGTCGGCCGCACCATCATGGAGGAGGGGCTCGAGCACCATTTCGCGCTCGCCTACGGCGACCACAAGCCGGCGCTCAGGGCGATCGCCGCGCGCTGGAACCTCCCCGTGCTCGAGCTCGCCTGACATGGGCGCCTTCGATCTCGAGAGTCCGAACTGGGGCCGTATCCCGCCGGTCAAGGTCACGGGCGGGGCAGCCGCCGGCGCCGACGGAGTGGCCGTGTTCCCGACCGACGCCGGGCCGCTTCGCGTGTCGCTGCTCGAATGCGGCGCGCGGCTGAGGCTGGGCCCGGACGGGCGTGATTACGGCATCCTCCTGAAGGATCCCGCGGCGCTCGCCGTCCGCGTCGAGTCGCTCGACGGCGCCACCCGGCTCGTCGCCGGCGAACGCGTGCTCGAGGTCGGCCACGAGCCCTTGTCGTTCTCGCTCTCGGTGGCGGGCCGCAAGGTGCAGTCCTCGCCGACGGACGGCCACTTCGTGCGCCGCTTCCGCCTGCCGCCGTTCGCGCGAGTGGGCGACAGCTGGTTCGCCAGCGTCGAGCTCGGGCACGACACGCCGGTCTACGGTCTCGGCGAGAAGTGGGGCCGCCTCGACAGGCGCGGCCAGCTCGTGCGCTCGTTCAACCACGACGCGCTCGGCGTGAATGCCGAGGTGAGCTACAAGAACGCACCGTTCTGCTGGAGCCCCGAAGGCTGGGGCGTCTTCGTGCATACGGTCGCGCCGGTGACGCACGGCGTGGGCTACGCGCCCTGGTCGCAGCGTGCCTACGGTCTCAAGGTCGACGGGCCGTCACTCGATGTCTTCCTGCTCGACGGCGCGAGCGGAGCCCAGTTGATCAGTCAGTACACCGCGCTCACCGGCCGCGCCTCCGTGCCGCCGTTCTGGAGCCTCGGCCTGATCCTCTCGAAGGCGTACTACCGCACGGCCGACGAGATTCTCTCCGTCGCGCGCGAAGTGCGGCGGCGGCGCATGCCCTGCGACACCATCACCTTCGACGGTCGGGCCTGGCAGGACACCGACACGCGCTTCGCCTTCGAGTGGGACCCGTCGCGCTACCCCGACCCGCGGCCGGTCGTCGAGCAGCTTAAGGCGCTCGACTTCCGCATCTGCGTATGGGAATACCCGCTCGTCTCGGTGCGCAACCGCCTGTTCGACGAGCTGGCCGGCAAGGGCTGGCTGCTCAAGGACGCTCGCACCGGCGAGGCCTGCCGCTACCAGTGGGACATGGAGCCCTTCGGCCCGGTGCTGACGCCATTGCCGGAGTCGGGGCTCCTGGACTTCACGCACCCGGAGGCCTACGCCTACTGGCGCGAGCGGCACCGCGAGCTCTTCGAGCTTGGCGTCGACATGATCAAGCCCGACTTCGGCGAGCAGGTCGAGTCGCACATGGTCGCGCACGACGGCGCCCGGGGCGACGAGCTCCACAACGTGTACGCGCTCCTCTACAACCGCTGCATCCACGAGGCCGCGAGCCGCTATGCGAGGGACGGCGGGTTCCTGTTCAGCCGCGCCGCGTGGGCGGGCTCGCAGCGCTACCCGTCGCAGTGGGGTGGGGACCCGCAGGCGGACTGGGGCGGACTCGCGGCGAGCGTCCGCGGTGGACTTTCGTGGGGTCTCACCGGCGCGCCGTTCTACGCGACCGACGTCGGCGGTTTCTACGGCGACCGCCGCGATCCGCTCCTCTACGTGCGCTGGGCGCAGGCGAGCGTGTTCTCGGCGCACATGCGCCTGCACGGCATCGGCGCGCGCGAGCCCTGGTCCTATGGCGAGGAGGCCGGGCGGGCCGCCCGGCTGGCGCTCGAGCTGCGCTATCGGTTGCTGCCATATCTCTGGCGCGCGGTCGAGGAGGCGAGCGCGACCGGGCTGCCAGTGCAGCGCGCCATGGCGCTCGCCTGCCCGGACGAGCCCGAGTCCTGGGGCTTCGACCACCAGTTCTTCTGCGGCGACGACCTGCTGGTGGCCCCGTGCCTCGAGCCGTCCGGCCGCGTGCGGGTCTACCTGCCGGAGGGCGCCTGGTGCCGCTTTCCGGGCGGGCAGCCCTTCGCCGGCGGCCGCACGCACGAGCTCACGCTCGGGCTCGAGGAGTGCGCGGTGTTCGCGCGCCGCGGCGCGGAGGTGCCGCTCGGTCCCGCAGTGCAGCACACCGGCGAGCTCGGACGCGTGCCGCGGGTCGAGGGCACGTGGCGTGCGACCTGAGCGCCCGCCGTGGCGCCGCCGCAACGCAGCTCTCATGTCTTATATAAGGGTTGTAAGACACAGGATCATCGTGCTACCGTCAATCGAGCAGTTTCCGGCCCGCGACTGACGTCGCGGCGCCACGCTTCGAGAACCGACCCGGGGGAACAGACATGAACGTACGCCCGCACCGCCAGTACGCGAGCCCGGTGGCGATCGCCGTCGTCGCCGCGCTTGCCGCCGCACCTGCCGCCCGCGCACAGGATTCGACCGATCCCATCGCGGAGATCGAGGAGATCGTCGTCACCGCCCAGAAGCGCGAGCAGAGCCTCCAGGAGGTGCCGATCGCGGTGTCCGTGGTCACTGGCGGCCTGCTGGACGCGACCGGCGGCATGACCACCGAGGCCCTGAAGCGCCTCGTGCCGACCCTGAACATCCGCAAGACCAATACCTCGCTCAACCAGGCGCTGTTCCTGCGCGGCGTCGGCACGATCAACTTCGCGATCGCCGCCCAGCCGAGCGTCGCCTTCGTGCTCGACGGCGTGGT
>Ga0114939_10002235_pt1 | contig 14585 bp, 11 predicted proteins | sample AshMeaCrysSpring_FD_87196 | JGI IMG/M metagenome (GOLD analysis project Ga0114939, IMG submission 87196) | Groundwater microbial communities from Big Spring, Nevada to study Microbial Dark Matter (Phase II) - Ash Meadows Crystal Spring | ecosystem: Environmental > Aquatic > Deep subsurface >... | reverse complement strand
CGTCGCGCGCATGGGGCACGGCGACGCGCGGAGCGGCGTCCGGTACGGTCATGATTCCATGCTAAACATCGGCCCGCCGGCGCCGGCTGACGCGCATCAAGTGCGCCGAAGCTCGGGTGCGAAAGCGAAGCTCGGAACTGTCGGCGATGCGAAGGCTCGAAGCACGCGGCGGCCCGGCGGGCCGATACGAAAAAGGCATGACCATGCGCTCGTCGAACACGCACCTCCTGCGCCCGGTCGAGGGGTCGTGCCTCGCGGCGCGCACTGCTTCGCGGCGTGCCATTGGGCCGATCCTTGTCGTCGTCTTGGCGCTCGGCGCTGCCGCTTGCGCCGGTCAACGGGTCGAAGAGCGCATTCAGCTGCCGGAGATCGCCAAGTTCTCGGCGCGCACCCCGGGGATGTCGCTCCCCGCCGGGTGGCAGCCCTGGCAGTTCGCCGGCCTGAAGAAACCCACCGAGTACCGCCTCGTCGAGGCCGACGGCCGCACCGTGCTGCAGGCGCTGTCGCAGTCCTCGGCGTCAGGGTTCGTGCATCCGGTTAAGGTGGATCTGCGCGAGTACCCCTATCTCCACTGGCAGTGGATGGTGCCGGCGCTGATCGAGGGCGCCGACAACAGTCGGCGACACGCCGAGGACGCGCCCGTGCGCGTCATCGTCGCATTCGAGGGGGACGTCGAGAAACTGCCGCTCGCCGACCGGCTCTTCTTCGGACAGTTCAAGCTCTTCACGAAGACCGAGCTGCCCTACGCGACCCTCATGTACATCTGGGAGAACCGGCAGCCGGTCGGCACGGTGCTCACGAGCGAGCACACGTCGCGCATCAAGATGGTGGTGGCCGAGAGCGGGCCCACCAGCACCGGCGAATGGCAGGCGCTGGTGCGCAACGTCCGCGAGGACTACCTGCGTGCCTTCGGCGAGGAGCCGCCGCCGGTTAAGTCGATCGCGGTCATGACTGACTCCGACAACACCGGCAGAAGTGCCACCGCCTTCTACGGCGACATCGCCTTCACGCGCACGCCCGATTGAGCAGGAGCGCCGCTGCCGCTACATGGTGACGGCGCGCAGCCGCCGCCACTGCTCCAGCACCCGCGGCACGTAGGCCTTCGTCTCGGGGAACGGCGGGATGCGGCGACCGAACCTGAGCACCGCGTTTTCGCCGGCGTTGTAGCCCGCGAGCGCGAGCGCCACGTCGCCTTCGAAGAGCTCCAGCAGATCGGCGAGATAGCGCGTCCCGGTCTGGACGTTGCGCGCCGGGTGGTGCAAGTCCTTCTCCCTGACGCCATAGCGCGCGCCGGTGTCCGGCATCACCTGCATCAAGCCGATGGCACCCTTCTCCGATACGGCGAGCGGGTTGTAGGCCGATTCGGCGAAGATCACCGCGTGCACCAGCGCGGGGTCGACGCTGTAGCGACTTGCCGCGTCACGCACGGCGGCGCTGAACGGCAGCTGCTCTAGGCGCCGTTGTGCCTCCGCCTCGCGCTGGCGCGCTTCCTCCTCGACCCAGGGAAGGCGCAGACGCGCACGCACGCCCTTCAGGGCGCCCTCGTCGCCGGCCTTGAGATAGGTCGAGCAACCGGCCTCCTCGACCTTCGAGAGCCGCATGCCGCCCTGCTCGTCCGGGCAGGCGTACACCTGGGCACGGGCAGCCATCGGTGCGAGCGTAAGGAGGACGAACACGAGGAGCGTCGCGAGGCGCATGTGCGTTCGGGAATCGGTTGCTGCGGCCCGGTCGCTGAGCGCGCCCGGCAACGTCTCGGCGAGGAGCTTCACTGGACGGGGATTTTACTTCAACGCACCATTTCACGTCCCGCTCTCGCCGCCGCGGCCATGAGAGGCGAGCGGCGGCGTCCTTGGGCGAGCGGCGATTCACGCCGGGAGCGTGCGTTCGATCAGTGCGCCGAACTGCGCGTGGGCCGGTAGCGTGCCGAAGGTCCTCCCCGAGTCGCCCGCGAGGCGGCTGGCACAGAAGAGGTCGGCCGCGGCGGGGTCGGCATGGCGGATCATCAACGCCGCCTGGAGCGAGAGCGCCAGCTTCTCGACGGTCCGCCGCGCCCGCGCCTCGACCGCGCTGCGGTCGACGAGCTCGCGCTTCGCGTCCTCCAGGAAACGCGCGAGCCGCGGCTCCGCGCGCGCGGCCTCGCCCACTTCGGCGAGCAGTGCGTCGAGCGCGGCCGGCTCCTTCTCGAGCGCACGCAGGACGTCGAGGCAGATGACGTTGCCGCTCCCTTCCCAGATGCCGTTCAAGGGCGACTCGCGATACAGACGCGCGAGCGGCCCTTCCTCGACGTAGCCGCTGCCGCCCAGGCATTCCATCGCCTCCGTCGCCATCGGCACGATGCGCTTGCAGAGCCAGTACTTCGCCACCGGCGTGACGATGCGCGTGAGCAGCCGCTCGTGCGGGCTCGCTGCCGCCCGATCGAAGGCCCGCGCGAGCCGGAACGCGGTGAGCACGGCCGCTTCCCACTCGAGCGCGAGGTCGACGAGCACGTTCTGCATCAACGGCTGCTCGGCGAGCACGCGTCCGAACGCGCGGCGATGGCGCGCGTGATGGATCGCTTCGACCAGCGCCATGCGCATCATCCCCGCCTGCGCGACGACGATGTCGAAGCGCGTGAGGTGCGCCATCTCGATCAGGGTCGCGATGCCGCGCCCCTCGCCCCCGACGCGCTGCGCCCAGGTGCCCGCGTACTCGATCTCGCTCGACGCGTTCGACTTGTTGCCGACCTTCTCCTTGAGCCGTTGCACGAGCAGGGTGTTGCGCGTCCCGTCCGGCAGCGACCGGGGCACGAAGAAGCACGTGATTCCGGCGGCGGTGCGCGCAAGCGTGAGGAAGACGTCGGACATCGGCGCCGAACAGAACCACTTGTGGCCGGTGAGCAGGTAGGCGTCGTGGCCGATGGGCTCGGCCGACGTCGAGTTCGCACGCAGGTCCGATCCGCCCTGCTTCTCGGTCATTGCCATGCCGACGGTGGCGGCGCGCTTCTGCGCCACGGGCAGCGGGCGCGGGTCGTATTGCGCAGCGAGGAGCTTCGGCGCCCACTCGGCCGCCAGGGAAGGTTCGCTACGCAGCACCTGCACGGCGGCGAACGTCATGGTGACCGGGCAGGCGACGCCGTTCTCGGCCTGGTTCCAGAGATAGAACAGCGCCGCACGGGCGACGAAGCCGTTCGCGGGCGCCGTCCACGCGAGCGAATGCACGCCGCTACCGAAGGCGAGCTGCATCAGCTCGTGATAGGCGGGGTGATACTCGACCGCGTCGATGCGATGACCGAAGCGGTCGTGGGAACGCAGCTCGGGACCGTATCGGTTCGCCTGCCAGGCGAGGGTCTTCACGCGCTCGCTCGCCGCCAGCTCGCCGAGCGCGCGCGCGTGCGGCTCGACCCAATCGGCGCCTTCGCGTGCGACCGTCGCACGCAGGATCGGATCGAGATCCCAGGCATTGACATCGACGAGCGGCGGCGGCTGGTTCTCTACGGAGTGGGTGGCGAAGGTGCCGGTTGCGCGCGGCGAAGGATGCGGGCGATCCATGCGACGTTCTCCGGGAGCAAGGCCTCCGGGTCAGCATACACCGGGCAGGTCGCAGGCTCCGCCGGCGAGCCAGGTTCCCTCGCGCCGCGCGGCGCGAGATGGCCGGTCGCGAGCGCGGTGTTCATGACGAGCAGCCGCTCGAACCGCCCGGGCATGTCGGGGGGCAGGGTGAGGCCGAGCAGTCCACGCCAGTCCCGCGCCACGAGTGTCAGGCGGGTGAGGTCGAGGCGTTCGACGAAGGCCACGAGCGCGTCGCGATGGCGCGCGAAGGTGTACCAGGCGTCGTCGATCGGCTTGTCGGACAGGCCGAAGCCGAAGAAGGCGCCACGACGCGCGCGCCGGCGGCGACTAAGATCGGGACCATGCGCCGGTAGAGGTAGCTCCACGTCGACTGGCCATGCAGGCACAGGAAGACGTGCGGCGCATCGTACGGCCCCGCGTCGAGATAGGCGAGGCGCAGGCCGGCGAAGCGCGGCAGGTCCGTCAGATACCGCTACGGGAACGGAAAGCCCGGCAAAGCGGCGAAGCGCTCTTCGGGCGTGCGCAGCGCTTCGGCGGGCATCGGCGCTCTCGGCCTCTCGTGCAGGCTTCGTTAAGGACGGGCCCTCTCGGGGCGCGGCAGCAACTCTCTACACAGCCGAGAGCGCGCGCTGCAGACGCGAACGGACCTCCGCTGCGAGCGGCACCACCTCCGGTCGCCCGACGAGGCCCATCACGGCGTCGGGGTCCATGAGCTCGACGAACGTCCTGCCCTGGGCGTCCTGCCGCACGACGACGTTGCACGGCAGGAGGGCGCCGATCTGCGGCTCGGCGTCGATCGCCTGGGCCGCGAAGCCCGGATTGCACGCACCGAGGATCTTGTAGGGCGGCATCGTCTTGTCGAGCTTCTTCTTCAGCGTCGCCGCCACGTCGATCTCGGTGAGGATGCCGAAGCCCTCCTTCGCGAGTGCCTCGGTGATCCGCGCCACCGCGACGTCGAAATGCATCGGTACTTCCTTGCCGAATGCGTAACGGCTCATCGTCGTGTACCTCCTGAGAAGAAACGAAGTGCAGGTGGTGCTAACGGCTGCCGACCGCGTCGCGGTGGGCAAGCCGCTGCGCGAGATAGCGCACGCAGGCATCGAGCCGGAAGAGATGCGGGTAGTCGCGCTCGGGGATGCGCAGCGCGAACCGCTTCGACAGCCCGGTCACGTAGCTCATCACGTCCACCGAGTCGAGCTCCACCTGTTCGCGCAGGCTCGCGTCGCCGCGCAGTGTCGCGACGTCGATTTCGGGGGCGATCGAGACGACCAAGTCGATCACGGCGGCGCGGATCTCTTCTTGGGTCATGAGCAGGGAGTGCGGGTCGGGCGTCGAATGCTCATTGTGCACCCGGTCGGCACCCGGCGGGTGCCGTCAGCCTGCAGTTGCGCTGACCACCCCTGCGCGACGCCGCGCGATGCCGCGCCGGCCCGGCGCGCGGAGCGCCTGCACGAACGCGTCGAGACGCGGCGCATAGCCCCGATCGATGTCACGGTCGGTGAGCGCGAGCGCAGCGACGGGTGCGCGGCCGGTGACCCTTGCCAGCTCCGCGAGCACGGCTTCGCTTCCCTGGCTGCCCATGGTGCAGAAGAAGGCAACGCGCGGCGCTCGCCCGGCGTGACGGGTCGCGTAACTGCGCACGGGACTCGCCAACCGCCAGAACCATACGGGCGTGCCGATGACGAGGAGATCGTATTCCTTGGCATCGTGCGACGGTGCGCGGATCTCGGGCTCCCAGCGGCCCAGCGCTTCCAGCGCGCAGCGCACGTACCCGAGCACCCCGGACCGCATCCTGACCGGCTCGACCGCTTCGAGGTCGGCATGCAGGGCCCGCGAGAGCGCTTGCGCGACGCGCCGCGTGTAGCCAGTGCGCGAGTGAAAAGCCACGAGCACCTTGCTCATGCTTCGCGTGCCGCGGCGCTGTCGGCCGCGCCCCCCGTCCCTGCCGCGTCCCCCATGCCGTCCGCACCCTCGGCGCCGAAGGCCTGCGCTTTCAGCACGCGACGCATGATCTTGCCGCTCGGCGTCACGGGCAGGCGCTCGAGGAACGCGATTTCCTTGGGCGCGATTGCCGCGCCGAGTCGCTGCCGGGCGTGTGCGAGCAGCTCGCGCCGCAACGCGTCGTCCGCCTCGATACCGGCACGAAGTGAAACGTAGGCCTTCACGAGCTCGCCCGCGACGGGGTCGGGCACACCGATGACGCCGGCCTCCGCGACCGCACGGTGCTCCTTCAGCACACTCTCGACCTCGAACGGGCCGACCATGTGCCCCGACGTCTTGATCACGTCGTCCTGCCGCGCCACGAACCAGAAGTAGCCGTCGGCGTCGCGCCGGACGCGGTCGCCGGAGAGATACCAGCCGTCGGCGTAGCAGCGCGCGGTACGCGCCGGGTCGTCGAGGTAGCCGCGGAAGAGCGACGGCCAGGGCGTGCGCAACGCGAGCTCGCCCTCGGCGTCGGGCTCGTCCAGCACGTGCACGCGTCGTTCGGCATCGACGTTCACGACCGCCGCGTCGATGCCGGGTACCGGGCGGCCCATCGACCCGGGCCGGATGTCCATGGCGGCGAAGTTGGCGACCATGATGCCGCCGGTCTCCGTCTGCCACCAGTTGTCGTGAATCGGCAGGCCGAACGCCTGCACGCCCCAGTGGACGCTCGCCGCGCCGAGCGGTTCACCGACCGAGGCGATGAAGCGCAGCGCCGCGGGCCGAGCACCCCTTTCCGGTGCGAGCCCGGTGCGGATCATCATGCGGATCGCGGTCGGCGCGGTGTACCAGACGCTGACGCCCTCCCGCGCGAGGATGCGCAGCCAGCGCGCGGCGTCGAAGTCGGCGCCGTCGACGATCGTGGTCGCGCCGAGGACGAGCGGCGCAATGACGCCGTAGGACATGCCGGTGACCCAGCCCGGGTCCGCCGTGCACCAGTAGACGTCGTCTGCGCGCAGGTCCAGGGCGAGGCGTGCGGTGGCCCGATGCGCCACCACTGCCTCGTGCGCGTGCAGCACGCCCTTCGGCTCGCCCGTGGTCCCGCTCGTGAAATGCAGCAGCGCGATCTCCTCCGGATCCGTCGCGGCGATGTCGAAGGTCGCGGGTCGGCCTTCGAGCGCCGCGTTCCAGGGCACCACCCCGGCGGCGGCTTCGGCGCCCTCGCCGATGACGAGGACATGCGCCAGGCCGGGAAGCGACGCACGCAGCGACGCGATCTTGCGCGCGTACAGTGCCGCGGTGGTGACGAGCACGCGCGCATCGCCAAGCGCCAGCCGCGAGCGTAGCGGCTCGGGGCCGTAGGCCGCGAACACCGGGCAGAAGACAGCGCGGGCCTTCCATGTGCCGAGCGCCGCAACGTGCAGCTCGGGCATGCGCGGCAGCAACGCGAAGACTCGGTCGCCCGGCCGTACGCCGAGCGCGACGAGCGCATGCGCGAACCGGCTCGACGTGCGCGCAAGCGCCCCGTAAGTGACGTCGATGCGGCGCTCGTGCGCGTCGATGTAGCGCAGCGCCGCCTGATCGCGACGCTCGCCCGCCGCGTGGCGGTCGACGGCTACATAGGCGATGTTCAGGCCGCCGGCGGGAAGCCCCGAGAGCGCGTCGCGCTCCGCGGCCCACGAGAACGAGGCGCGTGCCGCTTCGTAGTCCGGCAGCTGCGGCTGGACACGCAGCTCCTCGGGACGCTTGACGATCGCGAATCGACGCAGCACGCACTGGCTCCTCATTCGCAGCTTAGCGCGTCGACGTCGACACCTGCTTGCGCTACGTCAACGGTCGCCGAAGCGGGCGACGACGGTGGGGGTGAGAGCGATGGATACGCTCGTCGCCGGCAGGGGCGGTCGCGTCGAACACGACCTGCATGCAATCGAGGGCAACGCGCTGCGCGGCTCACGATTCCCGCGCGCAGGGAGAAGCCGAGCGGGCTTTACCCTAGAATCGCGCCGGCGAGGAATCGGCCCGCGTCGTTCCGCAGGCGCTCGGCGAGTAGGGCGCGGCCGGCGGCGACGCAAAGAACATTGGGAACAGCATGACAACTCCGGGCACGACTTATCAGCTCCAGGTTTCCCCGAAACTGCCGCGCCGACTGGTGCGGCTCGAGGAGCTCGCGAACAACCTCTGGTACAGCTGGGACCGGCCGACGCGCGAGCTCTTCGAGCGTCTGCACCCGCGCCTCTGGGAGGCAGTGGGGCACAGCCCCAAGGCGTTCCTCAAGTCGGTGGACGAGCGCCGGCTCATCGAGGCGGCCGACGATCAGGTCTTCCTGCAGAACTTCAACCGCGTCCTGTCGAGCTACGACACGTACCACTCCGAGCCCTTGCGGCGTGACGGCTCCGAGTGGCTGCGTCAGTCGGACCTCGTCGCCTACTTCTGCTTCGAGTTCGGCTTCCACGAGAGCCTGCCGATCTACTCGGGGGGCCTCGGCATCCTCGCCGGTGACCACTGCAAGGCGGCGAGCGACATGCGCCTGCCGTTCGTCGGCGTGGGCCTCCTCTACCGGCAGGGCTACTTCTTCCAGTCGATCGACAAGGACGGCAACCAGCACGCGCTCTACAGCGATTCGGACTTCTCGGACCTGCCGGTCACGCCCGTGATGCGCGACGACGGCACCGAAATGAAGGTGGCGGTGCGCCTGCCGGGACGCGACGTGTGGGCGAAGGTGTGGCAGGTGCGGGTCGGCCACGTGCTGCTGTTCCTGCTCGACACCGAGATCCCCGACAACGCCGAGCACGACCGCGACATCACGCACCGCCTTTACGGCGGCGACCGCACCACCCGGCTCGAGCAGGAGATGCTCCTCGGCGTCGGCGGTGCGCGCGCAATCGTCGAGCTCGGCCTGAAGCCCACCGTGTGGCACATCAACGAAGGGCACGCCGCGTTCCTCATCCTCGAGCGCATCCGCCAGACGATGGCGAACGGCGTGAGCTTCGAGGAGGCGCTCGAGGCGGTGGCGGTGAACACCGTGTTCACCACGCACACCGCGGTGCCGGCGGGCCACGACCACTTCGCCGAGCACCAGATGCGCGAGTACTTCGCCGAGTTCTGCCGCGAGTCCGGCATCGCGCACGAGCAGCTCTATGCGCTCGGGCGCACCCCCAGCTCGGGCGACTTCAACATGACCGCGCTCGCGGTGCGCGGCTCGCGATTCCACAACGGCGTGTCCAAGATCCATGGCGGCGTGTCCTCGGAGCTGCTCGCTGAACTGTGGCCGCAGGTGCCCGCCGACGAGAACCCGATCGATTCCGTGACCAACGGCGTGCACGTCCCCACCTTCCTCGCGCCGGAGTGGGTCGACATCTTCGATCGCTTCCTCGGCTACGGCTGGAGCCAGCGCCAGGGCGATGCGCAGATGTGGGAGCGCATCGAGGACGTGCCCGACCACATCTTCTGGAGCGCGCACCAGTACCTCAAGTCGCGCATGCTGCACCTGGTGCGCTGGCGCATGCGCGAGGCGCATTTCCGCAACCAGGGAAGCGAGGCTCACCTCGAGCGCCTCTTCCGCTTCGCCGACCCGCGCAATCCGAACGTGCTCACCATCGGCTTCGGCCGGCGCTTCGCGACCTACAAGCGTGCGACGCTGCTCTTCGACAACCTCGACTGGCTGCGCCAGATCGTGAGCGACGCGGAGCGGCCGGTGCTCTTCATCTTCACCGGCAAGGCGCACCCGGCCGACCGCCCGGGGCAGGACCTGATCCGGAACATCGCGGAGGTGTCGAAACGGCCCGAGTTCGAGGGCCGCATCATGCTCGTCGAGGGCTACGACCTGCGTCTCGCGCGGCGACTCGTCTCCGGTGTCGACGTCTGGCTCAACAACCCGGTGTATCCGCTCGAGGCCTCGGGCACCTCAGGGATGAAGGCCTCGGTGAACGGCGTCATCAACCTCTCGGTGCTCGACGGCTGGTGGGCCGAGGGCTACACCGGCGACAACGGCTGGGCCATCAAGCCGGTCGCGGATGTGACCGACGACTACCGTCGCAACCGCGAGGAGGCCCGGACGCTGTACGAGATCCTGCAGGACCAGGTCATCCCCGCCTACTACGACCGCGGCACCCTGGGACATTCGCCGCAGTGGGTGAGGATGGCGAAGCGCGCGATCGCGACCATCCTCCCGCTCTTCAACTCGACGCGGATGGTGGGCGAGTACCTGCGCAAGTTCTACCTGCCGGCCTCGCAGCAGCACCGCCGCTACACCGAGCTCGCGTACACGCGCGCCAAGGAAGTCGCGTCGTGGAAGGCCAAGGTGCGCGAGCGCTGGCCGGGCGTGCGGCTGCGACGGCTCGACGAGCCGCGCCGCACGATCGGCTACGGCGATTCGATCCGCGTCGAAGTGGGAATCGCGCTGAACGGCCTCCGGCCCGAGGACGTCGCCGTGGAGCTCCTGCTGCACCGCCCGCTCGTTGAGTCTCCCGTGGAGAAGACGCGTTTCCCGTTCGCCTTCGAAGGGCAGTCGACCGAGGCCGGGGAGCATCGCTTCGCGCTCGAGCTCGAGCCCGAGCACTGCGGCCGGCTCGAGTACCGCATCCGTGCGTACCCCTGCCACGACCTGCTGACGCACCCGTTCGAGCTGGGGCTGATGATCTGGGCGTGACAGGCGAGCGCTGAACGCGCGATCAACGCGCGCTGCGCGCGAGGTACCGCTCGATGGCCGTCGACGGCAGGGGGTGGCTGAACAGGTAGCCCTGCATCAGGTGGCAGCCGAGATGGCGCAGCCACCTCACCTGCTCGATCTCCTCGACACCCTCGGCGACGAGCCGCAGCCCCATGGCGCGCGCGATGCCGATCAACGCCTGCACGATGGAGTCGGCAGCGTTCGAGTAGCCGACCTCGCGCACGAACGCGCGATCGACCTTGATGGTCGAGACCGGCAGCCGCTGCAGGTAGGCGAGGGACGAATACTTCGTTCCGAAGTCGTCGATCGAGAGCTGCACGCCGTGACGGCGTAGTTCCGCGGCGCGCGCCGCGGCGTCGCCTGCCGCGAGCAGGCTGTGTTCGGTGACCTCGATCTCGAGCGCGTCGGGCGGCAGCGAGTGCCGCGCCAGCGTATCGGCGATCACTTCGACGCAGTCGTCGCGCTCGAAGTCGCGCGCGGAGAGGTTCACCGAGACGCGGAGCCGCTCGAATCCGCGATCGCGCCAGCGCCGCAGCTCGGCGCAGGCCGACTCGAGCACGCGCGTGCCGAGCGCTCGCACCAGGCCGCTCTCCTCGGCGATGTGGATGAAGCGCGCCGGCTCGAGCAGGCCGAGTGCGGGGTGGCGCCATCGCACCAGCGCCTCGAGCGAGTCGACCCGGCCCGAGTCGAGGTCGTGAATGGGCTGGTAGCGCACCTCGAGCTCGTCGCGCTGCAGCCCCACGCGCAGGTCGCGCTCGAGGTCGGCCTGCGTCGCCTGGCCGCACTCGATTGCCGGCGAGTAGGTCTGCACCTGGTCGCCGCCTCGGCGCTTCGCCTCCCGCATGGCACGGTCCGCCGCGCGCAGCAGCACGCGCGCATCGCCGCCGTGCTCGGGAAAGAGGGCGAGCCCGAGGCTCGCGCTCGCGACGTACGGCTCGTCGTCGAACAGAACGGGTCGCCGCAACGCCTCGAGCATGCGCCGCGCGACCAGTCGCGCTTCGGCCCCGGAGTGCGGCGCGCGGAGCAGCGTCGCGAACTCGTCGCCGCCCAGCCGGGTGAGCAGGGCGCCTTCGCCGATCGTCTGGCGCAGCCGCGCTGCCGTCTCCTTGAGCAGCCGGTCGCCGGCGAGATGGCCGAAGCTGTCGTTGACGAGCTTGAAGCGGTCGACGTTGACGACCACCAGCGCGAGCGGGCTGCGTTGCTCGCGGGCGAGCGCGACGGCCCCGGCGAGGTCCTGCATGAATGCCGCCCGGCTCGCGACACCGCGACGCGCGGGCACTGCCACCGTGGGCTCCGACGTGGCTTGCGCCGTTCCCACCGTGCCGAGAAAGCGCGCCGCCGTGCCCCGCTTCGTCGACTCGCCGTAGCGGCCCGCTGCCGAAAGCAGCACCGCCACCGGCGCGTTGTCCTCGCCGTCCTCCGCGGGTACCCGCCGCAACCGCAGCGGTACGTTCGCTGTCGCGCGGTCACCGATGCGGCGCTCGTTGAAGCGCCAGCGTGCGCGGGGCAGGTCGGGCTCGTGGACGAGGCGCGAGAAATGGGCGCCCACGAGCTCTTCGCGAGTGGTCCCGAGCAGTGCCGCGAACGACTCGTTCACGTAGCGCACGCAGCCGTCGGCATCGAGCGCGTAAGCCGGGGCGGCGGCAGCATCGACCTCGGCCCACAAGTCGGCGAGCGCCGCAGGCTGCGGCCGGTCCGCGGGCATGGGCTCTGGCGGAGAGCGTTCTTCGAGGGCGTGCGCGACGGCTTCCGCGAGGCGCTCCGCCGTAAATGGCTCGCGCACGAAGGCGCGCACACCGTGCCGGACGGCGGTGACCACCAGGTCGCACGCGTCGGCAGCGCCGAGCACGATAACCGGCAGATCCCGTCGCGCCGCGAGGAGCATCGCGACCGCACGGGGCCCGATGCCGGCCCCTGGACGCAGGGCGACCACGGCAAGGTCCACCTCCGTGTCGCGCACCGCGCGACACGCGTCATGCACGTCGGTTGCGGTGTGCACCGAGTGGCCGGCGAGGCACAGTACGCGACTCGCGAACCGACGCGCTTCCGGATGCTCGTCGAGCACGAGCACCCGGCCGAAACGCGGCGAGTGGTGGAGAGCGAAGTCCGCCGAGAGACCGGCGGCGGTCGGAGGGGAATCGACTGAGTCAGCGAAGCTCATCGCAGGCCGGTCGACGCGATTCGCGAGCGCTGCGTCATCGACGCCGAAACGCGCCTCGACGCGTCGCGCCGGCGACTGCCGCTGCGGCTGGACCCGGCCCACCCTCCGCGCGAATCCTCGAAGACATTTTCTCGGTATCGAGCCCAGTGTGGCTCTTATTCATCTAAGGTAGCGAATGAACACGCCCGTGTAAACGCCTCCTGTGTAAAGGTTGCCGACGCGGTCCGAGTAAGGTTGTTACACCTCGGGCGGTCTGGAGCCGAAAGAGGGTAGTGCCGCGCGCGGGAGCGGCGCGCGCCTGCCGGGTGGCGCGCCCCTCCGGGCGGCGGCTCAGGGGGACGGTCGCAGGACGCTTTCGTAGACCTCCCGATAATGACGCGCCGCCTGTGCCCAGCTGAAGTCCCTTGTCATGGCGGTTCGCTGCAACTGCTCGCGCAGGGCACGGTTCTGCCAAGCTTCGCAGGCACGCGAGACGGCGCCGACGAAGTCGCGCAGCGTCTCTTCACGGAACGCGAAACCGCTTGCGGTGCCGTTCGCAACGCTCTCCGGCGAGAAGTCCACCACCGAGTCCACCAGGCCGCCGGTGGCGCGCACGACAGGAAGCGTGCCGTAGCGCTGGGCAAGCATCTGGTCGAGGCCGCAGGGCTCGAAGCGCGACGGCATCAGGAAGAGGTCGGCGCCGGCGATCATGAGGTGGGCGAGCGATTCGTCGAACCCGATCGCGACGCCGAGCCGGCCGTGGTGACGGCGCGCGAGCTCCTTCAGCAGGTTCTCGTAGGCCGGCTCCCCGGTGCCGAGCACCGCGAGGGCGACTGGCATCGCGAGCAGCGCGTCGATCGCGTTCAAGACCAGGTCGATGCCCTTCTGGTAGGTGAGCCGGCTCACCATGACCGCAACCGGTACCTCCCCACCCGGTGTGAGCGCGAAGCGATCGCAGAGCGCCGCCCGGTTGGCTGCCTTGCCCGCGAGCGCGGTCGCCGAGAACTTCGCCACCAGACGCGAGTCGCGCTCGGGGTCCCAGAGCACGGTGTCGATACCGTTCAGGATGCCGTGCAGCGATTCCCTGCGTCCGGCGAGGAGCCCCTGCATGCCGAAGCCGAGCGGCTCGCCCTGGATCTCGGCGGCGTAGGTGGGGCTGACGGTAGTGATCGCGTCGGCGTAGTACAGGCCGCCCTTCAGGAACGAAAGCAGGCCGTGGTACTCGACGCCGTTGACGCCGAAGCTCTCGGCAGGCAGCCCGAGCGCGCGCACCGTGTCGGCGGTAAAGATGCCCTGGAACGCGAGGTTGTGGACCGTGATCACGCTACGCGCGAGCGCGTCGGCGTGGAAGTGCAGGTAGGCAGGCGCGAGCCCGGTCTGCCAGTCGTTGGCGTGCACGATGTGCGCCCGCCAGTCCACGGGGCTTGCCGCGGTGCCGAGGCGCGCGGCGACTTCCGAAAGCAGGCCGAAGCGCACGGCATTGTCCTTGAAGTCGACCCCGGTCGCGTCGCCGTAGAGACCGCCCTCGCGGTCGTACAGCGCCGGGCAGTCGAGCAGGAACAGCGGTACGCCGCGAGGCCCCGTGCCCTGAAGCAGCCGCGCTGCCGGGAAGTGCAGCGATGCACGCAGCACGGCCGCGAGCTCGATGTCGGTCACCTGCGCCGCCACGCCGCGGTAGGCGGGGAGCAGCACGCGAGCGTCCACGCCGAGCGCGCGCAAGGCCGCGGGGAACGCGGCCGAGACATCACCGAGACCGCCGGTCTTCGCGAGCGGCGCGCATTCGGAAGTGGCGAACAGGACGCGCAGGGAAGCGGCGGGCACTGGGTTTGCGAAGTTCATGCGTTCCGCGGACGGCGCGTAGCATACTCGATCGTCTTTCCGCCTCGCCGAGTCACGCCTTGACCATGCGAACCTTGGCGCCCGCGTTCCACTCGCCGCTCCGATGCGTCCATCCTCGCCGTCGACCGGGGGCCGGCTGCGCCTGCGGGCGCCGCGGCAAGAGGTCGCGTCTGACGGCGGCGCGCCCGGGGCGCGGGCGCCTGCGTCTCGTTCCCCGTCGTCGTTGCGGCTGAAGCGCGTGCAGGCGGATACCTCACTCGATGCGCCGCGCCATACGAGCTCCGCCGACGACGTCGAGCGCCGCCTGCTCGCACTGGCGGCCGAGCTCGTCGCCCAGGCGGGCGGCAGTCCCGTAGCAGCGTCGCGCGTCGAGCTCGACGCGCAGCTCGATCGCGATCTCGGCCTCGACAGTCTGGCGCGGGTCGAGCTCGGGCTGCGCGTCGAGCGCGCGTTCGCGGTGCGACTG
>Ga0114939_10002233_pt1 | contig 14595 bp, 10 predicted proteins | sample AshMeaCrysSpring_FD_87196 | JGI IMG/M metagenome (GOLD analysis project Ga0114939, IMG submission 87196) | Groundwater microbial communities from Big Spring, Nevada to study Microbial Dark Matter (Phase II) - Ash Meadows Crystal Spring | ecosystem: Environmental > Aquatic > Deep subsurface >... | reverse complement strand
TCTTTTCCAGACTGAAAGTATCAATAAGCTAAAACTCTCCACAAAAGTCATCCCACCAAATCCGCTATTTAGGTTACTTTCTAAATTTCATTCATAAATTTCATTCATAAATGTCATTCATAAATTTTATTTACTCCGGAGCATATCCTTGTAAATTTTCAGGGTCAAACCGACGAAGAATGGGAGTAGCTTTTATAGTAGTTTCATCCCCACCTTCCACTATAACTAAATATTTTCCAGCATTTAAACGATTGCGATAGGGTAAAGCATCACCGCTACCCGAAATTAAACCAATCCCACCACCAGAAAATAGACTGCCCATTAGTCCACCAAAAGCACCAAACAATCCACCAACGAAATGATTGCCAATTTCTCCAGCCCAAGCAAAAGTTTGTAAACCAGTACTCAAACTAAAACCGACTCCAGCAAAAAAACCAAAAGGCACAAGCCAAAAAGACATCAATTTGGCCTGTTTTTGCGCCACCTGGTTGGGGTCTATTAAACCAAACTCATCTGCTGTTTTATATCCTCTACCTAAAATAGTGCTACTAATCCCCTCTTTTTCTAAGGCTATATTGGCAGCTTCTGCTTGAATGCGGTCTGATAACACAGCAATTAGGTAATTCATAGCTGAAATCAAAAATTTCCCATTATTTTTAATATCTTTTATTACCAGGGTAGCAGGCTATGGATTATGGATTATTGATTCCCTCATCAGAAAGGGAAACTTTTATTATTTAAGACTATCTAGGGGTTCACAAAAATCATTAATTCCTTGTTTTAAAATATACATCAACATCGGTGCCGCTAATATTTTAGGGAAAGAGGGATTACCTTTAAAACGGGTAAATAAACTATCCACAGAAGAATTTTTTAAATCTTCTCTAAACTCAGAGTCACAGATTATCCAACGCCATTTACGACAGAGGGCATCAAGCCACTCTGAATTATCTCTTCCTGGTTCCTGTCCAGCCTTAATTGCTAAGGTCATCGCAGCGTCTTCTAAATCTCCCTCGCAATCTTCAATCATATCAAGGGCTTCTTGGGCGAGGTCATCTTCTGCTAATTGGGAACGAAATAATGCAATTTCTTTTTGTGTAACGATCGTCATGGAATTTGGAATTTTAGATTTTGAACTTACTTGATTGGGACTGGGAGCAAAAATCTTATCTCGATTCCAGTGTTGAGATACTTGTCTCCTGGGGCAGAAATAAGCGGAGGTTTCGCTGCTACATTATTACTTTATCTTCTTAATAACGTAAGTTGCTAGTTATCCAAAAATATCGATTTTTAAGTGCTTAGCTCGAAAATTAAGTATCTAGTAACACTCTAAAACCACGTTTTTGTATCTTCACCTGATACTTTTACGAGAGCTAACTAGCTGTGGCGATAGATATCTTTGTAATTTAGACTTCCACTAGAAAGAGTAATTACTAGAAGTAAAATTATATTTAATCAGCGTACTTGAGTGGAGAAAACAGCACGTTGTAAACTAACTAATGCTCGATTGTAGTCAATAATTGCCCTAGTGCGACTACCATCAGCTCTTGTCAAATCATTCTCAGCAGCTATCACTTCTGTTTGGGTGCCAACACCAGCTTTAAATCGTAATTGTGCTAATCTTAATGCCTCTGTTGCTTGTCCTAAAGCAGTAGTCGCTGTATTAATATTTTCTCTGTTAGAAGACAAATTATTATAAGCTTCCTCTACCTGTAAACGAATTTGGTTGCGGGTATTGGCAAAGTTTGTTTCAGCAACAGCGATACCTATCTTCGCCTGTTGTGCGCGGGCATTGGCATCACCACCATCATAGAGGTTTAAACTTGCCCTAACCCCCAAACTATAACCATCAACTAGCCTAGTCCTATCTTGAAATTGGTCTATTACATCATAGGAGGCAATTAAGTTGACTTGTGGTCCTAATTGAGAAAGGGCTTGACGGCGGCGTTGTTCGTTAATATTGCGTTGTACTAATTGTTGTTGTAATTCCGGGCGCCCTTGAAATGCTGTAGTAATACTATCTTCTAATGATAATTGCCACAATCCCGCTATCTGGATTTTTTCTGCTGCGGTGACATTAGCTGACTGGGGTAAACTTAAAATATTTGCTAGCCGACGACTAGCGATTCTTTGCTGCGATCGCGATGTTGTTAAATCCTGTTGAGCGTTGGCTAAGTTCACCTGAAAGCGTAAAACATCAAACTTTGTACCAACACCTGCTTTCTCTAAAGCTAAAGCATCTTTTAAACTTGCTTCTGCATTTTTGACTGCGGACTGGGCAATACGGACGCTTTCATCTGCTGCTTGTAAATCATAATACTGAGTTGCAACATTCAACCGTATTTCTTCTGACAACCGCTCTAACTCTAATTCATCATTACGTATCTGTTCTTCGGCTTCTCTAACTGTAGCCTGCTGTCTCCCTGAAGTGTATATTCCGTAACTTAATTGTAATTGCCCGCTAAAATCTGTGGAAGGCTCATCATTGCCACGGCGAGTTATTATTGTCTGTAACTCCCCACCAGCAGACTGAGAACGAGAAAGGCTTGTTGAGACTGTTAAACTCGGTAATAAAGTTGCCTGGGCTTGTCTTAAACCAGCATGACTGCGGTCTAATTCTAATTGTGCAGCTTGTAACTGTTTATTATTACGCCTTGCTAATTCCCAAGCTTGAGACAGGCTAATAGCTTGATTATTTTGGACTCTGACATCATCTGGTCTAACAGGAAATTGTAGTAGGTTCGGGTTAGGGATAAGACTATCTGGAACTTGGTTAATAAAATTTCTTGGTAAATTATTCCCTTGTGCGATGGTTTTTGGTCGCCCTTTATCTGATACACAAACTGGATTACTTGAAAGTAGTGCGGCAGCGGAAACTCTAGATTTTTTCTTTCCTTGTTGGTTAATACATCTGTTTACCTGGCTGGGGACGATACCCTCCCAGGGTCTAGCTTTGCTAATCCCGTCGAAATTACTATCTATTGTTGTAGTAAAATCTGTTTTAAGTTTAGTTAAATTATCAAATAGTGCTGGAGTTAAATCTGTATGAAATTCAATTTCTTTGTTTGATACAGTATTGGCCCACACTGGCTGAGTTGTTAACACAGCTGCCGTTACACCTGGTAACAAAGTAGAGAATAATTTCTGTCCTTTCACCACATCGCCTCACACAAAAATCAAGCTAAAAACAGTACAGGTATTGAGCGAATATTCCCAACTACCCCAACAAGGATAATACTAAATGCAAAATTCTTAAATTGATGCATCCTCGACTACCTGATAATCATACATTCAAGAAAATAATTTCATTTACAGGATTTTTTATAATAATTTTTACTTAAAACATAAATTCCGATGTTATAAAGATAATTATCACCCATCAGAATCTTGTAAACCGCGACTGCCTATTAATTTCTCTTGAAAAATAACCATAGGTTGATTGTTTCTACATAATTTATATACATAAGTTCTCTACATAATCATTTTAATATTTTACGAGAGAAAATTTTCAAAATAAATTAAGAATCAGGATTATCTTGGAAACTTTGTACAATCCTTGACAGTTCAGCTTTTTCATTTACGCTAATTCGAGTTGGTGCCCCACTGATAATACGTTCATAATTACGGAATGAATCCTTAATATCTGGTCCATCTGCCGTAATATTGTATTCTCTAATACCCTTATCATGCCAAGAACCACGCATCTTAAAGACATTAATAGCCCGCGACATTTCCCCACGGATTTCTACATATTGCAACATTAAAATAGTATCAGTAATTGTGGAAATATGAGAATCTGTAATGGAATGGGAACCCATAAATTGGTCAGTAGTATTAGTAAAGAAACCAGTAATTTCCTCCTGTTTTGCATAGCCCGTAACACCAATTACAAATTGACGAAAAGCATTATTACTAACTCCCCTAGCTAAAGCCGAAAGAGAATCAATAGCAATACGAGAAGGTTTAAAATCAGCAATTTCTGATTTGATAATTTGTAGGTGGTCTTCCAAACCAGTAGACTCTGGATATGTACAAATTATTTTTAAAAGTCCTTGTTTTTCTAACTGTTCAAAATCAATACCCCAGGAAAAAGCATTGCGAGATAATTGTGCCCGAGACTCTTCATAGGCAAATAAAATTGCCTTTTCTCCAGAGTGACAACCATTTTGTAAAAACTTACTAACCAACAGAGTTTTACCAGTCCCAGTTGCACCAGTCGCCAAAATAATCGAGTCTTTAAAGAAACCTCCGCCACACATTTCATCTAATGTTCTCACACCAGAAGAAACTCTAATATTAGAAGAGCGCTGAGTTAAACGCATTGCTCCTAATGGGAAAATATTTATGCCTTCATTAGTAATTGTAAAAGGATACTCCCCCTTCATATGAGTAGTACCCCTTAACTTTAATATTTCAATTGTCCGCCTGCGGCGCTCGTTTTCCAAAACATTACGTACAATGACAACATTATCTGAAACAAACTCTTCGACACCAAAAGAGGCAACAGGACCATATTCTTCACCTCTTTCTGTGGTAATAATAGTAGTTACATAAAGTTGCTTTAAACGCGCTACTAAACGAAAAATTTCCCGTCGCACAATGCCCACAGCTTCATATTGTTGAAATACTGCTGTAATAGAATCTATGGACACCCGTTTAGCTTTATATTTACGAATAGCATATTGCAAACGCTCAATTAAAGCAGATAGGTCAAAGTTTCCAACTATATCTTGACCTTCTGGGTCAGGAGAAGCATCTAAAATAAAAAGCTTACCTTCGTCTATCAGACGTTGTAAATCCCAACCAAAAATATAAGCATTTTTAATAATATCACTTGGAGATTCCTCAAAGGTAACAAATACACCAGCTTCATCAAAGCGAGTAATACCATTATAGAGAAATTGAAGTGAAAATAAAGTCTTGCCAGTTCCTGATGTACCACTCACTAAGGTTGTTCGACCAATGGGAAGTCCGCCATGACTAACATCGTCAAAGCCTTCTATCATAGTGCGAATTTTTTCTACACCCCCAAGTTTCGGTGTATTATTTTGCCCTGGTCGCTCTTTTTCACTCATTGCTTGATATTAACCAATGGGAGTTACACCCAGGTTTGATATTACTAAATTTTGTATCCATTAATATAGTCTACTCTTCTAATGCTTCTTCTTTTAATTCTTCATACAGTAAATCTAATCCAATTAAAACTCTTTCTCGGTCTGATAAATCACCAATAATTTTCCGTACAGGGGGAGGTAAAATCTTGGATAAGGTAGGGGTTGCTAAAATTTTATCTTCCTCTGCCAACTGTGGATTTTTGAGTACATCTATTACTTTTAAGGCATATACACCTTGAAACTCTGTCTCTAAAATATTTTTTAGAGTTTTTAAAGCTCTTACAGAGTTTGGGGTATTACCTGCTACATAAAGCTTTAGAACATAAGTTTTTCTAAGTTTACTCATAAATATGTAAACAATATGTAAACGCTCAGGTTATATGGTAACAGCGAATATAAAATATTATTATTCCGCTTCATTTTCTTAAGCATTAAATTTAGACATTGAATTTAGATATTGAATCTCGATATATTTCACATAGATGTGCCAATATATCTATCAGCGTCAATCGATAATCCAGTAAAGATTCATCATTTCTTCCTTCCAACTGCAACTGCTTAGAAAACTCATCCATAACTTCCATATGGATTTCTAATAGCTGGGGCACAGGTATATTAGCATCAAACAATCTTGACGCAAATTTATCTATTTGCAGCTTCAATGTTTTGTCTGGAGTAAAGTAATTGATAAGTATTTGACGGTATTCTAACTTGATCTGTACTAGTAATGCCTTTTGATTGGCTTTGGTCATTTGTTCATTGAAATACTGAATTTTGTTTTTTTTAAAGCATCTAAATTTATCAACATATTAATCTTTCTTCGTAGTGATAGTTTTTTACATTTTTAATAGATTAATTTCTCAAAATATAATCATATATATAATGATACTTAAATCTATAATTTTAGGACTTACGCAAAGGATAAATAGTCATTTTCAGTAAAAACTAGGTAACTCAAGCATATCGGAAGATTTTTCTCTTCAGTTACTGAGTTAAGAACGCGCTAACAAGCGAACACTGAGGACTGCTCGACTAATGACAGAAATTCGTTGTTTTGCGGCTATTCCTGAATTTTTTGATTAATCATTGTTTAACATGCCATATGAATATGATTTATTAAAAAATTATACTATAAACTTAATAAAACTTTGCAAACAGCAAAGTAATCCTCTTGGGAGTGTTAAAGTAATGTAAATATCTCAAATATAAGTATTTTAGGATTCAGAAACACTCTAGAGATTCATATACAAACATGTTGTTATGTTACTCCTTGTAATAGATACTTAAACTAAATTAAAGAATTGTCGTATTCAAAATCATTATAATTCCTAAAGGTTCCCTAGGGAATCTTTAGGTAATAATTGGTCTTAGATATAGTTTTTCTATCTGATAGTTTTATCTAGATGTAAATTTGAAATCCTGTTATCTGTTTTTCAATGGATATGGCAAAGGTAAAAATTATAAAGGGTGAGTTCAATCAAAAGTTTACAAAAGCTGGGTGGATAGAGAATTATATCAAAGACTACTTACAGAGATGCGCCAAAATTTGTATAAGCATTTCTATAAATTTATCGGCGCTAAAAATAACAGACAATATCGCACAAAAATAGCCTCAAACAAGAGATAACCATTACCTTATGTCAACGCTAAAGTACTCGCTTAATAAATTTATAGCAAACGTACCTAGCTGCGTAGAAACAACTACTGTGGCAATAGCGCTGGAGATGTTTAGGGAACTACAGTGCGAACTATTGGTGGTTATAAATGAACGACAATATCCAATGGGATTTTTGCGTTCGATTCGATTTTTACCACAATTGTTGGGTCTAAATCAAGGCTCTATAGACTTGAATGCATTGGTCAGTACTGTATTAGAACCCATGCAAGCCATATCAGCAAAAATAACTGTAGAGGAATTTGAAGTTTTAATTCGCTCTGAACAATTACAGGTAAGTGATAACCAAATATTGGCATTAATTGACTCTCAAGAGAAATTTTTAGGCTTATTAGATGCCTCAAGTTTACTACTAGCAAGAGTCAAAAATATTGATGACAATCAAAAGACCAATCCAAAGACTGATTCAGAAACAAAAGAAAATGACAAAATTAACGAATTACCTCGCCAAAGCCAAAAAATTTGGGAAGGTAATTCTTTTATCCAATTATTAGAGCGATTGCCCTGGCCTCTAATGTTACAAACTGCCGATGGAGAAGTTGTTACCCAAAATCAGGCTTGGTGGCAGCAATTAGGGGAATTAAAAGACCCAGAGGCAATACGTCAAGAATTAGAAGAGGTTCTTTTAGGAGTAAAACTAGCTAGGGAAGCATTAAATACTAGCTATTTTTCCAACATAGAAACCATAGGCGATTATAAAGGGCAAATTGGTAATGAAGGGTCTAACTCTATTCATACATCAGTTATCTCCGTAACTGAAAATATATTCGAGGAGAATAACTCTGAATCTGCTCTGGGAAACCGTCGATGCGTGTTGGATGCTCAACTAGGAAGCTGTACTTGTGTAGTTGAAATCGAAAATGGTCAAGAGCGTATTTGGCAATTTACTAAAATAGCTTTAGATGCACCTGAGTTTAAATATCTCAAAGCTTCTCCCCCTTATATATCTACACCACTATGGTTAGTATTAGCTACGGATGTGACTGAGCAACAACAGCTAACTCAGGAATTAGCGTCAAAAAATGCGGATTTAATTCAGCTCAATCGATTAAAGGATGAATTTTTAGCTTGTATTAGTCATGAGTTAAAGACTCCCCTAACAGCAGTGCTGGGTTTATCTCGATTATTAGTAGACCAACAATTAGGCAAACTAAACGAACGCCAAGCACGTTACGCAGGATTAATTCATCAGAGTGGAAGGCATCTAATGAGTGTGGTAAATGATATTTTAGATTTAACTCGTATGGAAACGGGGCAGATGGAACTAACTCTTGCCCCCGTTGAAATTAATCCCTTAGTAGAAAAAGCAGTTACCGAAGCTAAAATTATCCATGCTCAAACTGTTAAAGGGGAAGCATCCGATAAAGACCATGAATTTAATTTATTTATTGAACCTGGTTTAACTCAAATAGTGGCGGATGAGTTACGCTTACGCCAAATGTTGATGCATTTACTATCTAATGCCTTTAAGTTCACCCAGTCTGGGGGTGAAATCGGACTTCGGGTCAGTCATTGGGAGGGTTGGATTGCCTTTACTGTGTGGGATACTGGAATTGGTATCCCAGAACATCAGCAACATTTAATCTTTCAAAAATTTCAGCAATTAGAAAATCCCCTGACTCGCCAGTTTGAAGGTACTGGTTTAGGCTTAGTTTTGACTAGGGCTTTAGCTAGACTGCATGGTGGAGATGTGAGTTTTCTCTCGCGCCAAGGTAAGGGTAGTCAATTTACTTTACTTTTACCACCTAATCCACCATCGGATTTTAGGTTTGGTGTTTCTGATTTGATTTGGGAAAATAATAGCGCTATTAAAAATAGAGAATCACTAAGCACTTCTAAATTAAAGATAACTAACAGGGATAGCCCAGGAGTATTTAGCAGGGAAAAGCCGAAGGCATACGCTAATTCATCTCTGGAAAAAATCACCTCCTCAAGCTTTATTCAAAATCAGAAACCAAAAATTCAAAACCTTCAATACAGTAGAATAGTACTAATAGTTGAAGCTGTAGGAAGATATATAGAAGACCTAGCTGAGCAGTTAACAACCTTAGGATATAGAGTAGTAATAGCTCGCTCTGGAACCGAAGCAGTAGAAAAAGCTCGCCGTCTACAACCACAAGCTATATTACTTAATCCCCTACTTCCCCTACTTTCTGGATGGGATGTATTAACTTTACTAAAATCAGAGACTTCAACTCGTCATATACCCGTAATCGTAACGGCAACTAGAGCCGAGCAACAAGAGGCTTTTAGCAAAAGAGCTGAGGGCTTTTTAAGCTTACCAATTCAAGGGACAGAACTGAAATCATTGTTAGAAAAGTTACAGATTAATCTAGAAGTTAAACAAAAAAATGAAACGGAAATTAATTGTCGCTATCGCCCCTTAAAAATTTTGAGATTAATCGACCCAGAAATATCATTTACAGATACCTATCCAACTCTAATGCAACATCGAGTTGTGGAGGTAGATGATTTAGAGCAGGCAGAAATATTAGCAAGAGTTTGGCAATTTGATGTCATGTTATTAGATGAAGAAATCCCGTCTCCTCAAAACTATTTACAAAAACTAAGTCAATATCCACAGTTATTACAACTTCCATTAGTTACCTGTGATGTTGCCACAACTCATGCTGCATCAAAAGTCTCTGGGCTATCTGTTTTCCCTTGTTTAGCACCACTGGGAAAAAATATTAATCTTCCAAATAAACAACCGGAAGCCCTTTTATCTGTATTACAAATCGCTGCTGGGACCTGTTGTCCGCCAAATATTTTAGTTATAGATTTAGCAATGCTAGCTGATTTACCTGATGTTAACAAAACTAAAACTAAAACTAAAAAATCTACAGCTAGTCCAGTCAATTCCAAAAATTCATCGGATAATCCTCTGGGAAATCATCGGGGGTCTGAGTGGTTTCAGGCGTTAATTCAGTATCTACAAACTGCTGGTTTTAAAGCAGCAATTAGCCGCTCTTGGGTTGATATACTACAACAAATCGGACATAAAAATGTTGATTTATTACTAATTTGTCTGAGTAAATCTACTATGCAGCAAGAGGTCTCTTCTGCATTTTCTACTCTGGCTAAATCTACTTTAGATTTACCTCCTATCTTGGTAATTAATCGCCAATCAGGCAATCCATCTATTGAAAAAATTGTTAATCCTGTTACTAATAAAATTCTTCCTCGTTCTATTTCTATGGAAGAATTATTGCGACAAATTCATCAAGCTTTGGGAGGAAGAGATTAATAATTCGCTAATTGCTAATTGTTAATTGCTAATTGCTAATTGCTAATTGTTAATTGCTAATTGCTAATTGCTAATTGCTAATTGCTAATTGCTAATTGAATAATGGGTGTTAGTTTAGTTGGGATTTGTTTTAGTTAGGGATGAAGTCAAGACTTGTATTTATAACTGGTCATTTGAATTAATAGAATTACCTAGTAAGAGGTTTTCTATTCGCAAAAAAGTCATAATTTACAACTTTTAATTGAATTTTTAATTGAAAACTTTAAGCTATATAAAAACTTTAAGGTATATTTGATACCGTAATTTCCATCAGCTTGAAAAGCAGTATGTGAATCGCGTACTAACATTCTTGCGCTTTGGATTTGACCGATACCCAACCATTTATAGGCGATCGCTCTTCCAAATGCAGGAATAGTTAAATCAGAAATATTTTGACTATCGCTCAAAGAAGTTTACCATTAAATCATCTTTGTTAGGTGAAAATTTGAACTGCATCTCGACGCAAATCTTGGCATCGAGGATATTTTCCCGAATTTTGAGCTTTTGGAGTCTAGAAAAGCGACTAAGCGCCGAGAACCGGTTTCATATTTACCTAACAAAGATATTGTAACAGAGTCCTAAATTACAAATTATATCAAATCCGGTAGCTTATGAGTAATAAAACCGCTCCTGAGCCAAGGACTCCAAGGGAAGAGAAAAGAGAGAATAATACCGAAGAACTGCGGATTTGATATGATAAATTAATTTCGACAAAACTTTCTATCGCCATCATGTTCGGGGAATTGCCAGGAGTAGGCAAAATGACTAACTCCCTGTATTCGAGAAGCAAAGGGTTTGAGTGCTTGCATTTGGGCTTCCAAAGATGGTCTATTACTTACGGATTTACCCCATGTCCCAGCTAAAGCAGGTATGACACGGGTGCCAGGAGGCGCCATACTTAGGACGCGCTCAACTTCCTGGGCTATACAATTTGTTCTACCACAATTAGCATAGGACATGGGATGCCACTCCATAGTATTGGGAAATCTATCCCAAGGCTGCAAGCGAGAATCATAACCTTGGCCAACTTTTTGATTTCCACCGGGGAAAAATACTGCTCCAGTTGAAACTCCTTGTTGTTGTGCTGGATAGGCTGCTAAGTTGACAAAATCTAAAATTCCTTGCATTGCATGGGCGACTGCTAACTGCCACAAATCCATTTGTAATTGAGGTTGTTTTAATTCTGGGGGGACTATAGCGCTAGCATCTATTGCTGGATTGCGTCCTTGCCATAGAGGTTCTCTTTCTTGGGGGTAAATTTTATCAACATCTTGAACGTCTGCTGCTGTGATAAATCCTTTACCTAAAAACCGACGCATTAAATCTAGACCTTTGTAGTTTTGCGATCGCTTAAATAATGCTTGTTGAGTTGCTTGACTGTATAACCATAAATCTGTCACTTTCGTCGCTATAGAATCTTGCCCTGTTTGTCTGGGATAACGTACATAATCAAAAAGCATTCCATCTGGTCGGCGACGTAAACCTTCTAAAACCATTTGATAGTAATCTTTTTGGGCTATTTTACTATAGGGATCCACAAATACTTGGCTAGAACCATCTACAACATATAAACTAGTTTGACCTTTTCCGTTACGGGCGATCGCTGGTTCCTTACTAGCTATAGTCGCATAGTTATAACCAAAATTCATTGTGTACATCCAAGCATAAACCTTTAAACCCCGCGCCTGTCCTCTTTGAATTGCTTGGGATAATAAATCAACTTTTTCTGCTCCACGGGCACGAATTATGGAAGGCCAAACTGTCGGATTATTCGCTGATGGCAATAATACTTGTCCATCATAAAAATATTCCACATAAACATGGCTATATCCTCTATTCACTAACCTATCCATTATTTGGTCAATGGCCCCTGGCTGTAAATCACAAGGATATAAACGTAGCCAAATTGCCTGAGTTTTTAACCAATGTCCATTACGACATTGCTGCAATTTCTGCCCGTGTTTCTGAGCTAGCTGTTTATAGCGAGCTTGTGCTTGTTTGTTGCCCTTTAATGCCTGTAAACGTAAACTTTCTTTTTCTTTTGCTTCTACAGGTGATGTATGACAATAGCTCGTAACTTCAGCATCTGCCGTTTTATGGGCAAATACAGGAACTAGAGTACAACACAACGCAAATGCTAATAGACGTTGCCAAAGTAATTTTGATTTTTTTGATTTTGTTGACTTTGCTACTTTTAACGAACTTTTTAACATACTAAAATATCAGGGCGAATTTATTATCAACCTCAATATCCAAAATTTAGGCTGATTTCTAATTAATCTGTTAGTTGATTCCTAAAGGCTTGGATACCCTATACTAATAGACTTCAAAAAACTATTTCTGTTGCCGATCATTGAGAATTTTCATGATTTTCATAATTTTGAAAATTTTCAGTTAAAATTTCAAGTTAAAATCTTTAAGAGTAATCTTTAATTTTGAATCTTTAATGTTAAATCGCTAATCAGCTATTTAACACCAACTAATAAAACATTCATCCTAAATGCTTATTAAGAAACGACAATTATTGTTTATTGCTATTTTTTTACTTGTATGATACATTCATGAGTCTGTATAGTTGATGAATAAAACTAATTAATAGAGTTGACATTACAAACAAAACAAAATCTAGCCGAATATAGCATATAATAAATTACTATTTCAAAAAAAACAAAAAACTAGAATTTGTTAATTCGTTTTTCTTGATGATGTTTTTTGACTCGCAAATACCCTGTTTTTTAGCTAGATATTATCACAATCACAAGTGAATCTAAATCTCTATGGTAATCATTTATTATCATCTTTGTTTGTTATTATCTTTATTTTCATAAAAATCAAAGAAACCAGTCCTCTTAAAGAAGCCTGGTTTGTGGATGCAGTTAGTTATAACTTATTCAAAAAATATCAGAAAGCTTCATTTATAGAACTAAGCGCCAAATAAATTAAGCACCTCTTCTCAGGGCTGCTTCGACCTGTACAAATTCTTTTTCTAAACGGTCTTTAAGTTTTTGTGGTACGGGGCGATTGGGATAGGAAGTATAATGTCCAGCAAGGGAGTTGAGGGCTGTACGCATAGTAGTAAAAGAACTGAGAACGGAAACTGAATTATTTCTTTGGTAACGAGATGAAAAATCATTAATCATTTTCCGCGCTTGTGATTGGGTAGCAGCTTTCTCTGGAGAATCATTTGGTAGCGCGATAGCAGTTCTTAAAGTACTAACTACGCTCAAAGTATCTTCACCGTAATTTCCAGATAACCCATCTGGACTACTACAGCCTGTTAAACCGATTACAACTACCAGGACCAAAGTTAGCAAAGGTGACAAATAGCGCTTCATAAGAAATTGAAAGAATAAATACCTAAATCAAAATCCATCCTATCTTGGATTGGTGACAAGATGATTTAAATGTAAAAGGCTGTTAGAAAAGGTTAGTAGAAAAGGCTTCAAAACTTGATAAAGCAATATGAATTAGATTTACTACTTTGCTAACACCACCTACCTCTATCACCTCCTAACGAGGTCTAGGTGTTGATAAAGAGTATCTCTTTGTTGATAAGGGCGACCTAAGGAAGCGATCCCAGCCTTTAATGTTTCTGTTTCCATACAAGTACCCCCCATTGCTCCGGCCATCGTCGTAATATGTTCTTCCATTAAAGTCCCGCCAATATCATTACAACCCCATCTCAACCCTTCTTTGGCACCATCTAAACCTAATTTCACCCAACTGGGTTGATGATTTACAATCCATTTTCCTAGATAAATTCTTGCCACTGCAGTCAATAACAATGCCTCTGACAACACTGGTTGGTCTCTTCCAACCCTTCTCCTTAAGGATTTTGGAGCCTGCTGCCCAACATAGGGTAACAAAATAAACTCTGTTATTCTTCCCTGATAACCCTTCTTTGCTGACATTTGCTGGAGCGATCGCAGTTTATCGAAATGAATTATTTGCTGTTCTTTACTCTCAATATGCCCCGATAACATAGTGCTTGTTGTTGACACCCCTAACCTATGGGCTGTCCCAACTATTTCTAACCAAGTTTCACTATTTATTTTCTCCGGACATAACACAGCCCTAACCTTATCATCTAAAACTTCTGCTGCAGTTCCCGGCATTGACCCAACACCAGCATCTCGTAAAACTTTAATTACTTCCCCATAACTCAACCCATCGCAACGAGCTATAAACTCTACCTCCTGGGGAGAAAAAGCATGAAGATGAATTTGGGGAAACTCTTTTTTAATCGTCTCCACTAAACCCACATAATAAGCTAACGCCCTACCATTTATTTTGGCTTCTACATTCAACCCACCCTGCATACAAATTTCTGTAGCGCCACGCTTGAGAGCATCTCTACTTTTTTCTAATATTTGTCCCCAATCCAACCAATAAGCACCTTCATCATCTTTATTCCGCCTAAATGCACAAAAACTACAATGCTGCTCACAAATGTTAGTAAAATTAATATTTCGATTAATCACATAAGTAACTGTATCCCCTACTTGATGACTCCGAAGTTG
>Ga0114939_10002232_pt1 | contig 14598 bp, 12 predicted proteins | sample AshMeaCrysSpring_FD_87196 | JGI IMG/M metagenome (GOLD analysis project Ga0114939, IMG submission 87196) | Groundwater microbial communities from Big Spring, Nevada to study Microbial Dark Matter (Phase II) - Ash Meadows Crystal Spring | ecosystem: Environmental > Aquatic > Deep subsurface >... | reverse complement strand
GCCCCGCCCGCGAACGACGGCAAGGCCGGCGGCGCGCCGCCGTCGAAGGGCGGCGCCGAAGCGCCGGCGAAGGGCTGAACCGGAGGACGACGATGTCGCTGTTCGAAGTCTGCATCCGCCGCCCGGTGCTGGCCAGCGTGCTGTCGCTGCTGGTGCTGGTGATCGGCCTGATCTCGTACAGCCGGCTGGTCGTGCGCGAGTACCCGAAGATCGACGAGCCGGTGGTCAGCGTCACCACCGGCTACCCCGGCGCCTCGGCCGAAGTCGTCGAGTCGCAGATCACCAAGGTGCTCGAGGATTCGCTCGCCGGCATCGAGGGCGTCGAGCTGATGACCTCGTTCTCGCGCGCCGAACGCAGCAACATCAACGTCCGCTTTCGCATCACCCGCGACCCGGACTCGGCCGCCGCCGACGTGCGCGACAAGGTGGCGCGCGTGCGCGCCAGGCTGCCGGACAACGTCGACGAGCCGGTGATCGCCAAGGTCGAGGCCGACGCCTTCCCGATCATCTGGATGGCGGTCACGCAGGGCGCGCGCACGCCGATCGAGGTCTCCGACTACCTGGCCCGCTACGTCAAGCCGCGGCTGTCGGTGCTGCCGGGGGCGGCGGATGTCTGGATCTTCGGCGAGCGGCGGCCGTCGATGCGGATCAACGTCGACCGCGACCGCCTGGCCGGCTACCGGCTGACGGTGCAGGACGTCGAGGACGCGCTGCGGCGGGGCAACGTCGAGCTGCCGTCGGGGCGGATCGAGTCGGCCAAGCGCGAATTCAACATCGTCGCCGCCACCGATCTGCAGACCGCGCGCCAGTTCGAGGACGCGATCATCGCCAACGTCGGCGGCTACCCGGTGCGGCTCGGCGACGTGGCCGCGGTGACGATCGGCGCGCAGAACGAGCGCGTGATCGCCCGCTTCAACGGCGAGCCGTCGATCAACATGGGGGTGGTCAAGCAGGCCACCGGCAATCCGCTGGAGCTGTCGAAGGCGGTGCGCGAGGAGGTGGCGCGGATCAACGAGACGCTGCCGCCGGGCATGAAGATCACGGTGGCCTACGACGCCTCGGTGTTCATCGACCGCTCGATCGACTCGGTGTTCACCACCGTCGCCGAGGCGGTGATCCTGGTCGTGCTGGTGATCTTCTTCTTCCTGCGCAACCTGCGCGCCACCCTGATCCCGCTGGTGACCATCCCGGTGTCGCTGGTCGGCGCCTTCGCGCTGATGTACGCCTTCGGCTTCACCATCAACACGCTGACGCTGCTGGCGATGGTGCTGGCCATCGGCCTGGTGGTCGACGACGCCATCGTCGTGCTGGAGAACATCTACCGCAACATCGAGGCGGGCATGGACCGCGTCGAGGCGGCGATCAAGGGCACCAAGGAGATCGGCTTCGCCGTCATCGCGATGACGCTGACGCTGGTGGCGGTGTTCGCGCCGCTGGCGTTTTCCACCGGCCGCACCGGGCGGCTGTTCATCGAGTTCGCCCTGGCGCTTGCGGGCGCGGTGCTGGTCTCCGGGTTCGTCGCCCTGACGCTCAGCCCGATGATGTGCAGCAAGCTGCTGCGCCACGAGACCAAGCACGGCGCCGTCTACCGCGGGATCGACCGCTTCCTCACCGGCCTGACGCGCGGCTACACGCGCTCGCTGGCCTGGGTGCTTCAGCACCGCTGGACGGTGCTCGCCGGCTGGCTCGTCGTGGTCGCCGCCGGCGGGTGGCTCTTCAAACTGATCCCGTCGGAACTCGCCCCGCTGGAGGACCGCGGCGTGATCTTCGGCCGCCTTCAGGGCGCGCCGGGATCGACCGTCGACGCCACCTCGGAGGCGCTGCGCGCGGTGGAGAACTACTACGCCGGGATCGAGGACGCCGCCGCCTTCAATGCCATCGCCGGCTTCCCGACGGTGGAGTTCGGCAACGCCATCCTGCGGCTGAAGCCGTGGGAGCAGCGCAACCGCAAACAGCAGGACATCGCCCGCGAACTGAACCAGAAGTTCGCCACCCTGCCGGGGGTGATCGGTTTCGCCGTCAATCCGCCGTCGCTGGGCCAGTCGCCGCGGCAGCTGCCGATCGAGTACGTGATCATGGCGCAGGTGCCCTATCCGGAACTCGACCGCATCGTCAGTCAGTTCCTGGCCGAGATGGCGAAGTATCCCGGCGTGCAGAACCTGACCTCGGACCTGCGGCTGAACACGCCCGAACTGCGGGTGGCCGTGAACCGCGACAAACTGTCCGACGTCGGGGTGTCGGTGCAGACGGTCGGCCTGACGCTGCAGACGATGCTCGGCGGCCGCCAGGTCACCCGCTTCAAGCGCGACGGCGAGCAGTACGACGTGATCGTGCAGGTGGCGCCGCGCGACCGCACCCGGCCGAACGACATCAGCGACATCTACGTGCGCGCCCGCGACGGGTCGATGGTGCAGCTGGCCAACGTGGTCGACGTGATCGAGGGCGTGAGCCCGCAGTCGCTCAACCACTTCCAGCGGCTGCGCGCGGTGACGATCAGCGGCCAGGTGGCGCCGGGCTACACGCTCGGCGACGTGCTGCCGGTGATGGACGCCACCGCGAGAAGGGTGCTGCCGCCGTCGGCGGCCACCGATCTGGACGGCATCTCGCGCGAGTTCCGCGACAACCGCGGCAGCATCTACCTGACCTTCGTGCTGGCGCTGGTCTTCATCTACCTGGTGCTGTCGGCGCAGTTCGAGAGCTTTGCCGATCCGTTCGTGATCATGCTGTCGGTGCCGCTGTCGATGACCGGCGCCCTGCTGGCGCTGTGGGCCACCGGCGGGACGCTGAACATCTACAGCCAGATCGGGCTGATCCCGCTGGTGGGCCTGATCACCAAGCACGGCATCCTGATCGTCGAGTTCACCGAGCAGCTGCGCCACCGCGGCGAGGAGATGTTCTCGGCCGTGAAGCACGCCGCCGAGCTGCGGCTGCGGCCGATCCTGATGACCACCGGTGCCATGGTGCTCGGCGCGGTGCCGCTGGCGATGTCGGTCGGCGCCGGCGCCGAGAGCCGCAGGCAGATCGGCTGGGTGATCGTCGGCGGCCTGCTGCTCGGCACGCTGCTGACGCTGTACGTGGTGCCGGTGATGTACACGCTGATGCGGCAGCTGGTCGAGGGCAGGGGGCGTGGCCAGCCGCAGGCGGCGCACGCCGGCGCCGAATAGGACGCGATGCGGCAGATCGTCCTCGACACCGAGACCACCGGCCTGGCCGCGCGCGAGGGCCACCGGATCATCGAGATCGGCGCGATCGAGATCGTCGGCCGCCGCATCACCGAGCGAAGGCTGCACCACTACGTCAACCCGGAACGCGACAGCGACGACGGCGCGCTGGCGGTGCACGGGCTGACCCGGCACTTCCTCGAGGACAAGCCCAAGTTCGCCGAGATCGCCGACGAGCTGCTCGCCTTCGTCCGCGATGCCGAGGTGATCATCCACAACGCCAGCTTCGACCTCGAGTTCCTCGACGAGGAGCTGAAGCGGCTGGCGCGGCCGGCCTTTGCCGAGCATTGCGCGCGGGTGACCGATTCGCTGACCCTGGCCCGCGAGCTGCACCCCGGCAAGCGCAATTCGCTCGATGCGCTGTGCGAGCGCTACGGCGTGTCGAACCGGCACCGCACGCTGCACGGCGCGCTGCTCGACGCGGGGCTGCTGGCCGAGGTCTACCTGGCGATGACGCGGGGCCAGGACTCGCTGGTGATCGACCTGGGCACCGCCGCGGCGGCGGTCGACACCGCGCCGCTGGATCCAGCCAGGTTGCGCGTGCTCGCCGCCAGCGCGGCCGAGGCCGCGATGCACGAGGCCGTGCTCGACGGCATCGACCGGCAGTGCAAGGGCGGCGCGGTCTGGCGGCGGGCGCTCAGCCCGGCCGGCTGATCGCCATCTGCTCGCGCAGTTCGCGCTTCAGGACCTTGCCGGTGGCGTTCTTCGGCAGTTCGGCGACGAAGACGTAGCGCTTCGGCCGCTTGAAGCGGGCGATGTGCTCGCGGCACAGCGCGTCGAGCGCGGCCTCCTCCGGCGGCGCGCCGGAGGCGGGCGCGACGACGGCGACGGCGATCTCTCCCCACTCGGGGTCCGGCAGACCGATCACCGCCACCTCCCGCACCTGCGGGTGGCGCAGCAGCACTTCCTCGATCTCGCGCGGGTAGATGTTCGAGCCGCCGGAGATGATCAGGTCCTTGCTGCGGTCGACCAGCGTCAGGTAGCCCTGGCCGTCCAGGCGGCCGAGGTCGCCGGTGTGCAGCCAGCCGCCGGCGAGCGTCTTCGCCGTCGCCTCGGCGTTGTTCAGGTAGCCGCGCATGACCATGTCGCCGCGCACGCACACCTCGCCGGTTGCGCCGGCGGCGAGCGGCCGATCGTTCTCGTCGAGCACGGCGAGTTCGACGCCGGTCTGCGCGCGGCCGACCGAGGCCAGCCGCTCAAGGCGGCGGCCGTCGTGGTCGTGGCCGTGTTCGCCCGCGGGCAGCACGGTGATCGTCATCGGCGCCTCGCCCTGGCCGTAGATCTGCGTCAGGCGCGGGCCGAGCCGATCCAGCGCGCGCAAGCTGTCGGCGACGTACATCGGCCCGCCGCCGTAGACGATGTGCTTCAGCCCGCGCGCCTCGCCTTTCATGCCGTCGGCCAGCCGCATCACCATCGTCGGCGCGGCGAAGAATTTCACCTTCGCCACCCGGGCGAGGATGTCGTCGATCTCCGCCACCTCGAAGCCGCGCGAGGCGGGAATGAGCTGCGTTGCGGCGGCGGCCACGTTCGGCAGGATGTAAAGGCCCGAGCCGTGCGACATCGGCGCCGCGTGCAGCAGGTGCTCGCCGGCCGCCGCCGCGTCGACGTCGGCGAGGTAGTTCAGCGTCATCGCCAGCAGGTTGCGGTGGGTGAGCATCACGCCCTTGGGCCGGCCGGTGGTGCCGCTGGTGTAGAAGAGCCAGGCGAGGTCGTCGGGCGCGACGGCGGCGACGGCGGCCGGTTGCTCGCGCGCCAGCGACTCGCACTCGCGGCTGTCGACGTCGATGAACGCGGTGCCGGGGCGGCCGCGCGCGGCGTCGATGGCCCCGGTGTCGATGTCCGCGGTGACGAAGCACACCCGGGCCCCGGCATCGTCGAGGATGAAGGCGACCTCCTTCGGGTGCAGCTTGACGTTGATCGGGATCGCCGCCGCGCCGGCCGCCCAGCAGGCGTACAGCAGCTCGACGTAGGCGGCGTTGTTGCGCATCAGCAGGGCGACGCGCTCGCCCGGCGCCACCTGCAGGCGCGATCGCAGCGCGCCGGCCAGCGCCAGCACGCGCTGCGCCAGCTGGGCGTACGAACGCTCGACGCGGTCGCGCTCGATCACCGCCGGCTGGCCAGGCAGGCGCTGCGCACTGCGCATCAGGTGCAAGGCGAGGTTCATCGGCGGGAATTCTAGGCGCCGGCCTCATGTACACTGCGCGCCGCTTTCCGCAACGGGTGGTTAGCTCAGCGGTAGAGCACTGCCTTCACACGGCAGGGGTCACAGGTTCGAACCCTGTACCACCCACCATCGCACAACGCACTGACTTCGGCGCCGCGGCCCGGCGCGAGCGATGCCGGTGCCAACTCCGCCAAGGGGAAACTCCGGATGAAGCGACTGTCCGCCGCGTTTGCCGCGCTGCTTGTCCTGCCCACCCTCGCGCTCGCCCAGGCCGCCGCGCCGCTGGACGGGCGGCTGAGGAAGATCGCCGAGGCGAAGTCGATCGGCGTCGCCTACCGCACCGATGCGATGCCCTTCTCCTTCGAGGACAACAAGCAGGCGGCGGGATACGCGGTCGACCTGTGCCGGCGCATCGTCGGCGTGCTGGAGAAGCACATTGGCGTGCCGGAGCTGAAGGTCCGCTGGGTGCCGGTCACCGCGCAGAACCGGTTCGAGACGATTGCCAAGGGCCAGGCCGACATGGAGTGCGGCGCCAGCACGGTGACACTGGCGCGGATGAAGGAGGTCGACTTCTCCAGCCTGACCTTCGTCGACGGCACCGGCTTGCTGGTGAAGTCGAGCCTGGCGGCCAAGGGCATCAGCGATCTCGGCGGCAGGAAGATCGGCGTGATCGCCGGCACCAGCAACGAGAAGGCGCTGAACGAGGCGCTGAAGAGTCGCGTCATCAACGCCACGGTGGTGCCGGTGAAGTCGCGCGACGATGGCCTGGTTCAGCTGGAGGCCGGGGCCATCGACGCCTTCGCCAGCGACCGCGTGCTGCTGATCGGCCTGGCCTCGAAAGCGAAAGATCCGAAGGCCATGGCCCTGCTGACCGATGCGCTGTCGTTCGAGCCGTACGCGATCGCGCTGCCACGCGGCGACTGGCAGATGCGGCTCGCCGTGAATACCGCGCTGTCGCAGATCTACCGCAGCGGCGCGATCGGAGAGATCTACGGTCGCTGGTTCGGCGCACTCGGCCGGCCCGGTCCGATCATTGAAATGACCTACCTGTTCGGCGCGCTGCCCGAGTAGGCGCCGGGATCGCCGCCGGGCGCCGCGCACCCGGGCGCGTCCACAGGCGTTTCCGCTTCGTCCGATGAGCTCTCACCCCGTCCGCACCCGCATCGCGCCGAGCCCGACGGGCATGCTGCACCTGGGCACGGCGCGCACGGCGCTGTTCTCGTGGGCCTATGCGCGCCGTCACGGGGGGCAGTTCGTGCTGCGCATCGAGGACACCGACCTGGAGCGCTCGAGCGAGGAAGCGGTGCAGGTCATCCTCGACAGCATGGCCTGGCTGGCGCTCGACTACGACGAGGGCCCGATCCGCCAGACCTCGCGCCTGCCGCGCTACCGCGAGGTCATCGAGCGGCTGCTCGCGGCGGGCCAGGCCTACCGCTGCTACGCCAGCCGCGACGAACTCGACCAGCTGCGCGAGGCGCAGATGGCGCGCGGCGAGAAGCCGCGCTACGACGGCCGCTGGCGGCCGGAGAAGGCGGCCGGCAAGGTGCCGCCCGCCGGCGTGACGCCGGTCATCCGCTTTCGCAACCCCGATGCCGGCGAGGTGGCGTGGAACGACCTCGTCAAGGGGCCGATCGCCATCGCCAACAGCGAACTCGACGACCTCGTCATCGCCCGCGGGGCGGACTGGGTGCCGACCTACAACTTCGCGGTGGTGGTCGACGACATCGACATGCGGATCACGCACGTGCTGCGCGGCGACGATCACGTCAACAACACGCCGCGGCAGATCAACATCTACCGCGCGCTCGGCGCGAGCCTGCCGGCCTTCGGCCACCTGCCGATGATCCTCGGCCCCGACGGGCAGAAGCTGTCGAAGCGCCACGGCGCCGTCAGCGTGCTTCAGTACGACGAGGACGGCATCCTGCCCGAGGCGCTGTTCAACTACCTGGCGCGGCTGGGCTGGAGCCACGGCGACGACGAGAAGTTCAGCCGCGAGCAGCTGGTCGCCTGGTTCGATCTGGAGCATGTCAACCGCGCGCCGGCGCAGTTCAACCCCGACAAGCTGCTGTGGCTCAACGGCGAGTACCTCAAGGAGGCCGATGACGAGCGGCTGGCGCGGCTGGTCGCGCCGCGGCTGGCCGCGCGCGGCGTGGCGATCGCGGGTCCGCCGCTGCCGCGCGTGCTGGCGCTGCTGAAGGACCGCGCCCGGACACTCAACGAACTCGCCGACGCGGCGCAACTGTTCTTCGGCCCGCACGAGATCGACGAGGCGCTGCTGCGGCAGCATGTCGCCGGCGCCGCGGCGGCCGTGCGCGCCTTCGCCGAGCGCGCGGCGGGGATCGAGTGGAACCGCACGGCCATCGCGGCGCTGATCAAGCAGCTGCTCGCCGAGCACGGGCTCAAAATGCCGCAGCTGGCGCTGCCGCTGCGGGTGGCGGTCACGGGCCGCACGCAGACGCCGTCGATCGACGCCGTGCTCGAACTGCTCGGCTGCGACACGGTGCTGGCGCGCCTGCGCGCGGCGCTCGAACGGGCGGCCTGAGCGGACGGATCCGTGAAGTCCGCCTCGCCGGCGGCCTCGGTCCGTTCACCGCGTGGCGAGATAGCGCATTACGGCTGCGGTTCTCGTCTCGACCCCGAGCTTGGCGTAGATGCGCTGCAGGTGCTTGTGCACCGTGCGCGGGCTGATGCCGAGGATGGCGCCGATGTCGCGGTCGGTCTTGCCGGCGGCGAGCCAGCGCATCACCTTGCGCTCGCGCGCCGACAGCGGCCAGCGCGCCGTCGGCGGTGACTGCCCTTCGGTGGCGGTCTCTTCGAGCAGCAGCAGCAGGCCGCCGCGGCCGTCGATCGCCGGGTAGGTGCGCACGGTCAGCCGTCCGGCATACGAGCGGCGCAGCCGCGGCGGAAAGGTCGAGGCGATCGACGCGCAGCGCAGCGGCCGGGCCAGCCAGTCTTTCAGTTGCGCCGGCAGAGCCGCGCCGCGCCGCAGGTGCAGGCCCCACAGGCGCAGCGCCTGCTCGGCGGCGCGCGGCGAGAACTCGCGCACGTTGCCGCGCGGGCCGACGTGAATCGCGCCGGCGCTGCCGGTGGCCAGCAGTTCGTCGATACTGCTGGCCAACGCACGGGCGCGATCCAGCGCCAGGGTGTGCCGGTACAACTGGCCGAGGCCTTCGGCGAGCAGGCCGAGCAGTTCGCGTTCGCGGTCGGTGAAATCGCGCCGGCTGCGGTTGAGCACGAAGCTCACCAGCGTGCGCTCGTCCACGTGCAGCGGCACGGCGATCACGTGGTCGATGCCGACGCGCCGGTAGTAGTCGCTGTACAGGGCCGTGTGGCGGAAGCGGCCGAACGGCAGCGCGTCGCTGATCCGGTGCGCGTCGCGGCCGCCGTCGACCGTGTGATGCCGCACCAGCGGGTGCTCGTTGAAGTGGCGGTCGAAGGCGGCGCGCTCGGCCGGACCGATCGCCCCGGCGGGGACGCCGATGACGCTGCGCCGCCCGCTAACCAGGTCGCAGACAGACAGCGTGGTCAACTCGGAGGACACCAGGCCGGCGAGCAGCCGAACCCCGCGCTGCGCGAATTCGGCGCTGCTGCGCGCCGCGGCCAGCTGCTCGACCGCCTTCAGCCCGGCCCGATAGTCGCTCGCAGTGAGCATCGCCTACTCCCCGCACCGCCGGCGCGATGTACGCAATCCTGCCCATCGCCATGGCTCGTCGCCGAAACCAGTATAGGCACTAGGTCCGATCGACAAGGAGGTATCCCATGACGATAGCGGTGGCTTCTTCCCTGCGTGCGGTTCTGGCAGCGGCGGCGCTGGCGCCGGCGCTCGCTCTTTCATCCGGCCTCGACGGGCGCCGCTTCGAGGGTGTCTTTCTCGAACGCGGCAAGACCTCCGGCGACGCCGACACGCTGATCTTCAAGGACGGCCGCTTCCGCTCGACCGCCTGCGACCGCTACGGCTACTCCGACGCGTCGTACAAGTCGACGGCGGCCGGCGACGCGGTCCACTTCGAGGCCGAAACCGAAAGCCCGCGCCACGGCAAGCTGCTGTGGAAGGGCGTCGTGCGCGACGGCAAGCTCGATGCCACGGCCATGGCGGTCCGGCAGGGCAAGTCGCCGGTGGAAAACTGGGTGGTGGCCGGAGAAAGAAAGTGAGCGTGCTGGCCGCGACGCAGGTCACCTGCATGCTGCCGGTGAAGGACCTGGCCCGTGCCCGCCGCTTCTACGAGGACGGCCTGCGGCTGCCGCCGCTCGGCGCCAGGCCGGACGGCAAGTTCGTCTACCGCTGCGGCGGCACCGAGATCGCGCTGTTTCCGAAACCGGAGGGGACGAAGGCCGAGCACACGGCGCTGAGCTTCAAGGTCGCCGACATCGTCGCCGCGATCGCCGAGCTGAAGTCGCGCGGCGTCGCGTTCGACGACTACGACCTGCCGGACTTCCGGACCGTCGGGCATGTCTGCGTGCTCGGCTCCGAAAAGGCGGCCTGGTTCCGCGACCCCGAAGGCAACATCCTGTGCCTGCATGAAGACCTCGCCTGAGCCGGCCCCGGACGTCTACCACGGCGGCATGCGCCGGCTCCAGGACCGCTACGACACGCGACGGCTGGCCGACCGGCTCGACGAGAAGCTCGGCCGCGCCCGCTTCAGCGCCGAGGACCGCGCCTTCATCGAAAGCCGGACGATGTTCTTTCTCGCCAGCGCCGATGCGCAGGGCCGGCCCGACTGTTCGTACAAGGGCGGCGCGTCCGGCTTCGTCCGCGTCACCGATGTCGACGAACTGGCCTTTCCCAGCTACGACGGTAACGGCATGTTCCGCAGCCTCGGCAACGTGCTGGTCAACCCGGCCGTGGCGCTGCTGTTCATCGACTTCGAGCAGCCGCGCCGGCTGCGCGTCAACGGATCGGCGCACATCCGGCACGACGATCCTCTGCTGGCGTCGTTTGCCGGCGCGCAGCTCGTGGTGCGGGTGCGGGCGGCGCGGATCTTTCCCAACTGCCCGCGCTACGTGCACCGGCTGCGGCTGGTGGAAGCCTCGCCGGACGTGCCGCGCGCCGGCTATCGGCCTCCAGTGCCGGCCTGGAAGCGCTTCGACGATTTCCGCGATGTGCTCGCGCGTGACGACCCGGCGCGCGCCGCGCCGCCGGCCTCGCGCCCTGACCCCACGAGGAGCCAGCCATGAACGACGCTGTACACGTGCATCCCCATGCCCACAAGGCGGAGTGGAAGGATTTTTCGCGTCCCGACGAGGTGCGCGAGTTTCCCATGGGCCGCCTGGAACTGATTCGGATCGGCGGCGCGATGATCGGACGCGCGACCTTCGAGCCCGGCTGGCGCTGGGCGACCTCGGTGCAGCCGCTGGCCAAGACGAAGAGCTGCGAGGCGCCGCACTTCCAGTACCACGTCTCGGGCGTGCTCCACGTCCTGATGGACGACGGCACGGAATTCGACTGCCGCCCCGGCGAAGTCTCGTTGCTGCCCTCCGGCCACGACGCCTGGACCGTCGGCGACGAGGCGGCGGTGGTGGTCGACTTCCAGGGCATGATCGACTACGCGAAGTCGCGGTGACCGCCGCCGCGGGCGATCGCGCGATCGCCGTGGCTGTTCGCAGTGACGCGGCGGTGTTCCGGCGCGGCGCCGGCGGTTTGCCAGCCTCCCGGCGGTCGCTATAATCCGGCTCTCTTGCGTGGGGGTATAGCTCAGCTGGGAGAGCGCTTGCATGGCATGCAAGAGGTCAGCGGTTCGATCCCGCTTACCTCCACCACCGAATAGGCTTGCACGAGGACCGGAAGCGACGAGCTTCCGGTTTTCATGTCCCCATCGTCTAGAGGCCTAGGACACCGCCCTTTCACGGCGATAACCGGGGTTCGAATCCCCGTGGGGACGCCACCACCCCAGACGCACGCTGCCGCGGGCGTCTGCACTTCAGGCGCCGGTCGCCATCGCACTAATGGCGAGCGGCCGCAGACTGCTGCCGCGCGTACTGCGAGCCCAAAACGACCGCCGCCAGCGCCAGCCCTGCGAGGTCGGTGAGCGGTCCGGGCTTGATCAGCAGCAGTGCGGCGACGATGAGCAGCGCGCGCTGCCACATCGCCAACGGGCGCCGCAGGTAACCGAACAGGCCCGCCGCCAGCAGCGCCACGCCGACGGTGGCGCTGACGGCGGCGTGCAGTGCCGTGACCGAGTCGCCGATCGTCAGCAGCGCCGGCTCGTAGATGAACATGAACGGCACGATGTAGGCCGGCGCGCCGGCGCGCATCGCCGCCCATCCGGTGGACCACATGTTGGCCTTGGCGAGACTCGCCGCGGCGAACACCGCCAGCGCCACCGGCGGCGTGATCGCCGACAGGATGGCGAAGTAGAAGGCGAACATGTGCGCCGCGGGCGTCGCCGCGCCCAGCTTGATCACCGCCGGCACCAGCAACGCCACCATCACGATGTAGGCCGGCGTGGTCGGCATGCCCATGCCGAGGATGATGCCGGCCAGCGCGGTCAGCATCAGCGCCGGCAGCAGCGAGTCCTGCGCCAGCGCGATCACCGCCTGCGTGAAGGTGATGCCCAGCCCGGTGATCGTCACGCAGCCGATGACGATGCCGGCGCAGGCGCAGGCCATCGCCACCGCCAGCGTGTTGCGGGCGCCGTCCTCCAGAGCGCTGAGCACCGAGCGCCAGGTGATCTCGCGGCGCGTGGTGGCGCGCAGCAGCGCCACCGGCAGGCAGGTGAGGGCCGCGACGAGCGCGGCCAGCGGCGCCGAGTAGCCCAGGGTCAGCCCGCCGAGCACGATCAGGATCGGGACGAACAGGTGGCCGCGCTCGAGCATCACCCGGCCGAACCGCGGCAGTTCCGACCTCGGCACGCCGGCCAGGCCATAGCGCTTGGCCTCGAAGTGCACGGCGCAGAACACGGCCACGTAGTACAGCAGCGCCGGGATCGCCGCCCACAGCGCCACCTGCGCGTAGGGCACGGCGAGGAACTCGGCCATCACGAAGGCGGCCGCGCCCATGATCGGCGGCATCAGCTGGCCGCCGGTGGAGGCCACGGCCTCCACCGCCGCGGCGAACGGCGGCCGGAAGCCGGTGCGCTTCATCAGCGGGATCGTGATCGGCCCGTCGACCATCACGTTGGCCACCGCGCTGCCGGAGACGGTGCCGAACAGCGAGGAACTGACCACCGCCACCTTGCCGGGGCCGCCGGCGGCATGACCGGTAATCGACATCGCGAAGTCCATGAACAGCTGGCCGGTGCCGCTGCGCTCCATGAACGCGCCGAACAGCACGAACAGCATCACGTACGAGGCCGAGACGCCGAGCGTCGAGCCGAAGATTCCTTCGGTGGAGAAGTACAGCTGCTCCATCAGCACCGGCACCTTGACGTTGGTGAACAGCACCGCGTAGGCGACGAACACGATGGCCGTCAGCGGCAGCGCCCAGCCGATGACCCGCCGCGTCGCCTCCAGCACGATCAGCACCGCGACGACCGCGAAGGCCTTGTCCAGCACCGTCAGTTCGTCGATATAGATGATGCGGCCGGTGAAGTAGTCGTAGTTGATGAAGATGTGCAGCACGAAGGCCCAGCCGGCGGCCAGCAGCGCCGCGTCGGCGACCCGCCACGGCAGGCCGCCGCGAGGCGCCAGCGGAAACAGCAGGAACACGAGGGTCAGGGCGAACAGCAGGTGCGTGCCGCGGAAGATCACCGCCTCCGGCGGGCCGAAGGCGGCGACGTACATGTGATACAGCGACATCGCCACCGCGATCGTGACGACCGTCGTGCGCAGCCACGGCAACTGCGGCGCGCTCGCTTCCTTCTCGTCGGACTTCATCGGCTGCCTCCCTGCCTGCGCGCCGTCCATCCTGTCCCGATGCGAAACGGGGCGGTCGCGCCGCCCCGCTTCCGGCCGCGATCGCGCCAGGTTCAGAGCGCGCCGGCTTCCTTGTAGAACTTCGCCGCGCCCTTGTGCAGCGGCACGCCGATGTCGAGCGCCATGTCCTTCGGCGTCAGGTCGGAGATCGACTTGACCACCGCGGCCATGCCCTCGACGTTGGCGGCCATGATCTTCACCATCCGGTAGACGAGGTCGTCCGGCAGGTCGCAGGCGACCACCAGGTGCGTCGAGTAGCCGATCACCGGCACGTCCTTGTCCTGCTTCGGGTAGGTGCCGGCCTTGATGATCAGCTTGTTGTAGCCGGCGTTCATCTTCCTGAGCTCCGCCATCGTCCTGTCGTCGACCGGCAGCAGCTTGATGTCGCGCGCGGCGGCCAGGTCCATCACCGACGAGGCCGGCGCCGTGGTGCCCAGCGTGAAGACCTGCGCATGGCCGTCCTTCATCAGCGACACGGCGTCGGTGTACGACTGGAAGTTGATCTTCGACAGCGACTGGTAGTTCAGCCCGTTGATCTTCAGCACTTCCGCCGTCAGCAGCTCGGCGGTGTTGCCCTTCGGCTGCGTCACCACCGACTTGCCCTTGAAATCGGCGAACGAGTTGACGTTGGAGTCCGCGGTGGCGACGACCTGGAAGTACTGCGGGTACAGGTTGGCGAGCTGGCAGGCCCGGGTCACCTTCTTCGGGTAGGGCGGGTTGCCGGCGATCCCGTCCACGGTGGTGCTCGAGTTGCCGAAGCCGATCTGCGCCTTGCCCTCGTCGACGCCGCGCACGTTGGCGATCCCTGCGCCGGGCGTGGGCTGGATCTGCAGGCCGGGGATTTCCTTCTCCCACATGCCCTTCAGTGCGCCGCCGAGCGGGATCCAGGCGCCGCCCTGCGGGCCGGTCATGAAGGTGAGCTGCTGCGCGGCGGCGGGAACTGCGAAGGCGGCGACGACGGCCGCGGCGCACAGGGCGCGGATGAGCCTCATGGTGTCTCCTTGTTCAGGAACTGCTCCCGGCGGGTCCGGGACGGTGCAGGGCAGTGTAGGGCGATCGACCGGAGAAATCACCCCTGCGCCGCGACGGGCGCGCATCGATTCGACAAGCCCGGAAACCGGCGCCCGGGATCGGGCGTCCGGTCAGGGCAACGCGTTCACCGCGTCGCGCGCCTTGGCGACCTTGTCCTCGGCCGCAGCGACCGCTTTCTCGAGCTTGGCGACGCGATCGTGGTAAGCGGGGCTGAGGCGGCTGCCGCCCTTGGCGGTGCCGATCCGGTCGCCTTCGCCCTGCACGCGACCCTGCTCGAGGTTCTGCTTCGCCTGCTCCAGTTCCCGCTCGGCCGCGCTCAGTTCTGCCGCG
>Ga0114939_10002231_pt1 | contig 14602 bp, 13 predicted proteins | sample AshMeaCrysSpring_FD_87196 | JGI IMG/M metagenome (GOLD analysis project Ga0114939, IMG submission 87196) | Groundwater microbial communities from Big Spring, Nevada to study Microbial Dark Matter (Phase II) - Ash Meadows Crystal Spring | ecosystem: Environmental > Aquatic > Deep subsurface >... | reverse complement strand
TCAGCGACGGCGACGCCGCCAGCAGCACCGCATCAGACTCCCGCATCCCCAGCCGACACAACCAGCGCCCGACCAGGTTGAGGGGCGACGGTTCGATCCGCTCGCGGACGCCGACCCAGACCCGCTCCAGGTCCGGCAACCGCCCCTGCGGCGGCCTAGCCGACGCGGTCAGGTTCGCGACCGCCTGCTGGCACTGCAGACAGGCGACCAGGTGCTGCTCCACCGATGCCGCCGACGCCAGCGACGTCGTGCCGGCCACCCACCCGGCCAGCACCGGTTCGGGCACGTGCCATGTACTCATGGCATCCCTCCCACCATCGCCTGCCGCATCTGGATCCGGGCCCGCATCGCACGGGTCTTGACCGTCCCCTCCGGGATGCCCAGCAGGCGAGACGCCTCCCTCGTGCTCAACCCGTCCAGCACGGTCGCCTGGATCACTGCCCGGAACTCCGGGCTCAACGACGCCAGCGCCGAGCCGACGTCGCTGTACTCCACCGCCTGCAGCACAGCATCCTCCGCCGCGACGCTGACACCGTCGTCCACCTCGCCGAGCAGCACCTCCGGTCGCACCGACCGATGCCGCAGCCGGCTGATCAGCTGACGGATCCCGATCCCCCACAGCCACGCCCCGACCGCACCATCTCCGCGGAACCGTCCGGCGGTCTGCCACACGGCCACGAACGTGTCCTGCAGGACCTCGGCCACCAGCTCCGGGTCATGGCACCTGCGGGCCAACCGAACGCCCAACCACGGCGCATGCCGCTCATACAGCACCCGCAAAGCCGCACCGTCCCGGTCCGCCACAGCGACCAGCAGCTCCGCGTCGGTCCGGCCGTCCGGCTCTCCCACACCGGGATTGTCGTCCCACCACCCCCATCCGGTTCCCCTCCCGACGACATGTCAGGCCGGCGGGCGACCTGTCGCAGCCCTCCAAGACCTGCGGGCACCACCACGAGGCCGACGGGAACCGACCCGGCCAACGACACGACAAGACGTGCAGGCCAAGCCGTTCGCCACCCACCACGCCATCAACAGCGCGCAGGAGGAGACATGCGTCCCACCCTCACCCTCGGCGTCGTAGCCGCCGCACTCGTCATCGGAGCCACAGCCGCACCCGCAGAAGCGGCCAACCCTTCGGTCGCAGGCGCGACCGCCACGGACTGCACCGACCTCGACGGCGAATGGGTGCAGGGGCCAGAGCTGCGGTTCTACGTCGTCTCCGACGAGGACGCGCCCGGAGACGTGCGGGTGCCACCCGACACGCCCTGCGCGTTCACCGGCACCACCATCCCCGGCGACCTGATCGTCACACCCGACGGCCCCCAGCCCGTACCTACCGTGGCCCTGCTGGAGGGCGGCAGCAGTGTCACCGGTGCTGTCACGGTCCGGGCGGGCTCGGCAGTCGTAGTCACCGAGTCCAGCGTCGGCACCGGCGTGCACTGCCTCCGATGCGACTTCATCGACGCCTACGACGCCGTCGTGGGCGGCAACATCACAGCAGTCCGCGTCGGCGGCGCCGTGTGGTCCAACACGCGGGTCCACGGCGACGTCCGATTCGTCGCCGGCCGACAGCTCACCAGCCCCGACGCAGTGGCCTTCATCGACATCGCCGACAGCGTCATCGACGGCGAGCTCTCCCTGGTCGGCAACCGAGGCGAGCCCAACAGCATCCTCATTGACTCCACCAGCGTCGGGGGCGACTTCCGATGCCTTGCCAACGACCCGCCACCCACCACCGAGTCCCTCAACGTCAACGGCCGCAGCCTCGGACAGTGCTCGACGCAGTCCTCAGGCTGACACCGCCCAGCCCGTCCACCAGGCATGGCGCTGGGGACAGCGCCATGCCCGCAAGCTCGTCATCGCAGCCGCGGCCCGACCAGCCTGACCCAGCTGCGACGCGCGCCGGAGTCAGGCGACCGTAGTCGCCCGCAGAGCCATGGTGGGGCTAGCGCAGCCCCACTACTCGCGGCTAGCTAGCTGTGCCTGAGGCCGGTCGACGGGCAAGGTTCGGGCAGGTGATCGGCCGGCCGCTCTACTTGCTGCTGCCGATCCTGCCTGACTGGGTATGGCTCCTCTTTGGCGTGCGTCCTGGCCGTTAGCCGCGCCGGGCGTGGCTCGTGAGGGGAGTGCCCGGCTAGGAACAGCCTAGCCCGGCCCCGCCGTGTATCGGCAGCTGCGCGCGGTCGCCAAGCAGTGTGACGACCGGGTGCGGGCGATCGAGGGCAGCAGTGGACGGGGCGGCCGCCGGCGCAGCGGAATCCGGCACCGGCGCAGCAGAGCGAGCCTGATGGCGGCGAGCAGGCAGGGGGCTGTCCAGCGGGAGGGGAGAGGTCGAGTGCCCCCCGGGCAGCTTGGCAGTGCTCGGCGAGCGCGGGCAGGTCGGTGATGCCACATCGGGCAAGCGCTGCCTCGGCCTGGCCGGTCGCAGGCTCCTCCTCCGCCGTCGGCCACGGTGCGCGGCGCGGCGGGCGGCGGTGCGGAGGGGCGGGGGGAGGTGGGGTTTCGGTCACTTGCTCTTGTCGCGCGTCAGACAAGGGTGGGCAGCGAGATGATGGGCCATGGACGACCAGGTAGGCATGCGCTCAGCGGCGAACACGGGATTGATCCGCTGGTCGTGGCCACCGTGCTCGGAGCGGTCGCCGTCTCCTCGGATGTCCCCGCTCAGCTGCGCCCCTGGCTGGGCGTGGCCGCCACAGTCGCCACCGCCGCGTTAGCGATCACCACCGGCTGGATGCGGATGCAGGCCTTCGACACCCGAGCCCGCCTGTACGAGCTCACCGCGGCACGGCTTGATGTCGCGGAGGCAGACCGCCCGCACCCCGTCGACCCAACCCTGGCCGCGCAGTACATCAACCAGTGCGAGGACATCCTGCTCGCCGAACACGGAGCCTGGACAACCCAAACCCCACTCGGAGCACGCGAACCCTTACCCCCACCTAGCACCGCGCCTTGAGCGGGGCCCCCCGCACTCCGGCACCACCCGGGCCCGCGAGGATCCGCCAGCTCGAAGTGACACAGCCGAGAAGATACTGAACGAACGACAGTCGGTCGCCAACGTCGCCAAAGCCCGTGAGCTGGCCGACTGGCCGGCAGCGACACCACCACTCATGGGACGCTACGACCCTCACCACTGCAACGCTCATCGCTAGGCCGCTTGGCCTGCCGTAGCGAACTGGCGTGGCCCGGTGCAGGTGGTAGTGCCACTCCCAGCGCAGCAACGTCCCCGTTCCGTCAGGGGGCGGACGTCACGGCTCCGTCCGGGGTCATCACCCGCTGGAGGTGTGGGAGTAGATGCGGTGGGGTGAGCCGCTGACCGAGGTCATAGCCGGGTTCCACGTCGGCTCGTCGAGGGCGGCGTCGAAGACCTCCTCCGGGGGGCGCAGCAACAGCCGAGAGCCGCGCATGCTCCCTACAGGACCACGTCATCAGCGATCCAGGTCTCTGATCGGTCCGGTGAGGTGGTGGGTGAAGAAGGCAGTGATGCGGGTGCGGGCGTCGGCCGCGCTCTGTTCGTGGTAGCGCGTGTGCACGCTGGCGCCGAGGAGCTGGAAGAGGACGGGGACCTCGCCCGGGGCGTGGTCGTTCATGAATCCGTGCCCGGCATCGGGGTACTCCTTGACCTCGTGCTCCACCCCGGCACTATCGAGCGCCTCGTTCAGTCGTTGTGCGGCGTGGCGAAGCGAGCGGTCCCGTCGGCCGTAGCTGCCGATGATCGGGCACGCACCGGCGAAGAACCGCTCGGCATCGCGGGGCAGGGCCCCGTAGTTCGCGCTGGCGGCGGCGAACCCATGGCCGGGGGCGAGCGCAAGGGCGAACCCGCCGCCCATGCAGAATCCGATGACCCCGACGCGTCCGGCGCAGTCCTCCCGCTCGGCGAGGAACTTGCGCACGGCCTCGATCCGCTCGAACGTCCTGCCTTGCCAGGCCGAGTAGTCCCGCACCATCTCGCGCAGGCACCGCACGATCGTGCCGCCGCCCAGCAGGTCCGGAGCTGCCGCCAGGAATCCCGCGTCGGCCAGCCAACGAGTCTGAGCCACAAGGTCGCCGGTCATCCCGACGGCGTCGTGGAGCACCACGACACCCGGCCAGGGCCCAGACCCGTCCGGCACCGACACGTGCGTCGGCAGCGGGCCGCCAGGTGCTGGGACGCGAAGCGCCGGGACCGGCCGCGTGGACATCAGCAGGAGGTCAGGTGGTGTCGCTGCCGAGCGAGTAAGTGGCCCGGGCGCGCCTCGCCGTCGTCCTGATCGGCGACCCAGCAGCGGCCACAGAGCCCGTCGAGAACCGCAGGATGAGTGCGGCAGGTGTGGCAAGGGTCCATGGGCGGGGACGTGGATGCGGTGATCGGAGCCCGAGGAGTGGGCACTCGACCGGCCAAGGATGCTCGCGACACGGGAGTCAGGGTGGCAGCCGGGTACCGGATGTCTGCAAGGGGTCGGGTGCCCCTGGTGACCCGGAGGGGCGTGACCTGCATCACGGTGCGGGCGGTTCGTCTGGCTTCGGGCGGGTGCTGCCTCGCCGGGAAACGATGGGGATGAGCTGACCGACGGCGGTCACGGCGGTTGCACCGGCCAGCGCGAGGCCCACCCGAAGCCCCGCGGGGACCGCTGCCACGGTGAGGCTCACCCCGGCGCCCAAGGTCTGGCGCATCCATGCGGTCAAGGCTGTCGAGGATGAGGTCGAGGTCGAAGGTGAGCCCCGTCACCTCGTGCACCGCGTTCACGACGACGATCGGTCTCCATCGACCGACCCTCATCGAGCTAGTAGGCCACGTTGACGCGATGACCCAGGTGGCGACCGTGCTCGAGTTCGTCGAGGACGAAGTGCGCCACGTCCTCGTAGGAGATTCGGCCCTCTCCGGGGACCAAGAAGTCCCGCTGCACCCGGTACGTGCCCGTTCGTGCCCCCGCCTCGACGGTCACTGGGGGGCAGACGATCGTCCAGTCCAGGGACGAGGCCGCCAGAGCCTCAGCTGCCTCCAGGTGCGCACCAGAGATCGCTCGGGCAAACGACGGGAAGCCAGGGGCGTCGCGCAGCAGGAGCCCGGGTGCAACCTGGAGCGTGGCGACACTGCCCATCGCCACGATGCGTCGTACCCCGGACCGCTCCATCGCGCGAACAAGTCCCGGGACTCCCTGCGTCAGGACGTCCAGATGCTGGTCGGAGGTTCCTGGACCGCCCGGTCCCACGGCACTGACGACGGCATCCTGGCCCTGGACGGTTGCCGACACGTCCTCGGCGCTGCGCACGTCACCCACTCGCACCGCCAGCTGGTCGTGCTCGACGGCGACGCTGTCGCGCACTCTGACGAACGCGGTCACGTCGTGTCCTCGGTCCAGCGCCTCATGCAGGATTCGGGTCCCGAACTGCCCGTTGGCACCGAAGACCACGACCCTCACTGCTCGCCCTTCACAAGGTAAGGGTGCACCAGTCGATGAGATCGCGCGTAGTGGATGGACGAACCTGGCCGCCGACGTCGTGACGCCCGATCGAGCCGGAGACCTCGCCGCGGTTCACGCAGCGGCGATCCCCAACGCAGTCGCCTCACGGCGTTGTCTGCGGTCGCCCCAGCGGGCTCGAGGTGACCGGTGCTCACCGGTGGAGTTGCGGGATGCCGTCGCAGTCGGGGTCGGGCCAGCCGGCGGTGTGGCTGCCCTGGCCGCCCGTCGGCACAGCCCCGGCTAGAGAGTGCCGTGCGGAGCCACTGACACGGGGCTCGCTGCGGCGTCCAGTGGCGATCTCGCGACGTCGATGAGTTGCGGTGGAACCTGCTGTGGCGAGGACTGCACGTCCGCGGGATCTCGTTGCCGCTTGTGAAGCTTCTGCCCGGGGCCTGGTATCGGTGAGAACGCTCAGGCTCACCCCGATTCGGGTCCTGTCGGTGCGGCCAAGTCCTCATGTAGGGACTCTCCCCGAGCCGATTCGGCCGTCTCGGTCCACGATAAGGCGCATGCAGCGCGTTCTTGTGACTGGTGGGACGGGCGTCATCGGCGTGGAGGTCGTCCGTCTTCTGGTCGACGAGGGTGTGACTCCCCGTGTTCTGGTGCGGCGTCCGAGTCGTGCCTCGTTGCTGCGCGCCCTGGACATCGAACCGGTCTACGGAGACCTCCAGAGTGCCGAGGCGATCGCCCGCGCCGTCCACGGTGTTGACACCGTCATCCACCTCGGCGGACGGGCCACGTTCGAGCGTTACGAACGCCTCGCACCGACGCTGGTGGAGGGCACGACTTCGCTCGCCCGGGCGGCCGTGGACGCGGGTGTGGAGCACCTGGTCTTCGCCAGCAGCGCCCTGGTCTACGGAGACCAGCAAACGCCGATCGGCGCCGACACCCCGGTCGATCCTCAGCTCGGCTATGGCCAGGCAAAGGTCGCGGCCGAGAGGCGCCTGGCGGAGGCCGCGCAGCGCAGTGGGCTCACCGTGGCCAGCGTCCGCCTGCCTCACGTCTACGGACCGCACAGCCTGCTGTTCCAGCAAGTCCGCCAGCCCGTCGCGGTCTTTCCGGGCACCATGACCAACCTCTACAGCCACCTGCACGTCCTCGACGCCGCACGGGTGCTTGTCGCCGCCGCGCGTCAGCGATGGGTGGGGGTCTCTCCGGTCGCTGACCAACGCAATGCCACCTTCCAGGAGTTCTTTGATCTGATCCGGACCTACCACCCCGAGCTGCATCTGGTCCGAGTGCCGGAGTGGCTGGGCCTAGCGGGAACGGCGGTGCTGGAGCCCGTGCTCTCGGGGCGTCGCCGGGTGAACATGTTCACCCGAGGCACAGTCGTCGCGTTCAACCTCAACCTCCCGATCGAGCCGGGCCCGCTGTGGGACGACCTCCGGCTCAAGCCGGTCTACCCGACCATCGAGGAGGGCATCCCGGCCGCCCTGGACGGATACGTCCAGTTCCGGTGGCGGCACCCGGTCATGGACCGGCGTCGGCGTTGACGTTCCGGTAGCTGGGCCTGGGGGAGCCCGGCCCGGGTCGCGCCGCGTGTCGTCGATGAGCAGGGTGATGCGTGTGACGATCGCCCGGTCGGTGCGTGGCCAGTGGGTGTAGTCCTCCCACCCGATCGGGGTGAAGTCCAGTCTCACCGGTCCAGCTCGTGGGCCTCGCGCTGGCCGGACAGTGCCTGCTGAAGGCTCTCCAGCAGCCGGCGGGCGTTGGCCGGGGCACGCAGCAGGTGCGCGGTTTCTCGTACCCCTCCCGAATCCCGATCTCCATGCCGCGGGGGACCATCGCGTTCCAGGCTTCGAACGATCTCTCGGCGGCAGCCAACCGTGCCGTCGCCGCGAGTGCCCCGTACCGCCGCAAGTCGACCGCTCTCATCGCGACAGGTGGTGTGCGCTACCTCACTGAGGCTCGTGCGGTGACTTGAGTGCGGATCGTGACGGTCGTGACTAATCCTGATCCTCAGGGATTGCGTGGTTTCGATCGCCTGGAGGTCGCGCATGGCTGATGCAGCCCCGCTGTTGCCGCGCCGGCTGGGTGCGGAGTTCTTGGGCACGTTCGTGTTGGTGTTCGGTGGTTGTGGTGCGGCGGTGCTGGCGGCGAACTTCCCTGCCAACGATGCCGGCAACCCGCTGGGGATCGGGCTCGTCGGGGTGTCCCTGGCGTTCGGGCTGACGGTGGTGACTATGGCCTACGCACTGGGTCGTATCTCCGGTGGGCACTTCAACCCCGCGGTGACGCTGGGGGCGGCCGCGGCGGGGCGGTTCGCGTGGAAGGACACCATCGGCTACATCGTCACCCAGGTGGTCGCGGCGATCGCCGCGGCCGCGGTGCTGCTGCTGGTGGCCTCGGGCGTGGACGGGTTCTCGGCGACTGAGTCCGGGTTCGCCACCAACGGCTTCGGCGACCGCTCACCGGGGGGTACAGCCTGCTGGCCGCCCTGGTGATCGAGGTGGTGCTGACCGCGGTCTTTCTCTACGTCATCCTCGGGGTCACCGACACGCGGGCACCGAAGGGGTTCGCGCCGCTAGCGATCGGCTTGTCGCTCACCCTGATCCACCTGATCAGCGTCCCGGTCACCAACACCTCGGTCAACCCAGCCCGCTCGATCGGCCCAGCCCTGTTCGCCGGTGCCGACGCCATCGAACAACTGTGGCTGTTCATCCTCGCCCCTGTGGTCGGGGCACTCATCGCGGGCCTCACGTACAGGCCGCTGTTCGGCGAAGGCAGTGCCGCGTCCCTGGAGGAGGCCACACGCGGATGACACCCGCGCGGCCGTGTGTGAGGCACTCGGTAGTCGTCCACTTCGCTGCGCCGGTATCGGACCTCGGCCGACACCCTGCCGGAGTCCCTCAATACGGACGTGCGCACGCCAGACGTGGAGCGGTCAGCAGCCGATCTGGTGCAGGTAGGTGCGGCATTCCGCGTCGGTGAGGGCACGGGTTACCTGGTTCTGGGCGACGTCGATGAGTTCTGCGGGGTCGGTCGTCCAGACGCGTACTACTCCGTTGCCCTGGGAGGTGGCGACCCAGCGGCCGTCGGGACTGATGTCCACGTTCGCGACTTCCGCGGGGACGCGTGGCAACTCGAGGCGGACGCCTCCGGTGTCGGCGTCCCACAGGCGGGCTGTGCCGTCCTGTCCGGCGGTCGCGATGGTGGCGCCGTCGGCGCTGAAGGCGACGTCGCCCACCCCTGCGGTGTGCCCGGTAAGCGCAACGTGGAGCGACCGGGTGGTCACGTCCCAGATCTCCGCCGGCCCGGAGGGGTTCGCCGTGGCCAGCCGTGTTCCGTCGGGCGAGAACACCGGGGAGTCTCCGACGACGGCGTCCCACTCCTGGATCCTGTCGGTGGCCCAGTCCCACAGCAGCATCCGGTAGTCCCGCGGGGTGTTGCGCGCGGTGGGGTACTGGAGCACGGCCACCGTCGTGCCGTCGGGACTGAAGGCGGGGTCCATGAGCCCGAGGCCCTGCGGCGCGCGCATGGCCGCCCGTTGACCGCCACTGCGGTCGTACAGGGCGATCTCCCCGTCCTCGCTGGCCACCGCCACCAGCGTGCTGTCCGGGCTGAAGGCCGGCCTGGACATGTAGGACCCGCGGGCGATCGTGAAGAGCTCGGAACCGGTGGAGGCGTCCCACACCCGGGTCGCTCGGTCGTTGCCCGCGGCCGCGACGAGCTCGCCGTCCGGGCTCACCGCGATGCTGCGGACGTCCTCGGCGGGGGTCGCCGAGGCGACCGGCGCGAGGCGCCGGACGGGCGTGCGGCCGTCGCTGAGGTCCCACACCGTCACCGAGCCCCCGCCGCTGGTCACGGCGAGATGACCGTCGGGAGTGAAGACGGCGTCGCTGAAGCTGCCAGCGGCGTTGCCGGGGATGGTGGCGATCTCGGTATCACCGTCGGGTCCGATGGCCCAGATCGTGGCTGCGCTGATCTGCTCGTCACCGGTCAGCAGCTTCTCGCCGTCGGGAGAGACCTCGAGCCCGACGACCCCGCTGGACAGGGAGGAGCCTGACAGCACGATCGCGGAGCGCACGTCGGTGGCGCTCACCTCCCACACCCGCGCGGTGCCGTCGAACCCGCCCGCAGCCAGGCGCTGGGAGTCCGGTGTCCAAGCCACCGCGGCGACGGCGCTGCGCATGTCGGTGATCGTGTACTCGGTCGTCCCCGTCGACGCATCACGGACGCGGATGGTCGCATCGTTGCTGGCAGTCGCCACCCACCGTCCGTCGGGGCTCCACGCGACGTCGTTGACACCCCAGGCATGGCCGTCCAGCGCCACGAGCGGCGCCCCCGTCGTCGCGTCCAGCACGCGAGCCAGAGCGGGGTACTCCGAGGTGACGGCCACCCGGGTGCCGTCCGGGCTGAACGTGGTCTCGTGCGGTCCTGACTCCGGGCCGGCCGGCAGCGGAACCTCGAGCAGCGGACGCCCGTCGGCCACGGCCAGGATCCGGACGATGCCCTCCTCCGGCCACATGACGGCCAGGCGGGAGGAGTCCGGGCTGAACGACGGGCCCCAGGCGGCGCCGGTGCCGGCGACCTCGCTGCGCAGCTCCCCGCTCTGCGCGTCCCACACCCGCACGTAGCCGTCGTCGCCGGCGCTGGCGAGCAAGGCGCCGTCCGGGCTGAAGGCGACGTCGTTCACGTCGACGTCGTGCGCGGTCAGCGAGAGCGTCGAGAGGCCCGTGCGCACGTCGCGCACGTCGAGCAGGCCGGTGTCCTCGGGCCCCTCGGTGACGAAGCGACCACCGTCGGGGCTCCAGGCGACCTGACCACCCAGATCGGGCACGACGGTCTCGATCCTGGACGCGGCGATGGCACCGTGCAGGGCCTCGACGGCGTCTCGCTCCGACTCCACGGCCCCGGTTGCGGCGCGCGCGGCTTCCGCAGCGAGCAACACCGCGAGCTCGGGATCGGTCGACACCGCGGCACGTGACTCCGCGGACAGCTCGCGAACCCGGGTCACCGCTGCCTGCTGCTCGGCTCGGGCCCGCTCACGCACCGCGAGTCCGCCTGCGACGAGCGCGAGCACGAGCAGCGTCGCCGTCGTCGCCAGCAGCCTCCGCAGCCGCCGGTTGTTGCGTCCCTGTTCCCGTGCCCGCTGCTCCGCGGAGTGCTGCTCGGCCTCGGCCAGCGCCTGGCCGGCGACAAGGAAGTCGCGTTCGCCGCCGGTCAGGTCCGGGTCGGCCCGGTCGCGCCACTCCAAGGCCCGCACCAGCCTGCTGCCCCGGTACAGCTCGCTGTCGGGTCGTCCCATCAGGTCCCACGTGTCCGCCGCCACGCTCAGGTGCCGCAGGATCCGCTGACCCTCGACGTCGTCGTCGATCCAGGTCCGAAGCCGAGGCCACGCCCGCACCAGGGACTCGTGCGCGATCTGCACCACATCGGCGTCGGCAGAGAGCAGACGGGCCAGCACCAGCCGCTCGACCAGGGCCGCACGGGCCGGGTCCGCGGCGACGACGCGACGCGGCACGGCGTCGCGAACCGGCCACCCGTCCGCGGTCACGGTGACCAGACGCAGCATCAGCTCACGCAGCATCCCCTGCTCCGCACCGGACAGCCCCTGGAAGAGCCGCTCCGCGGTCTGCGCGACCGCACCATGGAGCCCACCGGCAGCCCGGTACCCGGCGACGGTGAGCGAGCGGCCCTCCCGGCGCTCCCAGGTCTGGGCGAGCACGTGGGACATCAGCGGCAACGCTCCCGGCTCGCCCTCGACCTCCCGGACGAGCAGGTCGACCAGCCCCGGCTCGATGAGCAGCCCCGCCTGTCGCGCCGGCCCCTCGATCGCGGCGCGAAGCTCCTCCGCCGACATGGGGGCGAGCAGATGCATGCCCTGCTCGAGCAGCCGGGCCGCGGTCGGGTGTGTCCCGAGCGCTCCGAGCAGGTCCGCGCGGACCGCGAGAACCACCGTGGCACCCGACTCGGCGTGGACGCGCACCGCGTCCAGGAAGGCGCTGCGCTCGGCAGGGTCCTCGCAGAGCGTGACCAGCTCCTCGGCCTGGTCGACCACGAGCGCGGCGCGGGTGTGCACCACCCCGGTATCGGCGAGAGCCGCCAGCGGACGGGCACCGGGCGTCATCACCACAGCCGGCTGACCCGCTCGGCCCAGCCATGCCACCACACCGGCGCGCACCAGCGAGGACTTGCCGCTACCCGACGGGCCGACCACCGCGAGGACGCCCCGCGTCCGCACGATCGACAGGCAGTGCGCCACCTCGTCGTCGCGGCCGAAGAAGTCGTCCTGGTCGTCCACGTCGTAGGCGACCAGCCCCCGATAGGGGCACCGATGGGAGGCGCTCGCCGGGTCCGCCGCGGGGAGCAGCACCGGGTCCTGCCGCAGGATCGCCTGCTCGACGCGAACGAGGTCGTGCCCGGGATCGACGCCGAGCTCCGTCACGAGGGTCGACCGCGCACGTGCCAGCGTCGCCAGCGCGTCCCCCTGGCGGCCAGCCTGGTACTGCGTGCGGGCAAGCAGCGCCCAGCGCCGCTCGCGAAGCGGCTCCTCGGCAACCAGGGCAGCCGCGTCGGGGAGGACATCGCGCCACCGGCCTGCCTGCAGGGCGGCCTCCACGCGCACCTCCTCGGCGTCCCGCCTCAGCTCGGCCAGCCGTGCCGCTGCGGTGTCGCGGGGCTCCCACCCCTCCAGCTCCGGCAAGGGTGTGCCCCGCCACAGCCCTAGAGCCTGGGTGGCCGTGACTTTCGCTCGCTCCGCCTCGCCGAGCTCGAGGAGCTGCCTCGCGCGGTCCAGGAGGCGCTCGAAGCGGCCGGCGTCCACCTCCTCGGACGGCAGGGCCAGGCGGTAGCCCCCCGATGTCGTCTCGACCGCGGCGGTCCCTAGTGCCTTGCGCAGCCGCACGATGCAGCCCTGCACGACCTTCGACCACGACGCCGGCGGCTCGTCACGCCACAGCGCGTCGGCCAGACGGTCGGCGCTGAGCACCTCACCAGGGTGAACAGCCAACGCAGCCAACACCACGCGGTCTCGCGGCGTGAGCGGGGCAGCAGGCACCACCGTCACCGGACCGAGCACGCCCACGTCCACAGCAGCCGAGGCTGACGCCAACGGCGGCGCTGGTCAAGACGCCGTTACCCGACCGATACCGCAGGACGGCGAAGCGATACCCCGACCTGGCAGACACGACTCCGACCGCCTGTCCCCCCAGCCCGAAAGGGGCACCCCCATGAACGGAACCCGGCGCACGGTCGCCACCGCGCTCGTCACCGCAGTCGGCCTGTTGCTCACCATCGCACAGGCCGCAGCGGGATCGCCCATCCCACCGGCAGGCAGCCCCGACACCGTCGAGCGCCACTACCAGGCATGCACCGCCTCGGCCCCCCGCACGCCCGACTCGCACGAGCGGTGGGTCGAGTCCTGCCGCGCCGAGCTCCAGGCGTAGCCGCTCCCGCGCCCTCCACGCCACAGACTGGGTGCTGTCGCGACGCTGAATCGCCCCGTGCCGGGCCACACACGCTGTGACAGCCCGATGGTGGGCTACGTGGCCCTCGTCCTGTCCGCTGACCTTCTCTGCGCGGGGACTCCCATTTCGGCCGGGCTCGGCTCGGCCAGGGAGCCCCCCGATCGACGCATGGTCGCGGGTAGGGCGGCGGCTTGGCGGTGGCGGTCAAGGCCCCTGTCTCGCCCAACTCGGGTGGCTGCGGGTCAGCGGGGCGCGGTCGGGCCGGCGGTGGCTGCGCACGCGACTCGGGTCGATTCCGTGGTCAGGAGGGCCTGGTCGGGGTGGGTAGGTCGCTGCGGGCCTTGGAGAGCAGCAAGGCGGCGGCGATCATGCAGGCGGCGGCGTAGCCGAAGGCGACGGTGGGGGAGGTGAGTGTCCATAGGAGGCCGGCGATGCCGCTGGCGGTGAGGTTGCCCAGGCTCTGGGTGGCGGCGAGCAGCCCGAAGGCGGAGCCGCGCAGCTCGGTCGGTGCGTGGGCGGCGACGGCGGCGTGCTCGGCGGTCTCGACGGCGGCAATGCCGAGTCCGGCGAGGACGAAGGGGACGGCGAGCCAGAAGACGCTGCTACTGCCTGCGGCGAAGGCGAGGTAGGCGATGGCGAAGAGCAGGCTCCCACCGAGCAGGACCCGCACCGGCCCGCGGCGCCCGATGCGGTCGGACACCCCGCCGGCGGGGACCGAGCCGAGTGCGGCGGTGGCGTTGTACACGGTGTAGAGGCCGATCGCGATGCCGGTCGCGGCGGTGGCACCTCGGCTGGGGGTAAGCAGCTCGGTGGCCCTCAGGATGAGCAGGGTGGTGGCGACGTTGCCGGCTTCGAAGGCGGCGATGCCGACCATGACCGGGCGCAGCGGGCCGCGCAGGACCGGGCGGACCCTGATGCGGATCGGGACGCGGAGCCGGGCCTGCGCCCGCGGGGTGTGTCGGACGGCGTAGATGATCGCCAGGGCGGCGAGCAGCCCGGGGATGACCGAGAGCAGGATCGCGGTGCGGACCGAGAACGCCGCCACCAGCCCCAGGGCGAGCACCGGACCCACGACGGCGCCGAGGTTGTCCATGGCGCGCTCGAAGCCGTAGGCGCGGCCGTACCGGCCGGACCCCGCGATGTCGGCGAGCAGCGCGTTGCGGGATGGAACACGCAGCCCCCGTGCGGTCCAGGCACCCGCACGCAGCACGGCCACCTGCACGGCCGAGGTGGCAGCGCCGATCGCCGCGGACAGCACCGCGGTGCTGGTGTAGCCGCCGACGGCCACGGCGCGGCGTCGCCGCGCGTCGTCGGCCAGCGGGCCGCCGGCGAACCGGGCGATGCCGGCCAGCCCGTCGGCCACCCCCTCGATGATCCCCAGCGCGGCCGCCGGCGCGCCGAGGGTAGAGGTCAACAGGGACGGCAGCAGCGCGGTGGGGATCTCGTGCCCGGCGTCGGAGAGAAGGCTGGCCGAACCGATGCCGCCCACCCCAGCGCTGAACCACCGACCCGACCTGCCGTCGGGCTGACCGCCGGGCTGGTTGGCGGGGACAGCCTCGGACACCCGCCCAGTGTCCCGGTTCGGCAATGGCCGGGTGCTAGGGGGGAAAGTTGTGCGGGCCGGGGTGGGTGGGGTATAGCGTCGGTGGCGACTGCTGGTGCGAGGAGGTTGCTGTGTCGTCGTTCGATGTTCGTTCGGTGTCTGCGTTGGAGGTGCTGGATTCTCGGGGTCGGCCCACCGTGCAGGTCACG
>Ga0114939_10002230_pt1 | contig 14605 bp, 11 predicted proteins | sample AshMeaCrysSpring_FD_87196 | JGI IMG/M metagenome (GOLD analysis project Ga0114939, IMG submission 87196) | Groundwater microbial communities from Big Spring, Nevada to study Microbial Dark Matter (Phase II) - Ash Meadows Crystal Spring | ecosystem: Environmental > Aquatic > Deep subsurface >... | reverse complement strand
ACTTGCCGGGCTTATCACTATGTACTGCCGGGGCAAACGATGTTGATGATTAGCCGCATGTATAACGTCGATCCGTTTGCGATCGCGCGGGCGAACAACATCTTCAATTTGAACCTAATCTACAGCGGTTCAACCCTCTGCATTCCATAACGAACCGCATCAAATTTTTTAAGGAAGTAAAGTGAAAGGGCAGGCAACGCGCTTGCCCTTTCACTTTCATCGCCCATGTCGAGTTTCAGGCGACCACCACATTGACCAGCCGGCCCGGCACCACAATGATCGATTGAATCGGCCGGTCGCCGATGTATGACCTTACCTTGGGATTGGACAGGGCGGCATCGCGGATGGATGCATCATCGCTGCTCGCCGGCACCAGGACGCGATCGCGCAGTTTGCCGTTGACCTGGACGACCAAGATCAATTGCTCTTCGACCGCCAGGGCTTCGTCATGCTCAGGCCAGGTTGATCGATGAACCGACTCGTTCTCGCCCAAAATACCCCGCCAGACTTCCTCGGTGGTGAACGGCGCGATCGGGGCCAATAGTTGTGTCAGCGTGCCGATTGCTGCTCGCCATTGTACCGGGTCGATTGGTTTTTCTTGCGCCGCGTATAGGTCGTTTACATATTCCATCAGCCCCGCCACGGCCGTGTTGAATCGAAACCGCTCCATGTCTTGGGATATTCGTCTGATAGTCTGGTGGCGCTTGCGCTCAAAAGCCTGGTCCGGCGGGATATCCATGGCCGGGCGCGCCGCTATATCCCTGGCCAGATTCCAATATCGTTCCAGGAATCGTTGCACGCCGACGATCCCTCGCTCGTCCCATACCACTTCGGTATCAAAAGGCCCCAGAAATAGCAGGAACGTTCGCAAGACGTCTGTGCCATAACGGGTCACAACCTCATCCGGCGTCACGACATTGCCCTTCGACTTGGACATCTTGTGCCCGTCTATGGCCGACAGCATCATGCCTTGATTGCGCAACTCGGTGAACGGCTCGACAAAATCGATCAATCCGGCATCATGCATGACCTTTGTCCAGAAGCGAGCGTACAGCAAGTGCATAACGGCATGTTCGGCCCCGCCGACGTAAATATCTACGGGCAACCAGCGGCGCACGGCTTCCGGATCAAACGGTTGCCGTTCGTCATGGGGGCTGGCGAATCGTAGGAAATACCAGGAGGAACAGGCGAAACCATCCATCGTATCGGTCTCGCGTTGGGCCGGGCCGCCACATTGCGGGCAGGGTACGTTGACCCATTCATCGAGGCGGGCTAGTGGCGAACGGCCGTCATCGGCGGGCATGAAATCCTGCGTATCCGGCAACAGCACCGGCAGGTCCTCATCGGATACCGGCACTATCCCACATTCCGGACAGTGGATGATCGGAATGGGCGGCCCCCAGTAGCGCTGGCGAGAGATCAGCCAGTCGCGCATACGGTAGATCGTTTGCTCCCGGCCCAGGCTGTTGGCAGCTAGTTCGGCGGTTATGCGGTGCCCCGCTTCGGCGGACGGCAGGCCGGAGAAAGCACCGGATCGCACCACGATCCCTTCGGACTCATCCGGGATCACGCCCTTGACCTCTTCGCCCACGGGCGAAACGACCTCGATCACCGGCAAGCCATACCGCCGGGCAAAGTCGTAATCTCGAGCATCATGGGCAGGCACGCCCATAATGGCTCCGGTGCCATAGCCGGCCAGGACGTAATCGGCCACCCAGATCGGAACCGGTTCGCCGGTCATTGGGTGGCGTGCATGCGCGCCTGTGAACACACCGGATTTATCATTGCCGCTCGCCAGCCGGTCAATTTCGGTTTTTCGCCGGGCTGCCTCCACGTATGCGGTGACTTCGGCCGCGCGCTCGGGCAGTGTGATTGCATCTACCAGTTCGTGCTCCGGCGCCAGCACCAAAAAAGTCGCGCCGAACAGCGTATCGGGCCGGGTGGTGAAGACAGTGATCGATTTGGTGGGAGCCGCGTCCGGAGTGGGCGTAACCGGATCGGCAGCGAGGATCGGAAACACCACTTCCGTCCCTAAGGATCGACCAATCCAGTTTCGTTGCATGGTTTTAATGCGCTCCGGCCAGTGAATCTTATCCAGATCAGCCAGCAGCCTGTCGGCGTAGGCAGTGATCTTGAAATACCACTGTTCCAGGTCTTTTCGTTCCACCGGTGCATCGCAGCGCCAGCACAGCCCGTGTTCGACCTGTTCGTTCGCCAGAATTGTGCGGCAGTGGGGGCACCACCACTGGCTGCCGGAGGCCCGGTAAGCCAGACCCCGCCGGTATAGCAGTAGAAAAAACCATTGCGTCCAGTGATAATAGGCCGGGTCGGTCGAATTGATCTCCCTGGACCAATCATAGGAGCACTCCACCAATTGCATCTGCCGTCGATAATTGGCTGTGAATCGTCGCGTCGTCTCTCGCGGGTGGATCCCATGAGCTACGGCGTAGTTTTCGGCCGGCAAGCCAAAGGCATCCCAGCCCATCGGGTGCAAGACATTGTAGCCGCGCATGCGATGGTAGCGCGCGCTTACACATGTTGGAATATAGTTGCGACAATGACCGACGGATAGCCCATCTCCGGAAGGATAAGGGAAGAAATCCAGGATATAAATATGCCGGTGCTCCGGATCGTCGCGGGTATCATACAAATCGGTGTCGTTCCAGATGGGACGCCACTTCTCTTCCAGTCTCCTAAAGTCATAGTTCCCGGCTGATGTTTTGTTGTTTGTCATCTCGCGTTTCCCTCTTTATCGAAAGTCGGTTGACCAAAGTCGATCGGTCAAGGCAAAAAATTGAACCCACTAGGTCCTGCGGCGCTTTCCGTCAAATCGAGGGGACGACAAAAGAAAAAGCCACAGGATTAACGCCTGTGGCTGGTTTGATGGAGGATGATCAGATCAGTTTGTTCAAACACGCATACAGGCACGACTCACTGAGCGAATGTCTCGCTAAGTAATAAGCCTTGTAATCGCGTGTGGAAGAACGAAACGTTTGTCATGTGTTGTGCGTGTGCAAGATAGCATGGATTAACCCCGGTGTCAAGGCGTTAGCTGGTCGTCGCTGTTCCGTCGATCGGCCTGTGATATACTTAATGACCAAGCGAACGGCGCTGACGTGCCTTCGTTTTTCGAAAGCGGGCATATCACGGTGATTTGTCTCGCGCACCCAACACCTCGTTGCTTGGGATAGTAAAAAACTTATAGTAATTTTTGATCAATCACTGGCCAGGCACCCTTGGATATATTTGAAGCCGTATTTGAGCGAATAGCCACCATTCGCATCGTCGATATTATCGATATCCTCCTTGTCACCACGGTTATCTTCGGGGGCTTGATGCTGATCCGGGGTACCCGCGCGGTGCAGGTGCTGCGTGGCTTGCTGGTTATCCTGGCGATCATCTTCCTGCTAGCCCGTATTTTTGAGTTGCGAGCCTTTACCTGGTTGGTTGACAACATGCTGCCGGTATTGCTCATCGCTATCCCGGTGATCTTCCAACCAGAACTTAGGCGGGCGCTGGAACAATTGGGTTTGGCTGGTCGATATCTTCGCTTATTCAAGCGCGATGAGGTCAACCCGGCGGTACTATCGCTCAAGGAAGCCGCTCTTCGTCTTTCCCAACGGCGGCATGGCGCCTTAGTTGTCTTTGAGCAGGATACAGGCTTGCAAGAATACATCGACACCGGCATCATCTTGAATGCCGAAGCGTCCCCCGAACTATTCTTGACGATCTTCAATAAGCATACTGAACTGCACGATGGTGCGGTGATCATTCGCGACGACAAGGTCGCGGCCGCGGCTTGCGTCCTTCCCCTTTCAACGAGCAGCTTGTCGGACCGGCAGATGGGCCTGCGCCATCGCGCCGCGTTGGGCATCAGCGAGGTGAGCGACGCGGTGGCTGTTGTCGTTTCAGAGGAAACCGGCCAGGTATCCATTGCCCACAACGGCCGGGTGCTGCGCCGCCAGGATATCGCTCGCCTCGATACGATCTTGCAGGCCATTCTGGCCGGGCCTCAACAACCGATCATGCGGGGAAAGACCCAATGAACCGGGCTCGTGATTTCGCCACCAACCTGGCTTCCTTCCTGCTGGCCTTGATATTGGCCATTTTCATTTGGACCACGGCATCGGAAATAGAGGATCCGGTACGTAACCGCTTTATCGAGGTTCCCCTTGAATATGTCGGCGTCCCCGCCGAAGCCACCTTGGTAGACGTCGATCCGCGCCAAACCGTTCAAATTCGCCTGGAAGGACCTGATTCTCTACTCCAGGAAGCGACACCGGAAGATTTCAGCGCAACCATCGATGTCAGCGAAGTGCCATCTGGCGAATCTGTTCCTGTCGATATCACCGTCGTCGGCCGCAAGCCCGGCGTGACGATCTCGTTCATCACCCCCGAGCAGATCGATGTCCGTCTGGAGCAGGAAGTTACCCGCGATGTCCCTGTTCGTCTCGATCTGCGCGGCTCCGTCGCGCGTGGTCATGCTCAGGGTGAACCTTTTCTCGACCCACCATCCATCCGGGTTTCCGGGCCGGCTAGCCAGGTGGATCGTCTCGAATTTGCCCAGGTCACTGCTTTTCTCAACAGCACAGCCGAAACATTGGTCGAGCGAGCGCTGCCGATATTTTACGATGTGGCCGGCCGCGTTGTTGGGGTTACCGGCCTGGATCTGAGCGCCGATGAGGTGATCGTTACCGTTCCCGTTGAGGAACTGGCCGGCTTTTCAGAGAAGTTGGTGACCGTAGAATGGATAGGCGAACCCGCGCCGGGATACCGGTTACTGAGTGTCACCGCTGATCCGCCCTCGGTGCTTGTGGAGGGCCGGCCCGCTCAGGTCAGTAACCTCACCACTGTCAAAACTGAACCGATCGATATCACCGGCCTCACCCAATCATTTCAGCAAACCGCTTCACTCGATCTACCTCCAGGGATCACGGTTGATCCGGAAACTGTCGTCAATGTGAATATTCAGATCGAACCCATTCTGACGACCAGCACTTATAATCGCGTGCCGGTCTTGCGCGGGCTCAGTTCGAGATATGAGGCTACCGTCAATCCCGGCCAGGTCAGGGTCGTTTTGTTTGGTCCCCTGCCGGTGCTTGATTCGCTCGTGGAAGATGATATCCGTGTAACCCTCGATTTGTTCGGGCTTGAGCCAGGGACTTATTCGATCGAACCGGATGTCGACATTCCGGACCGCGGCATCGAACTCCGATCCGTACAACCGGCGGTCGTCACAGTGACGATCGTCGAACCCACCCCCACGCCGGACGATTCGAGCGAAACAAAATCGGAGGCTGATCCACTAACGGCATTTGCTCCATTTCTGGCGGAACAGGTCGTAGCCATGGACACCACACCCGCCATCTGCAATCTGGCCAGCGTTGGGACACAGTCGTCGCAGTTTCAAAATATGTGCGGTCACCGCCGGGAGCCGGGATGAGTCAAAAATCGTTGGTGGCACTGGTCGGCAGGCCTAATGTCGGCAAATCGACCCTCTTTAACCGGATCGTCGGCCGGCGTCTGGCCGTTGTCTCCGAGGTGGCGGGCACAACCCGCGACCGTCTCTACGCGGATGCCGAGTGGGGTGGTGTCGGTTTCACCATTGTCGATACCGGGGGAATTGAACTGACCGACGGACGTCACACAACTCCCCTTTCCGAGGACTCCGAGCAATTTCTACCGCTCATTCGCCAACAGGCGAGCATCGCGATGCAGGATGCCGATGTCATCGTTCAGGTGGTCGACGGACAGGCCGGTATCACCGCCGCCGATCGCGAAGTGGCCGACATCCTGCGGCAGGCGAAGAAGCCGGTCATCATCGCCGCCAACAAACTGGAATCGAGCAAGCTGTGGGATACCGCCTACGAGTTTTATGAACTTGGCCTGGGCGAGGTTTTCGCCATCTCCGCGCTGCATGGATCAGGCACTGGTGATTTATTGGATGCCATCGTGGAGTCGATCCCTCCGGCCGAGCCCGATGAGGAACCGGATGAATCGATCAAGATCGCCATCCTGGGGCGACCAAATGTCGGAAAATCCACATTGCTCAACAAGCTAATCGGGGAAGAGCGCGTCATCGTCAGCCCCATCGCCGGAACGACACGGGATGCCATCGATGAAAAACTGCGCTGGCATGGAAAAGAGTTTACGCTGATCGACACGGCCGGGATTCGACGGCGTGGTAAGATCGATCCCGGTATTGAGAAATACAGCGTGCTCCGGGCCATCAAGACGCTTCGCCGGGCAGATGTGGCTTTATTGCTGATCGACGGCGTGGAAGGCGTCACAGCACAGGATGCCCATATCGGCGGCATGCTGACTGAGGAGAATGTCGGCGTCGTGATGCTGGTGAACAAATGGGACGCGGTTGAGAAGGACAGCCATACCATGCCTGCTTATGAAGCCGGGGTGCGTCAGGAGCTGGCCTTTTTGTCTTACGCTCCCTTGCTGTTTGTCTCGGCCGCCACGGGCCAGCGATTAAACCAGGTTTTCCCAACGATATTGGCGGTGCAGGAGGCCCGGCACCACCGCATCACTACCGGTCATCTCAACGACTTCATGCGTGACGCCATCGCCAACCACCCGCCGCCTATTAAAGCCGGGACCCAAATCAAGTTCTACTACGCTACCCAGGTAGGCGTAGCCCCGCCGACTTTCATCTTCTTCGTGAACCGGCCGGAAATGATCCATTTTGGTTACAAGCGTTACATGGAGAACCGCTTGCGCGAATTTTATCCATTTACCGGAACCCCTATCCGGTTGATTTTTCGCGGGCGAGAAGACGATCGAATGGGGGCTTGACCGGCTCAGCCGGCAATTCAATCGACGAGAGCCAGAAGCGCTTCCTTCATTTGCCAGCCGATAGCCGGAATACTGTTGCCGGCAAGGTACCGTTGATGCCCGGCATGAGCCAGAGACTCTCGTAGGACGGCGTCTGCCTTGAGTTCTCGCACAGCCGTGGCCAGCGCCGGCGGGTCATTGCGCGGGATCAGGTAAATCTCCCGGCGGTCGACCAGCGCCGAGCGGATCGTGGCTGAATCACCGGAGATGACCGGCCGGCCCATCGCCAAGCCTTCCCACACTTTGTTTTGAACGGTGAACTGCGCCTGACGCGTAGTACCGAAAACCCCCAGGCATACATGCGCGCTCGCCAGGCCATCAAGCAGCTCGTCCTGGCCTACAAAGCCGTGGAAAACGGTATTGGTCAGGCCAAGTACCTTGGCGCGTTCGATGATCCGCTCCTTTTCCGGCCCATTGCCATAAAATTCAAAACCGATATCCGGATCATCCCGCAAGATGGCGGCCGCGCCGATTATAGTATCCATACCATGCGACGGCAGATAACCGCCGTGGTAAGTAACACGAAAGCGGTTGGCTGGAGGAGCGGAAGCGCGAGGATGGAAAACAGTCTCGTCCGCGCCGTGGGGCACGTAGCGAAAACGTTCCACCGGCAAGCCGTATTTAGCGGCGATGTAGCCGCCGTATTCGGGGTTCTCGGCAATGAGCATGTCCGGTTGTCGCAATCCCCCCTTTTCCAATTGGAAAATAAGTTTTCCCGTTGTCGGGTGGGCGGCGATAAGGCCACGTTCTTCGGCAACCAGGTGCAGGGACATTAAGATATCGAGGGCCACCGGGCGGCCGCGGCGGTGGGCTAGCAGGCGGCCCAGATAGGCATCGAATTGGCCGGGATAGCCGATAAGCATGACATCGTAATCAGCCACGGCCGCATGGGTTTGAATCAGCCGCCGATAAGCCCCAACCACACGGCCCCAAAAACGCGGGCGACGCCAGCCACCACTGGCCTGAGCCACCCGGTCCTCGATGCCCTGCCATAATGTTGCATGGCAGACAAAGACGGCGACATCGGCTTGGGCTTGCAGTCCTTTGAGAACGATCTGATTGCGGGTATAGCCGGCCCGGTAGGTGCCAAAATAGCAAACGCGCAGCGGCCGTTCCGGCGAAAAGGAAACCATCGTGCTGATTATAGCAAGGCCGGTTGCGTGCAGTACAATTGACGCATGATCCTCGTCACCGGCGCGACCGGTTTCATCGGCCGCTCGCTGGCTCGTTCGCTGGACCACGCTAGTCTGGCATGGCGACCTTACTCCGGCCGCATCAATGCACCGCTTGATTTGCGCGCCCAACTAACAGGCGTCGAGGTGGTGATTCATCTCGCCGGGTCTGAAGCCCGCGGGCGCAAGCGACTGCTCCAACATGTCGATATTGAGGGCACCCAACGTCTGCTTGAAGAAGCGCAGCGGGCCGGCGTGCAACGGCTGATTTTCCCCAGCCGCCTGAACGCTGATCCCTTCGCCATCCATGCCTTGTTGCGCTGTAAGGGCGAAGTCGAACGGTTAATTCAGCGTAGCGGTATCTCTTATACGATCGTGCGCTCGGCGACATTGTTTGGTCGCGATGATCGATTTAGCGAAATCATCACCGGGCTGGCACTCTGGAGCTGGCCGTTGGCCTGGGTCCCTGGGGGTGGTAAAGTGGCGATGCAGCCCTTGTGGGTAGAGGATTATGTGCGTTGTCTGCTGGCAACCCTGGAGAGACCGGACCTGATTAACCGGACTATCGCCGTAGCGGGCGCCGAATTATTGAGCTATCGCGAAATCGTAAAGACAGTCCTGGCCAGCCGCGGCTTGCGGCGAGCTTATTTCCCGCTTCCGGGTGCGCTCTTGCGGCCGACTGCGGCGCTGTCATTCAACTGGTGGTACTGGCCGGCAGTCAGTCGCTTTTTTGTCGATCGCTTCTTCGTCCCCGAGGTGACAAATCTGGATGCCGTACCGCGGCAATTCGGATTCCAACCCGTTCGTTTTCGTGACGCTATCAGCTACATCAACCGACGCGGCTTACGCTGGCGGATTTTCCGGCATTGATGCCCGAAACTTTGAGCAATCTGCTGAATGTAATCGCGCCGCTACATGCTTGGTTAGGGTTTTACAGTTGTTGGTCGAACCGCTGTGCTTTGTAAGGTTGTGGCAATCGCGGATCCCCAAGCCTTTGCAAAATGTCCCCGTATTGCCGCTCCCTCCTGCCGCCTCCGGTCGGGGTCCGACAACCGGGAGACAACGCCGTATGTTTCCGGCCGATGCCGCTCCGGGATGCCTGACCCATACGACCAGGCTCTCGGTTTTATGGTAAAAGGGCTGAAAAGACCTAATCCTTAGGCAATTCGTTTTTAAACGGTAACTCGGTTGTATAATAAATAAAATGTCGACAGTGCGCCTCGGGTCTTGGCGAGGCCAGATCCCCTTGGGAGGTAAAATCCAATGAAATTGCTTGTTCGTTTGCTCATCAATGCTGTTGCCCTTGGTATTACGTTCTATCTGGTTGATCTATGCTGGGACGGCAGTATCCTCGGATTGATCGTTGTGGCCTTGATCTTTGGTCTCGTGAATGCGCTCATTCGTCCTTTGATCACGTTGCTGAGCTGCCCGCTGATCATCCTCACTTTGGGCCTTTTCGTCTTTGTCATTAACGTACTGATGTTGTGGCTGACCATCTGGTTTGCCAATAGTGTCCTTAACATAGCGTTCACTTGTGTCCCCGATTTCTTCTGGAACCTGATCATCGGCGCGCTGGTGCTGAGTGTAGTCAGTTGGGGCGTAAGCTTGTTAGTACCCGACGATTTCGAGAAGGGACGCAAGTCGAAGTAACGTCAGGGTCAACTGGTTCATCATTTTTATCTGGTCTAAACCGGCGGCACAAGAACATGGCGCCGGTCTTTTTTATGATTGTTCCAGAGCGAAGACAGCGGTACGTGCTCGCAGGTTAGGTGCGCTTCCAATCGTGGTATCACCGGCCAGATAAATCGGCTGGCGGACGTTGAATTTCTGCGTCCGGCAAAAATCCAGAAAATCGGTCACGGTCAAAGCCTGCCAGCGAGGCGTTTCGTGCCACGCCTGGGGCAGATCCGGCGCGCTGGGCAGGCGTCCGCCAAACAACAACTCCAACCGGCAACGCCAATAACCCCAATTCGGAAAACTGACGATGGCCAGCCGGCCGACGCGCAACATTTCATTCAAGACCATAACCGGATCGTCCAGGTACTGGAGCGTTTGCGAGAGTATGACACAGTCGAAGCTCTCGTCCGGGTAGTCAGCCAGACCTTCCTGCAGATTTCCCTGGCGCACGCTGAGCCCGCGCCGGACACAGGCTAAAACGCCCGCCTCGCTCAGTTCAATGCCACGACCACGGACGTGCTTTTCCCGTTTCAGGTATTCCAGCAAGGCCCCGTCGCCGCAACCCAAATCGAGTGCTCGTGCCCCTTCAGGCACCAGACCGGCCACGGCGCGTAGATCGGGACGCAAAGAACGATCGTTCATGATGACTTGGGCAAGGTGATGTTTTCTTCTTGGGCCAATCGATCCAAAAAACCGGCCAAAAGGCGGGTCATGGTATCGACCTCCAGCAAGAAAGCATCGTGACCCCAGGTGCTCTCGATATCGAGATAAGTGACATCCGCGCCGACGGCATGCAAGGCGCGAACCAGCTCTTTGGAATGGTATGACGGATAGAGCCAGTCACTGGTGAAACTGACGACCAGGTATTTGACAGTCGTCGAACGCGCGAAAGCCGCCGCCAGCGATCCGGTCGGCTGGCTCAGGTCAAAGTAATCCATTGCCTTGGTGATGTAAAGATAGCTGTTGGCGTCGAACCTTCGGGTGAAGTTATTGCCGTTGTACTTCAAGTAGCTTTCGACCTCAAACTCGGTCTGAAACTCATAGCCATATTGCTCGCGGGCCTGCAGCCGGCGGCCGAACTTCTGGTTCATTGACGCATCGCTTAGGTACGTGATGTGGCCAACCATGCGTGCAACGGCTAACCCGGCATCGGGCCGCTTCCCGTTCGTGTAGTATTCCCCTTGATTCCAGGCCGGGTCGGCGTAGATGGCCTGGCGGCCGACTTCGCTGAAAGCGATCAACATCGGGCTATGTCGGGCGGTCGTCGCCAGTGGAATGGCCGCGCGCAACCGATCGGGATAATGAGCCGCCCACTCCAGAACTTGCATACCACCCATCGAACCCCCGGCGGCGCACAACAACCGGTTGATACCCAGGTGATCGAGGAGGTGCATCTGCGCCCGGACCATATCCCCAACGGTCACGACCGGAAAGCCGAGGGCGTAGGGTTTGCCCGAGGCAGGATTGATCTCGGACGGGCCGGTGGAGCCATAGCAACTGCCCAATACATTGCTACAGATCACGAAGAAACGATTAGTATCAAAGGCCTTACCGGGTCCGATGCACTCATCCCACCAGCCGGGGCGGGTGTCTTCGGGGGAATGATAGCCGGCGGCATGGGCGCTACCGCTCAGAGCATGCAAGATGAGGATCGCGTTGCTGCCTTCGGCGTTCAAGCTTCCATACGTCTCGTAGGCCAGGGTAACCGGGCTGAGCGTGGCCCCGCTCTCCAGCCGGAACGGCTCGTCCTGGGCAAAGGTGAACGATCGCGGCGTTACGATTCCGATGGAATCAGGTGCTGTGTTCATAACGAATGACGAATGATCGATGACGAATGGCGAATGATCCAAACTAAGAAAAGTGGCTCGTTCGCCATTCGACAACTCATGTTAGGCGGATGCAGTCAAAGCCTGGTCGAGGTCCCAGAGAATATCCTCGATGTCTTCCAGCCCGATGCTGAGGCGAATGAAATCCGGCGTCACGCCGGCCGTGAGCATTTCCTCACCACTCAGTTGGCTGTGGGTGGTACTGGCCGGGTGGATGGCCAGGCTGCGCGCATCGCCGACATTGGCTAAGTGACTGAAGAGTTGAAGATTATTGATAAATGTCTCGCCCGCGGGACGACCCCCCTCAATGCCGAAGCCCAGAATCGCTCCCGGGCCCTTGGGCAATATCCTCTTGGCTCGTTGGTGATCTTTGTGACTCCTCAAGCCCGGATAGCAAACCCAGCTAACGCGGGGATGATTTTCAAGAAATTCAGCCACGCGCTGGGCGTTGGCCACGTGCCGTTCCATGCGCAGGCTCAAGGTTTCGATTCCCTGTATGGTAAGCCAGCTATTGAAGGGCGACTGTGCCGCGCCGATGTCACGCAAGGTTTGGACACGAGCCTTCAGGATAAACGCCGGCGCGCCCAGTTCGGCGTATACCAGGCCATGATAGGACGGGTCCGGGGTGGTGAAATTGGCGAAACGGCCACTGGTCCAATCAAAATTGCCGCCATCTACCAGGATACCGCCGATGGATGTGCCATGGCCGCCGATGAATTTAGTCGTGCTGTGGGTGATAATATTCGCGCCCCACTCAAACGGCCGGCAGAGGTACGGCGTGGCGAAGGTATTATCGATCATCAGGGGGATGCCGTATTGACGGGCGATGGCCGATACTTCATCGAAGGGAAAGACGCTGATATCAGGGTTGCCCAGGGTTTCGCCGTAGATGATTTTGGTATTGGGCCGGATGGCTTCCTCGAACGCTGCGGGTCGGGATGGGTCGACAAACGTAACCTGGATGCCGATACGCGGAAAGGTGTAATTAAACTGGTTGTAGGTTCCGCCATAAAGCCGGCTGCTGCTGACGATATGATCGCCGGCGCCGCAAATGGTCAAGATGGCCATCGTCTGGGCCGCGTGTCCGCTACCGGCAGCCAGCGCGCCGACACCCCCCTCTAGACTGGCGATACGTTGCTCCAGGACATCGGTCGTCGGATTCATAATCCGGGTGTAGATATTGCCAAACTCCTTCAATGCAAACAGGTTGGCCGCATGTTCCGTGCTCTGGAACTGGTAACTGGTCGTTTGATAGATCGGCACGGCCCGGCTGCCTGTGGTCGGATCGGGGGTCTGCCCGGCATGAAGTTGGCGCGTGCAAAAGCCAAATGTGCGTTCGTTGCTTGTCATGCAAATTCATTCTCCTTCATTGTTGTTATTGACTTGCCCGGCCGGAGATCAAAAAGACCCTCGGCATCAAGGCCAGAGGGTCCGACACGGCAGTGTATTCAGGTTGGTAGTTAGCGTGTGGGGGATACGGCTATCCCTGTCGCTCTCATCTTCCAGAATCGTCTGCCGGAATTGGCACCCTGCTGATCAGACGGATCCCTGCCGTCTCATCCGGGTTGCCGAGGTTTCAAAGGGCCGGTCCCTCCACCTCTCTGGATAAAAGTGACAAGTATTCAGTTGTTGGGCAGAACTATAACCGAAAAAACAGACGGTTGTCAAGCACTTAAAATCAACAAATCAGGCCTGTATTTTCGGCTTTCGAATGGGCAATTTATCTATGTAGCCTGCCGGGCAAAAGCGATGGACAATCAGGTTCAACACCAAATTTTTCACTCCGCGCAGTATTCACCATGACAAACCTAGGCGATTTATTTCTGCTGGATCCCGATGTTATCTTTTTAAACCACGGTTCTTTTGGCGCGACGCCCCGCCCCGTCCTTGAAGTGTACCAATCCTGGCAGCGCCGCCTGGAGAGCCAGCCGGTCAGGTTTCTAAGCCGCGAGATCGGCGTGCACCTTCTGGAGGCGCGCCAGACTTTGGGGCATTATGTCAATGCGCCGGCCAGCGAACTGGTTTTTGTTCCCAATGCGACGACAGCCGTCAATATCGTCGCCCGTTCGCTGGATTTAGGTCCTGAGGACGAAGTCTTGGCGACGAACCATGAATACGGCGCTTGCGACAATATCTGGCTATTTTTGGCTCGGAAACAGGGTTTCACCTACATTCGACAACCGCTATCCTTGCCGGTTACGACGCCGGAGGTGTTGGTCGAGGAACTTTGGCAGGGCGTCACCACGCGCACCAAAGTGATCTACATGAGTCACATCACCTCGCCGACAGCCGTTCGGTTGCCGGTGGAGGCGATTTGCGCGCGCGCGCGCCAGGTGGGGATCTTGACGATCATCGACGGCGCTCACGCGGTTGGCCAGATACCCCTCGATATGCAAGCCATAGGCGCAGACTTCTACACGAGCAACGCCCATAAATGGTTGTGCAGTCCGAAAGGGGCGGCTTTTCTCTTCGCTCATCCGGCCGTCCAGCATCTGATCGAACCGCTGGTGGTAGGCTGGGGGTGGGGCGAAGAACGCGAGTTCACATTCGGGTCTGACTTTATCGACTACCTGCAATGGACCGGAACCGATGATTACTCAGCTTATCTTTCGGTTCCGGCCGCCATCCAATTCCAGGCCGAACACGACTGGCCGGCCGTTCGTGCCCGCTGTCATGAGCTGGTCAGCCAAGCCATCGCCCAAATTGGTGACCTGACCGGAATGCCGCCGGTTTACCCGTCAACAGACCCCATGTTTTACCAACAAATGGCGATTGCCCCCCTGCCGCCGATTACCGATCTAAGAGCTTTCCAGGCCGGGCTCTATCATGAGTATCGGGTTGAAATTCCATGCATTCAATGGAATAGGCAACAGTTTATTCGGGTATCGATCCAGGGATACAACACCGAGGCCGATGTAGTGTCGCTGATCGAAGCGCTCGAACAACTGATAGCCTAGGTCTAGGATCCAGGGCTTTTCAGTGTTTGAATTCCAAGTCCTGGCCGGGTCCGTTCCGGCCAAGTTGAAATCGATCACTAGAGGATAAAATGCACTCAATCGCACAAAATAAGAAAACTTTGGCCAGTGT
>Ga0114939_10002229_pt1 | contig 14611 bp, 16 predicted proteins | sample AshMeaCrysSpring_FD_87196 | JGI IMG/M metagenome (GOLD analysis project Ga0114939, IMG submission 87196) | Groundwater microbial communities from Big Spring, Nevada to study Microbial Dark Matter (Phase II) - Ash Meadows Crystal Spring | ecosystem: Environmental > Aquatic > Deep subsurface >... | reverse complement strand
GAGACCGGAGCTTATGGAGTGACTGATCCTTTCAAACAATCACTCGCCATCTTGGCTTTGATCACCGCCGGAGAATCAGCTTCTGAATCGGCTTTAAACTGGTTGGAGATGCGTCAAGCTGATAATGGTTCCTGGGATGATGGTTTTGGGACGCTTGACAACCCTGACGCGACCGCGATGGCTCTGATGGCTTTGGTGGCGGCCGGGCGGACAGCAAGCGATCCTACGGTAATTGACGCATTGAGTTTCCTGCACGCCTCGCAGCAACCGGATGGGGGCTGGGCTTATGCCCCCGGCTTTGCCACGAGCGCTAACAGCACCGCGTTGGTGGCGCAGGCACTCACCGCTCTGGGGGAAGATTGGATGGATGAGGAGGGATCGTGGTCAGTAGAAGGTCAAACGCCACTTGCCGCATTGCTGTCCTTTCAATCCGAAAATGGCGCGTTCCAGGCTGATTTTGGCCAGGGACCAGTAGAAGATTTTTTCTCGACGGTCCAGACAATACCGGCCCTGGCCGGGCAATGGTTACCGGCCGAGTCAAACTAAGTAACCACTGAAACAGGCCCGTTGTGATGCCGATCATTGCCGTTGTCCTGCTAATCATGCCAAGCATCTTGGCACAGGGCTCTATCCTAGATGATGGCTCAACCGATCAAACTCAGAATCGAGCAGGGATCGTCATCGATTATGGCGATGGTCGAGTAGACTCCCTCTGCATCGACTTTACTGAAGAAGAGTTGACTGGATACGATATCCTCCTGCGCACTGAAATACCGGTGGAGTTTGATTTTCAGTCCGGTGGTCAGGCTGTTTGCAAAGTCGATGAGATTGGTTGTGGCACCGGTGATTGTTTCTGTGCCTGTCCGGGAGGGGATAAATGCGTTTACTGGACATACTGGCACCTGATTGATGGCGATTGGCAGTATTCCGTCTCCGGAGCCGGTACCTTTGCCGTGCGCGATGGTATGGTTGAAGGATGGCGGTGGGGTTCTGGTTCCCCCACGGGGGCGGCAGCTGAAAAACCTGCCCTAAGGTCATTTGATGAAATTTGCGCATCGAACCGGGAAATCCCGGCATCGACAAGCGAAGGCGTATCACCAACTCTCACTCCGGCAATGGACGAGAAGCAAGCGTTGACTTCATCTGGGTCCTCCTATGCTTTCTTTGGGATACTTTTGGTCGGGCTGATCGGAATTGGTTGGGTCGTGCTTCGCCGTTCAAATCGAGCTGGTTAGCCATGATGAGCGGCAAAAAAACGGGGTTGCAACCGGTCCTAACCATGATGTTATTCGCCTTATCAGCGATGATTGGTGTAGTTGCTTTGGCTTACCCTTTTTTTTCTCCAGCGATATCTCCATCGGACGCAACGATCGATTCCTTTTCTAGCGCAACTGAAACCCCGCTGCTGGCGGTTTTATTGATTTGTTTGAGTCTGGCAGTCCTCCTCGTCGAGCTACAAGGGCAGTCAGCCGGCGCAAAGACAGTCGCCGCATTGGGGGTTTTGGTCGCCGTGACCACAACGCTGCGTTTTATCGAAGTGGCTATCCCTGGACCAGGTGGATTCTCACCGATTTTTGTTCCGATCATTCTGAGTGGTTATGTGTTTGGTCCGCGGTTTGGATTCTTGATGGGGGCCATGACGCTGTTGATCTCGGCGATTATTACGGCCGGTGTCGGACCCTGGCTACCTTACCAGATGTTTACAGCCGGTTGGATGGGGCTGACCTCCGGCTGGCTGCCTCATTTACGGCAGGCCAGACTGGAACTGGGTCTTTTATTGTTATTTGGCTTTGGTTGGGGATTGTTATATGGCGCTATCATGAATCTCTATAGCTGGCCGTACCTGGCTGGCCCGACAAATATGACCTGGACGCCGGGAACTGGATTGTCGGGTGCAATTGCCCGCTATGCGACCTTTTATCTCGCAACTTCGCTCATATGGGACCTGGCTGCGGCTGTCGGTAATATGGTCCTGTTGTTGATCTTGGGCATTCCAACGATTCGCGCATTAAATCGGTTCAGAGACCGGTTACAATTTCAGACTATTTATCATGCGAACGTATGACGTGCGAGCCTGGGTGGTCTGGTTGATAACCGGCGCTTTGCTGGCGATTTTCACGCGTAACCCGTTTTACCTGGTAATCCTCTTGACCATATCCCGGATCGTGATGGCTGCGTGTGCAAGCCCGGAAGCGACCAAGTGGCGTTTGCCATTCTGGCGGTTGGCTGGAGTAATCCTTCTATTCTCAACTTTATTCAATTGGTTAATAGCCCATCTGGGCCAATCCGTCATACTTACCCTTCCAGCTAATTGGCCTTTGGTCGGTGGACCATTGACGCTTGAAGCAGCCGCCTATGGGTTCCTGAGCGGCCTTAGCCTTGTCGTGTTGTTAGCTATCTTTATGACCTTCAATGCTGTGGTACCTGTTCATCAACTAACCCGCCTCGTGCCAGGGGCTTTGCACGAGATGGGGATTGTCATGCTGGTGGCCGTTACATATGTGCCGGAGACGACTCGCCAATTCCAACGGATACGCGAAGCGCAGGCCATCCGTGGTCATCGATTGCGAACGCTTCGAGACTGGCGGCCGATCGTGATTCCGTTGTTGATTAGTGGTCTGGAGAGGGCGATGAATCTGGCGGAGACGATGGTGGCAAGGGGCTATGGCTCAACTGTTCAGGTAAGACTTTCGAACAAGACACGGCTGCTGTTGGTTGCAGGTTCACTCCTGTTTCTCGTCGGTTCCCTCCGAGTAGCCTGGCAGGCAACGGATGGATGGGTGATGTTGTTCATGGGAGCCGTGAGTATTGGCCTTGTCTATCGATTTTCAAGTCGAGAAAACGCCCGGACGAATTATCGGCCGCTAACCTGGTCCTGGGCCGATTCCATTGTGATACTATTTGCAATTGGCACGCTTGTGTTGTTGATCGGTTCAGTCACGGTGATCGAGCGTTCCGTTCTTGCTTACTCGCCATATCCGCGCCTGCTCCTCCCCGCATTTGAATGGTGGGTCGGAATGAGCTTATTGGGGTTGTTAATGCCGGCATTATTGGTCCTGGTCCCATGATTTCGATTCAGCATCTCACCTACACCTATCCACGCCGGTCAAAGCCGGCGTTAATCAACGTATCTTGGCGCGTCTCCGATGGTGAATTCGTCCTGCTTGCCGGCCCTTCCGGATCCGGAAAATCAACTCTATTGAGATGCCTCAATGGTCTGGCTCCCCATTTCAGTGGCGGTACATTGGCCGGTGAGGTAGTCGTCTGTGGTCACGATGTGGTCCAAGATGGACCACAAAAGTTGAGTCAGCACGTTGGTTTTGTCGGTCAGGACCCCGAGTCACAAGCAATTCTGGACATCGTCGAAAACGAAATCGCATTCGGATTGGAAAACAAAGCTGTTCCAACGACTGAGATGCGGCTTCGGGTAGAAGAGGTCCTGGACCTGCTCGATCTGTCCCCCCTGCGCTCGCGGTCAATCGTTAGTCTCTCTGGGGGAGAGTGCCAAAGGGTGGCCATCGCTGCCGCTCTGGTTCAGAAACCCTCCGTGCTTGTCCTGGATGAACCGACAAGCCAACTCGATCCACAATCGGCCGAAGATGTATTGCGATCTTTAGTGCGATTAAACGAGGATCTAGGATTGACAATCATCATGGCGGAGCATCGTCTTGAACGAATTATCCGCTCCGTAGATCGTATAACTTATTTGGAAGGCGGTCGCGTTACTGTTGATGCGCCGGTAAAAGAAGCATTGCAATCCATCGCTGTCGTTCCGCCGTTGATCCAATTGGCCCGCGAGCTGGATTGGAGACCCTTGCCATTGACCGTACGGGAAGCAAAACGATTTATTACCAGCGATGAGAGGCGGATAGCGGAAACAACCCAGTCATCGATGGTAAGTCAATTAGTTAAACACTCCGGTTCGTCCCTCTTGGAGGTAAACGATCTCAGTTTTTCGTATAATGGTCATCATACACTCAAAAAAGTGAACCTTGACGTAAAATCGGGTGAGGCCGTTGCACTTATCGGCCGCAATGGTGCCGGTAAATCGACCTTACTCAAATGTATTGTAGGCTTATTGGCCGTTCGATCCGGTTCGGTGTCGATCAACGGACGACAAACTACCGGACGTGAAGTTGCCGACATCTGCCATGAAGTCGGCTATTTACCCCAATACCCGGATGATTTGCTCTTCGCTGAGACAGTCAGGGAGGAGTTTGAGACCACTTTACGGAATCATCGACGGCACGGGGTAGTTGGTTTTGAGGATCTCATCCATCGTCTCGGTTTGGATACCGTCTCAGAGCGTTATCCGCGTGATTTGTCAGTTGGTCAACGTCAGCGGGTCGCAATCGGGGCAATCAGCGTGACCCGACCGCGTGTCCTGTTGCTCGATGAGCCAACTCGTGGTTTGGATATGCAAGCAAAGGGTAATCTGGTTTCTCTATTGCGTAAGTGGATGGATGAGGGCATTGGCCTTTTATTTGTTACCCATGATGTTGAACTCGTCGCCATGCTGGCTCGACGAACTTACGTGATGAGTCAAGGTGAGATTATCGCTGCCGGGGATACCCACGAAGTATTAGGAAGCACACCTCAATTTGCACCACAAATCACTCGCTTATTTCCCGAAAGTGGGTGGTTAACGGTCACTGAGGCCTTAACGGATCTGAACCTGAATAGACCCACACAACCTGATAAGAGGATGGTATAGATGCCCAGATTAACTAAGATTTATACGCGACAGGGTGACAAAGGCCAGACATCCCTTGCCGGCGGCCAACGCATTCCCAAGGACTCGCTTCGGGTTTCGACATACGGCACGGTGGATGAATTAAATTCCTATCTTGGTGTAGCCATTGCTGGCGGCCTGTGTGAACGGCTGGCCTCTGTTCTACCGGAGATTCAGAATGAGTTATTCCATCTGGGATCGGACTTGAGTTTTCTGGAGGAGGATAAACCCAAGTATAAGATCCCCCAGATCGAACAACGCCACATCGATCGACTCGAGGCGCTCATCGATGAAATGACGGAAGTTGTCGGCCCATTGGAGAATTTCATCCTGCCGGGAGGGACAGTCGGATCCGCCCAACTCCATGTAGCCCGAACGATCTGCCGGAGAGCTGAGCGGGAAGCCATTGCTTTATCTCGCGAGGAACCCATCGGACCATTTGTCGTCACTTATCTAAATCGCCTTTCAGACGCTCTATTTGTCATGGCCCGTTACGAGAACTATTCCAAGGGGGTGGCCGAACCACTCTGGGATAGCATGGCTTGAAAAGAGGAACCGCATTACAATCTGATTAAGCTACTAGTAGCTGATTTGGCTGGCAGTGCCAGAGGTATAAATGAACGCAGGGAGTAAATTTTTATGGACCAAAACCTCTGGGCTACGAGATTATAAATGTTCAATAACCTGCTAATTGCGGCGATAATCGTCGTTGTCATTTGGATCATCATTTTGGGAATTTTTCTCTACGTTTCCAGGAAGCAACCCAATGTTGCCGGGCAAATTCAGGAGATAGAAGAAAAACTGGCCAAGATGAAATCGGAGGATGAGGGATAGACGATGCGATCCCCGAATTATTCCCGTAGGGCAATCACAACCTTAATCCTGTTCGGCGCTCTCTCGCTATTTGTTTTGGCTGGTTGCAGTCTTGTCGAAAATGAACCGGATACTTGTGATGGACCTGACATCCTGTTCAGCGATGATTTCAGTGGCGATCAGGATTGTGGTTGGGTGTTATACAATCGTGGTGCTGGGATAGCAGAAATTGAGAACGAAGCGATGCAGATCACCGTTACTCAACCCGGCCAGATTTGGTGGACAAACCCAAGCCGCGAATTTTCGGACATGATCATCAAGGCCGAGGCTCGGCAGATGAGTGGGCCGAACGACAATGCTTATGGTTTGGTTTGCCGCTATCAAAACGAAGAGAACTTCTATGTCTTTCTTGTCAGTGGCGACGGATATTATGCTATTGGCAAATACCAAAGTGGCGCGGACTCCGTCACCTACCTGACCGAAAACCAACAATTCCAGCTTTCAGAAGTCATCAATCTTGGTGTTGCCTCAAACGAACTTGAAGCCCGTTGCATCGGCGACCAGCTTAGCCTGATCGTGAACGGGATTCCATTGATCACCGTCACCGATCCGACTTTTGTGAATGGGGACATTGGACTGGCGGCAAGCACACTCCAGCCTGGAACCGCGGTTATCCAGTTTGATAATGTTCAGGTTACATCGCCGTAAAGGGTTATTTGGCCTGCTGCTTTTGAGTTTGTTTTTAGCCGCATGCGCTGAACAATCTCTCACCTCATCTGGTTCCGGTGCCCTTCCCAGTGATCCGGGGGCATTTCAGGAGGAATTTATTCCCGGCGAGACCGGTAATTGGGTTTTTGAATCGGATGATCTGGGTTCGACGGCAATCGTGAATGAACAATTGGTCATTTCCGTCAATTCTCCCAATACCATCCAGTTTTCAGCATTAACCGATCCATCGTTCACAGATTTTTTGTTGGAAGTAGACGCCTGGCAACGTTCCGGGTCGTCTGAGAGTAGTTATGGCGTTCTCTTTCGCATGCAGGATAATCAGCAATTCTATCGCTTCGAGGTTACGGGGACCGGGCTTTACATGATCGAACGGCACAATGCTGACGGCACCTGGACCAGACTCATTCCCGAATGGGCTCCGACCGCGGCCCTTAACAAGGGACTCAATGTTCCCAATCGATTGAAGATTATTGCCACCGGTCCGGAAATGGCATTTTATGTCAACGATATCCTGCTCACGCAGATAAACGATGATCGCTATACTGGGGGAATAATCGGGCTGGATGCAGGAACATTTTCTGGGGGGGCTGTTCAAGTTTCGTTTGATAGTCTTAGCGTTGTCGGCGAGGCACCTTAAAACAGGGCGGACGTTGTGGATATCCGTTCGGAAGTCGCTCAAATCCTTAACCTACCGGTCGCTGATATTGAAACTTTAGGTGGCGGTTGCATCAGCGATGTCTATCTCGTCAGGCTTTCTGATGGAACGGAAGTTGTCGCCAAAGTCGATGATCAAGGTCTTTCCGGCTTAGCTGTGGAAGGGCGAATGCTGAATTTCCTAAGCGATCAAACTACATTACCTGTACCTGCGGTGCTACATTGCTCAGAGCATCTGTTGATTCTTGAATACATCGAAGCCGAAAGCCGTTTCACTATAGGCGCTGAGTACCATGCGGCTGAGTTATTGGCCAACCTGCACGTCATGACTTCAGCCTCATTTGGCTTTGAATATGACACAAGGATCGGCGGGTTACACCAACCCAACCCTTTTTACCCTTCCTGGATAGCCTTTTTTCGTGAACAACGGTTATTCTATATGGCCCGATTAGCGGTGAATGCCGGTCGATTGCCGGGCCACACACTGCAACGCATTGAGCGATTTGGTGCGCACCTGGAGCGCTGGCTGGCTGAACCCGATACACCTAGCCTGATCCACGGTGATGTCTGGACAACAAATGTCCTCTCTCGCGGTGATCGTATTTATGCTTTTCTTGATCCTGCGATTTACTTTGCCCATGCGGAAATCGAATTAGCCTTTATCTCTCTCTTCAATACCTTCGGACGATCGTTTTTTCAACGCTACCACGAACATCGTACAATCGCGCCGGGATTTTTCGAAGAACGACGCGATATCTATAATCTCTATCCTCTCCTTGTCCACGTTCGGCTATTCGGCGGGAGCTATGTATCCGCAGTCGAACGAACCCTGAGTCGATTTGGTTTTTAATACAAAACTTAACCTGTTTCACAAGCTGCATGAACGAGGAAACAGTTCAGACGATTGTTAACCTTAACCGGCGGTTCTATGAGCAGTTCGCTGCCTCCTTTGCCGAAACCCGCCAGAATCCTCAACCTGGATATGAACAATTGCTCGCGTTATTTTCCCGTGACAGAGTAAACCGGGTATTGGATGTCGGTTGCGGCAATGGCCGATTTGGTCGCTTTTTATCCTCGCGTCATATTCCGATCGATTATATTGGAGTTGATTTTTCACAGGGCTTACTTTCCTACGGGTCTGAGGGTCAGGGGTGTTTTATTGCTCGTGACCTTAGCCGTCCGGAATCCCTGGCTGAGCTGGGCCTATACGATGTCATCGTCTGTCTTTCAACGATACAACATATACCCGGCCATATCAATCGTCTGCGACTCGTCGCTGAAATGAGAGATCATCTACAGATAGACGGTCGCCTTGTGATCGCCAACTGGCAATTCTTGGATAGCCCCAGACAAAGGAAGAAAATCAGGCCGTGGCAAGAGGTGGGCATAAACCCACTCGATGTTGAGCACAATGATTATGTGTTGAGCTGGCAGCGGGGCGAATTAGGTTTGCGCTATGTAGCCTATATCAACGAACACACCATCGCTGAGCTAGCTGACCAAGCGGGCATGACTATTTTGACCCAGTATCGCAGTGACGGCCGGGAGGGTGACCTAAACCTCTATACGATCCTGGCTGGTTGACACTTCCTGAGCCAATGCTAGAATTTATATGAATCGCCGGAATCTACAATGAATCTGAAAGAACAGTTGAACGCGGACATGGTGGAAGCGATGCGTGCCGGAGATACCAGGCGGCGTGACGTCTTGCGTATGATCCTAGCCGCGATTAAACAGACCGAGGTCGACTCCCGACTTACGCTCGACGACGCCGGTGTCCAGGATGTGCTGCGCAAGCAACTCAAGCAAAGACCGGAAAGCATCGCGGATTTTCAAAAAGCCGGGCGACCGGATGAAGTTGAACGAGAGACGGCCGAAGCGGCGGTAATAGAAACTTACCTTCCGCAAATGATGTCACGCGAGGAGATTGCGGCATTAGCGACCACCATCGTCCATCAACTCGGTGTGAATGATGTGAAGGGAACAGGGCAGGTCATGAGCCAGCTGATGCCTTTGGTTAAAGGCCGGGCAGACGGCAAGCTGGTCAACGAGGTTGTTCGCTCGCTCCTTTCTTAACCCCGCCAGTTACCTTCGAGCGATTATCTCATGAATCTCTCCTTACCGGACATGCCAGTCGAGCGCTGGCGTCCTTCTATTCGCCGTTACGCTTTGCCGATATTCATCGTCGTGCTGATCGTCGGGATGACGTTAATCCTGTCATTCGATTTACCCGGGTCCGATCAGGTTGAAGTCACGGTAGGTCAACCGGCGCCAAATGACATTTTCGCCCCTCGCGCCCTAACATACACGAGCGACCTGCTAACCAACCAGGCGCGGGAGCAGGCTTCTCGATCCGTCGCGGAATTGTTCACCCCGCTTGATTTGGGAATCGGCCGTTCTCAGCTGGCGAACGCGCGTGAACTGTTCGCGTTTATCGAAACTGTTAGGGAAGACTCCAGCGCGACGAATACAAAACGGTTGGATTATCTAAGATCCATCGAAATGATCGTTGTCGATGATGAAGTGGCCCAGGGTTTATTGAACCTCAGCCCGGCCGAATACGATGAAGTGAAAGCCAACGTCTTCGTCATCATCGAAGATTTGATGAGAGAGGAAATCCGCCCCAGCCAGCTGGCAGACTTTCAGCGCGCGGCGAGCCGTTTGGCTAGTTTGGAGTTGTCTCTGCTTCAAACGCAAGTTGTGACCGAAGTGGCCCGCCAATTTATTGTGCCGACGATCTTTCCCAACGAAGAGGCGACGACAGCGGCGCGCGCCGCCGCCGTCGCTGCTGTTGAACCGATTACTCGTTCCGTCGCACGCGATCAACGAATAATTCGCGCCGGTGATATTGTGACGGAAGCCGATAATGAGTTGTTGAGTGAATTGGGCCTGCTTCGCCAAGAGAGAAATTGGCGACACATGGCCAGTATGTTCATGGCATCAACGCTCGTTGTCGCGTTACTGGCCATGTATTGGGAACGATTCCAAAAAGACCGCTTTCCGAACGGACGTTACCTGGGTGTGTTGGGTGGGTTGATCCTGATCTTCACCCTGTTAGCCAAAATAATGCTTGCCGATGATGCCTTGTCGTTTTGGTTTCCGCTGGCGGCGTTATCGATGTTGCTGGCTGTTGTTTATGATGTTCGCTTTTCTATTCTTGTCACAGTCGTGATGTCAGCCCTGGCGGGATTCATCAACCTGAACTCTCTAGAAACAACCATTTTTTTGGCTGCTGGCGGGGTTCTAAGTGTTCTGACACTCCATGATACCCAGCGGATCTCCGCTTTTTTCCGCGCCGGTTTGATCGCCGGACTGGGGTACATTTTCTCTCTGGTCATGTTCTGGTTGCTCCAAGACACAAATCCCTCAATCCTCTTGCTACCCCTGGTCTACAGTTTGGGAAATGGGTTGCTTTCTTCAGCATTAACCTTGGCCGGTTTCTACATGTTGGGCGGGATATTCGGCATCGTTACGATCCTCCAATTACAAGACTTATCGCGTCTCGACCATCCACTGTTGCGCGAATTGCTGCGGCGCGCGCCTGGCACTTATCATCATAGTATTATGGTCGCAAATCTGGCAGAGCAAGCGGCCGAACGGGTAAATGCCAACAGCACGCTTGTGCGCGTCGGCGCTTTTTATCATGATGTAGGCAAGATGGTCAGGCCGCCTTTCTTCGTCGAAAATCAGGAGGGAATTGATCCCCATGCTTCGCTAGACGCCATAACCAGCGCGCGAATCATCCTTAGCCACGTAGCGGATGGTCTCGACCTGGCCCGAAAATATCACTTGCCTTTTCGGATACAGGATATTATCGCCGAGCACCACGGGACGCGCATGGTAAAGAGTTTCTTCCGGAAAGCTCAAGAGGCAGCCGGGGAGGGTGTCGAGGTCGATCCAACGCCTTTCCGGTACTCTGGCCCACGCCCCAGCTCGCGCGAATCAGCAATTGTTATGATGGCTGATGCGATTGATGCAATCTCGACCGCGGTAAGGCCAAATACCGAGAAAGCCATCGAAAAGTTGGTTAACTCCATCATTGAAGAAGATATTTTGGAAGGTCAGTTGAATCTGAGTGGTTTGAGTATGGGGGATATTAAGGAGATACGAAATTCCTTTATCGAGACACTGAAAGGTAGATTTCATGTCCGGGTACAATACCCCGGAAACGAATTACTGGAAGCGGAAAACATTGCCGAATTCAATCCTGGACCAAAGACGATTGGAAGCTCGAACCCACCCAAGACTGAACCCATTGTCCGTACCACAGCTCAATCGACTCACTCCAGTTAGATAAAGCCCTCTATTCGATAATAATATGGCCTATCAGATCGAGGTGCGGGTCGCTGTGCAAGGAGCTGGACCATACACTCCAGCGCTGGTTGCCGCGGCGGAAGCCGCCTTATCCATTGAACAGGTGCGTGACAATTCCGAATTAACCATCTTGCTAACCGATGATGACTCGCTTCGAGCCATGAACAAACGATATCGAGGCGAAGATAAGCCAACGGATGTACTGAGTTTTCCTATGGGCGACCCGTTGCCAGGAAGTTCCGATTTAAGATGGTATTTGGGGGACATAGCCATCTCGTTACAGACCGCGACACGTCAGGCTAAAGCCCAGAATCACACTGCTGAGAGTGAACTTCAACTCCTAACCATTCACGGCGTCCTTCACCTTATCGGTTACGATCATCTTGAACCCGAAGAGAAGGATAAAATGTGGGTCGTGCAAAACAGGGTTCTAAGACACTTGGGGCTGGAAGCCATACAACCGACAGAGGATGAGCATGACTCCTAGTTACAAGGAATACGGGGAAATAAAGAAAAGAATCTTAAGTTTTCAATACGCCTTTGAGGGCTGGTGGTATGTGTTGCGCACCCAGAAAAATGCCTGGATACATGCACTCATTAGCGTAGCCGTCTTTTTGATGGCTTTCTGGTTGAACCTGCCGCACCAGGAGTGGGCGATATTGATCCTGACGATAATGGTGGTATGGATGGCTGAATTCGCTAATACTTCCCTGGAAGCTGTCGTCGATATGACCATGCCCGACCCTCACCCCATGGCCAAGATCGCCAAGGATGTCGCTGCAGCGGCCGTTTTGGTCGGGGCTTTGGGAGCAGTCCTGGTAGGCCTGCTCATCATGGGCCCACCACTTTGGGAACGCCTATTCGGTTAGAACGCCGGGTTACTGCCAAAACTAATCAGGCATTTGTTCTGGAGGGATATCCCGAAATCGGGGATTTGCGAGATCGCGATTTGATAGAATAGGCGTTACGTTTGCCCCCCAATCTACAACGATATCCGGATCATTCCAGATTAATCCTAATTCATCAGCGCCATCGTAATAATTATCGACAACGTACATGAGGGTAACGTCCGTTAACGCCAGGAAGCCGTGGGCAACACCCACGGGGATGTAGAGCCCTCCCGATGAAGGATCGAGATCAATTACCTCGGTTTGCTTGAAGGTCGGTGAGGATAGTCGCAGGTCAGCCAATCCGACGCGTATGCGTCCGGCTGCAACGAGCCAGTAATCAATCTGTTGGAAATGGTAGTGCAGTCCTCGCAGGACGCCAGCGCGTGAGTCGGAACGGTTCATCTGGAAGCGATTCCAGTTTCGTTGAGGAAACCACTCCTTCCGAAATATTTCCGCGAATTTACCGCGGTCATCGCCAAACGACTTTATTTCGGTTCGAAGGACTCCGGTGATGATGGAAGATTCATAGGTGGGGGGGGTCATAATGAGTTAATCTCGATAAGGGAATTATTTACGGATCAGGTTGCTGAGGAAAAACCAAAGATTAGCAGGCCGCTCGGCCAACCGGCGGACGAAATAAGGATACCAGGCAGTGCCGTAGGGGACATATACCCGGACACGATAGCCCTCCTGCGCGAGTCCTTCCTGTAGATCGCGTCGAATGCCATAAAGCATCTGGAATTCGAAAGAATTGCGGGGGATCTTGTTGGCGGTAACAAACGCCTTGATGTCCTCTATCAAGTCCGCGTCGTGGGTGGCCATTGCCGGGTAGACTCCACGTTCTCGGGCTTTCTGGCTGAGTAGGAGGCGGGCGAGATTGCCGTAATTGGCGTCTGTGTCGTTCTTGTGCGGAAATGCGACTTCCGGTGGTTCGGCGTAAGCACCTTTGCAAAGCCTTACGCGCGCGCCGTCTTCAATTAAGCGTTCGATATCCTCTTCGCTCCGGTATAGATACGACTGAATGACCACGCCGACGTTGTCAAGTCCTGCCTCGTAGCGCAATTTTCGATAAATTCGCAAGGTAGCATCGACCGCCGAACTATCCTCCATATCAATACGAATGAAATTGCCCAGCTGTCCGGCTTGTTCGACCAGGGCGCGGATATTCGAATAGGCCAGAGATTCGTCGATTTTCAACCCCAACTGGGTGGGTTTGACAGATACGTTCGCCTTCAAGCCCTCACGGGCAATATCATTGAGCAGCAGTTGGATTTCACTGCAGGCCTGTAACGCTTCCATCTCGTTGGTACAACTCTCACCCAAGTAATCAAGGGTGATCATGAGGCCGTTATCGTTCATCGATTTCGTCACTTTGAGTGCCGCAGTGCGATCAGCGCCGGCCACAAAACGGGAGGCCACTCGCCAGGAGATATCCCAATTACTCACCAGATTACGCGCCCAGGATGCTTTTGAGAAATAGAGCAAGATGTGGCGCAACCATGATTCACCGTTTCGCATGATAACCAGGATGCCAAGTAGAAAAAACAACAAGGCGAGGAAAATCGGGAGAGACCGAGGTGAGCTGCGATTTGTGGGCTTATCCATGCTTATATTTTATCGGCTGGTTATGATTTCGCTACAAATCCCGACGAAACAAGATGCGCCACAGTAGAATACGGAATGAATGGGAGGGGATCGCATCTTGCCGTAATGACACGGGTTATTTATAACTGGGACCAATCGATTAATGGAGTTCAGAATCATGACCTTACTTTCCGGGAAGAAAGCCTTGATATTCGGTGTGGCGAATAAAAATTCAATTGCTTGGGGGATTGCCGAGGCGTTCCATGAGGCAGGGGCAGAGATAGGTTTCAGTTATGGCATACCCCAGTTAGAGAAAAGGGTGTTACCGTTGGCCGAATCGATCAGCGCCAAATTCGTTGAAAAATGCGATGTTACCTCGGATGAAGAGATAGCCGCTACCTTTGCCAAAGCGGCCGACCACTTTGGACAGATCGACATATTGGTTCATTCGATCGCGTACGCACCGTCTTCAGAATTAGAAGGTCGATTTTACGACACTACCCGTGATGGTTTTCGTGTAGCGATGGATATCAGTGTCTATAGCCTTGTTGCCCTCGCGAAGCATGCGATCCCTCTTATGCCGCGTGGGGGGAGTATCATGACCATGTCTTACTACGGCGCGGAAAAGGTCGTTCCTCATTACAATGTGATGGGCGTGGCAAAGGCCGGACTAGAAGCCAGCACCCGCTACCTTGCGGCTGATCTTGGCCCGCACCAAATCCGAGTGAACGCTATCTCGGCCGGTCCGATCAAAACGTTGTCGGCCGGTGGCATCGCCGGGTTTCGGAAGATGCTGACCTATGTCGGAGAAAGGGCTCCGCTGAGACGCAACGTAACCCAGGAAGAAGTGGCCAAGACAGCCTTATGGTTGTGTAGCGATTTAGGCAGTGGGGTG
>Ga0114939_10002228_pt1 | contig 14611 bp, 16 predicted proteins | sample AshMeaCrysSpring_FD_87196 | JGI IMG/M metagenome (GOLD analysis project Ga0114939, IMG submission 87196) | Groundwater microbial communities from Big Spring, Nevada to study Microbial Dark Matter (Phase II) - Ash Meadows Crystal Spring | ecosystem: Environmental > Aquatic > Deep subsurface >... | reverse complement strand
GTCGTTCCGCCCAGTCCCGAAGGGCCTCCCCGAGGGACTGACCCGCCGCCTGGGTGGCAACGAGCGCAGCGAGTGTGGGTGCGTGACTCATGCTAGACGTAGGGCGGCACGACGCAGCAGCCGTGGTCGACGTGGTGCTGGAACTCGTCGCGGAAGTGCTTGACGAAGGCGCGCACGGGCATGGCCGCGGCGTCGCCGAGCGCGCAGATCGTGCGGCCTTGGATGTTGTCGGCGATGGAGTTGAGGAGGTCGAGGTCCTCGGGGCGGCCACGGCCGTGCTCGATGCGGTCGACGACGCGCCAAAGCCATCCGGTGCCCTCGCGGCAGGGCGTGCACTGGCCGCAGGACTCCTCGTAGTAGAAGTAGGACAGGCGCAGCAGCGACTTCACCATGCAGCGCGTCTCGTCCATCACGATCACCGCGCCGGAGCCCAGCATCGAGCCGGCCTTGGCGATCGAGTCGTAGTCCATGTCGGTGGCGAGCATCACGTCGCCGGGCAGCACCGGCATCGACGAGCCGCCGGGAATCACAGCCTTGAGCCTGCGTCCGCCGCGCACGCCGCCGGCCAGCTCGAGCAGCGTCGAGAACGGCGTGCCGAGCCGGATCTCATAGTTGCCGGGCCGCTCGACGTCCCCGGAGACCGAGAAGATCTTGGTGCCGCCGTTGTTGGGCTTGCCGAGGTCCGCGAACCACTCGCCGCCGCGGCGGATGATCCACGGCACCGACGCGAAGGTCTCCGTGTTGTTGATCGTCGTCGGCTTGCCGTACAGGCCGAAGCTCGCCGGGAACGGCGGCTTGAAGCGCGGCTGGCCCTTCTTGCCCTCCAGCGACTCGAGCAGCGCCGTCTCCTCGCCGCAGATGTACGCGCCGTAGCCGTGGTGGTTGAAGAGGTCGAACGAGAAGTCGCTGCCCTTGATGTTGCGGCCGAGGTAGCCCGCGGCGTAGGCCTCGCGCACGGCCTCCTCGCAGCGCTCGTAGACCTCCCAGATCTCGCCGTGGATGTAGTTGTAGCCGCGCGTCGCGCCCATCGCGTAGCCGGCGATGGCCATGCCCTCGATCACCGCGTGCGGGTTGTAGCGCAGGATGTCGCGGTCCTTGAAGGTGCCGGGCTCGCCCTCGTCGGAATTGCAGACCACGTACTTGTCGCCCGGGAACTGGCGCGGCATGAAGCTCCACTTGAGCCCGGTCGGGAAGCCGGCGCCCCCGCGACCGCGCAGCGCGCTCTTCTTCACCTCGCCGATCACGAGGTCGGGCGGGACGCGCTCGGCGAGGATGCGCGACAACGCTTCGTAGCCCCCGCGGGCGACGTAGTCGGCGAGCCGCCAGTTGCGGCCGGTGAGGCCCGCCATCAGCACGGCCTCCGGGCCGTAGTCGAGGAATTCGCCGGGGGCGTTCACGCGCGCTCCGTCGCGTCGTCCGGCGACGTGGCCGTCCCGGGCGCGCCCTCGCCGTGCGCCGCCGCAGCCCGGAGCTCCTCGACCACGCCGTCGAGCGCCTCGGGCACCATCTTCACGCACATGCGCTTGTTGTTCACCAGCACGACCGGCGCGTCGCCGCACGCGCCCATGCACTCGCCCTCCTTCAGCGTGAACGCGCCGTCGGGCGTGGTGCCGCCGAAGTCGACGCCCAGCCGCGCCTTGAGGTGCTCGGCCGCCGCCGTCGCGCCCTGCAGCGCACAGGGCAGGTTGGTGCAGATCGTGAGCTTGAAGCGCCCGGTCGGGGCAAGGTTGTACATCGCATAGAACGACGCGACCTCGTAGACCGCGACCGGCGGCATGCCGAGGTAGCGGGCCACCGCGTCCATGACCTCGGTCGACAGCCAGCCGTGCTGGTCCTGGGCGATCGCGAGCGCGGCCATCACCGCCGACTGCTTCTGGTCGGCCGGGTACTTGGCGACCTCGCGGTCGATGCGCGCGCGCGCGGCTTCGGGAAGGAGGCCCTCGGGCTTCATCGGTCGATGCTCCCGAACACGATGTCCTGCGTGCCGATGATCGCGACCACGTCCGCGATCATGTGGCCGCGCGACATCTCGTCCAGCGCGGCGAGGTGCACGTAGTCCGGGGCGCGTAGCTTGAGCCGGTACGGCTTGTTCGCGCCGTCCGAGACGAGGTAGACGCCGAACTCCCCCTTCGGGTGCTCGATTGCCGCGTAGACCTCGCCCGGCGGAACGTGCATGCCCTCGGTGAAGAGCTTGAAGTGGTGGATCAGCTCCTCCATGTTCGACTTCATCGACTCTCGCGACGGGGGCGCGACCTTGTGGTTGTCGACGATCACCGGGCCCGGGTTGGCGCGCAGCCAGGCGACGCACTGGCGGATGATGCGGTTGGACTGGCGCATCTCCTCGACGCGCACCAGGTAGCGGTCGTAGCAGTCGCCGTTGACGCCGACCGGGACGTCGAAGTCGACGCGGTCGTAGACCTCGTAGGGCTGCTTCTTGCGCAGGTCCCAAGGCACGCCGGAGCCGCGCAGCATCGCGCCGGTGAAGCCCAGCGCCATCGCGCGCTCGGGCGACACCACGCCGATGCCCACGGTGCGCTGCTTCCAGATGCGGTTGTCGGTGAGCAGCGTCTCGTAGTCGTCGACGTACCCCGGGAAGCGGCGCGTGAAGTCGTCGATGAAGTCGAGGAGCGACCCTTGCCGGTTCTCGTTCAGCTTCGCGACCTCGTGCTCGCTGCGGATCGACGACGGCTGGTACTGCGGCATGCGCTCGGGGAGGTCGCGGTAGACGCCGCCCGGGCGGTAGTAGGCCGCGTGCATTCGCGCGCCTGACACGGCCTCGTAGACGTCGAACAGGTCCTCGCGCTCGCGGAAGCAGTACAGGAACGTCGTCATGCCGCCGACGTCGAGCGAGTGGCAGCCGAGCCACAGCAGGTGGTTCAGGATGCGGGTGATCTCGTCGAACATCACCCGGATGTACTGCGCGCGGATCGGCACCTCGATCCCGAGGAGCCGCTCGATCGCCATGCAGTAGGCGTGCTCGTTGCACATCATCGAGACGTAGTCCAGGCGGTCCATGTAGGGCAGCGACTGGATGAACGTCTTGTGCTCCGCGAGCTTCTCGGTCGCGCGGTGCAAGAGGCCGATGTGCGGGTCGGCCCGCTCGATCACCTCCCCGTCGAGCTCGAGGACGAGGCGCAGGACGCCGTGGGCCGCCGGGTGCTGCGGCCCGAAATTCATCGTGTAGTTTCGGATTTCAGCCATGCCGGTGGCGCGCTACTCGCTGTCCGCGTAGTGCTGCTCGCGTACGATCCGGGGCACGACCTCGCGCGGCTCGATGGTCACCGGTTGGTAGACGACCCGGCCCTGCTCGGGGTCAAAGCGCATCTCGACGTGACCCGACAGCGGGAAGTCCTTGCGGAAAGGGTGCCCGACGAATCCGTAGTCGGTGAGGAGCCGCCGCAGGTCGGGGTGGCCGTCGAACACGATGCCGAAGAGGTCGAAGGCCTCGCGCTCGAACCAGTTCACCGCCGGCCAGACGTCGACGAGGCTAGGCACGACCGGGAAGTCGTCGTCGGCCGCGAACGTGCGCACCCGCACGCGCTGGTTGTTGGCGAGCGACAGGAGGTGGTAGACGACCGCGAAGCGCGCGCCCTCCCCCGCACCGCCGGCATGCGCCGAGTAGTCGACGCCGCAGGCGTCGATCAGGGTCTCGAAGCGCAGCCGCGGCGAGTCACGCAGCTCGGTCATCGCCCCGACGAGCGTCGCCGGGCGGACCACGAGCGTGACCTCGCCGTGGGCGATCGTGACGCCGGAAAGGCGCTCGCCAAGGACTTCGCGCGCGGTCGCGGCCAGCGTTTCCGTCTTCGTCGCCATCAGCGCGCGATGGTGTTGGTGCGCCAGATCTTGTTCTGGAGCTGCAGGATGCCGTAGAGCAGCGCCTCGGACGTCGGCGGGCAGCCGGGGACGTAGACGTCGACCGGCACGATGCGATCGCAACCGCGCACCACGGAGTACGAGTAGTGGTAGTAGCCGCCGCCGTTCGCGCAGCTGCCCATCGAGATCACCCAGCGTGGCTCGGCCATCTGGTCGTAGACCTTGCGCAGCGCCGGGGCCATCTTGTTGCACAGCGTGCCAGCGACGATCATCACGTCGGACTGCCGCGGGCTCGGCCGGAACACGATCCCGAAACGGTCGAGGTCGTAGCGGGCGGCGCCGGCGTGCATCATCTCCACGGCGCAGCAGGCGAGGCCGAAGGTCATCGGCCACATCGACCCGTTGCGGGCCCAGTTGATGACGCTGTCGAGCGTCGTCGTGACGAAGCCCTTCTCGAGGACGCCTTCGATGGCCATGCGCCTAGGTCCTCATTCCCACTCGAGCGCGCCCTTCTTCCACTCGTAGACGAAGCCGACCACCAGGATCGCGAGGAACACCATCATCGCCGCGAAGCCGAAGAAGCCGATCTCGGGCAGCACCACCGCCCACGGGAAGAGGAACGCGATCTCGAGGTCGAACAGGATGAACAGGATCGCGACGAGGTAGTAGCGGACGTCGAACTTCATCCGGGCGTCCTCGAAGGCCTCGAAGCCGCACTCGTAGGGCGAGAGCTTCTGGGGATCGGGCCGGTCCGGGGAGACCAGTTTGCCGAGGCCGAGGAGCACGCCTCCCAGCACCAGTCCGACCAGGATGAAGAGGAGGATCGGGAAGTAGTTTTCCAGCATCGCGAGTGCGCGGCCGAGACGACCGTCCCCGGGGCATAACCGCTACGAGCCTCCGGGCCGCGTCGCGCGCGGCTCGCCGGAGGCAATGCGCCGCGCGCACCGGGCGAGCCGCTCCCGGCGTCGGTGCTGCCGGCCGCGACAGCCAGTCCGCGACCTCTACGTCAATGGTGCCGACGGGGAGACTCGAACTCCCACGGCTTTCGCCACTGCCCCCTCAAGACAGCGTGTCTACCAATTTCACCACGTCGGCTCGACTGCCTACCGCTACTTCGGGACCTCGCCGGCCTTGCCCTGGCCCGGCGCGGCCGGCGCGCCCCCGGCCGGCGAAGTCGGCGCCGCCGGTGCCGATGGCACCGCCGGAACGTCGCCCGCCTTGGGCGCCTGCGTGTCCATGATGCTGCGCTCCACCGCCGGCCTCACGGTGCGCGTGCTGCCGAGATAGGTGAGGCCGAGGCTCGAAAGGAAGAATACCGTCGCCAGCACCGCGGTCGAACGCGAGAGGAAGTTCGCCGAACCGACGGCGCCGAACAGGCTCCCGGACGAACCGCTGCCGAACGCGGCACCCATGTCGGCGCCCTTGCCGTGCTGAAGCAGCACGAGGCCGATGATCACGAGGGCCACGACCATGTGCACGACCAGCAGGATCGATTCCAGTACACCCATTTCCGTTGCCGCCCTTCGCGCCGCGATCGCCGGTTAGGCAGCCGCGATCGCCAGAAATTCTCTCGCGTCCAGCGACGCGCCACCGACCAGCCCGCCGTCGACGTCGGGCATCCCGAACAGCGACGCGGCATTGGCCGCCTTGACGCTGCCTCCGTAGAGGAGCAGCACGTCGCCCGACTCGGCCGAGGCGAGCCGGCCCCGGAGCAGCGCGTGCACCTCCTGCGCCTGCTCGGGCGTCGCCGTCCGTCCGGTCCCGATCGCCCACACCGGCTCGTAGGCAACCACCGTGCGCGTCATCTCCGGCCCGAGAAGCCGGATCACGGCGTCGATCTGGCGCGTGACGACCACGGCGGTCTGCCCGGCTTCGCGCTCGGCCAGCGTCTCGCCGACGCACACGATGGGCGTCAACCCCACCGCCAGCGCGGCCTTGGCCTTCGCCGCGACCTGCTCGTCGCGCTCGCCGTGGTACTGGCGCCGCTCGGAGTGGCCCGCGAGGGCGAAGCGCGCCCCGAACTCGGCGATCATCGTCGCCGCGACCTCGCCGGTGTACGCGCCCGACGCATGCTCGCTCACGTCCTGGGCGCCCCAGCCGATCGTGCTGCCGGCGAGCGCGTCCCTCGCCTGGGACAGGTACGGGAACGGCACGCACACGGCCATCGCGCGCCCGGCGGCCGGCTTCCAGCCGGCGACGAGCGCGGACAGGAGTGCCGCGTTCTGCGCCGACCCGCCGTTCATCTTCCAGTTGCCTACGACCAACCTGCCCCGCATCTCTCGTCACCCGAAGCTGTTGCTGCCCGCGCCGCCCTGCGACACACGGACATCAGGCAAACAAAAACCCTGCGATTATACCGCAGCGCGGCAAGCCCGGGCAAACCAGAACCAGGCACCGGCGCTCCGGCAGCGGTCAGGCCTGCGCCACCCGCCGGATGCGCCGTACGACGGGCGGAAGGAACCAGGCGGCGATGGTCAGCACGCCCAGGGTCGCCGCGACCGGGCGACCGAAGAAGGCGAGCAGGTTGCCGTCCGCCTTGATCATCGACGTCACGAAGTTCTGCTCGAGCATCGTCCCGAGCACTACGCCGAGGATCGCCGGCGCCACCGGGAAGCCGTTCTCCTCGAGCACGTAGGCCGCGACGCCGGCGACGAGCATCACGCCCACGTCGAAGCCGGAATTGTTGATCGCGAACGAGCCGACGATGCAGAACAGCAGGATCACCGGCATCAGGACGTTGCGCGGCACGCGCAGCAGGTTCTTCGCCACCTTGATGCACCACCAGCCGAGCGGAATCATGATGAGGTTGGCGAGGATGAAGAGCAGGTACACCGCGTAGATGTTCTCCGGGTTCTGGGTGAAGAGCGTCGGGCCCGGGTTCATGTTCTTCATGTAGAGCACCCCGATCACGATCGCGGTGATCGAGTCTCCCGGAATGCCGAACACGAGCGCCGGGATCCACGCGCCGGCGAGCGCGCTGTTGTTGGCGGCCCCGCTCTCGATGATGCCCTCGACGTGGCCGGTGCCGAACTTCTCCGGCTCCCTCGACGTCTTCTTGCTGATCGCGTAGCTCATCCACGCTGCGATGTCGGCGCCCGCGCCCGGCAGCGCACCGATCAGCGTGCCCAGCACGCTGCCGCGCACGATCTGCATCGGGTACTTCTTCGTCAGCGTCCACATTCCACGGAACACGTCGTGGATCGGCTGGTCGACGATCACGGCCTTGGCCCGCGTGTCGACGGCGAAGCGGATGATCTCCGAGACCGCGAACATGCCGATCATCATCGGGATCATGTTGATGCCGCCGGTCAGGTCGACGACCCCGAAGGTGAAGCGCGGGTAGCCTGCCGGGTTGTCGAGGCCGACCGCGGAGACCATGAGGCCGATCAGGAGCGCCACGACGCCCTTGAGCGGCCGCTCGGCGGTGATGACGATCGCGCTGGTGAGGCCCAGCAGGACGAGCCAGAAGTACTCGAACGACGAGAATCCAAGCGCGAAATCGGCGAGGATCGGCGCTGCGGCGATCAGCACCACGGTGCCGAACAGCCCGCCGATCGCGGAGAACACGAGGCCCGCCCCCAGCGCGAGTTCGGCCTGCCCCTTGCGGGTCATCGCGTAGGCCTCGTCGGTGTACGCGGCGGACGCGGGCGTGCCCGGCATCCTCAGCAGGCAGCCCGGGACGTCGCCGGAGAAGATCGCCATCGCGGTGGCGGTCACCATCGCCGCGACGGCGGGGATCGGCGGCATGAAGAACGTGACCGGCACGAGGAGCGCGATCGCCATCGTCGCGGTGAGGCCGGGAATGGCGCCCACGAACAAGCCGAACAGCGAGGCGCCTGCGATGACGAGCATCGTCTGCAGGTTGAAGACGAGCCCGAAGGCCAGCGCGATCGCGTCCACTGCGTGCGGCTAGAAGGCGTACGGCGTCAACACGCCCCAGGGCAGCGGGACGCGCAGCAGCTTGTAGAACGCATACCAGATGACCAGCGTGGCGGCCGCGGCCGCGAGCAGCGCGGCGCCCCAGCGCACGCCGAGCACACGGAACCAGAGCACCAGCAGGATCGGCGCCACGATCAGGAACCCGACGCGCTCGGCGAGCGCAATGTAGGCCGCCACCCCGGCGACGATCGCGGTCGCCGCGAGCACGTGTCGCGACGAGCGCATCCAGTCGCCGGCCGCGAACCAGCGCCCGTCGCCGCGGGCGCGCGCGCCGCTCATCACCAGCAGGACGCCGCAGGCCACGAAGCCCGCGGCGACGAGCCCGGGGAAGATCGCCGCGCCGTACTGCTGCCCCGGGATGTTCGGGAACGACTGCACGTGGACCAGGATGACCGCGCCCAGCAACGCGAAGATCGCCCCGAAGATGGCGTCGTTGATCTTCATTGCGTGGCGCGCCTGCCCGCGGCCCGGTGCGTGCGCCGGATCGGGCAGCCCCGCCCGGGGGCCCGCGCGCGGCGGCGACCCCCCGGAGCGGGTGCGGGCTACTTGGCGAGCCCCGCGGCCTTCATCACGACGCCCATGTCGGCGTCGCCCTTGGCCATGAACGCCGCGAAGTCGGCCTGCGCCGCCCACGCGGTGCCGTAGCCCTTGCTCTCCGCGAAGTCCTTGAACTCCTTGCTGTCCCAGATCTTCTTGATCGCGGTGACGAGCCGGGTCTCGACGTCCTTCGGGATGCCCTTCGGCGCACCGATGCCCCGCCACGCCGACACGGTCCAGCCGCTTCCCGAGGCTTCCTTCATCGTCGGAACCTTCGGGAAGAGCGCCGAGGGCTTGCTGTCCATCACCGCCAGCGGCTTCGCCTTGCCGGCGTCGATCAACGCGCGTGCTTCGGGCAGCGAGCAGGTGACGATGTCGACCCCGCCGGCGACGAGGTCCTGCATCGCCGGGGCGGCGCCATTGGAAGGTACCCACGGAATGGACGTCTGCGGGATCTTCGCGTCGTTCAGCAGGCCGGCGAGCGCGAGGTGCCAGATGCCGCCCTGCGCGGTCCCGGACGCCTTGAGCTTCCCGGGATTGGCCCTCGCGTGGTCGAGCACCTCCTTCACCGACTTGAACGGCGAGTCCGCCTTGACGGTGAAGCCGGCGGGATCGGCGTTGACCAGCGCGAGCGGGGTGTACGAAGCCGGGTTGAGGTCGGTCAGCCCCTGCCAGTGCATCATCGTGATCTCGACCGTGATCATGCCGATGGTGTAGCCGTCGGCCGGCGCCTGCGCGATCGCGCTGTGGCCGACGACACCGCCGCCGCCCGTGCGGTTCACGACGTTGACCGGCTGGCCGAGTTCCTTCTCGAGCTGAGCCGCGAAGTAGCGTGCCGTCGTGTCGGTGCCGCCGCCGGCGCCCCAGGGCACGACGAACGTGATGGGCCGGTTCGGGTAGTTCTGGGCGCCTGCCGCGAACGGCATCGCCGCCGCCAGGGCGACGACGGCGAAGCGGGCGAGCGTGCGCAAGGGTTTGCTCATGGTTCCTCCAGCGTGGGGGTCGTGGTCGAAGCCGGGGCGGGACGGTGCGTCGCCGCCCGCGTGGGTTCCCGTCGGGCACGTTAGCAGCGGCGTCCTCGGTGGGTCAAGTGGTAAGGCCAATTTGCCGCATTCGCACGCCGCGCGGAAAACTCATGGAACGACCGGGCCGGCATCGATCCGCGCGCCGGACGCCTGGGCCGGCTCGGTCAGCCAGCACGCCGAGAGGCGTCGGGGCGCGATCGTGGCGAGCGTGGGGGCCGATTCCCGGCAACGGGCGGTCGCGTGCGGGCAGCGCGGGTGGAAGTTACAGCCCGTCGGCGGGTCGAGCGGCGAGGGAATCTCGCCGCGCACCGGGACGAACGCGCGCTTGCCGGCCACGACCTTGCCGACCTCCGCGAGCAGCGCCTGCGTGTACGGATGCGCGGGCCGCGCGAAGAGCTCGAGCGTGGGCCCGGTCTCCACGACGCGGCCGAGGTACATGACCATCACCCGGTCGCTCAGGTGCTGCACGACGCCGAGGTCGTGGCTGATGAACAGGTACGTGAGGTCGAGCGAGGAGCGCAGGTCCATGAACAGGTTCAGCACCTGCGCCTGGATCGACACGTCGAGCGCTGCCACCGACTCGTCGCAGACCAGGAATTCGGGACGCACCGCGAGTGCCCGGGCGATGCCGATCCTCGCCCGCTGTCCGCCGCTGAACTGGTGCGGGAAGCGGCGCATCAGCGTCGGGTCGAGGCCGACGCGATTCAGCTGCAGCCCGACGTATTCGACCTTCTGCCGCGGCCCGATGATGCCGTGGACGACCGGCGCCTCGCCGACGATGTCGACGACCCGCATGCGCGGGTTGAGCGACGCATACGGGTCCTGGAAGATCATCTGCATTGCGAGTTGCGCCTCGCGCCGCTTCGCCGCAGGCAGCTCGGCCAGTCGCTGGCCGCGCCAGAGTCGCTCGCCGGCGGTGGGCGCGAGGAGCCCCACGGCGAGGCGGCCGAGCGTCGACTTGCCGCAGCCCGATTCGCCGACCAGGCCCACCACCTCCCCCGGCTCGATGCGCAGCGACACGCGATCGACCGCGTGAACGACCTCCTCTCGCGCACCTGCGCCGACCAGGTTGCCAATCCGCGCCGCGAAGTCCAGCGACCTCACGAAGCGCTTCGAAACGCCCTTGAGCTCGACCAGCCCCGGCGGCGGCGGAGGCTCGGGGACGAGCGTGCCGTCCGGGCCGACGGCGGCTTCGATCACGCGGCGCCCTCCACAGCGACCAGCGGCGCGTGGCAGCGCACGGTGCGCGCGGAACGAAAGTGCGTCGACCCCGGCGCCTCGTCGCAGCGCGGCACGGCGCGGCTGCAGCGCTCGCGGAACGCGCAGCCCGGCGGCAGTCCGACGAGCGAGGGCGTCATGCCGGGAATCTGCTTCAGCCGCGCGCCGTGCGGGTTGCGCGAGGGCACCGAGTCGAGCAGTCCCTGCGTGTAGGGATGCGCCGGGCGCCCGAGCACGTCCTCGCAGCTGCCCGACTCGACCACGCGCCCGGCATACATCACGCACACGCGGTCCGCGAGCCCGGCGATCACCGACAGGTCGTGGGTGATCCACAGCAGCGCCGTGCCGGTGTCGCGGGCGAGCTTCTGCATCTCGTAGAGGATCTGGCCCTGGATGGTGACGTCGAGCGCCGTGGTCGGCTCGTCGGCGATGATCACGTCGGGCTGGTTGAGGAGCGCGATGGCGATCGCCACGCGCTGGCGCATGCCCCCGGAGAACTGGTGCGGGTAGGCGCGCAACCGCTCGTCCGGCGAGGCGATGCCGACCGCCACAAGCGCCTCGCGCGATCGTGCGAGCGCGGCCCGCTCCCCGACCGACTCGTGCGCAAGGACCGCTTCGACCATCTGCCGGTCGATGCGCAACACCGGGTTCAGCGTCATCATCGGGTCCTGGAAGATCATCGCGATCCGGTTGCCCCGGATGCCGCGCATCGCCTCCGGAGGCAACCCGACCAGCTCCCGGCCCGCGAGCCGGATGCTGCCCTCGACGATGCGCCCGGGCGGATCGACGAGGCCCATGATCGAGTAGCCGGTGATCGACTTGCCGGAACCCGACTCGCCGACGAGCCCCAGCACCTCGCCTCGCGCCAGCGCGAACGAGACGTCGTCGACCGCCCTGACCACGCCCCCCTTGGTGAAAAAGTAGGTGCGAAGCCCCGAGACCTCGAGCACCGGCATGGCGTCCGGCCCGGGCTCGTGCGGCTGGGCGACCGACGCACCGCCGGCGATCACCGTTGCAGCCTCGGGTTGAGCACGTCGCGGAGGTGGTCGGCAACCAGGTTGATGCTGACGATCGTTAGGAGCAGCGCGATCCCGGGAAAGAAGCTGATCCAGTACTTGCCGGAGAGCAGGTACTGGTAGCCGTTCGCGATCAGGAGCCCGAGCGAGGGCTCGGTGATCGGAAGGCCCAGGCCGAGGAACGAGAGCGTCGCCTCGAGCGCGATCGCGGCGGCCACCTGCACGGTCGCGACCACGATCAGCGGCGGCAGGCAGTTGGGCAGGAGGTGCCGGAACACGATGCGCGACGGCGGCAGCGCGAGGCAGCGGGCCGCCTCGATGTATTCCTTGCGCTTCTCGACCAGCGCGGCGCCGCGGACCGTGCGCGCGTAGTACGCCCACTGGATCGTCACCAGCGCCGCGATCACCTTGCCCGTGCCCTGCCCCAGCACGGCGATCAGGATCAGCGCGATCAGGATCGCGGGAAACGACAACTGAATGTCGACGACTCGCATGATCACCGTCTCGACCCGGCCGCCCAGGTAGGCTGCGACGAGCCCGAGGGTGAGGCCGATCACGAGCGCGAGCAGCGTGCTGATCGCGCCGACCGAAAGCGAGATGCGGAGCCCATGGAAGATCGCGGAGAGCATGTCGCGGCCCTGGTCGTCGGTGCCGAGCCAGTAGGTGCCCCCGGCCGCCGTCGCCGACCCGGGCGGCAGCCGCGCGTCGGTGATGTCGAGCTGCGCGAGGTCGTAGGGGTCCTGCGGCGAGACGAGCGGGGCGAAGAGCGCAAGCAGCACGATGCAGCCGAGGAGCGCCAGGCCGAAGACCGCCACGGGGTTGGCGACGAAGTCGGCCGCGATGCGTGCGAACGGGGCCTCGCCGGCCCGGTCGGCGGCGCGCACCGTCGTGCTCATGCGCCGTTCCCGCGGCCCGCGCGCGACGCAAGGCGCCGCGGTCCGGCCTTCGCCGGGCGTTCGCGCGCGCCCGTCATCCCCTCGCCTCGCCCAGGCGCACGCGGGGATCGAGCACCGAGTAGAGCACGTCGACGGCCAGGTTGATCAGGATGAAGATCGCGACGATCACCAGCAGGTAGGCGACGATCACCGGCCGGTCCAGCGTGTTGATCGAGTCGATCAGGAGCTTGCCCATCCCGGGCCAGGCGAACACGCTCTCTGTGACGATCGCAAAAGCGATCACCGAGCCGAACTCGAGGCCGATCACCGTGACGATGGGAATCAGTATGTTGCGCAGCACGTGCACGAGGATCACGCGGGCGTTCGAGAGCCCCTTTGCGCGGGCGAACTTGACGTAGTCCTGGAGCAGCGCCTCGCGGGTCCCCGCCCGGGTGAGCCGGATGAGGAGCGCGAGCTTGAACAGTGCGAGGTTGGTCGCGGGCAGGGCCAGGTGACGCCATCCTTCGAGCGAAAGGAACGACACCGGCACGCCGAACAGGTCGATGGTCGGCCCGCGGCCGTTCGAAGGCAGCCACCCCAGCATCACCGAGAACAGCATGATGAGCATCAGCCCGACCCAGAACGTCGGCAGCGAGAAACCGAGGATCGAGCCCGCCATGATCGCGCGGCCCCCGAAGGTGTGGGGCCGCAGCCCCGCCCACAGGCCGAGCGGGATGCCGAGGAGCACCGCGATCAGCATCGCCGCGGTGGCGAGCTCGAGCGTCGCCGGCATCCGCTCGAGGATCAGCGACAGCGCCGGCGTCGAGTGCACGAACGAGCGCCCGAGGTCGCCGGACAGGGCGCCGCGGACGAACGTCCCGTACTGCTCGTGCAGGGGACGGTCGAGCCCCAGCTCGGCGATCGCGCGCTCGCGCTCGAGCTGCTCGGCTTGAGGATTGATCAGGATGTCGATCGGGTTGCCGATCGCGTAGACGCCGACGAACACGATGAGCGACATTGCGACGAGCACGAGCACGCTCTGCAGGCTGCGTCGGATCACGTAGACGAGCATCGCTCGGGCAGGCGCTCAGACGCCGAGGTAGTCGTGCAGCTTGTCCATGCTGGACGCGAGCTCGGCGTTGGGAATCGTGTCGACGACGCGCCCCTGCTCCATCACGCAGTGGCGATCGGCGACCGTGGCCGCGAAGCGGAAGTTCTGCTCGACCAGCAGGATGGTGAAACCGTCGCGCTTCAGGCGCTCGATGGTGCGGCCGATCTGCTGGACGATCACCGGCGCGAGGCCCTCGGTCGGCTCGTCGAGCAGCAGCAGGCGTGCGCCGGTGCGCAGGATGCGGCCGATCGCGAGCATCTGCTGCTCGCCGCCGGAGAGCTTCGTCCCCGGGCTCGCCAGGCGCTCGCCGAGGTTGGGAAAGAGCTCGAGGATCTGCGGCACCGTGAGGCCGCCGGGCCGCACCCGCGGCGGGAGCAGCAGGTTCTCCTCGACGGTGAGGCTCGCGAAGATGCCACGCTCCTCGGGGCAGTACGCGATTCCCTGCCGGGCGATGCGGCTCGGGGCGTGGCCGATGGTCTCGGCGCCCTCGAACAACACCGAACCCCGCCGCCGCGGCACGATGCCCATGATCGCCTTGAGCGTCGTCGTCTTGCCGGCGCCGTTGCGCCCGAGCAGCGTGACCACCTCGCCCGCGTGGACGTCGAAGTCGACGCCGTGCAGCACGTGCGACTCGCCGTACCAGGCCTCGAGGCCGCGCACCGAGAGAAGCGCCCGCGCCGCGTCCGCGCCGGCCGCGGCCGGCGCCCGGTCCGCAGGGGTCGTCACCATCGTTGGCATGCGCGGACAGCGCGTTCGCCGGTGCGTCCTGGGTCCGGCTACGGCTTCCAGCTCGGCTTGCGCTTCTCGATGAACGCGCCGACGCCCTCGGCGGCGTCCTCGCCCAGCATGTTGCGCGTGATCGCCTTGCTCGCCTCGCCGTAGGCCTGCACGAGGCGTGCCTCGAGCTGCTCGTAGAACAGCGCCTTGCCGGCGGCGACCACCGCGCGCGGCTTCTCGACGACGAGGCGCGCGAGGCGCGCCACCTCGCCGTCGAGCTCGGCCGCCGGGACCACGCTGTTGACGAGCCCCCACTCCTTCGCGGTCTCGGCGTCGATGAACTCGCCGGTAAACAGCATC
>Ga0114939_10002223_pt1 | contig 14629 bp, 7 predicted proteins | sample AshMeaCrysSpring_FD_87196 | JGI IMG/M metagenome (GOLD analysis project Ga0114939, IMG submission 87196) | Groundwater microbial communities from Big Spring, Nevada to study Microbial Dark Matter (Phase II) - Ash Meadows Crystal Spring | ecosystem: Environmental > Aquatic > Deep subsurface >... | reverse complement strand
TCGCCTGGCATCATGGCTCTAACGGCAAGGGCGAAAAGGACATGGTCGTCCTGCCCTACAAGGATTCGCTCGTCCTGTTCTCGAAATACCTCCAGCAGCTCATCATGGAGTCGCTCTGCAAGGAACTCGACCTCGACGGCAAGGTCGTCCACCAGGGCCTCGCCGTTTACGGCAACAAAGGCTCCACCGACCAGCACGCCTACATCCAGCAGCTCCGCGACGGCGTGAACAATTTCTTCGCCTGCTTCATCGAGGTCCGCAAAGGCCGCGAGGGCAAGAGCATCGAAGTCGATCCCGGCACCACCTCCGCAGACTACCTGCAAGGTTTCTTCCGCGGCACCCGCAAGGCGCTGCACGCCGCCGGCCGCAAGTCGCTCACCATTTCCATTCCGGAAGTCACGCCGTTCCAGCTCGGCCTGCTCATCGCCCTCTTCGAGCGCGCTGTCTCCTTCTACGCCTCGCTGGTGAACATCAACGCCTACCATCAGCCGGGCGTGGAAGCCGGGAAAAAAGCCGCCGGTATTTTCCTCGAAACCCTCAACGCCGTGCGCGGCCGCCTCACCGCCACCGCCAAGACCGCCGAGCAGATCGCCACCGACATCGCGGCGGATCCCGAGGATGTCCATCACTGCCTCACCCACCTCGCCGCCAACGGTGGGGCGCGGGTTTCGCTCGGCTCCACCCCGGCCGGGGACACCTTTTCGCTGCAATCATCCTCCCGTGACGTCCCCGCTTGACCAAGGCCCCAAAGGCTATAACGCCTATGGCCCATGGCTGCTGGAAAGATTCGGCGGCAGGCGCGTCTTCAAGGTGATCGTGGATGCCGGCTTCACCTGTCCGAACCGCGATGGAGCCAAGGGCTACGGCGGCTGCGCCTATTGCAACGTCGATTCCTTCACTCCATCCCTCCCGCGCTCGCTCGATGACATCCGCGAACAGGTTTCCCAGGGCATCGAACGCGCCCGCAAGCACTACGGCGCGGAAAAATTCATCATCTATTTCCAGCCGAACACGAACACCCACGCGCCCGTCGAACGCCTCCGCGGGCTGTTTGACGAAGCGCTCGCCGTCTGCACGGAGGACGTGGTCGGCCTGGCCGTCGGCACGCGGCCGGATTGCCTGGATGCCGCGAAAATCGCGCTGCTGGAGAGCTACGCGGATCACCTGGAAGTGGATCTGGAACTCGGCATGGAATCGATCCACGACGAAACGCTGCAGCGCATCAACCGCGCGTGTTCACACGGCGAACTGACCGCGTTGCTGGATTCGCTCGCCCGCACTCCGCTCAAAATCTGTGTCCACACCATCTTCGGTTTCCCATGGGAAAGCCGGGAAATGATGCTGGCGCAGGCCGCCGAGATCAACCGCTTCCCGCAAATCCGCTTCGTGAAGCTCCACCACCTGCACATCGTCAAGGGCTCCATCCTCGGCGCGCGCTATCAGAAGGAACCCTTCCCGCTTTTCAGCCTGGAGGAATACACGGATTTCCTCTGCGAATTCCTCCCGCTGCTTCGCCCGGACATCGTCATCCAGCGCCTCTTCGGCGTGGCCGACACCCAACTGCTCATCGCCCCGAAGTGGAACCTGCCGAAATCCGCGGTCCAAACCCACATCTGCCGGGAAATCAAACGCCGGGGCGTCGTGCAGGGCAGCCGCTTTGCAAAGTAGTTTGGATTTCCAAAATACCGCAAAGCGCAATATCTGGTGTCTTATCGGACAGCGCCACACCGCATGCTGTGCCATTCCCCCTGAGGCATTGCGAACGGCCGGATCGAGGGCTAGTTTTTCCAACGCCCACTTCCCTCTCGGGCGCAACCCCAACCTCCTGTCAGCATGTATCTCAAAACCTTGGAAATCCACGGCTTCAAGTCCTTCGCGGACAAGACCGTCTTTGAATTCGCCGAAGGCGTGACCGGCATCGTCGGGCCCAACGGCTGCGGCAAGTCCAACGTGGTGGACGCCATCCGCTGGGTGCTCGGCGAGACCTCCGCTAAGGCCCTGCGCGGCGGCGAAATGGCGGACGTCATTTTCAACGGCACCGAGAAACGCAAGCCACTCGGCATGGCGGAAGTCACCCTGACGATGGCTGACTGCGAAGGGCCGCTGAAAGTCGATTTCAACGAGGTGGCCATCACCCGCCGGGTGTTCCGCGATGGGAAATCCGAATACCGGATCAACGGCACGCTCTGCCGCCTCAAGGACATCCACGACATGCTCATGGACACCGGCATCGGCCGCACCGCCTACTCGATCATGGCGCAGGGGCAGATCGACCAGATCCTCTCGTCCAAGCCGGAGGAGCGCCGCGCCGTGTTCGAGGAGGCGGCCGGCATCACGAAATTCAAGCGCGAGAAAAAGGAAGCGCTCCGCAAACTCGAATACACCGAGGCCAACCTGCTGCGCGTTTCCGACGTGCTCGCCGAACAGGAACGCCGGATGAATTCGCTCAAGCGCCAAGTTGCGAAAGCCCGCCGCTATCAGGCGCTCGCGGCGGACACGCGCGTGCTCGACACGCATCTGGGCCACCGGAAATTCGTGACACTCACCGCCGAGCGCGGCGAGTTGACGGTTTCCATCAGAAGTCTCGAAGCGCGCGACACGGAGCTGGAAATGCAGCTTCCCGCCAAGGAGGAAGCCGTCGCCGATGCCCGCGCCGCAGCCCGCGCCTTCGAAGGCGAACTCGCCGAGCTGCGCGGGCGTCTCAACGAGCACCGCAACGCGCTCAATTCCGCCGAAGGCCGCATGGCCTTCAACGAGGAGCGCAAGGCCGAGCTCGAAAGCCGCATCCGCCAGAACCACGAGGACATTTTCTCCACCCGCGAAAAACTCGCCCAGCAGGAATTCGATTTCATCGCTGCCAACGAATCGCTCGACCAGCTCAGCCGCCTGATCGCGGAAAAGGAACTGCAGCTTGCCGAACAGGAAACCCGCACCAAGGCCACCCGCGAGGAGCGCGCGCGCGTCGAGTCCGCCCTGCGCGAAACCCGCGGCGAGGCGAACCGCACGCAGACGCTCATCGCCACGCTGCAGGCGAAGATCGAGAGCGCGCTTGCACAGCTCGAAGGCACCCGCGAGCGCGCCCGCCAGCTCGCCGACGAGGAGCAACGGCTGGGCGTGGAACTCGGCGAATTCCGCGCCGAACAGGCCCGCATCGCCGGCGAGGTGGAAACCACCGGCGCACAGCTCGGCGAACTGGAGGAAACGTTCCGCAGCGCCGAACGTTCCTATCAGCACATGCGCGGCGACCTCGACGCGGCGCGCGCGGCGGCCATCGAGTCGAACAGGATTCTCGCGCAGCGTTCCGCGCGTTTCGAAGCCGTGCGCCAGCTCGTCGAAAGCGGCGAAGGCTTTGAAAAAGGCACGCAAAACGTGCTGCGGGGACTTGGCGAGCCGGACCGGTTCAAGCCCGGCATCCACGGCGCGCTCGCATCGTTCATCGAGGCGGACAACAGCTGCGCCCGCGCCATCGAAGCCGCGCTCGGCCCCCATCTCCATGCCGTGTTGGTCCAGGACCAGGCCGCCGCGGAGGCCATCATCGAGAGGCTCACCGAAAAACAACTCGGCGTCGCCGCCATCCTGCCGGAATCGTTCGTCCCGCACGCCAAGGGCACGCAAATGGAAGCGCTGCCGGAGGGTGCCACCGCCTGGGCGCTCGACCGCATCAAGTCCGACAAACGCGTTTCCGGCGTGATCGAGCGTTTGTTGGAGCGCGTGCTCATCGTGCCGAATCTTTCCACCGCCCTGCGCCTGCGCGCGAACCATCCCGGCGTCACCTTCGTCACTCTGGCCGGTGTGTTGCTCGGCGGCGAGGGCATGCTGCGCGGCGGCGCTTCCAAGGAAGGCTCCACCTCAGTGCTCGAACTCCGCAACGAACTCCGCTCGCTCGAAGCGGAGGTAGCCTCTCTAACATCAGCCGACGAGGCCGCGCGCAACCGGGTAAGCGAACTTGAATCCAACCTCGAACGCCTGCGCGAGGAGGTCGAGGTTTCCCGCGAACGACTGCAACGCCAGAAAGTCGAACTCTCCACCCTGCAAGGCCAGCTCAGCCTCGCCACCCGCGAGGTGGAGAATTTCGAAACCAAGGCGCAAAACGTCCGCTGGGAACGCGGAGAACTCGACAACCGCGAGCGCGCCGCCGCCGAAGGCCGCGAACAGATGGAAGGCGAACTCGCCTCGTCGCGCGAACGTCTCGAAGCGCTCGAAACCGAAACCCGCCGCCTGCAATCGGAGTCGGACTCGGCCGTTCAGCGCGAACAGGAATTGAACACCATCCTCAACGAACTGCGCACCGAACTCGCCGTCGAGCGCCGCGCCAAGCAGGCCGCCGAGGAACAGCAGAAACCGATGGAAGCCCGTCTCTCGGAACTCCGCGAGGTTTCCATCCGCCGTGAAGCCGAAATCGAATCGTTCAACCAGCGCATCGAGGGAGCCACCGCCGAGAACACCCGTCTCGCCGGGGAATGCGAAACCCACCGCGCCGAAGTCGAAGACCTCCAGGCGGAAATCGAGTCCCGCGCCGCCGGCCGCGCCGAGTTGCTGGAAGCCATCGAAACCGCCGAGACCCGGCTCGCCGCCGTCCGCCGCGATCATGCGAAAGTCGCCGAGCAGAAAGGCCGCGAGGAAGTCGCCGCCACCAAGCTCGACCTCCGCCTCGAAAACCTCACCAACTCGATCCAGGAACGCTATCAGATCGATCTCGCCACCTTCGAGCCGGACGCCCACGCGCTGCTTGCCAGCATCGCCTCGCAAAAAGCCCAGCAGGCCCGCAGCGGCCGCCAGATCATCGTTTCCGGCGAGGAGTCCGGCGAACACGCCGACGATGAGGACATTCCGACGATGGTGGTCGATGGCACCGGCTTGGACGACATCGAAATCCCCGGCGACATGACCGGCGAGCCGGACTGGACTTTCGTCGAGATGATCGTCACCGACATCAAGCGCCGCCTCGATGCGATGGGCCCCGTCAACCTCGACGCCATCGAGGAGTTCGAGGAACTTGAAGAACGCCACAATTTCCTCCGCAACCAGCACGACGACCTCGTCGCTTCGAAAACCGAGCTGCTCGAAGTCATCGAACGCATCAACGTCGAAACCCAGCGGCTGTTCGCCGAGACCTTCGCCCAGGTGCGCGTCAACTTCCAAACGATGTTCAAGGAACTCTTCGGCGAGAAGGGCCAGGCGGACCTCACCCTGCTCGACGAGGGCGACCCGCTGGAATCCGGCATCGAGGTGATTGCCAAACCGCCGGGCAAGAAACTGCAGTCGATCACGCTTCTATCAGGCGGCGAGCGCTCGATGACTGCCGTCGCCCTGCTGTTCTCGATCTACATGATCAAGCCCAGCCCGTTCTGCGTGCTCGACGAACTCGACGCCCCGCTGGACGAATCCAACATCGGCCGTTTCGTCAAGGTGCTGGACCGCTTCATCGACCGCTCGCAGTTCATCATCGTCACCCACTCGAAACGCACCATGGCCCGCGCCGACGTGATGTATGGCGTGACCATGGAGGAGTTCGGCGTTTCCAAACCCGTCGGCATGCGCCTCACCCAGGCCGACGAGTCGAAGTCCGCCAACGAGGGCAAGTCCGCAGCGCAAAAGGCCGCCCTGAGACTCGATTCGTAACGGCGGAAATCGTGGCGATCACCTGTCGCCGCCACCAACAAACGGATCTCCCGACAGGAGAGGGAAACCGGGGGCGGGGCGCTGGTCCGGGTGGGCCGCGCTCCGCCCCCAATGCCTCCGCTTTTCCGAATGACCGGCGGACAAGTCACCGCGGCGGGTTCCATACCGGTGATCCGCGCCGGCTCAAGCTCACAGATTGGACGAAATTCGCGTTGATTCCCGCCCCCGTCCCCCGCGAGAGTCGCCGCGCCATGCTTGATATCCGCGCCATCCGCGAAAACCCCGCCGCCGTCAAGGAACGCCTCAAGACCCGCGGCGGCGATCACTGGAAACTGGTGGACGCCGTGCTCGCCTGCGACGAAGCCCGCCGCAAGGCCGAAACCGACAAACAGCAGCTCCAAAACCAGCGCAAGACCACTTCCAAACAAATCGGCATGCTCAGGGCCGCGGGCGGGGACACGGCCGCCATCGAGGCCGAGGTCCGCGCCATCAACGAGCGGATCACCGCGCTCGACGTGATGGCCGAGGACGCCGCCGCCGAACAAAACGATCTTCTCCTCAACATCCCCAATCTCACCCACGACGCCTGCCCTGTCGGTTCCGATGAAACCGCCAACCCGGTGGTCCGCGAATGGGGAAGCAAGCCGGACATCGCCGCGCCGAAGGACCATGTCGAACTCGCCCTGCAACACGGCCTCATCAACTGGGACGACGGCATCCGCGTCGCCGGCTCCGGTTTCGTCGTCTATCGAGGCAGGGGCGCGCGTTTGGAACGCGCTCTCATCAATTTCCTGTTGGATACGCAGACCGCCAACGGCTACGAGGAGGTCAACGTGCCGCACCTCGTGAAGCGCGAGTGCATGCAGGGAACCGGCCAGCTCCCGAAGTTCGAGGACGACATGTATGGCACCGACGCCGGCGGGGATGGAATCAACAACCTCTTCCTCGCCCCCACCGCGGAAGTGCCCGTCACCAACCTCTATCGGGACACGATTCTTTCCGAAGCCGACCTGCCGGTCAAAATGGCGGCCTACACTCCCTGTTTCCGCCGCGAGGCGGGCTCCGCCGGCCGCGACAACAAGGGCATCATCCGCATGCACCAGTTCGACAAGGTCGAACTCGTCCAGATCGTCCACCCGGACCACGGCTTCGAGGTGCTCGAACAACTCACCGGCCACGCCGAGTCCGTCCTCCGGAAGCTCGGCCTGCATTACCGCGTCATCGAGCTGTGCACCGGCGACATCGGATTTTCATCCGCCAAAACCTATGACATCGAGGTTTGGGCTCCCGGCCACGGCAATTACCTGGAAGTTTCCAGCTGCTCGTGTTTCACCGACTACCAGGCGCGCCGCATGAAACTCCGTTTCAAGGATGCGGCAGGCGATAACCGTTTTCCGCACACGCTGAACGGTTCCGGCACCGCGCTGCCGCGGCTTTACGTGGCGCTGCTCGAACAATGCCAGCAAGCGGACGGCTCGATCCGCATCCCGGACGCGCTCGTGCCCTACTTCGGCTCGGCGATATTGGCCTGAAGCCGCGGCCAACCCGATCCGGCCTTTTTGGCGACATCCGTACAGGAAGCGGCCCGATCGATGATCCCCGGGAAAAACCCAAAAACCCAAAGGGAAATTCAATCGGGCCGCCTTGTCTTGCGACGCGCGGAAAAGAACACCGGACCGCCGCGGGGTCAACCGGTTTTTTGATTTTTTCGCATGCCGCAAATCCCGCACCGATCCGCATCGGCAATTCATGCGCTGAAAATTGGAGGAATGGAGCACAAATCCGGTTTTTTCTCCTAGCCCGGAACGCAGTGCCGATTAATCTCCCGGCGACACGGATCGCGGCGGGTGACGCCGTTTGTCCAGTCCAAGTTCTTGCATCGAATTCCCATGAATCTGACACTCAAAGTATGGCGGCAGGCCGGGCCCAAGGCCCAGGGTAAAATCGAAACCTACGATGCCAAAAACATCCCCGAAGAGGCCTCGTTCCTCGAAATGCTCGACATCGTCAACGAACGCCTCGTCGAAAAGGGTCAGGAGCCGATCCATTTCGATCACGACTGCCGCGAGGGAATCTGCGGCACCTGCTCCCTGACCATCAACGGCATTCCCCACGGCAAGGACCGCGGAGTGACCACCTGCCAGCTCCACATGCGGAAATTCTCCGATGGCGACACCATCTGGATCGAGCCGTTCCGCGCGAATCCGTTCCCGGTGATCCGCGACCTGATCGTGGACCGCCAGGCCTTCGACCGCATCATCGCCGCCGGCGGCTACGTGGATGTCCGCACCGGATCCGCGGTGGATGCCAATTCCATTCCGATTCCCAAGGATGATGCGGAAGCCTCGTTCGACGCGGCCGCGTGCATCGGCTGCGGCGCGTGTGTCGCTTCCTGCAAGAACGCCTCGGCCATGCTGTTCGTTGCGGCCAAGGTTTCCCACCTCGGCCACCTGCCGCAGGGCCAGCCGGAGCGCGACAAACGCGTGCTGGCAATGGTCCGCCAGATGGACGCGGAGGGCTTCGGCAACTGCACCAACCAATACGAGTGCGAGGCAGCCTGCCCGAAGGAAATCAGCGTCGAGCACATCGCCCGCCTCAATCGCGATTACTCGATGGCCGTGCTGCGCGAGCAACTCGCCTGAGTTGGACGGAATAGAAGCGGCCCGCGCCGCTCTGATGGAGTATGACGAATCACCGCATGCTCACCGTGCTATGCTGCGTTTTCCCGCTTGCGGCCTGTTCCGCCGGGGACGACAACAAGAAGCCAGCCATGGAGACCAGCGCCGAAAAACCCGCCGAACCCGCCGGCAAAGTCGAAAAAACCGACGGAGAATGGAAACATCTGCTCACCCCGGAGCAATACCGCATCCTGCGCAAGGCCGGCACCGAGGCTCCCAACGGCGCGGTTTACAAGGAGTTCAAAAAGCAGGGCAAAGGCACCTACCACTGCGCCGGCTGCGGGGCGCTGCTTTTTTCCTCCAATGAAAAATTCGACTCCGGCTGCGGATGGCCGTCGTTTTACGATCCCGCCAAGGCGGAGAACGTCACCACCCGCAGGGACGTTTCGCTCGGCATGACCCGCGTGGAGGTGAACTGCGCCAAATGCGGCGGCCACCTCGGCCACGTCTTCGAGGGCGAGGGCTACAATACCCCCACCGACAAACGCTACTGCATCAACGGCGGCGGATTGAAATTCGCCCCCGCCAGGGAGTGATGATGCCCCGTGAAAAAGCCGCTTCCCCGCGAGGGAAAGCGGCTTTGAGGAGGGGATGCCCCCGGACGGCTCAAGGAGTCGGCACTTGCGCGATCGTCTTGAGAATCCGCGAGGCGATCTGATAGGGATCGCCCTGGGAATTCGGACGACGGTCTTCGAGGTAGCCCTTGTAGCCGTTGTTCATGAAGCTGTGCGGGATGCGGATCGACGAACCGCGGTCGGCGAGGCCGTAGCTGAACTTGTCGATCGACTGCGTTTCGTGGAGGCCGGTGAGGCGCAGGTGGTTGTCCGGGCCGTAAACCGCGATGTGCTCTTCCATGTTTTCCTGGAAGGCGGCCATGAGTTTCTCGAAGTATTCCTTGCCGCCCTTCTCGCGCATGAATTCGGTCGAGAAGTTGGCGTGCATGCCGGAACCGTTCCAGTCGCCGCGGATCGGCTTGCAGTGGTATTCCACGTCGATGCCGTGCTTTTCACAGAGGCGGTTGAGGATGTAGCGGGCCACCCAGATCTGGTCGGCCGCCTTTTTGGAGCCCTTGCCGAAGATCTGGAATTCCCACTGGCCCTTGGCCACCTCGGCGTTGATGCCTTCGTGGTTGATGCCGGCGTCCAGGCAGAGATCGAGGTGTTCCTCGACGATCTCGCGGGCGATGTCGCCGACGGCTTTGTAGCCAACTCCGCAGTAGTATTCGCCTTGCGGGCCGGGGAAGCCATCGGAGGGGAAACCGAGGGGTTTGCCGTGTTGGAAAAGGAAATATTCCTGCTCGAAACCAAACCATGCGCCGGGATCATCGAGGATGGTGGCGCGGGTGTTGGACGGATGCGGGGTGACTCCATCGGGCATCATGACCTCGCACATCACCAGTGCGCCGTTGCTGCGGGTGCTGTCCGGGAAGACGGCCACCGGCTTGAGCATGCAGTCGGAACTGCGGCCCTCGGCCTGCATCGTCGAGCTGCCGTCAAAGCCCCACATCGGGAGCTGCTCCAGAGCCGGAAAGCTGTCGAATTCCTTGATTTGGGTTTTGCTGCGAAGGTTCGGGACGGGTGTGTAACCGTCGAGCCAGATGTATTCCAGTTTGTATTTGGCCATGTTGGTCGTTTGTTCAGTGGTTTTCGGTATGTGTGTGGGTTTGCATCGGCCCGGATTTCGCCAATAGCCGAACTTTCCGCCCCGAAAAAGCGGAATCCATGCCAACGCACAAGGTTTTTTCAAATCTTGGGCGATTGACCGGAAGCCGTCTTCGTTGTTGTGGGTTTTGGCGCGTCTTGTGGCGCGGATCCGGAGCGAACCGCACGGCCGCGCTGTTGGCCCCGTCGGTCAACAAGGCGGCGCGGTCGATGGCTTGACCTGGCGCGGATACCGGACAAGGCTCCGCAACTCCACGGTCCCATGTCCACAGCCCGGAAAATCGCCCTGTTCGGCGGCACTTTCGATCCCGTGCACCTCGGCCACACGCACCTGGCCGCCGTGGCGCGGGAGGCGCTGGCGCTCGATGAAGTGCGCTTCCTGCCCTGCCGGATTTCCCCGCACAAGACGGACGGCGCGCCCACTCCGGCCGCAGCGCGGCTCGAAATGCTGCGGCTCGCCACCGCCAGCCTCCCATGGGCGGTGGTGGATGATTTTGAAACGCGCCGCGCGGGACCGTCGTATTCCTGGCAGACTGCGGAGGCGATGAGAGCAAGGTTTCCCGATGCCCGCATGTTCTGGATCATGGGCGGCGATCAATGGGAGTCGCTGCCCGCATGGGCGCATCCCGAACGCTTGGCGGCCTGCGTCGAGTTCATCGTTCATTCCCGCGGCGCGCCGCCGCCGCCCCGCGCCGGCTATATCCTCCACGCCATCGAAGGCAGTCACCCGGCATCCGCCACCGCCATCCGCGAGGCGATCTCGAATGGCGCAACCAGCCACCCCTGGCTGCTTCCGGATGTCGCCCGGTGGATCGTTTCAAAACGGCTATACCGCCAGCAATCCACCCAATGAGACATTCCCCGGCAGCGGGGCGCAGTGGCTACAGCAGCGAAACACCTGTGCCCCCCCGTTTTCGCGCTGTTGCCGTATCTCAAACACCGCTCCAGAAACCTTGCCTCCCGCCCGGTTTCCCTTGCTCCGCAGTCCCCGAAATCCCGGAAATCGTTGATTACAAGCCGTTTTTTAACTTGAATCGCACTTCCCACAGCGCAAGTTGACGGCCCGCATTTCCAGCGCGAATGATTCCGATCAACCCATGAACGTCCCTACCATCCGCTGCGTGCTTCATGCCCTGCTCGCAACAGCCGCCCTGTGCCTCAGCGCCGCAGCCCAGAACCGCACCTGGTCCGGCAGCGGCTCCGACGACAACTGGACCACCGCCGCCAACTGGGTCGAGGGTTCCGCACCGGTCCCGGCCGGCAACGTGACGCTCAGTTTCAACGGCACCACCACCTCCCGGCGGACCCCGAACAACGACTTCGCCCCCGACAGCCGGTTCTTCGCCCTGAAAACCTCCGGCTCGGGCAATTTCACCTTCACGGGCAACCAGACGGTGCTGGGCGACGCGGGGAGCAGCTCGACAATCTTCGAGACGCTCTCCGGCGGGGGCCACGTGACGGTGGACGTGGACCTCTCCATCAACGAAGGGATCGCCAGTTTCGTCATGCGGGGCGGGGCGACAATCAACGGCCGCCTGACCAATTTCACCGCTCCGAATTTCAACAACACCTACAGCTTCGCCGGGGGGAACCGGATCACGCTGACCAACCCGAACAACAGCTTCGGGCAAGGGGTGGACGTCAGCGGCGGCGCGACTCTGGTCATCAGCCAATGGATCGACAAGGGCCTGCCGAGCCAGCTCGGGGCCGGCAATTTCACCAAGCTCGGCAACGCGGGGGCCGCCGGGACGATCGAATACACCGGCCCGGAGACCTCCACCAACCGCACCGTCACCCTCGGCGACAACGCCGCCAACGCCACCTTCACCGGCAGCGCAACGATCCGGAACAACGGCACCGGGGCGCTGACGTTCACCTCGCCTTACTTCAACGCGCAGACCAACAACACGACCCTGTCAAACCGGACGCTGACGCTGGCCGGGAACTTCACCGGCGCACCCAACGTGATCCAAGGCGCGATCACCGACAACAACCCGAGCGCGAAGATCAGCCTGGTGAAATCGGACGCCTGCACCTGGCGGCTCGACGGGAACAACACCTACACCGGCAACACCACAGTGAGCGGCGGCACGCTCGTCCTCAACGGCAACTGTTCGGCCGCCACCGGCACGATTTCGGTGGCCGCCAACGCCGCACTCGAGCTGGGGCCGTCCGCGGTCCTCGGTGGAGCGGTGACATCTTCCGGCCGCATCTCCCCCGGGCTCTACCCGGGGAACCTCACCCTGAACTCCACGGCCTCGGTCGCGTTGACGGTGAACGGCACCGGCAGCTACGAGACGGTCGCCGGCGACGGCGGCGACACGCTCGCGCTCGGCAACGGCGCGACGCTCGAACTCGACTTCACCGGCTACACGCCCAGCGTCGGCCACACCTTCACCCTCTTCCCCAACTGGGCGACCCGGACCGGGAACGCCACTTCGGTGTCGGTCGTCACCACCGGCCTCCAGCCGCCCTACGCGCTCGACACCACGAACCTGATCGCGAACGGCACCGTTTCCATTCGCACCGTGGCGGGCTCGCCGGTCGCCCGGCAATCCGATGGCACGCTCCTCCGCTCGTCCACCGGCCAACGGTTCTATCCGACCGGCTTCAATTTCGTCCGGCTCGATGGTTCGGGCAACCACTCCACCTTCAGCACCTCCACGTATAATGGGACCGCCGCCACGGCGATGCTCCAGCGTCTCGCCCGCGCCGGTTACACCGCCGTCCGGGTCTTCACGAATGTCTCGACCACGAGCGAGAGCGGCGTCGGCTGGCAGACCAATGCGTCCACCCCGCTCAACCCGACCTATCTGGACAACGTCGCCGACTTCCTCCAGCGGGCCGCCGCCGAGGGGATCCTCGTCCAGCCCTCGATGGTCTTCTTCCCGCGCAACGACAAATACAACTCGTTCATCGGGACCGCCCCGCCGATGGTCACCGGCAACAACCTCCATTACCTCGACCCCGGCTTTATCGCGGCCAAGGAAGCCTACCTCGCGGACTTCTGGAGCGGCATCCGCTCGCGCTACCCGGACTGCGCCGAGGCGCTCCTCTGCGTCGATCTCGGCAACGAGCTGAACTTCCACGTCCCCTCCGAGCCGTTCTCGCTGGCGAGCGGCACCTTCAACGCCGCCAACGGCCAGACCTACGATCTCGCCACGCAGAAACAGGATCTCGCCGACGGGATGGCGGTCTATTGGGTGAACCGGATGGCCGCCGCCGTCCGCTCCGTCCTGCCGGACACGCTGATCAACACCAACGTCTTCACTTACGACGCCGTCACCCGCACCGGCGCGGGCGATTTCAGGGTCTTCGGCGCCGATTGGAAGGACCGCGTCCCGTTCCGGCCGCGCGCTTTGGTGCAGTCGGACACCGACATCGTCGATCTCCATTTCTACTGGGATTCGCTCGCCGAGAGCCCGACCGATCTCGGCTCGATCGAGTTTTCCACGCTGAAATCGGAGGCCATCGCGGCGGGGAAGGTGCTCACCGTCGGCGAGTTCGGCGCGCTTTACGCCGACTTCCCCGATACCGACCCCGCCGCCGCGCTGGCCGCGGTGCCGACCTTCGCGCAGCACTACATCGACCAGGGGTTCCAGGGCTGGCTGTTCTGGACCTACGACACCGCCGAACAGGTGAACCACCACCTCGCCACCGACGCCAACTTCGCGATCTTCAACCACCTCGCCCAGGTGATCCCGGGCGGCACCGGCCCCGAGCTGGCCGACAACTTCGGCGGCTCCTCGTTTTCGTCCGGCTGGTTCCAGACGACCCCGGCGAGCTGGTCGGTGACCGGCGGTGCGGCGACGCTCGCCGCCATCGATGGCATGCAGCAGATCTATCAATATCAGGACCAGAACATCTTTACCGACTTCCGCGCCACCACCCGCTTCCAGTTCACCGGGAACGGGACCGGCTGGGGTGGGATCGTTTTCCGCAAACAGGAGCCCGACACCGCGGCCTGGGGCACCGGCTACAACCTGTTCATGACCGCCGCCGGGAAAATCACGCTCAACGTCTATGAGCCGACCACCGGCTCCTCGGTCACCCTCGGCACGATCCAGACCCCCATCGATCCCTTCGCCGACTTCGTGGATCTCACCGTCGAAGCCGTCGGCACCCGCATCAAGGTCTGGGCCAACGGGACCCTCTACCTCGACGTCACCGACGACACCTGGGGCTCCGGTTACGTCAGCTTCTCGCTCTACAATATCGCCGGGAAGATCGACCTGGTCTCGGTAAACGACATCGGCCAGCTCCCCTACGAGCGCTTCGGAGAAATCCCGTGGCAGCTCACGGGCAACACCGACACCCCCGGCGCCTACCAGACCCTCGCGGTCTCCGGCGCGCTCGACTTCGGCAAGGTCCGGTTTCTCCGCCCCGACTTCTCCCAAGGGGTCGATTGGTCGAGCCCCTTCTGGCAGGGCAACCGCTCCTGGAAGGTGATCTCCTCGGGAGGGCTGACAAACTTCGCCAACCTCCGCCTCGTGTCCGAAGATTGGCCCGACGCCCAGGGCGACCTCTTCGGCGATACGCTGGCGGGGAGGCAATTCGTCCTGCGCCAGGACGGCGGGGATGTCTGGCTCGATCTGGTGACGCCGTCGCCGCGCGAGATCCACGTCGCCAAGACCGGCAGCGACGCGAACCCCGGCACCGCCGCCAGCC
>Ga0114939_10002219_pt1 | contig 14663 bp, 13 predicted proteins | sample AshMeaCrysSpring_FD_87196 | JGI IMG/M metagenome (GOLD analysis project Ga0114939, IMG submission 87196) | Groundwater microbial communities from Big Spring, Nevada to study Microbial Dark Matter (Phase II) - Ash Meadows Crystal Spring | ecosystem: Environmental > Aquatic > Deep subsurface >... | reverse complement strand
AGGCAGGCATCGAAGGTCCAATCCGGAAGGGCAGGTCCGCGGTTCTCGATCTCGCAGCGGACGCTGGACCGCCTGCATCGGACCGGCGCTTCGATCGGCCGCGACGGGCTTCGATCCCTCGGCCCGAAGGGCGCCGCTGACCGCGCGCCGGCAACGTGTTGCGCCCTCCGCTTACCCAGAGGTAAGAATGGGCACGTCCTGAGATATCGAAGAAAGGGTTCGAAGGGCCAGCCCCGCGGGTGGCTGGCGCCGGCGCCTGGACTGTCTCAGCGCGCGGCCGGTGCTGCCTGGGCGGCGGGGGCCGGCTCGGCACCGGGCAGAGACTCCTCGACGTCCTCGGCGGTGCCGGCTTCGATCTCGCCGCTGGCCTTGTTCAAGCGGTCCTCGGCCAGCTTGTTCAGCACGATGATGGCGATGCGGCGGTTCAGCGGGCTGCGCGGATCGTCCTTCATCAGCAGACTGGAGTCGGCCAGGCCGACCACGCGCACGATGCGGTCGCGGCCCAGGCCACCGGCGAGCAGTTCGCGGCGCGAGGCATTGGCCCGGTCGGCCGACAGTTCCCAGTTCGAGTAGCCGCGCTCGCCGCCGGCATAGGGCGCGGCGTCGGTGTGGCCGGACAGCGCGACGCGGCCGTCGACTTCGTTCAGCACCTCGCCGATGGCGCGCAGGATCTCGCGCATATACGGCTGCACGGCGCTGGAGCCGAGCTCGAACATCGGCCGGTTGAAGTCGTCGACGATCTGGATCCGCAGCCCGTCGGGCGTGACCTCGACGCGGATCTGGTGCCGGAACTCGGCCAGCCGCGCATTGGCCAGGACGGCCGCGTCGACGCGCGTCTTGAGTTTCTCCATCCGCTCGCGCTCGAAGCGCGCGAGTTCGCGGCGAAGCTGGTGCGGGTTCTTCTTGGTGGTCTCGTTGTTGCCGTTCTTCACCTGGCCGGCCGCCTGGGTGAGCGTGGGGCCACCGCCCTGGATCAGCGAGGTGGCGTCACCGGCGCCCGAGCCGCCGGTGAGGGCGACCCTCAGCGGCGACTGGAAGTAGTCGGCAATGCCCTGCAGGTCGCCCTTGGTGGTGGAGCCAAGCAGCCACATCAAAAGGAAGAACGCCATCATCGCCGTGACGAAGTCGGCGTAGGCGATCTTCCAGGCGGCGGCGTGGGCGCCGTGGCCGCCTTTCTTGACCCGCTTCACGACGATGGTGCTTTTTGCCTTTTCGCCGGTTGCCATATGTGCTCCGCGCTTTCAATGTACGCGACCGCTGCGCGGTCGCACGTGCATCGAAAGCGATTCGATTCAGTGCGCGGGGCTTGGGGCGGCCCGGCGCCCCGCGCAACAATCAGCGACGCACTTCGCGGCAGGCCGCTTCGTGCGTCGCGGCTCGCGGCCCTTGCCTTCGCGCGCCCGCCCGGCCGCCCGAAGGGCGCGCGCTGATTTCTCCGCTGAAGATGCACGGGCGAGCCCGCAGGGCTCGCGTACATCTTCAGCGTTTTTGTTTGACATGCGACTCCAGCTCGGTGAACGACGGCCGCTCGGTCGAGTACAGCACCTTGCGGCCGAACTCCACCGCCACCGCCGGCGCGTAGCCCTGCAGACTGGCCAGCAGCGTCGCCTTCACGCACTGCAGTTCCTTGGTGCCCTCGTCGCACTTCTGCTCCATCAGCGCCGACAGCGGGCTGACGAAGCCGTAGGCGAGCAGGATGCCGAGGAACGTTCCCACCAGCGCGCCGGCGATCATCTGGCCGAGCACGGCCGGCGCGGCGCCCACCGAGGCCATGGTCTTCACCACGCCGAGCACCGCGGCCACGATGCCGAACGCCGGCAGTCCATCGCCGACCTTCTGGATCGCGTGCGACGGCTGCATCGCCTCGTGATGATGGGTGTCGATCTCCTGGTCCATCAGGCTCTCGATCTCGAACGGGTTCATGTTGCCGCTGACCATCATGCGCAGGTAGTCGCAGACGAACTCCGTCAGGTGATGGTCGGCGGTCACCGCCGAGTGCTTCTCGAACAGCGCGCTCTTGGCCGGCTCCTCGATGTCGGCCTCGATGGCCATCATCCCTTCCTTGCGGATCTTCGACAGGATGTCGTACAGCAGCGCCATCAGCGCCATGTAGCGCGCCTTGGTGTGCTTGGAGCCGGCCAGCAGCTTCGGCAGCGCCTTGAAGGTGGCCGACACGGTCTTGGCCGAGTTGCCGACGAAGAACGCCCCCAGCGCGGCGCCGACGATGATGAACATCTCCACCGGCGCGGCCTTGGCCAGCACGCCGAAGTTGCCGCCGGCGAGCGCATAGCCGCCGAAGACGGCGGCGATGACGAGCACGTAACCGATGACGACGAACATGGCGCTGCGGACCTCGGGCGAATCGGGCGTCGTCGCCTGCAGGCAGGCTCGTCCCGAAGTGTTACCACCTCGGTGTGTTTCGGCACCCCGGCCGGTGAACTTGAACCGTGCCCGCCGCCGGGACAGGGGAATTCCTCAATCTGCGCGGGACCTTGCGCCAGCGTTCGAGTTGCCGGGGAAAGGCGCGCCTATTTGTCGGACCGCGGTGGCCACCCTGCGCGCGGCCGGGCCGCAGAAAGCGCCGGGCCGCCCGACGGGCGGCCCGGCGAGGAGGTCGGGACCGCGCCGCCGGCGCCGGCCACCCCTACTGTGCGAGCGCCGCGTCCTGCCGCGCAGCCTGGCCCTTGCCCTTGCCGGCGCGCGCCGGCGGCTCGCACAGGCCGCAGACGTAGTCCTGCGTCAGTTCGTAGGTGTGGGTGATGAACTTGCCGCCGCACTTGCGGCAGCCCGTCAGGCGCACCATGCCGGCGTCGACGAACTTGACCAGGCGCCAGGCGCGGGTGACCGACAGCATCGGCTCGATCTCCTGCACGCGCACCTGCTCGAGGTACAGCTCGTAGGCCTTGATGATGGCGTCGATCTCCTCGAGCTCGCTGGTCTTGTTCAGGTACTCGTAGATGTTCAGGAACAGCGACGAATGGATGTTCGGCTGCCAGGTCATGAACCAGTCGGTCGAGAACGGCAGCATGCCGCGCGCCGGCGACACGCCCTGCACTTCCTTGTACAGGCGCAGCAGCCGCTCGTAGGACAGGTCGGTCTCCGACTCGAGGACCTGCAGCCGGGCGCCCAGCTTGATCAGGGCGATGGCGCGCTGGATCTGGCGGCTTTCGGAAACGATCGACTTGATCCGCATGGCTGCTGCTCCGCGTTCGATGCTCGGGCGGCGCCGCCGCGGGCGGGGGCGGCCGGCGATGGCCGGCGCTCCGCGCGCAGCGAGGCGGCTGCCTTCAGATGGCTTCGGCGACCTGGCCGGCCATCACGATGTTGGCGTGCAGGCCGGCGACCGCGCCCGTGCCTGCCGCCCGCGCCTTGCTGGCGGTGGTGAGCAGGTTCCAAACCACGTCGTCGTCGAAACGGAAGCGGCAGATCAGCTGGTTGGCGCCGGCGATGCGCATCAACTGCGCCGGCGACAGCTGGGCGATGACATCGAGCACTTCCTCCGAGATGCCGAGGCGGTACATCGCCTGCGCCTTGTCGGAGCGGATCATGTGCTGGGCGAGCACCAGGTAGGCCAGGTTGACCTCGCGGATCTCGGCCAGCAGTTGTTCGTTCTGCGCGGTGGCGTTGCTCATCGGTCGATGCTCCATTCAAGGCAGTGATCGGATCACTGCGATTGCGTTGCGAAGTGACTCCATTTTGTTTGCCGGCCTTCGCATGCCATATCAGCGGGTCACCAATTCTTGTGTCGGCAAGAGGATTACCGCCTTGTAGGAATTCTTCCGACATTTCAACGGCGTTCAGAGGAAGCGACTAGGCCTGCCGGATGATCGAATCGGTGTCCGTCGAGCCGATGCGGCCTGACCGGCTCATTCGAACGGCTGAACGGTCGGCAACGGTTTCGCCGGGACGCGGCGAACGGACGCAGCGCTCGGTGCGTCGAGGCCCCGCGGTGCTTGCCGCGGCTGACTGTTGAACAACGCGATCGCCGCCAGGCAGGCTCCGGGTCTCACGCTCGCGCGCGAGCTGCGCGCCCGCGCTGCCGCGATCGCCGCGAATTGAACGGTCAACGCGCCGATGTTCGCGGCATCGACCGCCTGGCTTTCGGTGATGGCACCGGTCGGCTGACTAAAGTTCCGTGATGGCCGGCCCGATAAGCCACCTAACGCGGCGCTGGAACCTCCCGCACCGCGTGGCCCCCAGGGTGCCACGGAAGCAATGGGCAGCCGCTAGGGCAAGTAGGTGAGCCAGCCGAACTTCGAGCCGGTAAATCCGACAGCGGCTGATCTGAATCCAGAGTGCAAAGGAGTTTCAAATGCCACAAGTCATCAACACCAACGTGATGTCGCTCAATGCGCAGCGCAACCTCAACTCGTCGCAGATGGCCCTGGCCAACGCCGTGCAGCGCCTGTCCTCGGGCCTGCGCGTGAACAGCGCCAAGGACGACGCCGCCGGCCTCGCTATCGCCGAGCGGATGAACGCCCAGGTGCGCGGCATGAACGTTGCCATTCGCAATGCCGCCGACGGCGTGTCGCTGGCGCAGACGGCCGAAGGGGCGCTCGGCTCGATCGGCAACAACCTGCAGCGGATGCGCGAGCTGGCGGTGCAGGCGGCCAACGCCACCGCCTCGGGCGACCTGACCGCGCTGAACTCCGAGTACCAGCAGCTGGTTTCCGAGAACACCCGCCTGATCAACGTCACCGCGTTCAACGGCACCGCGCTGCTGTCGGGCTCGATCAGCCTCACCTTCCAGGTCGGCGCCAACAACAACGCCAACAACCAGATCACGGTGACCTCGTCGGCGCTGTCGATCACCTCGGGTGACCTGACCTCGACCGCCAACGCCCGCACCGCCATCGACAACATGGACACGGCGCTGAACTCGGTCAACAGCCTGCGCGCGACTTTCGGTGCGACGCAGACGCGCTTCGAGAGCGTGGTCACCGGCCTGCAGATCACGGCCGAGAACACCGCGGCCTCGCGTGGACGGATCATCGACGCCGACTACGCGGCCGAAACCGCGGCGCTGACGCGGGCGCAGATCCTGCAGCAGGCCGGCGTGGCGATGTTGGCGCAGGCCAACGCCTCTCCGCAGAGCGTGCTGTCCCTGCTGCGCGGCTAGACCACGGCGCGCTGAGTTCGCCGGGCAACCGGCGGAGCAAAAAGGCACCCCTCGGGGTGCCTTTTTGCTGGTTCCGCGACGACGCCGGTTCCTAGACTGGAAGCCGTCGGAACTGCCGCTCGATGCCATGTCACAGCCACTGTTGATCCATTCCCTCGCCGAGTTCGCAGAGATCACGCTGACCGTCCTCGACGCGGCCGAGGCACGCGAACTCGCCGAGATCGGCGCCGAGCACGGGGGCAACAGCGCAGTGCTTGCCGAGTGGGTCGCCGCGCGCGGCGGCCGGCTGACCTCGATCGATCCGGCGCCGAGCGCCGAGTTCTTTCACTGGCTGGCCCAGCAGGCGGGTCACGTGCGGCACGTGCCGTCAGACAGCCATGGCGCGATTCCCGACGTGGGCGCCTGCGATGCCTGGTTCATCGACGGCGATCACAACTGGTACACGGTATTCCACGAGCTGTCGCTGATCCATCGCGTGAACCGCGCCGCGGGCAGGCCGCTGCTGGTGTTCCTGCACGACGTGGGCTGGCCGTGGGCGCGGCGCGACCTGTACTACGCGCCGGAGCGCGTGCCGGTCGGGTATCGGCAACCCTGGTCGTACGAACTCGGCGTAACGCTCGACAGCGAGCAGGCGATCGCTGGCGGTTTTCGCGGCTGCGGCGCGTTCGCGGTCGCGGTGCGCGAGGGTGGCGAGCGCAACGGCGTGCTCACTGCGGTCGAGGACTTCGTCGCGGCGCACCCCGGCCCTTACTGCTGGGCGCTCGTGCCCGGCGTCTTCGGTCTTGGCGTGCTGTTCGACCAGGACCATCCGGCCGCCGCGAAGATCGCTGAGGTGCTCGCGCCGCTGCACGAGAATCCGCTGCTGGCGCGGCTGGAGCGCTCGCGGCTGGCGAACTACCTGAAGGTCATTGAATGGCAGGACCGATGCGCCGCCGAGCGAGCCGCGCACGGCGCGGCGATGGATACGGTTGCCGCGTGACCTGCACCCCGCGCCGAATAGCCATCACGGCGGACGTGCTGCGGCCGCGGGCGGACCGCCCGGGTACGCCGATCACGTCGGTCAACGGCCAGTGGCTGCAGCGCCTGCTCGCCTATCCGCTGTCGCAGGTCACCGACCTGCCCGTCTCGCGGGTCGGCTGGGGCGAGGGGTTCGACGCCGAGGCCTTCTACCGGGCGGTCGGCGAGCCGCCGACGGTCGAGGGCTGGGCCGCGGTCCACTACGCGGCCGACCTGCCGCCGGCGGCGATGGCCGTCATCGAGGCGGCCTTTGCCGGCAGCGTCGTGGTCTCCTGCGAGATCACGCCGTGCATCGCAGGCGCGCTGGATCGCCTGGGCGTGCCGGTCATCGATACCGTCGGTCACCCGATCCGCTTCCTCGACGATCTGCTCAACGCCTGGCGCAGCAACCGACCGGCGGTCAACGAGAGGCTGCAGCGATTCGAGTTCGACCTGACCCAAGCGCACGTGCAGGCGGGCCTGGTCGCGGCGAAAATGGCGTGGGCGCCGCCGATCGTGCTGCCGGAGAACACGGGCGTGCTGCTCGGCCAGGTGGACGGCGACAAGGCACTGATCGACCGGCGCTCCGGCCGCCTGCTGGGCTTTGCGGACTTCGTCGAGTCGCTGTTTGAACTGGCCGAGCGTTACGACCGGGTCCTGTACCGCGCGCATCCGTATCAGGCGGCGGATCCGACCGCCGGCGCCGTGATCGCGCGCTTCAAGTCGTTCCACAGGACGACCAGTAACTTCTACCGGCTGCTTGCCCACCACGGCGTGCAAGGCGTGCACGCCATCAGTTCCGGCGGCTGCGCCGAGGCGCCGTACTTTGGCAAAGCGGGACACTGGTTTCACGGCCCGCTGTACGACTTCGGACTGACGGGCGCCGACGAGCACGGTCTGCGACGGCCGATCCCGATCGAGCACGAGTGGCTGTGGCCGGCGTTCTGGCACGCGGTTCTCGAACCCATCGCGCCCGTGCGCGACGCGCCGAGGGCGCCGGGGCACTATCGTTCCAACCGGATTCGCCGCTCGCTGAACGCCGACTGGGGCTTCGGCGCGGTCGATGCCGTCGTCAGCCCCGCGCTGGGCTGAGGCGCGCAGCAGCACATGCACCGCGATCCCGCGCTGCTGGATGCGCTGTGCGGCGCCGCCGACCTCCGCCAGAAGGGACTGGCGGCCTACGCCGAGGGACGCCTGCAGCAGGCGCGCGAGCTTTTCGAGGCCGCCCGCCAGGCCGACCCGGTCGATGCCGACATCCTGGCCGACCTGGCAGCGGTCGTTCTCGAGAGCAACGACGCGGGCGCGGCGGCGCGATTTGCCGCGCGTGCGCTGGCGCTCGAGCCGGCGCACGATGCCGCGCGCCTGACGCTCGCGCTGGCACGGGCGCAGCTTGGCGCGATCGACGACGCCGTGGCGCGGCTCGGCGCGCTGCTGGCCGACGAGCCGCCTCTGCGCAACCGCGACGCCGGGCTGGCTGCTCTGGCCCAGGCGCACCTGGTGCGGCTGGGCGGCGGCGCGGCGGGGCCCGAATGGCGCGTCGTCGACCCACGCGCCCTTGGCCTCAAGCATCGGTTCGACGTCGTCGCCAAGTACCTGTACTGCCGCAGCCGACTGGGACGGCTGCCGCCGTGGGTGAACGTGGATGTGCGAGCGCTGTACGCCAAGCACATCCACATCCGCACAGGCGGCGCCGAGCCCGGTGACGAGTCGCGAAAGGGCTCCCTGGCCGACTTCCTCGGCCAGTTCGATGCCCTGATCGACGACATGGCCCGACGCGGTTTCGACCCCGCGCACCCGATTCCACTGTCCTCCGAGGACGGGCTGCCACGCAACGGCGCGCATCGGCTTGCGGCGGCGCTCGCCGTAGGCTGCGACGTCGCGGTCATCCGGCAAGACGGCGCCGGCGGCAGGTGGCCGTACGAGTGGTTCCGGAACTGCGGCTTCGCCGCGGAGGAGCTCAACGTCCTGCTGCGCGGCTGGGCCGAGATCAAGGCCGAGCACGCCGGCGTGGTGCTGCTGTGGAGCCCGGTCGAGGCCGCCTGGCCGCAGATCGAAGCACGGGTCGATGACGCCATGCCGGTGGTCGCGGCGCGGACGGTCGACCTACCCAGGCCGGCCTTCGAGGAACTGGTGCGGGACATCTACAGCTTCGACTGGGGACCGCAGATCGGCGAAAACATCGCCCGCAAGATCGGCCTGCTGGCGGCGCATGCGCCGCGGCTGCGCGTACTGTTCACGGAGCGCCCCGCCGGGTCACCCGACGATCTTCCGCGCGCACTGAAATCCGAGATCCGCGACGCCTGGCAGCACCTGTCTGCCGTGGACCGATACACGACGGTGCACGTGAGCGAGTCGGCCATGGAAGCCCGCCACCTGATGGCGATCTTTGCCTCGGAGAACAACATGCGCTGGCTGGGCCTGCGGGCCGAGCGGCCAACGCTGGACGCGAATCTGGTGGAGATGGCGAGGCTCGCGCGCGACAGGGGTGTGGATCCGCTGAACGACTGCTGCGTCGTCGGTTCAAGCGTGCTCGACGCGCTGGGGCTGCGCGCGGCGGACGACGTCGACTTCACACTGCGCAGCACGCTGCGGTTCGAACATTTCGACGGTGGCGTGACTCGGCTCGGCCCGAAGGTCGACGTTGTCTCGTTCAACTACCCGCGTTCGTTCTCGACGCAGGCGGCGGCCACCGACGACGAGCTGATCGACGATCCGTCGCTGCACTTCCGCGTGCGCGGCATCCGGTTTGCCGACCCCCGTGTGGTGCTGGCGCGCAAGCAGCACCAGCGTCGCGACAAGGACCTGCGCGACGTGGCGCTGCTGGCGCAGCTGCTCGCCGGCGACTCGTGGTAGGGCGCAGCGCCCGCCCGGCGCTGGTCAGCCGTGCAGCACGGCGCTTCGCTGCGGGGCCTCGATGGGCTGCGTCTGGCGGGCCTGCAGGGGCCTGAACACGAGATCCAGCGTGTAGGCGTGGCGTCGATCGACGCGTGGCGCCTCGAAGTACGAGAACGCCGCGGGATCCTCGAGCCGAAGCATGCCATCGGCGCCGAGCACCGCGCCTTCATGATGCGCGGCCGGCAGCACATCGACGGCCAAGGACCGATCGCCGGCACGGTTGACCCGGTCGTCTCGGGTGAGGGTCGCGCCGGCCAACTGGACCAGCGCGAACAAGCGCCCGAACAGCACACCGATGCTGTACTCCGCACGCCCGATGGGAATGCGCGCCAGGTAGTAGCCGTCGTGGGTCGGCGTCGCCTCGACCTGCGCCAGGGACGTGCCGCGCGAGCTCGCTGCCATGATCGGCAGGTCGATCCGGTCGAGACAGAAGTCCTGCGCGCGCAGGTCGAGGGCGAAGCGGCGCTGCGCCAGCAGCGTCAGGCTCAGCGGCAGGCCGAACGTGCGCAGTTCGGCCGGCAGGAACTGGCGCGGGTTGTCGTTGACGTAGAACAGCCCCCGGTCGCGCAGGCCGGTGCGGCAGGCTTCGGGATCGAACAGGAGCACCTTGTCGTCCACGCCCATGTTGACGTCGTGCTCGAAGTCCTTGAACAGCGCCAGCTCGTCGGCCGAGGGCAGGAACAGCAGCCGCGCCAGCGCCGCGGCACTGGCCTGGCGCAGCGCCTCGATCGGGACGGCCACGCGGCCGCCGCGCTGCCCGACCGCGTCGGCGACGAACTGCAGGCAGCCGCGCTGCGCCGCGATCCGCACCTCGCTCTGCCGGCTGGCCAGGCCCGAGTCCTTGCGCACCGGGGCGCCGCTGTCGGCGTAGTCGACCACCGAGCCCTGGCTGACGGCGCACAGCTGCTCGAACAGCGCGATGTAGTCGCACAGCGCGTTGATGGCGCGGCCATCGATGAACTCGGCGCCGATGAAGCCGCGCTTGGAGCCGTAGCGGTCCTGCACGTCGCGCAGCAGCAGGTAGCGGCCCCGCACGTCGAGGCCGAGGTCCTCGCGCAGCCAGGGCTCGATGCGGTCCTGCACGGTGCCGGCATAGCCGAGGTCGACCAGCATCACGCGGTCGCCGGCGTTCACGCCGGCATTGAGCTTCAGGTGCGCCGCGAGGCGCTGGCGCAGGCGGGCGGCGCGGGACAGGATCGCCTTCGTGCCGCGCCCGGCGCGGATCTGCTCGAGGAAGGCGCGGCGCGGGTCGGCCGCGCGCTCGGCCTTGCGCGCGATCGCCGCCGCCTCTTGGTCGTCGAAGTGCAGCTGGCGCGCCATCGCCAGCCAGCGCGCCGAGTCGATGTTCGCCGCCAGGTACTCGTCGATGTCGGCGGCCGTGCGCAGGCCGGCGCCGAAGGCGGTGAAGCGGCTGACCTCGACCGCGCACGCCGGCGCATCGGGCGCGGTGGCGAGCTGGCCGTACGCCTGCATCGGCAGGTGGCCGTCGCGCATCAGGAACAGCAGCTTCGGCGGGCTGCCGTCGGCCTGCCAGCGGCGCGCCTCGTCCCGCACCCAGGAGGCGAAGCCCAGCAGCACCGGGCCGATGACCGCATAGCCGAGCCGCTCGGCCGGTGAGGCCAGCGCCGGCAGGCCCTCGGCCAGCAGCGCGCGCTGCGGCTGGTAGACGGGCCGCTGCACGCGCGCCTGCGGGTCGACCAGCGAGACGATGTTCGACTCGAGCCGCAGCTGCTGCTCGGTGGCGGCGTCGAACTGCTCGAGATGCCGGGCCAGGATGCCGAGCCGGCTGGCCGACTCGTAGTCGGCGACACGGTTGTCGCCGACGTGCGCCAGGCGATGCGGGGGCAGCTTCAGGTCGTCGAGCACCCGGCGCAGCAGGCCGCCGGCCTTGCTCACGCCGTGCTCGCACGAGCAGTAGATCCGCTCGATCATCGCCGCCACCTCGTCGCCGGCGGCCGCGGCAATCAGGGCGCGCAGCTGCGGCTGCGACAGGTAGGTGTCGCTGACCACGATCACGCGCAGCCCGGCGGCGCGCGCGGCGTGGATCAGCGCCACGGTCGGCGCGAAGGCGTAGCAGTGCGCGCGTTCGGCATCGAGCTCGGCCTGGACCGCGGCGGCGACATCGGCCCGCGCCGCCAGCGCGCGGCCGTAGATGTCCTCGAGGGTCACCTCGCCGCGGCCGTCGCGGACCTGGCGCAGCCGGCGCGCCTCGTGCTCGGCGTGCACACGCGCCGACGGCCGCAGCGCCAGGCCGCTGGCGGCGAACACGTCGGTCGGCTGGTGCGTCAGCCGCCACACCAGCGTGTCGAAGCAGTCGAGCGACAGGACCTCGGCGCCGGCGGCGACGAACTCGGGCACGAGGCGGGGCAGCAGGTGCGGATGGACGGTGTGCATCGATGGGCCTGAAAGGGGGTCCACCGCCGATGCTAGGGATTCAAGTCGCGGCCGAAACGGCCGAATAGACGGGGTTAGGCCCGACTTTTGCGCGCGGCGGGCCAAGGCACCGCGGCCGATGCGGGCCCGACCCTAAAGTCGGGAATCGCGGTGCCGATGAGCACTCAATCCGGGAGTGAATTCGGCAACCCTTCTTCCACCGATCGGCCAGCACACCATGGAACCGCTCGCACTGAACGGGCTTCCGCGGACAGGCGGCGGAGGGGCGCTGCGCACCGCCGACGGCCCGGCCAGGCCGGCCCCGCCCGCGGCGGCGTCGGCACCGCCACCGGCGCAGACCGTGGCGATGATGCGTCAGGCCATCGACAACGCCAACCGGGCGCTCGTCGAAAAAGGGCGGGAATTGACCTTCGAATTCGACGACGACGTCGGCCGCGTGATCGTTAAATTGGTCGATCGAAACACCGGCGAAGTGCTGCGGCAGGTCCCGTCACCGGAAATGGTCGAGATCGCGCGGCGGCTGGAAAGGGAACGCGCCGCGGGCGCACTGCTGCGCGTCCGCGCCTGAAGTCCGGCCGTCGCCCGCGGCGGCGACCTGCAGGAGTCCTCGCACCATGGTCACCGGAGTCGTCGGCGGCGCCCTAGATGTCAACGGGCTGGTCTCCCAGCTGATGCAGGTCGAGCGCCAGCCGCTCAACCGCCTGCAGAGCAAGGAAACGCAGATCCAGTCCCGGCTGTCGGCGCTCGGCCGCATCAGTGGCGCGCTGTCGACGCTGGACACCGCGCTTGCCGCGCTCGGCCGGGCGAGCACCTTCAACGCTGCCAAGGCGACGGTCAACGGCGAGGGCGTCGCCGCCTCGGTCAGCGGCTCGCCGGTGGCGGGCCGCTACACGGTGGCGGTGAGCCAATTGGCGCTCGGACAGTCGACCGCCTCGGCGAAGGTCGCCACGGCGAGCACCGACATCGGCATCGGCACGGTGACGATCCGCAACGGCGACGGCACGGCGGTGCTCGGCACGTTCAACGTCGGCGACACCGGCACCGGCACGCTCACCGAACTTCGCGACGAGATCAACGCCGCCAACATCGGCGTGCGCGCGACGCTGGTCGGCGACGGCGGCCAGGTGCGGCTGGTGCTCAACTCGAAGGACACCGGTGCGGCCGGCGCCTTCACGGTCGAGACCGACGCCGGCCTGGCGGCGCTCGCTTTCGCCACCCAGCAGAACGCGCAAGATGCCTCGTTCAAGGTCAACGGCCTGGCGCTGACCTCGCCGTCGAACGTCGTCGCCACCGCCATCGACGGCGTGACACTGACGCTGACCCAGGCGCCGCCGTCGGGCAGCGCGCCGGGCTCGACCATCGACGGCGAAGTCGTGGTGGCCACCGACGGCGAGAAGGTCGCCGGCGCGGTGAAGGACTTCGTCAAGGCGTACAACGACGTCGAGAAGCTGATCGCCGAGCTGACCCGGTACGACCCGAACACCAAGACTGCGGCGGTCCTCAACGGCGAGTCGGTGCTGCGGCGGATCCAGGGCGACCTGCGCGGCCTGGTCCGCGGCACGATGACCGCGGCGGTCGGCGAGTACAGGCGCCTGGCCGACATCGGCATCGCCTTCGCCACCGACGGCACGCTGAAGGTCGACGAGACGAAGCTCGGCGAACTGGCCGCCGCCGATCCGGCCAAGCTGTCGCGGCTGTTCACGACCACGTCGGCGACCGAGGCGGAGCAGGGCTTCGCGGTGCGGCTGGGGGCGACGGTCAAGGCGTTCATCGAGCCGGCCGGGGTCCTGCAATCGCGGCAGGACGGGCTGCGCGCGTCGATCCGCGTGCTCGACCAGCAGCAGGAGCGGATGGAAGCGCGGCTGGTGGTGATCGAGCAGAGGCTGCGCCGCCAGTACAGCCAGCTCGACGCGCTGATGACGACCCGCCAGTCGCAGAGCAACGCGCTGGCCAACGCGCTGGCCGGCCTGCCGTCGACCTCGGGCTGAACCTCGCGCAGCGTTAGAAAAGCGCGCCGATTCGGCGGCATCACCGCCTCAACCTGCCCGCGCACCCGGCCGATAGCACAGGCTCAGGGACAGCGAGGCAACCTGCCATGACCGGATTCGGAGCCCAGCAGTACCGCAAGGTCGGGGTCGACAGCGGCGTCGGTGCCGCGAGTTCGCATCACCTGGTGCTGATGCTGTTCGACGGCGCACTCGAGGCGATCCGCCTGGCGCGGATGCACCTGGCCGCCGGCCGCGTCGCCGAGAAGGGCGCCGCGCTGGGCAAGGCGGTGCGCATCGTCGAGGAAGGCCTGAAGGCCTGTCTTGACCGCAGCGCCGGCGGCCCGCTGGCCGGCCAACTGGCGCAGCTGTACGACTACGCCAGTTTGCGCCTGCTGCAGGCGAACCTGCGCAACGATGCCGCGGCGCTCGACGAGGTCGAGCGGCTGCTCGGCGAGCTGCGCGGCGCATGGGCGCAGATCGACCCGGTCAACCGTCCGGGCGCGCCGGCGCCGGCCGACGCCAGGCGGGCCGCGCGCATTGCGGTGTCGGCCTGAGCGGGGTCGCGATGGATGACCCGAAGTTCACCGACGCCGTCGCGCCGGCGCAGCAGGCGCGCGGCGCGCCGAGCCTGCTCGACCGCTATGAAGCGATCGCGATGACGAGCCGCGAGATGGTCGACGCGGCCCGCCTCGAAGACTGGGGCGAGGTCAAGCGGCTGGAGCGCGACTGCATGCGGCAGGTGCGGCAGCTGAAATCCGCCGCGCGCGTGCAAAGCCTGAGCCCGACCGACCAGGCGATGCGGCTGCGCCTGCTGCGCAGCATCCTCGCCGACGACGCCGAGATCCGCCGGCTCGCCGAGCCGTGGCTGGTCGAGCTCGAGCACCTGCTGCTGCCGCCGCCGCGCGGGCAGGCGGGGCGTGCGCCGGACGCCGGGTGATTTGGCCATGGATGCCGGCGTCCTGGTCAATATCCTGCGGCGTCCCGTCATCGCGACCGACGGCGTCGGCCAGGAGCGCACGGCGCTGTCGCTGAGGCTGGCGTTGTCCGTGGTGGCCGCGCACGGCGGGCGCGCCGGCATGGTGCGGGAACTCGAATCCCTGGTCGGGCGCTTTCCGACGGTGCGACTGGTGCAGTCGGCCGGCGCGCCGGCGCGGCTGGAGGCCGGCGCCTTGCGATTTGTGGTCCCGGCCCCGCTGCGCGATGCGTTGCTCGCCGCGGCCGGCAACCCGAGTGAAGGCGGCGCGGGCGCAGCGACAGGCGCCGTTGCCGCT
>Ga0114939_10002218_pt1 | contig 14669 bp, 10 predicted proteins | sample AshMeaCrysSpring_FD_87196 | JGI IMG/M metagenome (GOLD analysis project Ga0114939, IMG submission 87196) | Groundwater microbial communities from Big Spring, Nevada to study Microbial Dark Matter (Phase II) - Ash Meadows Crystal Spring | ecosystem: Environmental > Aquatic > Deep subsurface >... | reverse complement strand
TGAGATCCATTCTGGTTTATGACTTCAATGTTACTGTTCGTAAGTGCCCCAACGATAGTGGTATTTGATTCAGGATTGTAACGCACGAATAACGCCGAACCTCGAATAGCCGCAGCAGCATTTGGCGTTTGGATATCAGTTTGTCCTTGTCCCGGCGGAATTAGCAGCAGGACTGTTCCGTTAGAAAGGCTAAAATTGCGTGTCCTGGGCAAAAATCGAAATACTGCCTGTTCTCCAACTCGTGCTAGAGAACCATCATTAAAACGTAAATCTGCCAAGGAGGAACGACCTGTAGATAGAGCATCTCCGGGCTTCATAGCATCCGCAGGACGCGCGCGACGTTGCGGGCTATTTTGGGGCATCAACTGCACCAAGTTGCGGATACTCTGAATCACAGCCCTGGTTAAAGGAGTTGTGGCGCTTGCTGGACCGGAAATCGGCAGCACGATAACGCCAGATAGAAGGATGGCTAGGATGGGGCTAAAGTTGCGAGACATAATTTTTGGTCGCACAGAATGGGAATAAACCCAAAGCAGTTTAAACTGAGTTTATCCGCTCTAGGTCTCAGCCTGCTAAATGTTATAGCAATTTTTGTTCTGTACATGATCGTAAATTTGTCTAAATTTTCAAATATAAAATCAGCAAATCTACTTTGGTATTTTTCTTTATTTTATCCATTATGCTCGACGATGGGAATATATTTTGTAAATTTAGTGAGAGTAGATCCTGTCAAAGAGGTATAACTCTCAAGTATTGTGACTAAATTTCAAGGTTCGTCTATTATTTTTACTGCTATTTCCCAGCATTCCGTTTGGCGCTATGTATTGCTGTCTCTTTCTAGACAGCCAAAACAGGACTGGAAAAATTTGCTTTTTTGGCTAACAATTGCTTCCAGTGGGGTAAGCTTGTTTTGCTTTGATTTAAGTACCGGATTAGCAGCCATTCCGAACACAAGTAATATAAATTACCTATTTAATAGGTATAAACTCAGACAACAATTTTCTGGCAACCAGAATCAAAAGGTTTCTGGCAAAGATTTTGTTAGTAAAAATTTTTTTACTCTTACGGAATTGCAGTTACAAAATTCACCGCTATATTTTCAATCTGAACAGCGAGCCGAAACACTATTACTCTCGGATTTAGAGTATGGCACTCTGGGCATCGAAAAGGGAACAAACAAATTGAATTCCCCATTGTCCAATACTGAATATCCTATGACCTCGGTTCGGCGTGAGTCACACACCAGTTCGCGTCAGGAAAATCCAACAGACAGTTTCCTCAAGGTCGAACCCTTGGACAATGAGCTATCAGATCAATTTCTCTTATCACCCCAGGGGGTTAGCTTCGACAGGTCGGAGATTTCCAACGATGACACAAGCTCTCAAGGGTATGTAACAGGGGATTTACCACAGCAGCCAATCTCCGAAACCAGCAAGAAACAAACCTCTCAAATACCAAAGTTTGGCTTCGCCAGATTTAATCCTTCCACGCAACAAATTTTTGCTCTCTGGAGTGATGGGGACACTAGTCCTCTTTATCAGGAGAGAAACTGGAAATTTAGGGAAACGGAAGTAACATTTCCAGTCTGGTATTCCCAAACACCACCAACCACTGCTACGCCAGGGGAAGTGTCTCCAAATCCCCCGAGGGGTATAGAAGCACCACAACTAGAAGGACAGCCAAACATCTTACCTACCCCAGTCCCTCCTCCCGTCCAGCAGCAGTTACCCCCACCAGCAATCAATGGCGACCCGGAATTAGGGATACTGAAGCTGCGAGAGCAAATTAATTTCAATTCTTTTCCCTCCCCTAGGGAGGATGAATTGGGAGAGTTGCGGGTGCGACTAATGCAAAACGAACTGGGTATTTTGTCTGTCCGACCTGTAGCAGATGAATTAGGAACCGTGCGCGTGCGACCGCTAGAAACACCACCCTCGAAAATCCCTCCCCCACCCCGTCCGACCCAGCCAGTACTCTACCTCCTAGCTCGCAGCAGCTACTTCCAAACTAATAACATTTTCTCTTCCGTCGATCCGATAGGCGATGGTTTGGTTTGGACTGGTCTCACCCTAGCTGCCGTACCAGTGAGGTTAGGACCGCAAACTTTTATCAACCTCTCCGCCGATGGCAGCATAATTCGGTACATAGACCAATCTCCATTCAATTACAACCAAGTCCGGTTTAATCTCGGACTTTACCAACAACTGTCTTCTCGGATGTACGGCGAAATTGGTTGGAATAACCAACAGTTGTTCACGGCAAAAACCGGCGATCGCTTTTTGAATGAAAATTCCCTGCGTCTATTTTTGGGACGACGAGACTTTTTCACCCGGCGGTTGATACTAGATAGTTTTTACGAATTTCGACTAACTTTAGCCGACCCCACGAGTCGCAGTCGGATCATCAATTCCTTGTGGTTATCTTTAAGTTATTACTTACAAAGCACTTGGCAAGTTGGTTTGGACTATCAGTATTCTTTATCAAACTTTAGCGAGCGCAACCGAGAAGACCAACTACATCGGCTGATGGGTCGTCTGACTTATCAAACCTCTAACAATACTAATATTACCCTTCAAGGTGGCTGGAGTTTGGGCGGTTCTAATGAACCTAATATTGACTTTGACAGTTTATTTTTTAGCGTCACCTTCGGCTTAGAATTAGGACGCTTTTAAGTGCTGAGTGCTTTGATGTAAGTTTTATTTAGCACATTAGCTATGGATAGCTTACTCAAAAAATCCTGTTCCTGGTATTTACAATTTCAACTCAGGAATCGGGATTTTTTTCAGTTAGACCCCAAAGAATAAGTTTTTTAAAATGCAAATTTTTGTAAAGAAACTTATTGTCAGTAATATACACTTAATCGCAATAATATTGCAAATATTATCAATAAATTAACGTATTTACTTTATTACAGGGATTGATATTTTATGATTTTTCCGTGTTAAAATGAAAATGTATAATCTGTTTGCACTTATTTTGTCAAATCAAAGTTCTCCTTGTAGCTTTTTTGGAATCTTCACCAGGAACAAAGGAGTATCTATTCGCTTCCTTTAGCTAAAAATGCCAACTTTTAGAGGGTAACATTTATTACTTTTTTACTAGTATTAGACTTGTCGTCCCCTCAACTAGAGTAACAATTAGCAACTGGTGGTGCTGAAAGAAGGCTGCCTGTTCAAGGCGTTGACAGGACTAAACTGTAAAGCATTCGATGAATTGTTGCCAGACTTGGAAATTGTATTTAACCCTTCGGCGATCGTGAAGGCGCAAAAGCCTTTGCACCTAGCAGTGGGTGGAGCCAGAAAGGCAAGGGTTACAGGGAGTAGAAGACAAGCTATTTTTTATTTTAATAGGTAAAGCAATGGAGAACTTGGCGGAAAAATTGCCTCTTTAGGTTAACTAGTATACGAAAATCTCGGTTTTTCATGGAGTTTCATCCAAATAAAATCAAACGGGACAGCCTTCAGGCAAACAATAACTCGTCGGTTCCTACAGATAACCATAAAACTTGCCTGTCCCATTTTAGCCGTGGGAGTTCATAGAAGAGTTCCGAGAATAAATAAGATTTCCTTCCTCATATCTTAGCGATTGTTTTTCATATCTCATACAAAAATTTACTGTTTTCTCATCTGTCAATTATTTTTGACTAGCATATAAACTCGTGACAGCAATCCCCTAGCTGAAAATTTTGCTAAAAAACAGAAAAAACTTTAATTATCCCTTGAATCCCTCTATGCTGTTTGACAACTACATTGAGGTTAATCAATTAAAAATTGTCATTTAATCAGACTTATTTAAGACACTTATGTCCTGGATTTGTGTTGTTTTTGTGTTTCTTCAATGAAGATTTTAGTTTTTTGTTACGAAAAATACATTTTCTGATAATTGCTGAATGCAAACTAAAATTGATACTTAATTTTTAGGAGCTAAAATCTAGCTGGAGTCAGAGGAAAAACTATAACATACTTCGCCAGAGTCATACTTTTGGTACTGTTCGTTTAAATTTTAGCTATCTAAGTTGGAGATATGGAATGCCTATGAGCTATATCAGGAATTAATTATTAAAAGTCCCTGATTTTCGCTGTAAATTTGTTATGTTGGGTTTAGTAACAGGGATTGAGATACTGTGAACTACACCATCAATCCCGCAGAGCATTTACCAAAACTCACCGGGTAAATAGCTCTAATTGATAGTGCCAAATCTAGATAAATCCAACTGACAAGCACAGAAGTGTAGTTCATAGCAAAACTCAACCTAACAACTAATTGTGATCTAGTGAGGATACGTTTATGACTATGTTAGGAACAACTAATCAACTAGCCCCAAATTGGCAAGGAAGCCGCAAAAATCAACTAGTAGAACTGAAATTAGATATATTAAAACCATTGCGGATATGGCTTGATTCATTAGAGATTAAAAATCCGAAGTTGGCTCAATTTATTGCTAAAACCATACCAGCCCAATGTCCCTTCGAGCGTGATATCCTTATATTTGGTCGTAAAGTAGCTCACATTCCTCCCTTGTGCAAGCTCAATCCATTGTACGAGCAATTCGTTGGCTTAAGGTTTCGCGCTTTGTGTTATTTAGTAGACGTGTGCGGTGAAGACATTCAGTCCTACTGCTAAGCGTATCTATCGAGCAACTACAGCATGGAAATTAACATTGAACATCAACCCAGTGCAGAACGTCTACAAGAGTTAGGCGTATCCCAATGGTCTATTTGGACAAAAGAAGTATCCACCTTCCCCTGGACTTATGATTCCCAGGAAACCTGCTACTTTTTGTCAGGAGATGTAATTGTCACACCAGATGACGGACAACCAGTGCAGATGGGGAAGGGAGACTTAGTAACTTTTCCGGCTGGGATGTCCTGTACCTGGGAAATTAAAAGCGCGGTGAAAAAACACTATTGTTTTGATTAGTCATTAGTCATTAGTTATTAGTTCAGATGACCAATGACAAATGACACCTTCGTTACAACTTATTATAGGGTGGTTCACATACGGGGTTGTAGGACAAAGTACTTATCATCATTCCCAATCGATATTCTACAAAGTAATTCACTACCCCGTCACCTAAACAATATTTAGATTCTCCAAAACCTTCATGACCACCCCCATAAAAGTTGGGATACTCTTTCCAAATGTGGGGTCGATAACCAAAAATATAATTGTAGAACTTTGTAGCAGCAGCTTGGCTGTAGTCAAAAGATTCTGTTTCGGAAGCGTTGGGTTCTAGTCCAATAGTTTGGGCACGATTATTGATAAAACTAATGTAAAATCTTCCTTGTTTGGGAAACTTGGGAAACACTTTGCGGATACCAGATAAAGAATAATTATAAGTCATGACAGTATTTCCCTTTTCATCACGTCTCCTCTCAGGTTGTCCAATAGGAAGACCAAAGTAACTCTGAATAGTTTGCGGACTTTGATTTAACACATATCGTCCAGCTAAAGCTGGAGGTGCAAAAATACTATTCATCAGCAAAAAGCCGAGAATTAGCGCTGTAATTAGAGGGAAGCTGTAAAAACGTTTCATTAGGGTTGTCAGAAATTGAGTTCCTTGCCAATAGCTACACATCGAAAGCTAGAATTTCCGTACAGACACTCAATCTCTTGCGTCCTGTGACTAATGACTATTGACCCTTGACTCAATGATTATTGACCCTTGAGTATTGACTAATGACTAATCACTAATGACTAGGGACTAATCACAATATGTTACTGCATTTAAGTACTTGGCAAGAAGTCGAAGCTTATCTAGAACAGTCTCAAGGTATTATTATCCCGATTGGTTCCACAGAACAACATGGACCTACGGGATTAATTGGAACGGATGCAATCTGTGCGGATGCGATCGCTCGTGGTGTAGGACAAGCAACCCATGCAATTGTAGCGCCGACAATCAATGTCGGAATGGCGCTGCACCATATCGCCTTCCCTGGTAGTATCAGTTTACGTCCCAGTACCTTAATCCTGGTTATCCGCGACTATATCACCTGTTTAGCAAAGGCTGGATTCACCAAGTTCTATTTGATCAACGGACATGGTGGTAACATCGCTACCGTCAAAGCTGCTTTTTCGGAAACCTACGCTCATTTAGCAGATTTAAACATCCCCCACGCCGACCTTGTACAATGTCATCTTGCTAATTGGTTTATGTGCAGTTCCGTCTACAAGCTAGCAAAGGAATTATATGCCGACCAGGAAGGTTCTCATGCAACTCCCTCAGAAGTAGCTCTCACCCAATACCTATACCCAGAAGCAATTAAACAAGCACCTCTGTCTCCAGAAGTTGGTCAGGGACACAAAATTTATGGTGCCTTGGACTTTCGTCGTCGCTTTCCCGATGGCAGGATGGGTTCTAATCCTGGATTAGCAACACCAGAACACGGGAAACAATTTTATGAGTTAGCAGTGAAAGAACTCAGCAACGGCTATTTAGAGTTTTTGAATGCTGCTTAAATCTTGAATCATCCGTCGAATCTTCGTTTCTTGAGATTCGATGCTCTCGGTCAACTTAAACTGAACAATCGCTCTGCTAAGATTATTCTCTGGATATTTTACCTTAAAGTAGACATTTCCTGCTAGATAATCAGCAAAAAATCTCAATCCCAACTCAAAGGCAATCAGACGGATAGCATCGTAAATATAAGCATAGTCATTCTCCGTGAGAAATGCCTGTGCTTCTGAGAGATAACCCTGGAGAATTCTCTGAGCTACTTCCGTATCAAAATAAACGCTCTCATAATCCGTAGTTTCTTCTCCAGCCTGGTTGCAACCAGAACGCAGACAGTCACCAATGTCGTAATGTACCAACCCCGGTTTAACGGTATCCAAGTCTACGACGCTGACGGCTTTCTGGGTAGCAGTATCAAACATTACGTTGTTAATTTTGGGGTCGCCGTGAATTAGACGCAGTGGTAGTTTACCCTCAGCTTTAGCATTTTCTAGTACATGACACCAAGAAGCGCGGTCGCTGACAAATTGCAAGCAATAATTAACTTCCCCAGTCTTGGGAGGGTTAGTTTTCGCCAGTACTTGCTGGTAATATTGCAGATAAAGTGGTGTAATATGAAATCCTTCCAAGGTGTCAGCGAGTTTTTCTGGAGACAAGTCACCAATCAGATTGTGGAACATCCCCAAAGCATAGCCGACTTCTTGGGCTTGTTTTGTATCCCCTATCGTATCGAAGGACTGGGAATTTTCAATAAAGCTAATAGCTCGCCAACAGGAGCCATAAGTATCTGTATACTTGTATTGACCGTCTTTGGTTAACAGTACGCGGGGTACTTCCCAGCGCCGATTGAGAGGACTCCGTTGTAAGCGATTATGAACATGCTCAGTAAAAATACGCATGTTACGCATCACCAGTTCTGGCTGCCGAAATACCAGGGTGTTGATTCGTTGTAGGATAAACCGCTGTGACTGGGGCGAATCAAGGGTTACAACGAAGGTATCATTTATATTGCCACTACCAAAAGCTGCAACAGATGTAACTTTTGCTTGCAGGCTGAATTGATTGGCAATGGCAATTAGGTGTTTAGTACCCTGTAGTTTGATATTTTCTGTCATGTTCTCATAGAAACTACCCTAGTCCCCTAGTCATTGTCAAGTGACAGTAGGGGATTTGGTAGGGTGATTAAAACACCTCAACAAAAAAGTTCAAGGAAGTCTTAGAACAAGAATATAAAATTACTCGTGCTGGTGTCTAAGCAGCCAATCCTGACCCACCTGAATAGTGATATCTGATTCCAGATTACCTGTGCTTTCCACACGCACTTCACCCAATTCTAGGGCACTGCGAATCACTTCGGCGCTGTCACTGTCACCTTGTTGAGCGACAATATGAGTAGTCTGCAAAGGTTCCATCCAGGGTTTGGAGACATAAACATTGCGGTAACCAGCCGCTGTCAGGGTTCTAATTAAAGCCCGGATGGTACGGGGACTATCGGTGCTATCTTGAATAGCAATTCTCAAATCCGTTGGTGCATGGGATGTAGAAGCTTGGGAAGACTCCAACTTTATATCGAAGTGTTGTGCCATCATCCGAGCTATGCGGTCTTTGTCTGGCAACCAATAGCTAGCATTATACTGACCCTTTTCGCTAAACCGACCAGGAAGCATCAGCATTTGCATGTTGGAACGATTTGTCCGCACACCAAAACCCACCAGTGCTACTAACTCTTCCACAGTTAAGTTGGTGTCAATATTAGACTGGATCACCTTGAGAATTTGCGGAAGTCTAGCAGCTGTGGTTGGGTTGAGTGTCTGTTCTATTAAGGAGCGGATCACCATTTGTTGACGTTGGATGCGACCAATATCCCCATACTGGTCGTGACGATAGCGCAACAATTGTAAAGCCTGGTCGCCATTAAGATGCTGTTTACCAGCTTTTAAGTTAATATACAAGTGCTGGGAATCGTCCTGGTACTTCATATCTTTGGGGACGTAAACCGTTACCCCTCCCAGAGCGTCAATTAGCTTACCAACCCCTAAAACGTTAATCCGGACATAACGGTCGATACCTACACCACCTAAAAGATTGCTGGTGGTCTTAGCACTCAAAGCCGGACCGCCTTCTCCGTTGGCAGCATTAATTTTTTTTATACCATGCCCTTCAATTTCCGTGCGTGTATCTCTGGGGATGGAAAGCATCGCTAATTTTTTATTTTGCGGGTCAAATCGCAGCAGCAGCATGACATCCGACAGACCATCAAAGGAATTTATTTGTGGTAAATATCTTTGATTGACAGATGCAGCTGGAGGATTTTTCACGTCTGGTGGTAAGACGCTCATACCCATGACTAAGATATTAACAGGACGAGTTAATTCGGAAAATTTTAACCCCGTACCCGCAATCCGATCATTGTCAAAGACTGCTGCTTGCTCTGGGGTTAACTGGGTTTGCATCAAAGGGGTACTGGATAAAGAAACCGCTAACAGCGCTCCAGCCGTTGCTGATACCATCGCTATACCGCTCATTCCTACCCAAAACCACAGCCAACGACCTGATTTGGTATTAATGAATCTTTTTTTACTTGCGCTTGATGATGGTAAGGAATAGGAATTTTTAGACGTAGTTCTTTGCGTTGTCACGGACTTCCTCACACTCACTGAAGATTATGGGTAAACTTTCAGACTGAAATCAGATAGATGAACCCATAGTAGCTATCTCCTTAATTATCAACACATGGTAGTTGCTTAAGTGATAACCAAAACACTTATAGCAGTATTTCTCCCCAAGTGCTGCCAAATCTGGAGCTTGCTTTTTGAAGTATGGCAGGATTAAACCCGTTTGACTAGCCAATTGAGTCTTAGAAATAGTAAATTTTTCATGCTCCGTGGGAAGTTTAGCAGAAAATATTCATGGGAATGGAAAATGGGGAATAGAGCATGAAGGAAATATGAAGTATGAAAATAATCATTATTGGCTAATCGTGTTGTATCTAGCTAACCGTCCTGAGATTGATGCTTACCCAACCCCAAAGTTTATCATCCATAACTGACGTTATTACCTATTACCCGTGACCCATTACCCATGACCCATTAAGGTAATTTGTCTACTACACGCTCAGCAAAGCGACTAAATCCAGGTAAATGAGTAGACTTGCGCTGAGCTAGACGAATTATCAACCACAGACTAAGCAAAAAGTAACCAGACGTCAAAAAACTGTTGAGCAGCAATAGACGCAGCGCCAAAAAATCTGCCGTTTCAGCTGTGGTGTGCAACACAAAAGACCCAATCAACCACAATAGCGCTAGACTAACGGACAACCGACTGACAGCTATTTGTTCCCGACTACCCTGACCCCGATAAAGAGTCCACAGGGAAGGAAAAAATCCCAGGATAGGCACAAAATGAAATAATAGTCCTAGGGGTGGTAGTTTTACCTCTTGATGAGAGAAGTTCTGATTATCAGTTGGTTCAATATTATCCATAATCTTTTAGCAGAATCCTGTACTAGAGGTATGAGCTAAGGGGATCGAGTTAGAGATAATAAGCAGTAAATGCAATTTTAAGTTGGTTCTATCCCGCAATTGGCACATGCAGACACGCAAGCTCCTAGACTGGTGGCAGGGACTAAGACCCGCAGTACGAATTCTAGCGATCGCTCTGTTCGCTCCCTTGTTGGTACTCAATGGTTGGGCATTTTCTACGATTTTCGATTATTTCCACTCGCTGATTGTCATTTTAGTTGGAGCCTCGGTGTTAGCATTTCTGCTAAATTACCCTGTAACCTGGATGCAACGCCAGGGTGCTAAACGCGAGCAAGTAGCGATTTTGGTATTTTTGCTGGCTTTGTCGGTGCTGTTGGCTTTGGGTGTCACCCTATTTCCTCTAGCACTTACCCAAGCGCAACAGTTAGTAGCTCGCTTACCAGAGTTAATTGACTCCGGACGCTACCAGTTAATGGTGTTAAACGAAAAAGCTGATAATCTCGGTTTACCAATTAATCTAGACGCTCTACTCGTCCAAATTAACGATCGCGTCAAGGGACAATTGCAAGCTATTGCTGGTAAAGTTCTGAGTTTAGCCGTAGTCACTGTTACTAGTCTGCTTGATTTTCTCTTGACTATGGTGTTAACTTTTTACCTGTTGCAGCACGGTGACGATTTGTGGTCTAGTTTGGTAGACTGGCTACCTACTAAATTCCGTCAGCCATTTACAGAAACCATCCGCCTCAGTTTCCAAAATTTCTTTATCTCCCAACTAATTACCGCCACTTGTATGGCAACCTGTCTGATTCCTGCCTTTTTGTGGCTGAAGGTGCCGTTTGGTTTGCTGTTTGGTTTATCTATCGGGATTATGGCTTTAATCCCCTATGGTGGTACCGTGGGTATTGCTGTGACCACAACCCTGGTGGCTCTACAGGATGTCTGGATGGGTGCAAGGGTATTGATTGCCTCTGTAATTGTGCAGCAAATTCTGGAAACTTTAATTGGTCCCCGGATTTTGGGCAGTTTTACCGGCTTAAATCCAGTTTGGGTACTCATTTCTGTCCTCACTGGAGCGCGGATTGGCGGGTTTTTCGGGGTGATTTTGGCTGTTCCCTCGGCCGTTGTGATTAACACGGCTTTAAGCGCCTTACGTCACCGGCAAAATGCCGAAAATGAAGCGGCTGCACCCCTACCAGAAAGCAGCCCTACTTTAGTACCAGAAGTACCTCCACTGGGAGAGGATACTACTCATACCCGTAGTAGCGTCCCGGAGGTCAAACCCTCTAACGTGGCTCCACAATTGAACCCATAAATAACACCGTCCCCGTTTGATTATCCCGAATCCCACAGAAAAAGGGACGCTCAACAATCATCTGGAATGGTTCGTTCATTGCTGCGGAAGTGACTCTAATCGCTACAGAAGTGGCTGCTGCTGCTTCTGTACCTTCTTCATTTACCTCCACAAAGGTTTTATGTTTTACTTGGCTTATGGCAAGATTAGTACCCATCCCAGAAAAATCCGCTTGGTCACTAAAAGCCTCTGCCATCCCTAAAGCTTCCAGGGATTTATTCAGTGTGACTTCATAGTCCATTTTGAATTTTGGTAAGCGAATAAATCCCTCCCGATTTCTAAACTGGCTCATCCATTTCTCCCAGTTCTCGAAATTCAGCTTATTCTCAAAGGCTGACAGGCTAGAGTTTTGTTTCGGGAGAAACACATAAAAGCTCATCCTCCCATCTTCACCATAAGGTAAACTAACTGCCTGAAAGTCTGCGGTTTCTAAGTACTTGTAATTACCCGATTGCGACATCATCGGGTGATTTTTTTGCTTACCGGAAGCTAGGGTAAATGGCTGATTGGCAGTTTGTTGTTTATCGAATTCGTTCTTCCAAGCACCTTTGAAGTAAATCGCATTAATCAGAAATAATACTTGGTCTGGGGTAATATTATCCACAATTTTGTCGATTTTCCCCTTTGTATTCTGACTCACCCATTTGTTAATCACGCTGGGTGCTTGTCGGTCGCTAAAATCTAAATTCCTGACCATTGCGCTATAGAATTCCCGGTTTCTTTGGATAAAATCCGGATTAAACTGGATTTTTTTATTAGCCCATAGGGAGTTAGCAATAGTTAACTGGACTTTAGGATCGGGATGTTCTAGCAGTGCTTTCAGCGCAGCGTTACCAGCGTTAATCTGTTGCAAATTCATCCCCTGCAATTCTAAAGCTTTTGCCATCGCCTCTTGCGTGCTACCATTAGCACCGTTGTAGGTCATCGCCAGCGCGATCGCTACACTTGAAGGGGAGACAAATACATTCTTAGTGCTGTCTTGCTTGAGAACTTCTGAAAACAGTTTCAAGCCAAATTTAGTATGAGCAGCAATTACTTGGTTATCCACTGCATGATTGATTTGCTTAGGTTTGGCAGCTTCTTGACGGGGTGGACTCCCCTCAGCAACGGCAGAATTGATATCGCTGGGGTTAGAACATCCTAATAAACCCATGAGAACAACCCCTGCAGTTGCTAAAACGTAGCGTCTGCCTAAACTAACAGCGTAGCGTCTTTGCAGGAAGTTTTGTCTGCCCTGTGGCGATTTCTGCGGATTCATGTTCCCACCTCGCGATTCCACATCTTTATGCTGAATATTGCACTATAGGTGGGATAAGTGCTATGTGGTTACATTTTTCGCAACAACAAAATGTTAGTTAATCCCCCACTAGCTATCTCAGGATGGACATCTATGGGGGATTATCGCTGTGAGTTTCTTGATCTCTGTTTTATGCAATACCTACTATTGCTGTCAAGAGTTACCTAGCTTACAGGTAGGGGGTGGAGATTCAGGAGTGATGATGATTAAAGTAAACTTATATGAAGCATATTGAAGTATCTCAAATTAAGATATATTTTGTATTTAGCCTCATCCAAAGTTATAAAAATATGCTAAGCAACAGCGAATTTGTGTAGATATGCCAGGTTTGAGAGCAGAAATCACACAAGCCTGCTGAAATGATAAATTCTGGTGTCAGCTATCGTTAGCTTAAAAGATGAGCAGATGACAATTTTATAACTGCCAAGAGATTCTGACTGGCTAGTTTATTTTATGGGGTTCCCGGTATAAACCGGGGGGGGAAGTGCTTATAGCGACATGTACAATCATATTTGTCGATGACAACGAGTCAGACCAAGAAACCTACAGACGTTACCTCCTCCGGGATAAACAACGTAAATATAGGATTTTAGAGGCTTCGACTGGGCAAGAGGCGCTTGTATTGTGTCAGCAGCAATTCCCGGATGTGATTGTAATCGATTATCTGCTGCCAGATATGGATGGTCTGGAGTTGCTTCAGGAATTGAAGGCTGAATTTGGTAAAATTTGTCCGCCAGTGATTATATTAACTGGTCAGGGAAATGAACAAATAGCAGTACAGGCAATGAAGGGCGGTGCTGCTGACTATTTGGTGAAAAAAAGTACAACCCAATTAAACTTTATTAAGGCAGTTGCAAATGTATTAGAAAAAACTCACCTGACTAGGCACTTAGAAGAGAGCGAAGGGCGTTTCCAAGCTACATTTAACCAAGCAGCAGTTGGTATCGCCCATTTAGGATTAGAGGGGCAATTGTTGCTGGTAAACCAGAAACTTTGCGACATGGTGGGTTATCCCCGCTCGGAATTACTAACCCTAACTTTCCAAGAAATTACCCATCCCGATGACAGAAATCTCGATTTAGAATACTTTGTCCGGCTGTTGTCTGGTGAAATTCCCACCTATTCCCTAGAAAAACGGTTCATTCGGCAAGACTATCGGCAAATCTGGGTTAATTTAACCGTCTCCCTAGTCCGCAAAGTATCTGGAGAGCCAGAATATTTTATCTGTGTTGTGCAAGATATTACTAAGCGCAAGCAACTGGAAGCCGATTTATCTCGTCGAGAACAGCAATTTTCGACCTTGGTGGAGAACTCCCCGGATATAATTTTCCGCCTCGATTGCAACCTGCGCTATATGTATATCAGTCCCCAGGTGGTGAGTGAATCCGGTATCCCCACAGAGGATTTTTTGGGGAAGACGGGACGGGAGTTGGGATTACCTACAGATGCTTGTGATGTATTTGAAGCAGCTTGTCAGGAAGCACTTACCACGGGACGGCTGACACGGGTAGAATATACCATAGGAGACAAGCAACTTGTTTCCCGCCTCATCCCTGAACCAGCAGCAGATGGTACTGTAGAATCCCTGATGGGAATTACAGAGGATGTTACCGATCGCAAACGCACTGAAGAACAATTGCGCCAAGCAGCCCAAATGGATGCCTTTCGGATGAAGCTATCGGATGCGTTGCGATCGCTCTCCTACCCCGTACAAATTCAAGCCCAAGCGTGCCGTCTGTTGGGTGAACATTTGGGCGTTGACCGGGCTTACTACGTCGAAGTCAACGAAGCGGAGGGTTACGCCCGCGTCCCTCAGAATTATTTGCGCGGCGACTCACCTTCCCTGGTGGGGGATTTTCGGTTAGTCGATTACGGCTGGATTTTGCCCCATCTTCGCCGGAGAGAAACCGTTGCGGTCGCCGATGTGGAAAAGGCAGATATCGTTCCCCCAGCCGAGCGTCCCATGATGGCGGCTGTCAGGATGGCTGCCCACATCTCTGTACCAATTTTCAAAGCAGGGAAGTTAATCGGGGCGCTCTGCGTCACCGAACCCGTACCGCGTGAGTGGTCGGCGGGGGAAGT
>Ga0114939_10002217_pt1 | contig 14677 bp, 6 predicted proteins | sample AshMeaCrysSpring_FD_87196 | JGI IMG/M metagenome (GOLD analysis project Ga0114939, IMG submission 87196) | Groundwater microbial communities from Big Spring, Nevada to study Microbial Dark Matter (Phase II) - Ash Meadows Crystal Spring | ecosystem: Environmental > Aquatic > Deep subsurface >... | reverse complement strand
TTTTTGTGTCACGTGCTGCCAGTTTAAAAAGCTTGTTTAATAAGGGTTTTGAGCTTTATGACTGAACACAACATTCTGATGAGCGATTAATACCTAAATTATAACAAAATCAACACCCTAGGTCTTAGCATCAGCGAGAATAAAATATTAGGGACAATTTTTATGCTCATTGATTGTTAGATGAGCTACTCAATAGTTGATTTTATCTTAATTAATCTATTATTTTACTCCGGAAATAAAATAATAGATTAATTTTCAACTAATATTGGCATAATCTATCGCTTTATTTCCGATTGTCATCTATCTCAAATTAGATTTACATGAACAAATATTCATGATAAATAGAAATACAGTTGAATACAGTATTTAAATTAAAAAACATACACAAAATACAAAACACAGTCTGATTATTCTTCGTATTCAACAAACTCAGATGGGCGTTGAATTACCCCCGAAATCTCTCAAATTTGGGCGACTTTGAGAATTGAATAGCCCCATTCCCCAAGTTTGGGAGACTTTGACAGGTTTTATCCCCTCAGAATTGGGGGTTAGGGGCAATTTTTAATTTAATTTTGAAATGCTCTAGTTATAACTAATTTTTATTTGGGTGAAAATATGTCTACCAACGATGCTACCAAGGCTGGGTTTAAATTTTGGGATTTGTGTTTTCGATTGGGAATTTTTATTGGTGCCATTGCTTTTTTTCAGGACAAAACTATTGCCCAATTGGTCCCGGATAATACTCTACCAAATAATTCTCGTGTTATAAATCAAGGTAATACAAACCTAATTGAAGGTGGTACCCAAGCAGGTGGTAATTTATTTCATAGTTTTCAAGAATTCTCTATTTTAAATAACAATACTGCTTTTTTTAATAACGGTCTTGATATACAAAATATTATTAGCCGAGTCACTGGTGGGTCGATTTCTAATATTGATGGATTAATCCGTGCCAATGGTGCAGCTAATCTATTTTTAATTAATCCTAATGGTATAGTTTTTGGGCCGAATGCACGCTTAGATATTAGTGGGTCTTTTTTGGGGAGTACTGCTAGTAGTTTAAGATTTGCTGATGGTACGCAGTTTGCTACAAATGCCCAAAGTACCCCTTTGTTAACTATTAGTACTCCTATTGGTTTGCAATTTGGTCCCAATGCAGGCAGTATCGTGAATCAATCTCTGGCTGAAGCACAGTTAAACTTGCCTCCCTTACCTCTACCTGTTCCTATTTCTAATCAAGTGGGTTTAGCTGTACAACCTGGTCAAACTTTAGCCCTGCTTGGTGGGGATATTTCTATTGATGGTGGTAATTTAACTGCCTATAACGGACAAGTGCTTCTTGGTAGTGTGAAGCAACCTGGTTTTGTTGGTTTTGTACCCACTCCACAAGGTTTAGGCTTAAACTATGACAACATTCAGAACTTCGGTAACATTCTGGTATCAAAAGGAGCGCAAATTAATACCAGTGGAATAGGTGGTGGCAAAGTTGACATTAGAGGTTCAAATATAACTCTAAGTGGTTCGCAAATTTTTACTCTGACTTTAGGAAATATAGACGGTAGCACTATTGATATCAATGCCCAACAGTTACGGATACAGGATGGGTCGCAAATTTATACCACAACTCTAGGAAGCGGTGCAGGGGGTGATGTAAATATCCGTGCAACAGACTCTGTAGATATAAGCGGAATTGGATTTGAAAGCTACCAAAGGTTTGTAAGAGGGTTTGTCACATTAGGTACGGTAAACCTTTTTGACCCTACTATTACTCTGGCAACTGGCGCCATAGCAGATGGGAATGCTGGAAAAATAAACATTGATACAGGAAGCTTGCTATTACGTGATGGGGGAATTGTAGGTAGTAACACCTTCACTGTAGGAAATGCTGGAAGTGTAACAATTCGTGCCAATGCTGTTGAAGTAGTCGGTTCAGCTATAGGCACCGGGACATTTCGCCAAAGTACTGGAAACGCAGGAGATATCAATATTCAAGGTCAACGCTTAACAGTTCGTGATAGAGCAACTATTAGCACCAGTACTTTTGGACAGGGTATTGGTGGAAATATTAATCTTGAGGCTAAAGACGTAGTAGAAATCTTGAGTAACAGTGATTTAAGTTCTGATATTCGAGAAGGAGCCACAGGTAATTCAGGAGATATAACGATAAAAACAGCAAGATTCATCGTTAGAGATTCACAAGGTGGTTTTGGTATTTTTGGTCAGGGAAATGCAGGAGATTTTCAGATTATTGCTTCTGATTCTGTTGAATTGAGCGGGCAAGCTACTCAGCCTGCTGGGAATACAAGTAACGAAGGTTTTGTTGATTTTCCTGGGGGCTTATTTGCTCTAATAGAATTCAACGGCAAGGGTCGAGGAGGTAATATAAATATTGAAACTAGACGCTTAAGCATTAGTGATGGTAGCAAAATACAAGCCAGTACACTTGGTGATGGTGATGCTGGTAATGTTTTGATTCGTGCTGAGGAAATTGATTTATTTGAAACAGACAAGCCTAACTCTTTCAATACAGGAATTTTTGCAGGCGTTCAAACTAATATAGCAGACGAGTTAGGTATTAATATTGTAGAGAATCCTCGTAATGGCACACCACCTAAAGGTAATGGCGGAAATTTGAGCATTGAAACCAGAAGATTGAATTTAAGAAATGGTCCTCAAGTTTTTGTTGGAACCACAGGAAATGGTAATGCTGGAAAATTATTGATTCGGGCTAGTGAATCTGTAAATATCACAGGTATATCCCCAGGTAAATTAGAAAGGCAAAGGGAAAGTTCTGTAACCGCTGGGACATCACAGAGAAGCATTGGTAATGGTGGAAGCGTAACAATCGAAACCCCACTATTAAATATTGGAGAGCGCGCCTTTGTAACTAGTAGCAGTGAGGGAACAGGCACAGCTGGAGATATTAATATTACAGCAGACATTACTCGCCTTAATAACGGTAAAATTATTGCCCAAACAGCATCCAACGACGGTGGCAACATTAACTTAAACCTTTCCAAGTATTTATTCCTAGGTAATGCCAGCCGTATCTCTACCACTGCCGGAACAATCCAAGCGGGAGGTAATGGTGGCAGTATTACAATCAATTCACCTTTTGTAATCACTCTCCCCAATGAAAATAGCGACATCACAGCCAATGCCTTTAGAGGCGCTGGGGGTCGAGTTGATATCACGACAAGAGGTATTTTTGGTATAGAACCTCGTAGCCGCAATGACTTAGTAACTCGTTTAGGCACCAATGACCCAAGACAACTAGACTCTCAGAGACTTCAAAGCAATGACATTACAGCCATTTCTCAAAACAACCCATCATTAGAAGGTCAGGTATCAATTATTACGCCAGACGTAGACGCAAGTCAGGGGGTATCTGAATTCGCCGTAAGTCCGATTAATCTTTCAAATTTAACTGACTCTAGTTGTGCTGCTTTTGGCCCCAATAGTCCCAATCAATTTATTATTACCGGACGCGGCGGTTTACCTCCCAGCCCCAATGACCCCTTAACACCCGATGCATTATGGACAGATGACCGTATGGTTATCATACCGAATCAGGATTTAAAACCTCAGAAGAAACAAGAGAGTAGGAAAAAAACTACTACCCCAGCTTCTGAAATTCAGCCTGCCACAGGTTGGGTATTTAACGATAAGGGAGAAGTAATGCTGGTTGCTTCAAACTCTAATTCTTTACCCTATGGTTTTGGTTCGATTCCTTGCGGTAGGTAGGGTGTGTGGCGCCATGATAATTTTCGCCGTTAGATTAGAGATAATCAATTACCGCCACGCACCATAGTTTCAGGATTCGCCATTTGTTTGTGAATCCACATCACAGATTTTACGGATTATAAAATAATAGGGTTCAGTTAAGACCACAACCAGTCTCATTTCTCAAAACTTTCTCCCCCAAAATTAGGGGCAGAAGGGCTTTCCGAAAATTTTAACTCAACCCTATTGAATTATAGAACCAGCAATCAACATTCCTGACATCAAAAAAATCCCTCATCTCAAAAAATCTGTGCAATCCTTTAATCCATTTAATCCGCGATTCTGCGCTGAGGGATACTTAATCGTTACGGCTATTCCTATTATGGTTTAACAAATAAGTGAGTTAAAGGTTCACCTTTACCATCAATTAAGTTATCAACAGTGGAAATAAACTCGTGTTCTAAATAAGGCTTAGTCAAATAAGCAGTTGCTCCCAATGCTTCAGCTAATTTCCGATGTTTTTCAGCACTACGGGAAGTCAGAATCACAACAGGTTTATTAATTGAAGTACTAGTTTGTCGTAAATTTGTTAATAGTTCAAACCCATTCATTCGTGGCATCTCTAAATCAGATACCACCAATTTAATTTCTGGATGCCTTTGTAATTGTTCTAAAGCCTCTACACCATTTTGAGCTTGAATAACATGATACCCATATTTTTGTAATGTCAGAGAAAGTGTTTGACGTAAGCTAATAGCATCATCTACTACTAATACAACTTTGGAGGATTTATTACCCCCAGGCATAGGAGATATAGAAACATCATTAGCTGGAGTAGATGGACTTAGTAATGCAGTGGATTGGCTGCTCGACATTGGTAATGTTTTTTTCCTGATATAACTACCAGGTAAAGACATTACATCTAAAGAAGCCTGCATTTCACTAGATTCAATTAGCACTGCCCCATCAATAACTAAAATTAGATTTCCATTTGCCAAACTACTACAACCATAAATATATTTTGGTGGAATAATGGCATTACCCAAAGGTCTAATAACTAATTCCTGTTCTCCAACTATCTGGTCTACTTCTAATCCTAAAAGGTCATGATTTCGCCTTAGCAATAAAACAGGATTGATATTTTCCTTGGTGTCATTAATAATTACTTGGCTATGTAAAGCGACACCACTGACAAAGGAACCGCTATAAAACATTAAATCAGATAAGCGGCGTAAGCTAACCATACGCTCATCTTTACCTGTATTAAAGTGTAAAACTTTTTTACCTTCAAATTCTTTAATTTGTTCGATACCGGGTAATAATATTTTTTCAATACTATCCAACAGTAAGGCATATACTGCGCCTCCTGCTTGAACTATCATTAATTGGTCAGTTGTCATAGAGAAAGGTATTTTTAATATAAATGTCGTACCTTGATTCGGTGATGAATTAATAGATATGGAACCAGACAGGGAATGCAATTGCGATCGCACTATATCCAAACCCATACCTCGCCCAGAAATTTCACTGACTTTATTTGCAGTAGAAAATCCAGGAGAGAATAATAATTCTAGTAATTCATCCTCCGTAGGCGTATAGTTATAACTATTGCCATCGCTATCAGCGGCTATTAGACCTAGTTGGATTCCCTTTCTACGAATCTTATCTAAATTCAATCCTTGACCATCATCTTTAACTTCGATAATTGTTTGACTTCCCTGGTGATAGGCGCGAATTTCTATAACACCCTGCTCTTTTTTTCCAAGTTCTCGTCGCGCTTCTGGCGGCTCTATGCCGTGGTCAAAAGCATTACGCACTAATTGTAAAATGGGGTCATAAAGTTTTTCTGCGATGGCTTTATCTACTAGTACTTGAGTTCCAGTAAGTTGAAGCTCCACACGTTTGCCATAAACGCTTCCTAGATTTTGTACCATCTGGGGGAAACGAGTCAGAATATTACCCAAAGGTAACATCCGTGCTTCTACTAGGGTATCTAGCATTCCAAACAACAATCTTTGGTTTTTATCGTGGATTTGAGTAGATTGTTTAAGTAGTAAATCTAAAGACTCAGTTGTTTCTTGGAGTTGTAGTGCTTCTTCTATAACTTCATGGAGAGTCAAGTGGAAATCAGAGTAATCATCCATTTCAAGAGAATCAAAATCTACAAATCCAACATTTTTCCGATGCTGTTGGGCAAAATGTTGCATTTGTAGGGGTAAATCCCGTAATTCATTTAAACTATTCTGATGTCTATATAACTGCTCAGATAGTTGTTCTATAATTTCTTTTAACTGTTCATCTTGAAGTGTTCGTCGTTTTTGGTTAATTAATAACTCACCAGCTAAATAGTTAAGTCTTTGTAATGCATCTACATCTACCCTTACAAAGGATGTTTGACGAAAAGTTTTAGTTTGAGAAGATGATTTATCGGATTCAGACTTATTATTTTTAGTAGTATTGGAAATACCTTCAATTTTTGTTTCTGGTATATCGTTTTCTATTTTAGCATTTTGAATTACTGTCTCTGGGATAGGCTCTATTATAGGTTCATTTATAGTTAAGGATGATTCTTCTGAATTATGACTATATACTTGAGTATAATTTTGAATAATAGTCGGATTTGTGTCATTTGTATGGGTAATTTCTTCTCCCCATATCGACTCAACTAAACCTTCTGATGCCGTTTGTTCCTGAAAACTTTTAGAAACTTCTTTAATTTCTAGTAGTTTTTCTAATCTAGGATTATCAATCCAATTTTTATCTTGAGGTTTAACAGGTGAATAATTTTTATATTCTTTCGCTAATTGACTAATTTTTATTTGTAAAGCTTGAATAATACGAGTATCTTGATGTTTATCATATTGATATAAAAATTTAGCTAATGCTAACAAAATACTAAGAATGACTCCTTCTCGATATAAACAAAGACTAGGATTATCTTGTTCATCGCGAATAAAGATAAAAAATTCATCTAGCCAATTTTCAATATACTCAACTGGATTTTCTGCATCAAATTTTGGAATAATTAAATTTAAACCTAGTTTTTTATCTGAAATATCAAGCTCATGATTAAACCATCCTAATATATAGCGAATAACTGTTAAATAAAATTTAGCAATTGCAGGTTTTAATGGCTCACCCCTAGTACCCTTAAAAGAGTGAGTTAAAAATTTATATAATTCCTCTATTTCCCCTCTTAAAGATTTGCCGACAAAATTATAATTTTCTTGTGCAATATAATTTTCCTGTATAATATTGTTATCCAGTGAATCATCCAGTAATTTTATATCATCACTAGAATTTGGAGAAGAAAACTGCTTTAAAATCTCAGAAGCTTCACCTCCACGTATTCTATCCCCATCCATTACTGCTTTACGAGCTAATTCCAAATCAGCAAAACAGATTTTAGCTATAACTAAAGCTTGGGATGGTTTTGCATCCAATGCGGCAATAGTTGCTTGAGCAATTTGACCAAAACCGGGCAAATTGAGAGATTCAGCTAAGCCGACAAAAACTTCCGCCTGCGAACGCATAAAGTCAATTATTTGTTCATTATCTGGCGGAGATTGAAGCATTTCCGCAATACTATTAATACGCTGTCCTACCCCAACTTCAAATACAGATTCAACAATATCAAATCCCAATTCTGTTGATGTGGGAATATGAGTTTCTGCATTTAATGCATCACCAAGTTTTTCCTGTAACTGAGTAAATACGAAGGTTGCCCTCTGAAGAATTTCATCTTCATTAATACTTGTACCATTAAGTTCAGCAGTAAGAGGTAATTGTAAACACTCATAAGCTTGAAATAATAGAGTCAGTAATTCTGAATCAATCGGTACATCGGGATTATAAAAAGCCTTAAATACATCTTCTAAATAGTGAGCAATTTTATTAATAACATCTAGCCCTACGTTAGCAGCGCCTCCTTTAAGGGTGTGAGTTGCTCGCATTAAATTATGTACTTTTGCAATAGTACGTTCTTCTGATAAACTAAAGAGTTCTTGCTCTATAGTTTGTAGCAACTCCGGCGCTTCCGTCAGAAAATAAATATAGCCTTGTTCGCGGATTGATGGGTCTGTAATCATATTTTTAATTTTTATTTTAGATGTTAGATATTAGATTTTGGATATTAGATTTTGGATATATTCGCTTGATTCAGGATAAATTTTAGATTTTGGATTTTCTAAATAAGATTTATCGAGTCAAGTCTGACTATCAACACCAAAAAAATTACATGTCAATTAAAAACTCATATACTAATCTGTCATATTACAATTAGAAGAGAGTATCATTGCCAGATTTTTATTTCTGATGTTTTGTCATTCTCTTAAACTTCTTCTTATTTGAAATCCAAAATCTAAAACCTCAAATTTATTTGACTTTAAATTTACTTACACTAGACAATAACTCCTGTGCCATATCTGATAATTGATGAAAAACAGTAGTAATGTTATTTGCTTCAGCGGAAGTCTTACTAGCAATCTTAGCTACGTCTTTCATTGATGCTGTCACAGATACTGACTGTAACATTTGTGCTTGATTTGACTCAGTAATTCGCTGTAGTAGTTCGCTAATTTCAGCCGTCGCTGCCACAATTGCATTTAAGTTTTGCCGAGTTTCATTGACTAAATTAGTACCTTCCACAACCTGTTGAATACCAGTCTCCATTGCGACAGCAACTTCACCTGTTTCTTCTTGAATTTCTTGGACTAGTTTTTCTATTTCGATGGTAGCTGCTGCTGATTGACGAGAGAGCGATCGCACCTCATCTGCAACAACTGCAAACCCTTTACCGTATTCCCCTGCACGAGTTGCCTCAATAGCAGCATTAAGAGCTAGTACGTTTGTTTGAGTAGCAAAGTTACCAATCAAGTTGACCACTTTAGAGATTTTCTGGGAAGATTCACTTAAGCGTTTAATCTTTTTACTTGTTTGGGCTACAGTTTCCCTAATACCTTGAATAGCTTCTACAGTTTTATTCATAGCAGTATCACCAGATTCAACTGTATGATTTGCCTGCTGCACGGCGACTTGCACTAACTCAGCATTTGATACAACTGCTTGAGTTGAATCGACCATTTGTTGAATTTCCCGTAAAGCTTCATTAATTTCGCTTGATTGTTGTCTTGCTAAATTAGTTAATCCACCTAGAGAAGCATTACTGTTATTAGAAGTCATAGCAACTTCTTCCGCAGCTTTTTGTACCTGGATTACAATTTGTCGTAGTGCTTGTAATGTATTATTATAAGCATCAGCGATTGTTCCTAGCTCATCTTCAGTAATAGGCGCTCTGACAGTTAAATCACCATTTAAAGCTGGTCTGACAGCGGATAGTAGCTGCATAGCACCCTTTTGTAAAACTTCCTTAGCAGCTTTTTCTCTTCCAGCAGCTTGTGTTACCCGTTCAGATTGAGATTGTAATTGTTGTAAAAACTCTACTTGTTGTAGGGCTAAACCTAATTGGTCTGCAATTTTTACAAGTACATTTACTTCCGACTCTTCCCACTTACGGGGAGCAGAATTTTGGTAAGCTGCGAACATTCCCCAAAGTTTTTGTCCTTGGAAAATAGGGACTATTGCATAGGAACGAACTTGATATTGCTCTAATACATCTACATAACAACTGGAAAATCCAGCTTCATAAACATCTGTAGCGGTGTAAATATTACCCTGTCTAAAGCCTCCACCTTGGCTTTCTTGAAGATGAGTATCAGTGACTTGGAAATTTTGAAGACTGTTATGAATTAGAGATTGCATTCCATTACAATCACTAATACTTTCTTGTAAGCTTTTAATTTGATTTTGCTTTTCTATTAATGAAGCCCAACCTCTAGCTGCTGACTCGGAAATAAACATCCCACTCCAATCAGGATTAAAGCGATAGATAACTACACGTTCAGCATCAATAATTGTTCTGACTTCTTTTGTGGTAGTATCAAAAATAGAGTCAATATCGTTAGATTGCCTAATTTTATCAATTACTTTACTTATGGCACGGTCTTTTTCTGCTATTTTAGTGACTTCTTCTGATTGTTTTTGAAATTTCTCCAAGGTTTCTGCTTGCTGCATAGCTAATCCAAGCAAGACAGCGATTTGATTCATTGCACTAACTTCTACTTCTTCCCAATTACGGGTTGTAGAATGTTGATAATTAGCTAGCAATCCCCACAAATTACCATCTTTAAATAGTGGAACTGTTAAATAAGCTTTTGCTTCAAATTGTTCCAATAGTTCCATATAGCAAGAAGGAAAGTTTTGTTGAGATACATCATTAACAACAAAACTTGTTTTCTTCTGATAGCGACCGCCTTTAGTATCTTTTAGATGAGTATCTCTAGCTTTATAAACTTCTCCAAGGCTGCTAATACTATCACAATGACCATTCTCTTTTAGCAAACTTTTGTCAATATTTTTATCTTTGAAAGAAGTCCAACCATTACCTAGAGATTCAGCAATAAATTCACCACTCCAATCTGGATTGAAGCGATAAATAACCGTCCTATCTGTCTGTAAAAGTTTTCTAACTTCAGCTACAGTAATTTGAAGAATGGCTTCTAATTGGGAAGAATGGGTAAATTTTTCTGCTAAAATTTCCCCTATTTTACGGGTCAGATTAATTAAATTTTGTTGGCGTTCATTTGTTTTAACTAATTTTGTTGATTGAGCTTCAACTTGCTCAATATATTCTAAGTGAGATACTGCTACACCAAAATGTACTCCAAATTGGGTTAATAGGTCTATTTCCCAAGGAAGCCATTCACGAGTTGCCGAATTTTGGTATGCAGCCAATAATCCCCATAACTTTTGTCCAGAAAAAACAGGAACAATAGCATAGGCTTTGATTTGAAATTGTTCCAGAACATCAAGGTGACATTGGGAATGACCCATTTTATAAATATCAGCTACTGCTAAGGTTTCACCAGAGCGATAACGACCACCTTGAGTTTGTTGGAGATGAGTATCTTCCCAAATTGTTTTTATCCCAGGGCCTACTAAGCTTACCCAACCAGATGCTACTGATTCGGCGATAAATTCACCACCCCAATTTTGATTAAAGCGGTATACACCAACGCGATCGGACTGAATTAAAGAGCGAACTTCTTGGGTTGCGGCTTGAAAAATCTTATCTAAACTAGAAACTCTTTGAATTCTATCAATTATTTTGGCAACTGATTTATGTTGTTGTTCTTGTTTTTCTAATTTTTTCTGCCACTCAAAGGCTTGTAATTTATGAGTTAAAACAATACTAACTTGAGATAATAAATTTATTTCCGCTTCTTGCCACTCGCGGGCTTGACTACAGCTATGAATAACTAATAGTCCCCACACTTCATTTTGTAAGAGTATTGGTAAAGTTAAACTAGCTTTAACTTGAAACTTCTCTATTAACTGAGCTTGATATGGTGTCAGTTGTTCTTGAGCCATATTTCCAATTGAAATAGGCTCTAAATATTCTTGACGATTTCCTAAACCATAAATAATAGCTGGCAATGTTTCTCTAATGGCAGGTGTCCATCCGTTATTTATTGATTCTGCGATTACGATACCATTTTCAGGATTTGTAAAACGGTAAATAATGACTCGCTCACATGCTATGTTTTCTCTAACTTGTATAGTAGTAATTTTGATTAAATCGTCAAATTCTTCTGATTTATGTAAATAATTTTCTATTTGTTGAACTTGTTTTCTTAATTTTCTAAATTGCTGTTTGATACTATCCTCTTTGTTTTCTTCTTCTGCCTTAGTATCTAAGCTCAGGAATACAGGATTCTCCTGATTGAGACTTTCATCTGCATTTGGCTCATTCTCTTGATAATCTGTATATTCAGAACTCATAACACGCATCCTTTATACTTACTAAAAATGAATCAAAAATTGCTACTTTTATGATGCTGGCAAACAAATTATAAAATCTAATTATACAGTTCCCAAATGGGCGCTCTGACAACAGATTTTGCGTCTATATATATAATCATTTCTTCATTTTCATTGATAAAATATCCTTCGACAAAAGGAATTATTTGAGATGAAAATAATTGATTATCTACATTTTTTATTCGCTGAATATCTAGCCATTCTATATCAAGGATTTGACGTACTAGTAAGCCTAAATATTTACCATCTTTTTGTACAACAATAGCCATCATTCTTGTTAAAGAATTAGTGCTATGGGATAATGGGGTGTATCCCAACATGTCCTCTAAATCAACCAACCAAAGCATTTCCCCCCGCCAATTATATATACCTAAAACACAGCTAGGCATTTGCGGTACGCCACAGATTTCTGTTAAAGGAACTTGTAAAACTTCTGTAATATGTTGTAAAGACATTACAGCGGTATCTTTTGTCCCCAAATGAAAGCTTAAAAATTTTTGCTCTGTCTCTAACATTCCAGTCTTTAGATATTTTATTTGTCTACAACCAACAGTTTTCAGCTATTAGCAAATTGCCAATAGCTGCTACCTGAAGGGATAATTATTATGTAAATATTCCTATCTGATTAAATTAACTAATTTGTTTTACTTAGCTAGTTGCTGTAATGTCAAGGTTAACTCTTCTGGTTTTATTGGTTTAGATAAATAACCATCAGCACCTAACATTGTGCCCCACATCTTATCAACATCACTATCTTTTGTAGAACAAAAAACTACTGGAATTTTACTAGTTTTTGGGTCGTTTTTTAATTCTCGGCACATTTCAAATCCACTTTTTCCAGGCAGAATTACATCAAGGAATATTAAATCTGGCCGAAGTTCATGAATTTTTTCCTGTGCCTCCTCACTACTTTTTGCACTAATTACCGAATAGCCTGCTTGTTTTAAGTAACGGCTAAGAATTTCCATATCAGTCAAGCCGTCCTCAACTACTAAAACAGTATTCATGACAATTACCTGTGGAATTTATCTAACAATGAAAGCAAAAACAATCTTGTATCCATAAAAGGCAAGCAAATGACTGTCCTCATCTAATTTTGATTCATCGTTCTTGGATTTGGTTCAGTAAAATTACTTATGATATTTGAGATTTTTACTTCAGGCTAAAAATTTAATGCTAAAACAAAAAAAAGAACGATGGCAGGGGTATAACTATTAACAAGCTTGCAAGTTAGATGAATTTTTTGTAGTAGAGGCAGGTGCCTGTAAATACTTACGAACTACGCCCATCACCTTATCTGCTGAAACTGGTTTAGTGATAAAGTCAGTAGAACCAACTACTTTAGCTCTAACTCTATCAAATAATCCATCACTACCAGTTAAAATGATTACTGGGGTATTAGTGAATAAGGATATTCTTCGTAATTGAGCGCAAATTTCGTAGCCGCTAGCAACTGGCATAACCAAATCTAAAAAAATCAAATCTGGCTTTTGTTCAATAAGAATAGGTAAAGCTTGTACTGCATCCTGAATCTTTGTTAATCTCATGCCATTAGAAGTGAGAATTTGTTCCAGCATTTGACAAACTTGAGGGCTATCGTCAACACAAGCTATTAGAGGAGTAGTTGGTTCAGGTGTTTTAATGGGAGGGGGAGTCTTTTTAGCTTCTGTAATTTGTAGAGGTAAATCTGGCACCTCAATCAATTCAATAATACCTTTTAGGATGTAAGGTAATAGGGATCGCGCCACAGGTAAAACATTTTGCTTAGTCTTTAATGCCAAATCCCGCAGTGTAAACTTGCCATTCATTAAAGCGACAAAATTTTTATATACTGCAGGACTAACAGCTTGTTGAAGTTGTTCCGGACGACGCAAGACCGGTGATAGGTCAGGAGGAAAATTAGCAAGTCCCGCTTCCGACCAATTTTTCCAAGAGTCCTGCATAAATCTTAAAGACATGTCAGCACTTGTAAAGCTCATGGGAGCCTCTAAAATGACATCTTGGTTGCGATAGCAACTGACGGGGGAAAAATGAGTTTGCTGAGCTAGCTCAAATAAAAGTTCTGTTATGGTACTTTCTACAATGGCATTAATATTTTCCCGCTTGATTTTTTGCCTTTCATGCAAAATTTCTAACAGTTTATAATCCCAATAATCTATTTGTGCATCTTCAAAACGCAGTTGCATTTTCTCGACATCAATATCAGGACAATAGCTGGCCATATGCCTGCGCCACCGACGAAATGGATGGGCACCCCCTGTAGCCCAAACTATTCTACCCAAGCGATAGTAAAAAGTCCACTTGCGTCCTTTTGAGTTATTAATATCTAACTTGCCACTATATTGCAGGCTAGTACAAGTTTTAAATTCCTCAAGTACATCACTAGATACCATCATTTGCGGATGGACCATATTCTTCCCTTCTATTTTTTTATCCAACCTTTTAACCTAGACTGGCAATATAGCAGTCAGCAAATATTTAATTTTGTTAACGGACTCGGCTTAGAAGATGTTTCAAAAGGGTATTTTTTGTCATGTTTTTGCCGCAGCCTTCCCCTAGGGTAAGCAGCAAAGCTGAGTGTTTGCTCCTGCCTATCTCTTTATGGCTATGACATTTCAGTATGCGGACGAAATCCTAGATTCTTCATAACCCTTTGCTTCACTCATAATGACAATTTATAGCCGTTATGGCTTTTGAAACATCCTCTTAGTTTTCCGGATAGCTGAGTTGAGTTATGTATATTTTGATATATAGCATTCTTAAATTTAGACAGAGAAAAGTAGGAGGGAGAAAAAGGCCGTAAAATTAGTTATCACATACGCAAGATACTTAGCGTATATAACATTAACATCCTTGACTCCCATACCTTACTTTAACCAATCAAGTGGGATTGCTATAGTCCAAAATTCAGATGCACCTTGATTCATCTATATTCTAGTATCCTACTATCTAGAGCTAAATCAGTAAAATTCCTGATTTTAGATTTGAATAAACTTTATGAAATCACTATAAAATATAAATAGAAAAGGCAAAGAATTAACAAAAATTTCTATTCTGTCTATTATACTTATATTTC
>Ga0114939_10002216_pt1 | contig 14678 bp, 14 predicted proteins | sample AshMeaCrysSpring_FD_87196 | JGI IMG/M metagenome (GOLD analysis project Ga0114939, IMG submission 87196) | Groundwater microbial communities from Big Spring, Nevada to study Microbial Dark Matter (Phase II) - Ash Meadows Crystal Spring | ecosystem: Environmental > Aquatic > Deep subsurface >... | reverse complement strand
CCAGGATCTCGCGCTCGCGATCGAAGCGCTGGCGCAACTTGGGGTCGGCGAAGCCGGCGCGCAGCAGTTTCAGCGCGACCTTGCGTTCGTACAGGCCATCGGCGCGCGCGGCCAGCCAGACCTGGCCCATGCCGCCTTCGCCGATCAGACGGTCCAGCCGGTACGCACCGATCCGCGCGCCCGGCCGTGCGCCATTGGGCACATCCACCACCGGCTCGGCGAGGAAATCCGCATCGGCGTCCTCCAGCGCCAGCAGCGCCTCGAGTTCACCTGCAAGCGCGGGATCCTCGCGGCGCAGCGCGGCCAGGTGCTCGGCGCGGATCTCCCCGGGCAGCTCGAGCAGGGCATCAAGCAGCGGCGACAGGCGTTGCCAGCGTTCGGCGTCCATCGTCAGCGCCGGATCGCCAGGCCCCCGGGCTCAGGCGACCGTCGGTTCCTTCAGCGAGGCGAGCAGGAACATGCGCGCCTTCTGCCAGTCGCGGCGCACGCTGCGCTCGGAGCGCTGCAGCAGGGCGGCGATCTCCAGCTCCGACAGGCCGGCGAAATAGCGCAGCTCGACCACCTGGGTCAGCCGCGGCTCCACCGCATGCAGGCGGGTCAGCGCGGTGTCCAGGCCGAGCATGTCCTCGTCCAGGCGGATGCCGCCCTCGATGTCCTCGGGCAGGTCGGTGACCCGGTGCTGGTCGCCGCCGCGCTTTTGCGCCAGCCGCTGGCGCGCGTAATCGACCACCACGCTGCGCATCGCGGAGGCGGCGTAGGCGAAGAAGTGCGCGCGGTCGTCGAACTGCGCGGACGCGCCGTTGCCGCGGCCGATCAGCTTCAGGTAGGCCTCGTGGACCAGCGCGGTCGCGTCCAGGGTGTGTCCGTGCTGGCCGGCCAGCTGGCGGCGCGCCATCGAATGCAGTTCCTGGTACAGCGTGGCCAGCACGCGGTCCATCGCGCCGCGGTCGCCGTTGTGCGCGGCATCGAGCAGGACGGTGATTTCACCGGATTCGGTCATCGCAACCAGGAGCAGGGGACGGGGGAGGCCGCACTATAGCCTTAGCCCGCGGCACGTGCTCAGCGCTGGCAGTGGCCGCACCAGACGCTGGCGCGCTGGCCGATCAGGGCCTGCTTCATCGGCCGCCGGCAGCGCGGGCAGGGTTCGCCACCGCGCCCGTAGGCCAGCAGTTCCTGCTCGAAGTAGCCGGGTGCCCCGTCCGGGCTGATGAAGTCGCGCAGGGTGGTACCGCCGCGCTGGATGGCATGCGCCAGGATCGCCTTCACCGCATCGGCCAGGGCGTCGTAGCGCGCCCGCGAGACCTTGCCGGCCTCGCGCAGCGGCGAGATGCCGGCCCTGAACAGCGCTTCCGCCGCATAGATGTTGCCGACCCCGACCACCACCGCCTGGTCCATCAGGAAGGTCTTCACCGGCGCGCTGCGGCCCCGGCTGCGCGTGAACAGCAGGTCGCCGTCGAACCCGTCGGACAGTGGCTCCGGGCCGAGCCCCGCCAGCAGCGGGTGGGTCTCGCCCGGCGCTTGCCACACCAGGCAGCCGAAGCGGCGCGGGTCGTTGAAGCGCAGCACCCGGTCGGAGTCCAGCACGATGTCCACGTGGTCGTGTGTTCGCACCGGGGTATCGCCGGGCAGGACGCGCAGGCTGCCGGTCATGCCCAGGTGCAGCAGGGCGCTGCCGGCCACGGTGTCCAGCAGCAGGTACTTGGCGCGGCGGCGGATGCCGTCGATCCGTCGGTCGGGCAGCAGGTCCTCGATCTCGCGCGGGATCGGCCAGCGCAGGTCCGGGCGGCGCAGCAGCACGTGGTCCACGCGGCGGCCGGCGACGTGCGGCAGCAGGCCGCGGCGGGTGGTTTCGACTTCGGGCAGTTCGGGCATGCGCGCATGATCGCGCGCCCGGCGTTCAGTGGCGATGCCCCGGTCTCGTGGCATGATTCGAAGGCGCTCCCCCGCGCTCCTCCAAGACCCCACGATGCCCGCGTCCCTGATCGATTTGCTTGCCGGTGGCCTGCTCCAGTTGGGCTGGCCGGCGATGCTGCTGTACCTGCTCGTCGTCACCCAGGTCACCATCTTCACCGTGACCCTGTACCTGCATCGCAGCCAGGCGCACCGCGGCGTGGATTTCCACCCGGCGATCGCCCACTTCTTCCGCTTCTGGAGCTGGCTGACCACCTCGATGATCACCCGCGAGTGGGCGGCGATCCATCGCAAGCACCACGCCAAGTGCGAGACCGAGGAAGACCCGCACAGCCCGATGCACAAGGGCATCGGCATGGTGCTGTGGAAGGGCGCGGACATGTATCGGGAGGCGCGCCTGGACCGCGCCAGCATCGAGCAGTACGGCAAGGGCTGCGCGGACGACTGGATCGAGCGCAAGCTCTACGCCCGCCATGCCAACCTCGGCGTGGTGCTGCTGCTGGCAGTGAGCTTCGCGCTGTTCGGTGCCAAGGGCGTCGCCGCCTGGGCCATCCAGATGGCGTGGATCCCGTTCTGGGCCGCCGGCGTGATCAACGGCCTGGGCCACTGGTGGGGCTACCGCAACTTCCAGACCACCGACACCGCGACCAACCTGACCCCGTGGGCAGTGTGGATAGGCGGCGAGGAACTGCACAACAACCATCATGCGTTCCCGTCGTCCGCCAGGTTCGCCCTGCGCAAGTGGGAGTTCGACATCGGCTGGGCGGCCATCCGGCTGCTGGAATCGGTGAAGCTGGCCAGGGTCCTGCGCGTGGCGCCCAGCCTGGACGTGCGCCCGAACATCGCGATCCCGGACACCGAGACCCTGCGCGCGCTGGTGGCCTGCCGCTTCCAGGCGATGACCGACTACCAGCGCAACGTGCTGAAGCCGGCCCTGCGCGAGGAAGCGGCTGCCGCGGGTGCGAAGCTGCGCGCGCTGTTGCCGCGCCAGCTGCGCAATGGCCTCGCCGACGACGGCCGCTGGCTGAAGCCGGATGCACGCGAACAGCTGCGGGCGTGGATCGCCTCGCGCCCGCGGATCAAGACCCTGGTCGAGTACCGCGCGCAACTGGCCGAAGTGCTGGAGAACCGCAGCCACGACGCCAGCGAGCGCCTCAAGCGCCTGCAGGCCTGGTGCGCGCAAGCCGAGGCCAGCGGCGTGCGCGCGCTGCAGGAGTATTCGGCGCGGCTGAAGGGCTACGCGCTGCTGCCGGCCTGATGCAACGCCTCGTCGCCTGCCTGCTTGCGTGTGCGCTGGCGTCGATGGCGTCCGCGCAGGTGCAACGCACCAACGACTATCTGTCGAAGATGGACGCGGACCGCGATGGCCGCGTCTCGCTCGCCGAATACCAGGACTGGCTTGGCTACGCCTTCCACGGGATGGACCGCGACGGCGACGGCGTGCTGTCCGCCGCGGAACAGCCGGGTGGCCGTGGCCCGACAATGACCCTCGCCGAGCACCGCGCGCGCATCGCCGCGCGTTTCGCCAGGCAGGATGCGAACCGCGACGGATTCCTCAGCGCGAAGGAACTGGCGGCGCCGCCGCAGTAGCGCGTGCGTCGGCATCCCGCTGCGTCAGGTACAGCCGCAGGTCGAACTCCAGCTGGTGGTAGTCCGGCACCATGTGCGTGCACAGCTGGTAGAAGGCCTTGTTGTGTTCGGTTTCGCGCAGGTGCGCGAGCTCGTGGACCACGATCATCTTCAGGAACTCGGCGGGCGCGTCGCGGAAGACGGAGGCAATGCGGATCTCGCGGCTGGCCTTGAGCCTGCCGCCGTGCACCCGCGAAGTGCTGGTGTGGGTGCCCAGCGCGTGCTTCACCACCTGCAGCTTGCCGTCGTACAGCACCTTGCCCAGCGGCACCGCCTTGCGCATGTGCCGCTCCTTCAGCGCCTGCACGTAGGCGTACAGCTGGCCGTCGTTGCGCACCGCGTGCGGCTCCGCGTACCTGTCGGCCAGCAGGGTGCCCAGCCGCCCTTCGGCAAGCAGCTCATGCACGCGCGCCTGCACGCGCGGCGGGTATCCGGCGAGGTATTCCAGCGGCTGCATCGGGCGTGGCCCGGGAGGGGTGGCCAGTATGATGGGCCGCACGTCCCCGACAAGACAGCGCGTCATGGCCAAACCGAACCCGCTCCAGGAACAGCTGCTCAAGGCCGGCCTGGTCAAGAAGTCCAAGGTGGCGGAGGTCGCGCGCGAGCAGCACAAGGCGCGGCACGCGAAGGCCGCCACCGGGCCCAGTGAGATCGCCCGCGGGGCGGAACGCGCGCGGCAGGAGGAGGCGGAACGCGACCGCGCGCTGGCGCAGGAGCAGAAGGCCCGCCAGCGGATCGCCGAACTGCGCGCTCAGGCGATGCGGATTGCGAAGGACAAGCAGGTCGCTGGTGCCGGCGAAAGCGAATACCGCTTCACTGCCGACGGCGCGATCCGCACCATCCTGGTCGGCGACGAGCAGCGCAAGTCGCTGGCCGCCGGCGCGCTGGTCATCGTCCGCCTGGGCGAACGCGATGTGCTGTTGCCGCGCGCCGCCGCCGACAAGGTGCGCGAACGCGATCCCGGCATGATCGTGCTGGATCATGGCCAGGCCACCGGCAGCGAGCCCTCCGCCGGCAACGCCGAGGACGATGCGTATTACGCGCAGTTCCAGGTGCCCGACGACCTGGTGTGGTGAGCTCGCGGATGGCGGCGCGCTAGCGCCCGCCTGCGGCCAAGGTCGAATGGCCGCCGGCCGCCTGGCGCTGCCAGAATCGCCATGACCATGGCGCGCGGGAGGGCGAACGTGGACGCCGTGCTCGGGCTCGACCTCAGCCATCCGCCGTTCGACCTGCTCGACGAGGCCGGCCGCGCGCGCCTGTCCGCGCGGGTGGACATGGGTTACCACCCGCGCGGGCAGGTGATCATCGCCGCCGGTGCGCCATCCGAACACGTGGTGGTGCTGATGAAGGGCCAGGTGCACGCGTTCGACCTGGACGGCGCCGGCCACGAACAGCGTTTCGCCGACTACGGTGCCGGCGACATCTTCGGCGCCTGGGCGGTGATGGCCGGGCGCGCGCGCCACAGCTATCGCGCGGACACCGACGTGGTCAGTTTCCTGATCCCCGCCGAGGTCTTCCGCCAGTTGCTGGCGGAACATCCCGCCTTCGCCGCGTGGTTCCAGGAGGGGCTGGCGGTGAAGGGCCAGCTCGCGGATCGTGCGCGCGGTTCGGAACTTGCCGAACTGATGGTGACCCCGGTCGGCGCCGCCCAACTGGCACCGGCGGTGCATGTGCCGGCGACGACGAGCATCGCCGACGCCAGTGAGCGCCTGCGCGAGGAACGCGTGGACTGCCTGCTGGTGGACGATTGCGCGCACCCGCAGCCCGGCGTGGTCACCCGCACCGACCTGCTGGACGCGCTGACCCGCGCGCGCCTGCCGCTGGACGCGCCGGTCGGGCCACTCGCCAGCCGCCCGCTGGTCGCGCAGCAGACCACCGACGTGCTGTTCCAGGCGCTGGTGACGATGGCCGAACGCCACATCGAACGCATCGCGGTGTGCGAGGGCGAGGCGATCGTCGGCACCCTCGGCATGGCCGAGGTGCTCTCGCACTACGCCAGCCATTCGCACCTGATCAGCCTGCGGCTGGCGCGTGCGCGCAGCCTGGAGGAAGTGGCCGACACCGCGCGCGGCATGACCCGGCTGGTGCGCAGCCTGCATGCGCAGGGCGCGCGGATGCCGGCGTTGATGGAACTGGTGAGCGCGCTCAACAGCCGGGTGATGGCGCGGCTGTTCGAACTGCTGGTGCCATCGGACCTGCAGGGCCGCATGTGCCTGCTGGTGCTGGGCAGCGAAGGCCGACGCGAGCAACTGCTGAAGACCGACCAGGACAATGCGCTGGTCATCGACGACACCCTCGACTGGCCCGGCCTCGACGCCACCATGGCGCGCTTCAGCGAAGCGATGGGCGAGGTGGGCTATCCGCCATGCATGGGCGGGGTGATGGTCTCCAATCCGCACTGGCGGATGAGCGCGGCGCAATGGCGGGCGCGGCTGGACCAGTGGCGCTCGCATTACGACGCGCAGGCGGCGATGGACCTGGCGATCACCCTCGACGCGCGGCCGGTGGCCGGCAACGCCGCGCTGTTCGCACCGCTGGACGCGCGCCTGCAGGCCCTCGGCGGCGACGAACGCCTGCTGCACGCGATGGCCGCGGCGGTGCTGCAGTTCGAAAGCCCGATTTCGATGTTCGGCCAGCTGCGCCAGGACGAACGCGGCGTGGACCTCAAGCGCGGCGGCATCTTCCCGATCGTGCACGGCCTGCGCTGCCTCGCCCTGAAGCACGGCATCGCCCAGCGCAACAGCTTCGCCCGTTGCGAGGCGCTGGTGCAGGCCGGCGGGCTGGACGCCACGCTGGCCCGCGATCTCGCGCAGACGCTGGCGGTGCTGCAGCGGCTGCGGCTGGACGCGCAACTGGCCACGCTGGACGCCGGCGGCATGCCGGACAACTTCCTGCAACCCGCGGCACTGCGCCGCCTGGACCGTGAACTGCTGCGCGACGCGCTGCGCGTGGTCAAGGCGTTCCAGCAGCACGTCCGCGGCGTGTTCCACCTGAGCGACTGACATGCACGCGCTGTCGCGCTGGTGGATGCGGCGCCGCCACGGCGCGGGCGAGTGGCGCGGCCTGTTCGAACCCGCGCCCGAGGGCGAATGGGTCAGCCTGGACCTGGAAACCACCGGCCTGGATCCGGCGCGCGACCACATCCTCAGCCTCGCCGCGGTGCCGGTGCGCGATGGCCGCGTGGTGCTCTCCGAACGCTTCGAGCGGCGCGTGCATACCGCGCGCGCGTTCGGCATCGAATCGATCCGCCACCACCGCATCACCCCCGACGAAGCCAGCACCGGCGAGCAGATCACCGATGTGGTGCGCGCGCTCCTGCACTGGCTCGGCGGTCGCCGCCTGCTTGGCTACCACCTGGGCTTCGACCTCGACATGCTCAGGCCCCACGTGCGCGCGCTGACCGGTTTCGAGCTGCCGAACCCGCAGGAGGACCTGGCCGATGCGGTGGCCGCGGCGCAACGCCGCCAGCGCCCGGATGCACCGGTCAACCTCGACCTCGTCCACATCGCCAGCCGCCTCGGCGTGCCGATGATCGGGCGGCATACCGCGCTGGGCGATGCGACGACGGTGGGGCTGTGCTGGGTGGCGCTGCGGGAGCGGGGGTGGCCGGGGCAGTGAAGAGATCGCGGTGAGCTGCCCCTGCGGGTGGTGTTCGGGGCCATCGCTTGACATGCAAATGAGAAGCATTATCATCTAATGCAGTCTTGAACAACTGCCGCCATGTCCAGCAACAACGAGCCACCCACCCCACTGAGCCAGTCCGCCCGGCAGCCCGCGGCCCTGATGCCCCGCGCCGACCTTTGCGTGGTGGAGAGCCAGCACCTGTTGCAGGGGCGCAACGAAATTCAGATCCGCCACGGCCAGGATACGTACCGCTTGCGACACACACGCAACGACAAGCTGATCCTGACCAAGTAAGTCCCGCCGGCGATCGCGCCGGAACACCAGCCAGCCAGCGTCCAGCGTGGGACGCAAGCCCGCAGCCCACCCACATCCGTGAGAGCTGCATGCGCATCCATCCGTTGTCGCTGGCATTGATTGCCGCAACTGCCCTTCCTGCCCACGCCGCTACAGGCGTTCCGGCCGCGTCTTCCGCAGGCGACGATCCCAAGGCCCTCGAGCGCGTCGTGGTGGTCGCGACCCGCAGCGAGCGCGCCATCGTGGATGTCCCGAACACCGTGGACGAGATCGACCGGGCGCGCATGGACGAGTTGGTGGTGCACGACCTCAAGGATCTGTTCCGTTACGAGCCGGGCATTACCGTGGGTAGCAGTTTCGGCCGCTTCGGCATCGCCGACATCCGCATCCGCGGGTTGGGTGGCAACCGCGTGCGCATCCAGACCGATGGCATCGCGGCTCCGGACGCGTTCTCGATCGGCAGCTTCTCCAGCGCCAACCGCAATTTCACCGACCTCGACACGCTCAAGCGGGTCGAGGTAGTGCGCGGCCCGACCAGCTCGCTTTACGGCTCGGATGCGCTTGGCGGCACGGTGTCGTTCGTGACCAAGGATCCTTCGGATTACCTGAAGGCGGGCAAGGATGCCTTTTTCGGTTTCAAGCTGGGCGTCGACGGCGAATGGGACGGCCTGTTCTCCAGCGCGACGGCGGCGTTCGGAGGCGCGCGCTGGTCGACACTGTTGACGATTGGCCATCGGCAGGGGCAGGCACCCCGCAACCAGGGCGATGTGGATGCAACGGGCGCCTTGCGTACGACGCCCAATCCGCAGGACCGTGCGGGCGGCAGCCTGCTCGGCAAGTGGGTATTCATGCCCAGCGAGCGTCAGCGCCTCACGCTGACCGTGGAGCGCAACGAGGTGCATGCCGACACGGACATGCTGGCGTCGCTCGGCTACCAGAGCCTGACCCGCGCGACCAACACCCGCGTCGCAGCACGCGACGACCAGCGGCGCGAGCGCATGTCGATGTCCCACGAGATCGAGCTCGATGCGACCCTCGCCGATGCCATCGACTGGCAGGTCTATCGGCAGGACAGCCACACCACGCAGTACACCGTGGAGGAGCGGCGACTGCCCGTGCCAACCCGGCAGGACGTTCGCGAGCGTTGGTTCGACTTCCGCCAGCGCACGACCGGCGTGCAGGTGAATGTCCGCACATCGCTGGGCGACGCCACGACCCATGATGTCGCCTGGGGGGTGGACCTTTCGCGTACCGAGACCGCGCAACGCCGCGACGGCCTGCGCAGCTTCCCGTTGACCGGCACCAGCACGCCCAGCCTGCCGCCGGACACCTTTCCCGTGCGTGACTTCCCGATCAGCACCACGACCAATGCCGCGCTTTACGTGCAGGACGAGATCGGCCTGGCGGGCGGCGGGCTGCGGCTGGTGCCGGCACTGCGCGTGGATCGCTACCGGCTGCAACCGCAGAGCGACGCGATCTTCGCCGCCGACAATCCGGGGGTGGACCTCGCCGATCTGGCGATGACCAGTCTCTCGCCCAAGTTCGGTGCGGTCTGGCATCTCGATGACGACTGGTCGCTGTTCGGCGGCTATGCACGTGGCTTCCGGGCGCCGCCCTATGCCGACGTCAATATCGGTTTCACCAATGTGCAGTTCGGCTACACCGCGATTGCGAATCCCGACCTCAGACCGGAGGCCAGCGATGGCCTGGAAGTGGGCCTTCGCTATTCCGGGCCGGTTGCTTACGCCAGCCTCGTCGCATACGACAACCGTTACAGCGATTTCATCGAGTCGTTCGTATTCACCGGCTTCAATGCGCAAGGCCTGGCGGTCTACCAGTCGCAGAACGTCGACGATGCGCGCATCCGCGGCGTCGAGCTGAAAGCGGGCGTGGAGCTGGCAGCGTTTGGCGACGCATGGGCGGGCTGGTCGCTGCGCGGTGCCGCCGCGTGGTCGCGTGGCGAGGACCGCACCAGCGGAGCCCCACTGGAATCGGTGGACCCGGCAACCGGGACGCTCGGGCTTGCCTACGCGCACGCACGCTGGGGACTGGAGCTGACCGGTCGATTCGCAGGCCGCCGCAATGGCATGCCTGATGCTCCCGCCGGCACCGCGTTCTTCCAGTCCCCCGGGTACAGCGTGCTCGACCTGTACGCGCATTGGACCGTCGCGGAACAACTGCGGCTCAATGTCGGCGTCACCAACATGGCCGACCGGACTTACTGGGCCGCGGGCGACATTCCGCTGGTGGCGTCGACCAGCAGCACGCTCGACCGCTACACCGCGCCGGGGCGATCGCTGTCGGCATCGGTCTCCTTCGACTGGTAAGGAGATGCCGGTGCTGCCGCATCCTCAGCAACTCGCTGCGCTCGGGGCCGTGCTGTGCCTGTACCGCGCGCATTCCGGTGGCGGACTCGTCGGTTGGACGCAGGCGGTCCGCGCGACCCGGGATTGCGCGCTGGACAGCGACGGGTTGCGCGAAAGCATGCATTTCTTCGACGCCGGTGGCCGTTGTTGCTGGCAGCTGCACCTGCTCCCCGACACCGACTTCCTGGCCTGGGACTTGCTGGCGGCGGGCCTGCCCTGCGGATGCGAGCTTGATGCAGGCTCCAGCCTGGCCGAGCGCCTCTGGCGGCGGGTGGCCTCTCGATTCGGCGATCCGGACTGGCAAGCGAACGTCGTGCGCTTCCATGCGCTGCCGGCGGGACCGGGCTTTGCCGGGATGTCGTTGCTGGCAGCGAGCTTGCCACGCCTGTCGCCGTGCGGCGGGGAAATGGCGCGGCGCATCATCCGGCATGCCGGGGTCGAGTGCGACGGCCTGCTCGACGACTGCTGCTGCCGGCAGGCGGCAACCCCTTCCACGGTGCCGGATGCTCGCGCTTGCGATCTGTCCTGGCGCTACGCATTCAACACGAGGACCTATGCATGAAAGATCGTCACCCGGCTGCCCGCCGCCGTCGCCTCGCGCGCGCGGCCGCCATCCTGATGCTGGTGCCGGCGGGTAGCGCCACCGCCGCGCCGCAACTGGACACTGCTACCGACCGCCATGCGATCCTCGCGATGCAGGGCGAGTACAGCGTCGACTTCGCCTTCGACGAGACCGTCCTGCTGCAGCCGGGATACAGGCGGGCCGCGGCGCAACGCAGCGGTGGCGATGAGGTGGTGATCGTGGTGGAAGACAGCCCCGGACACATCGTCCTCCAGCACATCCTGGTGCATGCGAAGAGCGGGCATGTCACCAAGCACTGGCGCCAAGACTGGACCTACGAGGCGAAGTCGCGCGTCGAGTTCACCGATGACCAGACGTGGGCCGTGAAGGCGCTGCCGATGGAAGCGAACCGGGGCACCTGGACACAATGCGTGTACGAGGTCAGCGATGCACCGCGCTACTGCGGCAGCGGGCGCTGGACTCATGCACGGGGCATCTCCACCTGGACCAGCGACAGCACCTGGCGGCCGCTGCCGCGACGCGAATACAGCAAGCGCAGCGACTACAACGCGATGGAGGTCGTGAACCGCCACACGATCACCCCGGGTGGCTGGACCCACGAGCAGTTCAACACCAAGGTCCTGCGCAACCCGGACGGCACCCGCACCGAGCTGGTGCGCGAGTTCGGCTTCAACGACTACCGCAAGACCGACGCGATCGATTTCACGCCTGCCTATGAATACTGGGATGCGACCAAGGGTTACTGGGCGAAGGTGCGCGCGCGCTGGCAGCAGCACGTGGATGGCGGCGGTCTGCACCTGAAGACCGCGCTGGACAACATGGCGCTGATCATTCCCTTGTTCACCCACGCCAGCGAGCAGCAGGCCGGCAGGGAGATCGCTGATTCGGAGATCGACAAGGTATTCGCAGAGTGGGTAAAGGGTCCAGCGGGATAGCGATCGCTATTTGCATCGTGCCCTCTTCCCGCCGCCGGCATCACCCTGGTGCCTCCATCGCCAGCAACTCCCTCCAGTTGCTGCCGGGGATTGCCTGCATCCTGGAGCAAAAAACGCCGGCCTTGCGGCCGGCGTCACGCGTACCCCATGGGGGAGGGATTGCGTCAGTGACCCGATGCCCTCGACGCGCCCAGGCCGGTTTCCGCACGCACCTGCTGCGCCTTGAAGGCGTCGCGTTCGTTCGCCGCCTGCTTGCTGCGGTCGGTGATCGAGAAGAACCAGATGCCGAAGAACGCGATCGACATCGAGAACAGCGCGGGCGAGGTGTACGGGAACGGCGCCGAGCCTGCGGGATTGCCCAGGGTGGCTTCCCACACCGACGGCGACAGCAGGGTCAGCACCACCGAGGAGACCAGGCCGAGGAAGCCGCCGATCACCGCGCCGCGGGTGGTGCAGTCCTTCCACAGCAGCGACAGGAACAGCACCGGGAAGTTGGCCGAGGCCGCGATCGCGAAGGCCAGCGACACCATGAAGGCGATGTTCTGCTTCTCGAAGGCGATGCCCAGCAGCACCGCGACCACGCCCAGCGCCAGCGTCGTGATCCGCGAGACCTTCAGTTCGGAGGCGCTGTCGGCCTTGCCCTTCCTGACCACCATCGCATACAGGTCGTGCGAGACCGCGGACGCGCCGGACAGGGTCAGGCCGGCGACCACCGCGAGGATGGTCGCGAACGCCACCGCCGAGATGAAGCCGAGGAACACGTTGCCGCCGACCGCCTTGGCCAGGTGCACCGCGGCCATGTTGTTGCCGCCCAGCAGGCCGCCGGCCGCGTCCTTGAACTCGGGGTTGGCGCTGACCAGCACGATCGCGCCGAAGCCGATGATGAAGGTCAGGATGTAGAAGTAGCCGATCCAGGTGGTGGCCCAGAACACCGACTTGCGGGCTTCCTTGCCGTTCGGCACGGTGAAGAAGCGCATCAGGATGTGCGGCAGGCCGGCGGTGCCGAACATCAGCGCCATGCCGAAGCTGATCGCGGAGATCGGGTCCTTCACGAAGGTGCCCGGTCCCATGATCGACAGTCCCTTCTGCGCCGCGCCCGCCGCTTCCTCCGGCGTGGTCGCCGCGGCCGTGGCCGCCTGCACCTTGATCTCCACCGCCTTGGCGAACAGCGCTTCCGGGCTGAAGCCGAACTGCCACATCACCATGAACGCCATGAAGCTGGCGCCGGCCAGCAGCAGGCAGGCCTTGATGATCTGCACCCAGGTGGTCGCGGTCATCCCGCCGAACAGCACGTACACCATCATCAGCACGCCGACGATGGCGACCGCGTAGCCGTAGTCGAGGCCGAACAGCAGCTTGATCAGCTGGCCGGCGCCGACCATCTGCGCGATCAGGTAGAACGCCACCACCACCAGCGTGCCGGAGGCCGCGAACGCGCGGATCGGGGTCTGCTGGAAGCGGTAGGCGGCGACGTCGGCGAAGGTGAACTTGCCGAGGTTGCGCAGCTTCTCCGCCATCAGGAAGGTGATCACCGGCCAGCCGACCAGGAAGCCGATCGAGTAGATCAGGCCGTCGTAGCCGTTGGCCATCACCGCGGCCGAAATGCCGAGGAACGAGGCCGCCGACATGTAGTCGCCGGCGATCGCCAGGCCGTTCTGGAAGCCGGTGATGCCACCACCGGCGGTGTAGAAGTCGGCGGCCGAGCGGGTCTTCGCCGCGGCGCGCTTGGTGATCCACAGGGTGGCGGCTACGAACACCGCGAACATGCTGATCGCGGTCCAGTTGACGGGCTGCTTCTCGGCCTGGCCGAGGTCGCCGCCGCCGGCCCACGCAACGCCGGCGAACAGCAGCATCGCCAGTGCGAAGAGGATGGAATTCATGCGCTTCATGGGGTGGCGTCCTCCAGGATCTCGGCGGTCAGGCGGTCGTACTCGTCGTTGGCGCGGCGCACGTACAGGCCGGTGATGATCACGGTGAACGCGATCACCCCCAGCCCGATCGGGATGCCCAGGGTGGTCACGCCCGCACCCAGCGGCCGTGCCAGCAGTTCCTTGTCGAAGGCGATCAGGCCGATGTAGCCGTAATAGACCAGCAGCATCAGCAGGGTCAGCACCCAGCCGAAGCTGCCGCGCTTGCGCTTGAGTTCGTGGTACTTCGGGTTGGCCTCGATCCGGGCCACCACGGGGTCGTTCATGTCGGACATGCGGGTTCTCCGTTGCGTGTCGGGTGGCCGGATCAGAAGCTGTACTTGACGCTGGTATGCAGGCGGCGCAGGTCGCCGTCGGCGCCGCTTTCCAGCTCGCGGGTACCGAAGATCAGCTCCGCGCCGATGTCGAGCTTCGGGAACGGGCTGTAGATCAGGTTGGCGTGGATCGATTGCGACGACCTGGTGACGCCGAAGCCGGTCCAGTCGGTGTCGTTGTCGAACTGCGCGCGCGAGAACATCAGGTTGCCGCGCAGCTTCGGATCGAACACGTGGCGCCAGGCCACGAAGCCGGCGAGCACGCCGGTCGATTCGATGTCGCCGGAGGCCGCGTCCAGGGTGCCGTCCGCGCCCAGCGCGAAGCCGACGTAACGGCCGATGCCGGTGCCGCCGGTCAGCATGTAGCGGATGTCGTCGGTCTTCGACATGTTGACCTTGCCGGACACGCTGGCGCCGAAGCCGCTGCCGCTGGCGTCGGTGGTGGCGGTCTCGTGCTGCAACTGCCGCGCCAGCCCGGACACGCTGAAGTGGCCCCAATCGCCCTTCTTCGTGTAGCGGGCGGTGAGGTCGGGCACGTTGCCGTCGTCGCTGATCGTGCGGGTGGTGCTGCGATAGCCGCTGACCACGGTCTGCGGGTTCTCCAGGGCGACCGAGAACGGCCCGCTGGTGTAGCGCAGCTGCGCCTGGCGGACGAAGGTGGTGCCTTCGGTCGGGCCGACGAAATCCACCGCGTCCGGAAGCGCGGCCACGTCCTGGAAGTTCGACCAGGTCTGGCCGGCCAGCCACTTGTCCCAGGTCACGTAAGCCTGGCGCAGGGTCAGCGCGTGGGTGTTGGTCGCGGCCTGGTTGCCGAGGTTGTTGCTGCCGCCGCCGAACAGGTCGAACTCCAGGTAGGCGCGGGTCTTGTGGCCCTGCACCTCGCCATCGGCGGCGAACCAGAAGCGCGAGAACTGCGCGTGGGTATCGATGTCGGTGCTCGATTCGTCGACACCACCGACCGGGATCGCGCTGGGCAGGTAGAACAGGCGGCCGGCGCTGCCGTCGGCGATCTCGCCGTCGCTGGTGTCGGTCATCATCGCGTCGACCTTGATGAAGCCGCCGTAGCTGAAGCGGCCATCCGGATTGCCGGCAGT